>MDTG01035586.1_pt1 | contig 18569 bp, 14 predicted proteins | sample 811421 | NCBI WGS metagenome assembly MDTG01 (sample SAMN05326645, study PRJNA326480) | marine metagenome | isolation source: seawater | place: Pacific Ocean: South East | collected 2011
CAAAGCGTGGTCTGGTTTGTTTGGTCATATTGTCACCGTAAATATATGAGGGCATTTTAGCACCTCCTATTAAGCGACCAAAATTAGTGTGCCACTACACATAGGGAAATATGTCTGTTTTATTTATGCTGCTGTCATCTTTTTCATGCCACTGTTTTCTAGCAGTATCTCGCTTGGTCTTAGTTTTTATGTGCGTTCGTGACGGGCGTTGTGTTTAGGCATGATTCGTTTTATGGGGATCGTTTCATCCTATTCGGTATAGATAATTATTGCTTCAAAATCTGCAGGAGTGGATCATTTTTTTGATTGTCCAGCGCTTTGGTCTTGGGTAGTCAATCATCACTTATGTTTTCGGGATATAATCTTACTGTGTAGTAAGTAGCCTGAAGCAAAGCCGGTTGCAAAAAACAAAGGCCATTGCACATAGAGTAGAAACATAAATAACTCAGTTTCCGCATCTGGGCCAGCTTCTAAGTCATAAAAGGAAATGTAGGCATCACTTAAAAGTGGCGTGAGAGTGATACTTAGAACCCCAACTAATATAAAGCCAAATATTACCGATGTAATATATTTCATTTTAAGGCCTCAAGAGTAGGTGCGGTTTATGGGTCTATTCCGCTTGTTCATCCCACGTACAGTATTCAAAGTTATTTTTACAGCACTCTTCAGCACAAACCACAATTGATGAGTCATCAAAATAAAATATTCCTCCGTAATCAAATACAAACCCGACACTTTTATGTTTTTTTGTAAGTTGTCCTTTTATTGAACAGCCTGTTGTCGAGTGGTGATCATGGACTTTTTTCTGTGATGCAGATACACCAGTAGTCAGAACATGATTCAATACAGAGATATCTATTTCACCACAATTATAGTTGTTAATGTCGTCAACTATAAAGTTTGATTGGATGTTGCTGAATCTCATTTCTGTATTATGGATGTTTGTGACTATATTTGAAGAACATGCTAATAGAGTGTAAATACAGATCAATATGGTAATAATTTTTATCATGTTAGCTTGCCTTCTTAATTGCATAGGCTTTTAAAGCTGATGCACCTTCTGATTTTTTGGGGTCTTTATGTGCAATCTTTCCATGAGCATATAAATCTTTGATGCTTAATCCATATAGTGAGATAAGCTCATCGACAAGCCAGAATAGTGATTCTAATTGTAGTTTGTTTGGTGTTTCATAAATTTCGTTTTCTTCAGATATTAAACCAACTATTTCAATACCGATAGAGTCAATGTTATGAGGAAAGCGAGTAGGGTAATCTTTTGTTAATTCATGCCTAGTAATTAATTTAAATTTATCACCCCAGCTAGTGTTCTTTTTGTGCAATAGTCGTTCTATTACTTCGGAATCCTTCTTTTCGCATGATGAAACCGTTCTGCACTTAGAGTAGAGCTTGCCAACGTGCCAGCATTGATAATGTAGGCTAGCAGTTTGGAAGATTTTGCCCGTTTCAGAAATAAGAAAGTGAGTCCCTTCTTGCTTTCTCTCCCAAGCATTAAGAACTGATTAAGCATTACTTGAGCCAGTTCGATGCAATACAATAGCAGCAACAATGCCAATTGGTGATTTTTCTATTCTGGGCTTGTGCTCTTTGTGTATTTTAAGACTAGTAATCCATCCATCTTTGTCTTTTTTTAGCATTTCAAGGCCCTATGATTTGATGTAAGAGTTTATTTTCAAGCTCGAATTATCATATTTATAGCATTTTTATTCAGTAGGTTGAGTGGATGCGGGTAGGGAAATCAGTATTTATACTTATAATTTCTTTGAGAGTTGAAATGCCGGAACTGTCTTAAGGGCTCGTTGTTCTCGGTATTCCCAACCCCTTACCTCCTTGTTGTTGGTTGTGCTAGTATAAATGCCTATATAACCATATAGCAATAATATGATTGTTGTTATTATTGATGAATACCTATCTACACTATTTTAAATTGACCTAAATATTAAAACTGACTTAAACATTATTTGATTAAAAAGGATCAAGCCAAGATGAATATTGTTATTCTCGGTTCAGGTTTTGCTGCACTTACGGCCGTTAAGAAAACCCGTAAAGAGGCACCAGACGCAAATATAACCGTAATAGCGCCTTCGAAAGAGTTAATCTATCTTCCGAGTATTATTTGGATACCGTCTAAGATCCGAAAGGGCGACGACCTAAAGATTGATATGACAAACTTTTTCAAACGCCAGAATGTCGATTTCATACAGGCAAGAGTGACAGATATTACGAATAAGGGGCGCACTGTTCATACAGATAATGGCGATTTTGAAAACGATGGTCTAATTATCGCATCTGGTGGTCGTTTCATTAAAAAACTCCCTGGTATCGAGCACGTAATTACGCCGTGTGAAGGTATTCTCGCGGCAGAAAAAATTAAAGATAAGCTGGACTCGATGACAGGTGGGACCATTGCTATTGGTTTTGGTGGTAATCCAAAAGAACCTTCCGCTATGCGTGGCGGTCCGATGTTTGAATTTTTATTTGGAATTGATACCTTGCTCCGCAGACAAGGGCGTCGTGATAAGTTCGAGATAATATTTTTTAATCCGGCTGAAAAACCTGGGTTACGCTTAGGTGCAAAAGTCCCTGATTTAATATTGGGTATGATGGCTAAAAAAGACATCAAGACACACCTTGGTCATAAGATGAAAGCCTTCGAGCGTAATAAAGTTATTACTGAAGGTGGTGAGATTAATGCAGACTTGATTTTATTTATGCCAGGCATGACGGGGCCGGCTTGGGCTCAGGATTCCGAAATAGCAAAGTCAGAAGGTGGTTTAATTAAGGCTAATGCTTTTTGTCAGGTAGAAGGGATGGAAAAAACCTATGTCGCTGGAGATTCAGGCAGCTTTCCTGGCCCTGATTGGCAACCCAAGCAAGCTCATGCTGCGGATATTCAGGCAGAAGCGTGCAGTCGTAATCTAGTAACTGAGTTAAATGGAAAGGAAGATCTTGAAACATTCAAGCATGAATTATTCTGTATCATTGATACACTTTCACACGGTATCTTGATCAAAAGAAGGATAAGGGGACGTTTATGTTGCCTGGATTACGGGTTATGCATTTCGCTAAGCGCTTTTTTGAAACCTTATATCTGAAACAATATCGATAATACTGAAGGCTAAGCTTCAATCTGGTGCTGCTCATTTTTACTTTATGAGTAGTACCTAGCTAACATTCAGGAAATTATTAACATCAAGATAAACAGTTTATTTAGAGGTGTTTTGAGCCATGCTGCCTAAAAGGATCATGCGTAACTGAGTAATTAAACGCTGCTGAATTTGAACTAGCTCATCTGCCTTTTTATCAATTGCTTCAATACTTGCTACTAACACTTGATTTACCATTAATTCTGCTGCCATTGGAATATTCGCTAATCGTTCATCATTGCTCAAATCTTCAATTAGCTCATCAACGAAAAATTGCTTTTCTTTTTGAAGGGCTTCACGAAAAATTAATGGCCCTCCCGTTAGTCCGCTGGTTAATAGTCTAAAAAGTTGAGGATTTTTTTGACTAAATTCGAGTTGTGTAATTACTGAAGACTCAATAACACTGCCATTATCTTTAATACGCTGACGAGCTTTACGCATTAGCTGGCGCAAGGTGAGGTCAACTTTGTCGACCAATACTAAGCCAAGCTCTTCCATGTCCTTAAAGTGCCTATAAAAGGTAGCCGGTGCTATATCCGCTTCGCGGGTTACTTCCCGTAAGCTTAGTGCAGGATAACCTTTCTCTTCACTTAACCTTAAAGCAGCTTGAATAATTGCTTGGCGGGTTTTCTCTTTTTGTTCTGACCGAATGCTCATTATGTGTGCTTAGTGATTAATCAATATGAAAAAGAATACTATAACAGGCATTAAAACGCACTATTGATAAAAAAGTGCGTCAGCTAATAGAAGGTTTTAATATTTATTTTTTGTGCCTCTAGCTGGTGCGGAAGCTATTTTGTGGTGAACCTCAATGGAGCATTATTTTTCGGCTTTGGTTATTTTTAAATCAAAAAGTGATTCATTACGGGGCATATACCCAATTACTACAGGGTTTTTAGAGTTGGCATCTTGGTTGCAAGGCAGTAGGTAAAATACGCCATGTCATGATACGCGATCCATAAGTTTTATGTGTATTACGAAATAGAGCGATTATTAAGATAACCCAGATTAGAGAGATCCATCATGAATAAGACTCGTATAATTGTTGTTGGTAATGGCATGGTAGGTCATAACTTTATTGATACTGTTGTGACATCAGATACGGCAGAGCAATACGAGGTGATCACTTTTTCTGAAGAGCCTCGCTTAGCTTACGACCGCGTACAACTTAGTAAGTACTTTTCAGGTTCAACAGCAGAAGATCTTGCGCTAACATCCGAAGGCTACTATCAAGAAAAAGGCGTTAACTATGTACTTAACGACAAAGTAGTTGAGATTAATAGTGATGAAAAATATGTAGTTACGGCAAACGGCCGTAAAGAAGCTTACGATAAGCTGATTCTTGCAACGGGTTCATTTCCATTCGTTCCACCAATCCCAGGAAAAGATCAAGAGCACTGCCTAGTTTATCGTACGATTGAAGATTTAGAGGCTATCTCTGCTTCAGCTGCCAGTAGTAAGGTGGGTGTTGTTGTTGGTGGTGGTCTTTTAGGTTTAGAAGCCGCTAACGCTGTTAAACAAGCCGGTGTTAAAACTCACGTTGTTGAATTTGCTCCTCGCTTGATGGCTGTACAGTTAGATGAAGGTGGCGGTGATTTATTACGCACCAAGATTGAAGAGTTAGGCGTAGAAGTTCATACGGGTAAAAATACAACTGAAATCGTTGCAGGCGAAGATTGTCGCTACCGTATGAATTTTGCTGATGGCACCTTTTTAGAAACCGATATGATCTTGTTCTCTGCAGGTATTCGCCCTCAAGACGAACTTGCCCGTCAGTTTGATATTGAAATTGGCGAGCGTGGCGGTATTCAAATTAACGATAACTGTCAAACATCCAATGAAGATATCTATGCGATTGGTGAGTGCGCCCTTTGGGGTGGCATGATCTATGGTCTGGTTGCTCCAGGTTATAGTATGGCGAAGGTTGCGTTCGATCATATTAAAGGCGGCGAGCTACAGTTTAAAGGTGCTGATATGAGTACCAAATTAAAACTGCTGGGTGTTGATGTGGCTTCGATTGGAGATGCTCATGGTAAAACACCAGGATGTTTAAGTTATGTTTACCAAGATGATATCAATCAGGTATATAAGCGTTTAATTGTTTCAGCTGATGGCAAAAAGTTATTAGGTGCTGTTTTAGTTGGTGAGGCGGATGCTTATAGCAACTTACTTCAAGTTAAATTAAACGATATGGATTTACCTGAAAATCCAGAAGGTTTAATTCTTCCAAGTATTGATGGCGAAGCAAGTGCTGGGCTCGGTGTTGATGCATTGCCAGAAACAGCCACTATTTGTTCATGTTTTGATGTCTCCAAAGGTGATATTGCTGCAGCTGTTCAAGGCGGTTGTTGCACTATGGGTGACGTAAAAGAATCCACAAAAGCGAGTACTGGTTGTGGTGGTTGCGCGGCATTGACAAAGCAGGTCATGGACGCTGAATTGTTATCGCTGGGTGTTGAAGTGAATAACGATCTTTGTGAGCACTTTGCTTATACTCGTGCAGAGTTAGCTGACATCATTCGTATTAAAGGTATCAAAACCTTCAAAGAGCTACTATCCAGTCATGGTAAAGGTCATGGTTGTGATATTTGTAAGCCTACCGTAGGTAATATTTTAGCGTCTTTCAGTAATGAATATATTCTGAAAGATGAGCATATTGGTTTGCAGGATACCAATGATGTTTATTTAGGAAATATGCAAAAAGATGGAACCTATTCCATTGTTCCTCGCATCGCAGCAGGTGAGATTACTCCAGATAAATTAATCGTTTTGGGTCAGGTGGCTAAAGACTTCGATCTATATACCAAAATTACTGGTGGTCAACGTATCGACTTGTTTGGTGCTCAATTGCATGAGCTACCAACTATCTGGAAAATTTTGGTCGATGCGGGTTTTGAAACAGGACACGCATACGGTAAGTCTCTTCGTACGGTTAAGTCGTGTGTCGGTAGTACGTGGTGTCGATATGGTGTGCTTGATTCAGTATCAATGGCTCTTGCTCTAGAAGATCGTTATAAGGGTCTTCGTTCTCCGCATAAGATTAAGTTCGGTGTGTCTGGTTGTACTCGTGAGTGTGCCGAAGCCCAAAGTAAAGATATTGGTGTTATCGCGACAGAAGGTGGTTGGAATCTTTACGTTTGCGGTAATGGTGGTATGCGTCCTCGCCATGCAGATTTATTTGCAACGGATTTAGATGATGAAACATTAATGCGTTACATCGACCGAGTGTTGATGTTCTACGTTCGCACAGCAGACCGTTTACAGCGTACTTCGGTTTGGATGGAAAACTTAGAGGGTGGTTTAGATTATCTTCGTGAAGTTGTAATGAACGATAAGTTAAATATCGGTGCAGACCTTGATAACGAAATGACAACGGTTGTTGGTACATACCAGTGTGAGTGGAAGACAACGATTGAAAGCCCTGAAAAACTAAAACGATTCCAGCACTTTATTAATAGTGATGAGCAAGATAGTGAATTAGCTTTTGTTAGAGAGCGTGGTCAGCGTCGTCCAGCTACTGAAGCTGAGCGAATTGAATTAGTTTCTTTAGATACAAATAAATAACGGTTACATCGGACAAGGGATAGGAAAAATATTATGACAACGAATACTATGAGCTCTGAACAATGGATTACCGTTTGTAACGAATCTGATTTAACTGCTGATACAGGACTGTGTGCTTTGCATGAGGGAGAGCAGGTAGCAATTTTCAAACCTGCACTGGCTGATGAGTTATTTGCACTTTCTAATTTCGATCCGTTTGGCAAGGCTAATGTTATGTCTCGTGGGATTATCGGCTCGATTGGTGATGCTATAGTTGTTGCTTCACCACTGTATAAGCAGCACTTTAATTTGAAAACGGGTGAATGCCTGGAAGATGATTCTGCTTCGTTAAAAACTTACGAAATTAGAGTAGATGCTGGACAGGTTCAGCTTAAATCTAACACCTAATTAAAGACTTATTGGTTTGAGTGGTAAGTTCAATACAAAATAAAATCGCCAGCTACTTTAGCTGGCGTTTACAGTTTTAAAACTCTAGAGATAAACTTATGTCGACTGAAAAGTTCAATATATTTAACTTCACAGGCAAGATGAAAACCTTGCATATGAGTTGGATAGCCTTTTTTATTACCTTCTTTGTATGGTTTAACCATGCGCCCTTGCTGATGGCAATTGCAAATAGCTTGGGTTTAGAAGCTTCGCAAATTAAAACACTGTTGATTCTAAACGTAGCTTTGACTATTCCAGCGCGAGTAGTTATTGGAATGTTAACCGATCGCTTTGGCCCTAGAATCGTCTATTCGGCCTTGCTGATTATTTGTTCGATACCTTGCTTTATGTTTGCGTTAGCAGACAGTTTTGCACAAGCCGCAATTGCTCGCTTTATGCTTGGTTTTATTGGTGCTGGTTTTGTTATTGGTATTCGTTTAGTCAGTGAATGGTTTCCAGCGAAAGAGCTAGGTACTGCAGAAGGTATATATGGCGGCTGGGGTAACTTTGGTTCAGCAGCAGCTGCGTTTACTCTTCCGGTTATTGCACTTGCATTTGGCGGTGATGATGGCTGGAGATATGCTGTTGGTATTACAGGTGCGATTAGTTTTATCTTTGGTTTTATCTTTTACATGAACGTAGCGGATACACCAAAAGGTTCTACTTACTTTAAACCAAAAAATGTGGGTGCAATTGAAGTAACGAGTAAAGGTGACTTCTTCTTACTAATTATTATGAAACTGCCAATGTATGCAGCTCTTGCATTGTTAAACTGGAAATTATCACCAGCTGGCGTTGAAATGTACAGCGAATTAGTCGCAAATATTTCTTATTTTGGTTTGGTTTTATTGTTTGCATATGAGCTTAAACATGTTTGGGCCGTGAATAAAAATATTTTTAAAGAGCCTGTTCCAGAATTGCACCGTTATAAATTTAAGCAGGTTGCGGTATTAAACGTATTGTATTTTGCAACGTTTGGTTCTGAATTGGCGGTTGTTTCAATGTTGCCTTTATTCTTTGCTGAAACTTTCGAGTTGAGCCCGGTTTACGCAGGTATGGTTGCATCGGCTTATGCCTTTATGAACCTTATGTCACGCCCTGGTGGTGGTTGGATTTCAGATAAATTTGGCCGCAAACCGACCTTACTTATTTTAACGGCTGGTCTAGCGATCGGTTACTTTGCAATGTCTTTAGTCGACAGTGCTTGGCCATTATGGCTAGCAGTAGTGACTGTAATGGCATGTTCGTTTTTTGTTCAAGCGGGTGAGGGTGCTGTGTTTGCAGTAGTACCTCTAATTAAACGCCGTTTAACGGGTCAAATTGCGGGTATGACAGGTGCATATGGTAACGTAGGTGCAGTAACGTATTTGACTGTATTATCATTTGTAGATTATTCAGTATTCTTCTCGGTTATTGCTATAACGGCAGTCGTTGGCTTCCTTATTCTTCTTATGATGGAAGAGCCTGGTGGTCAAATTGCAGAAGTAATGGAAGACGGTTCGGTACAGATGATTGATGTAAGCTAATTCAATTTAACTTAGATTACTTAGAGCGTTAGAAGGCAACTTCTAGCGCTTTTTTGTGCTTGCATATATTCCAAATGAGTTATATTGTGTGCTCACACACCTAATTGAGAATTTAAAGATGAAAAAAATATTAACCCTTCTGTTTATTTTCATGGCTTTCAGTATTCAAGCTGAAACTGCCTACTGGATTGATGTGCGAACAGCCTCTGAGCATAGTTCAGGTCATATTGAAGGCTCAATGAATATTCCTCATGGCGATATTGCAGAACAAATTGCAACGGTAACTAAAGATAAGGATGCAGAAATCCATCTGTATTGCCGCAGTGGTGGTCGCGCAGGAAAGGCTTTAAAAGCCCTAACAGATTTGGGTTATACGAACGTTACCAATGAAGGGGGTTATTCGGCCCTAAAGATGAAGCAAGAGCAAGAGTCTAAGGCGTCTATGGCAAGATAATTTCGATTGGCTATCTTGAATAAAAAAGACCGCTAAATAGAGCGGTCTTTTTTTGTCTAGAGTATAAATGCAGTGGTTAGCTAATTTCTGGTTTTACGCCATCAAGAGGCTTGATAACTAATACATCACAAGATACACGATCAACAATTCTTTCAGCAGTGTTACCTAGCAGTACACCAGATAATCCTTCTCTTGCGACTGTGCCAATAACAATTAAATCGGCCTCGATTTCTTTAGCCATAACTTCAACGACATCATCAGGGTCACCTTCTGTGATATGAATATGATCATTATTAATATTGTACTTTTTAGCGTAGTGCTCGCATTCATCTTTATGTTGCTGTGTGATGTACTTTTGAATGTCATCAGGAGCGGTTACTTCAGGCACCATAGCAAAAGCTAGAGCAACCATTGGGTAAGAGTTAACCAAATGTAGATCTGTCGAGAAGTGATCTGCTAAATGTTCAGCAAAATCGAGAATGTTTTCATTAATTAAACGGTGACCTTCATCATGAGATGTAGCATCAATTGACGCAAGAATGCGATTGTTTGCCCAAGGTTTAGGCGATTTCACTAATAGTACCGGTGCAGGGCAGTGACGAAGTAGATTCCAATCGCTGTGAGTAAATACCCGATCAATAATGCCTTTATGAGGTTTGGTTCCTTTGATGACCAAGTCAAAATCATTGGTGTTTAGCGATGCCATTACTGCGTTATGCAGATTTTTCTGCCAATGAACTTCAGTTGAGATTTCAATGCCCTTTTTTTCAGCTTCAGTCACATAGCTATCAAGCCAAAGCTGGCAGTTGTTAATGAGCGCATCTTTAATTTTGTTCTTGGTTTCATTTTCTAACGATGAGTTATCTTCGCAATAAGCTTCGTAGCAACTGCCCAAGATTGTAATGTCAGCTTTAACTGAGCTTGCAAGTGCTAGGGCGCGATCGAATGCAGGTTGCTCTGGGTGTTCGCTATCTAATACGACAAGAATATGATTGATATCTAGCATGGTAAGCTCCTTTTAAAATTTGTAGATCTAAATTTACAGTGCAATAAGTAACAATTTATATCACTGAGTTTAAATATGACAGTTAATGTATCTTACTAGGTTAAAAAATCGTTGCCCTACATCAATTGTTAAGTCTTTATCATGGCAATAAAAGCCTTTGCTGCATTTGATAAAGTTCGGTCTTTCAAATACAAAAATCCAAGTGGTCGAGTTAGTGAGGTTTGTTGAACATTAAGGGTTGTTAAACCCATCTCTTCAGGTGTATCCAGCATACTTTCAGGTAGTAAACTCCATCCTAACCCTACGGAAACCAACATTTTAATTGTCTCTAGATAATTGGTAGGCATTGGATTGCTTAAAGAGAGATTTTGCTGTCTGAATTTTTCCTGCAGAAGCTTGAAGGTAAATGTATTGTTTTCAGGCAAAATGGAAGGATATTCGCTTAAATCACTCAGTTGCACATGCTTAACTTTATTTAAAGGGTGCTCTTTTGAGCACACAAATATCATTTTATCCTGCCAAAGAATTTCGCTGACTATACCTTCAGGTAGATTTTCATTATTTGATGAATCCAATGTAGTTAATGCAAGCTCTACCTGTCTCTGAGCAATGGCTTGATACGCCGATTCTGATCCCATAAAGCTTAGGTTGAGTTCAGCTTTTGGAAACTGATTCGCAAAAGATTTTAGGTAGGGCGGTAAGCGATGCAGCCCAATATGGTGACTGGTGCCGAGTTTTAAGCTGCCTTCAACTTGATCATTCATATTTCGCATTGAAAGTTGAGTGTCACTGACTAACTGAACAATCTCTTTGGCTTTAGGTAATAGCGAGTGTCCTTTATGCGTCAGGCTGAGACTTCGATTATGACGATCGAAAAGTGGACTGTTTAGTTGTTCTTCTAGGCTTTTGATACGTTTGCTAATAGCAGGTTGAGTGAGATGCATTTGTTCAGCAGCGATTGAGAAAGACTTGTGCTCAGCTACTGCGAGAAATGCCGTTAGTCCTAGTATGTCCATAAATGATATCACTTTGTTATTTGCTATTCCTAATAGTAATACAAATTATGAAAAATATGAATTGGAGTTATTTCTGTTTTTTGCGTATTATCAGTACATCAAAGCAGCACGCAGATGCTTCTTGTTGGAATTAATCATACAGCTATGAGAGAGCGCTATGACGGCTAAAACACTATATGACAAGTTGTGGGATTCACACTTGGTTAAACAACGCGACGACGGCACGGCATTAATCTATATCGATCGTCAGTTATTACACGAAGTAACCTCACCACAAGCATTTGAAGGTCTTCGTATAGCAGGTCGTAAGCCATGGAAGTTAAGTGCAAACTTAGCAACACCAGATCATAACGTACCAACAACAAAAACTGAGCGTACTGTCGGTATCGCAGGTATTCAAGATCCAGTTTCTAAGATTCAAGTTCAAACCTTAGATGACAACTGTAATGAATTCGGTATCACTCAATTCGACATGATGGATAAGCGTCAAGGTATTGTGCACGTAGTAGGCCCAGAGCAGGGCGCAACATTACCTGGTATGACCGTTGTTTGTGGCGATTCTCACACTGCAACCCATGGCGCATTTGCAGCTTTGGCTCATGGTATTGGTACGTCTGAAGTAGAGCACGTACTGGCGACTCAGTGCTTAATTCAGCGCAAAATGAAAAATCTATTGATCCGTGTCGACGGTGAATTAGGAGAAGGCATTACCGGTAAAGACGTTGTTTTACACGTTATTGGTGTTATTGGTACTGCTGGCGGTAACGGTTGTGCAATGGAGTTTGGCGGTAGCGCCATTCGTAGCATGAGCATGGAAGGTCGTATGACTATGTGTAATATGGCTATCGAAGCGGGTGCGCGTGTTGGAATGGTTGCGTTTGACCAAATTACCGCAGATTACGTTAAAGGCCGTGACTTTGCTCCAAAAGGAGAGCAGTGGGAATTGGCATTAGAGCAGTGGTCTGATTTAGTTTCTGATGAAGATGCTGTTTTCGATAAGGTTGTAGAAATCAAAGCCGAAGACATTAAGCCTCAGGTGACATGGGGCACCTCGCCAGAAATGGTTACTACAGTTGATGGCTTTGTACCTCGTTTAGAAGATGCCAAAGACGATGTAGAGCGCAGTGGTTTTGAGCGTGCATACAAATATATGGGGTTAGAGCCTGGCCAAGCAATCACCGATATTAATTTGGATCGAGTGTTTATTGGTTCTTGTACCAATAGTCGTATTGAAGATTTACGTGCAGCCGCTGCTGTAGCTAAAGGTAACAAGGTAGCTGAGACAGTAATGCAGGCGCTAGTTGTTCCTGGCTCCGGCTTAGTTAAAGAGCAAGCTGAGAAGGAAGGTTTAGATAAAATCTTTGTTGAAGCAGGTTTTGAATGGCGTGAACCAGGCTGCTCAATGTGCCTAGCGATGAATGCGGATAAGTTAGGCAATGGCGAACACTGTGCTTCGACTTCTAATCGTAACTTTGAGGGTCGTCAAGGCTATGGTGGTCGCACGCATTTGGTTAGCCCAGCGATGGCTGCTGCTGCTGCCATAGCAGGCCATTTTGTTGATGTTCGTCAGTTTGAATTGGTTAAATAAGGAGCGTTATAATGAAAGCATTTGTTAAGCAAAGCGGTATCGTCGCTCCTATGGATCGCGCCAATATCGATACAGATATGATTATCCCGAAGCAGTTCTTAAAATCGATCAAGCGCAGTGGCTTCGGCCCTAACTTGTTTGATGAATTACGCTACCTAGATGAAGGTCAGCCTGATGCTGATAACTCTGGTCGTCCATTGAATCCGGACTTCGTATTGAATCAGCCACGTTATAAGGGTGCTTCAGTATTGTTGGCCCGTGAGAACTTTGGTTGTGGTTCTTCTCGTGAACATGCACCGTGGGCATTGGAAGACTTTGGTTTCCAGGTAATTATTGCCTCAAGCTATGCTGATATTTTTTACAATAATAGCTTTAAGAATGGTCTTTTACCGATCGTTCTAGAAGAATCTATTATTGATCAGCTTTTTAAAGAAGTCGCCGAAACTGAAGGTTATGAATTAACCGTAGATTTAGAAAATCAAAACATTGTTAAGCCAAATGGTGATGCAATTCCATTTGAAGTGGATGCATTCCGTAAACATTGTTTGTTGAATGGTCTTGATGATATTGGCTTGACCTTGCAAGACGCTGACGACATTAAAGCTTACGAAGAAAAGCGTAAAGCATCGTCTCCTTGGTTGTTCTAATAAATATTTTAAAAGTTAAGTGGAATTGAAATGTCTAAGAAAGTATTAATCCTACCAGGTGATGGTATTGGTCCAGAAATCGTAACCGAAGCAGAAAACGTATTGGTTGCAGTAAATGAAAAATTTAACCTAGGCCTAGAATTTGATCATGGTTTAGTCGGTGGTGCAGGCTATGATGCAGATGGTTCTCCATTGCCAGCTTCTACAATGGAAAAAGCGAAAGCGGCTGATGCTATTCTTTTGGGTGCAGTGGGTGGTCCTAAATGGGATAACTTGGAAGATCGTGAAATGCGTCCTGAAAAAGGATTGCTAGGCTTACGTTCAGGCCTAGGGTTGTTTGGCAATTTACGCCCAGCTATCCTTTACCCGCAATTGGCTGATGCTTCTTCATTGAAACCTGAAGTTGTATCTGGTCTTGATATCCTAATCGTTCGCGAATTAACTGGCGGTATTTATTTTGGCCAGCCACGCGGCATTCGCACGCTAGAAAATGGCGAGCGCCAGGGTTATAACACTTACGTATACAGCGAATCTGAGATTCGTCGCATCGGTAAGGTAGCGTTTGAAGCTGCTAAAAAACGTGGCGGCAAGTTGTGTTCAGTTGATAAGGCTAACGTACTTGAAGTAACCGTATTATGGCGCGAAATCATGAACGACATGGCGAAAGACTACCCAGAAGTAGAGCTTTCTCACATGTACGTTGATAACGCAGCAATGCAGCTTGTTCGAGCACCTAAGCAGTTTGACGTAATGGTTACGGGTAACATGTTTGGTGACATCTTATCTGATGCTGCCGCCATGCTTACAGGCTCTATTGGCATGCTTCCTTCTGCGTCTTTAGATAAAGACAATAAAGGCATGTACGAACCATGTCACGGTAGTGCACCAGACATCGCTGGCCAAGGTATCGCAAACCCATTAGCAACAATACTTTCTGCTGCTATGATGTTGCGTTATTCTTTAGGTGAAAATGCAGCTGCTGATGCAATTGAGAAAGCAGTGAGTGATGTATTGGATCTTAATTTACGTACTCCTGATATTTACTCTGACGGCATGACAAAAGTCAGCACCGCAGAAATGGGTGCAGCAGTAGTAAAAGCACTTTAAAAGCTAACAAATAGTTCTTTCGAGAACTTCTAATTTAAAGCATTAAAGTACGAAAAGAATTTAAATAAACGAATACCATTTGTGTAGGCCACAGTATTTATCTTGGTAGCGAATATGGGAGGCATGGATGCCGAGCTTAAGCTCACATGGAAGTGCTTGCAGCGGTTCGCGGACAAATAAATATTGAGGCAGTACTGACAGATGAATAGGTTGGAATAACATGAAAACTGTAGGTCTTGTAGGCTGGCGTGGCATGGTTGGCTCTGTGCTAATGCAACGTATGGAAGCAGAGAACGATTTTGCTGATATCAACCCAGTATATTTTACAACATCTCAAGCAGGGCAAGCAGCTCCGGCTTTTGGTGGTAAAGAAGCTCCTGCGCTTAAAGATGCGTTCGACATTGACGAACTAAAAGCTATGGATGTCATCATTACCTGTCAAGGTGGCGACTACACCAAAGCTGTTTATTCAAAATTAATGAATACTGGCTGGAAAGGTTATTGGATTGATGCAGCATCAAGCCTTCGTATGGCAGATGATGCAATCATCGTGCTTGACCCAGTTAACAAAAACGTCATTAAAGACGGTCTTCATAACGGCACTAAAACCTTTGTTGGCGGAAACTGTACTGTATCCCTAATGCTAATGGGACTGGGTGGTTTGTTTGAAAATGGTTTGGTTGAATGGTTGAGTTCGCAAACTTATCAGGCTGCATCCGGTGGTGGCGCTAAGCACATGCGCGAACTCTTGACTCAAATGGGTCAGCTAAATGCCTCCGTTGCAGATAAGCTAGCCGACCCGCGCAGCGCGATTTTAGACATCGATCGCATCGTTGCTGAGACACAGCGTAACGGCACAATGGATACTGCCAATTTCGGTGTTCCGCTAGGTGGTAGCTTAATTCCATACATTGACACAGAAATGGATAATGGCCAGAGTCGTGAAGAATGGAAAGGGCAGGCAGAAACAAACAAGATTTTAGCAACTGGCTCCGATATTATACCTGTTGACGGGACCTGCGTTCGCATTGGATCTATGCGTTGTCATAGCCAAGCATTCACTATCAAATTGAAAAAAGATGTGCCGATGGATGAAATCAACGCAATGCTGGATGAACACTCTCAGTGGTCAAGTGTTGTTCCAAACAACAAAGAAGCTACAATCGCTGGATTAACGCCTACAGCAGTTACTGGCACGTTAAACGTACCCGTTGGTCGTCTACGTAAAATGAATATGGGTAGCGAATACCTAAACGCATTCTCTGTAGGTGATCAGCTATTGTGGGGCGCAGCAGAGCCGCTACGTCGCATGCTTCGTATATTGCTGGAAGATTAAATGCTGATTTTCAGTGTCTGGGTGGCGTAGAAAAAGCGAAATTCGCAAAATGAAATATTGGACATTTTAAGACACGATGTTTCATTTTGTGAGTAAGCTCACACTTTAGTTGCCCAAATCTGATCAAAAGATAGCCTGAAAGGCCCGTGAAGCATAGGTTATAGACCTACAAACGTTGCGAAAACTGTATTTATAATTGATACTTACGCCTGTTATTGAGAAATATATATAAGTTCATTCAGAATGAACGCATAGATTCATGAATTTAATTTGGTTTTATTGTTTGCAAAACCGGCATCAAGCAGCCTAATAACAACAAGGAAGCAGAGAATGAAGCGCACGCTTTTAAGTACTCTAGTGATCACCAGCACACTAGGCCTAAGTGCCAATGTGTTTGCACTGGGTATGGGTGAGCTTGAACTAAAGTCCACACTAAATCAGCCTTTAGAGGCAGAGATCACGCTAACCAATATAGATGATTTGTCTCAGTGGGAAATCAAGCCATCTTTAGCTTCTGACGGCGACTTTGATCGCGCAGGTGTTGAGAAGATATTCTTTTTAAGCGATATCGATTTTGAAATTAAAGGAAATCGTATTGTTTTAACCAGCGAAAAATCTGTTACTGAGCCTTTTTTAAACTTTTTAGTTCAAGTTAATTGGCCATCGGGTCGTGTTTTACGCGAATACACACTTTTACTTGATCCGCCTGTATTCGACGAAGCAATTCAGCCGTTAGCAGCTAAACAGAGCTCTCCACAGGTAGAAGCTCAGTCAGTTGCCCCTACGCCGGTTGTTGCTGCAAAAAGCCCTTGGGAAACAGAAGCAGCTGTTCCAGGTACTTACAAAGTTCAAAAAGACGACACCTTGTGGGAAATTGCGATAAATACACGCCCAAATCGTCAAGTATCTCCTCAGCAAATGATGTTAGCTATCCAAGATAGTAATCCTGGTGCTTTTATTAACGGTAATATTAACCGCTTAAAAACTCATCAAGTCCTGCGTATACCAACAGAAAAGCAAATGGCTGCTCGTAATAACGGTCAGGCTATAAATGAAGTTTTACGTCAAAATCGTGAACTTCAAACTGCGGGCGCTCAGTTAGATGCAACTGCTAAGGCTGCTCAAACTAATAAAGCTGAACAAGCTGAGTCGGGCGGCGAATTAAAACTACTATCTAAAACAGCTGAAGTAGCTGTGGCGGCTGGTGCTAGTGGCGATGTTGATCGAAGTGGTGAAGGTGGAGCAGAAGGTCTGCAGAACGACCTTGCCATTGCATTAGAAACACTTGATACCAACAAATTAGAAAACGAAGAATTAAAGATGCGTTTGGCATCTTTGGAAGAGCAAATTGCTACACTACAGCGATTGGTTTCTTTAAAAGATGATCAGCTTGCAAGCATTCAAACAACGGATCTTCAAAAAGAAGCGTTGGCTGAGGAAGTTGTTGCTGAAGAAGCAATCGAAGATGTTTCTGACGCTGAAAATTCTGAAGAGATAACTGAGCAATCAGAAGGTGTGTTAGAAAGTGAAGCCAACACCTTAATTGATTCCCCTGCAGCAGATGATGCTGAAGGAACTGATTTCAATTACTCAGAAGCTGATGCCGATATAGAACCAGCAGCTGAGCCTGTGCCTGAAGTTGATCCTGCTGTTGCAGCGACTCAAATTCAGCAACAAATTGAAAACAAATATAAGCCTAAAGGTTTTGTCGCCCAGATGATGGCTAAACCAGAAATGGTTGCGGGAATCGCTGGCGGAATTGCATTGTTACTTGGTTTAGCGGGTCTGGCGTTAAAACGTCGTCGTAAAGCTAAGGATGAAGAGATTCAAGATCCTGAATTGGCTGGGTTTGATGAGAGTTATGAATTCACTGAAGATAGCCTAGATGATGAATCTTTAAATGATTTTGACTTTGAAGACGAGCAAGTCGACGAAGAATTAAATGATGATTTATTAAGTGGGATTGGCACTGAAGAAGAGTCTGAAGACAATTTAGATGATAGTCCTGACACAGTAGCGCAAACATCTGATGTTATTGGCGAAGCTGAAATATACATCGCTTATGGTCGCTTTGATCAAGCTGCTGACCTGCTTAAAAACTCAATAGAGCAGGAACCTAGTCGCTTAGATTTGCGTATTAAATTACTTGAAGTCTATGTTGAAACTGACGACGCCGAGTCTTTTGCAGAAGCAGAATTGAGCTTAAATAGTCTTGGTGATACTGCTTCTGACGAAAAAGCGGCTGCTATGCGCACTCGCTTAACATCACCGATTGATGGCGTTATGCCTTCAGGTGATATGGACTTAATGTCTGAAAACGCCCCTGATATGGGAATTGAGGGTTTAGCTGATGCCGATGATGAATTCGCTAACGGTATCGACTTTGAAGCAGCTCTAGACTTTAGCGACAGCGAAGGTGGGATCGATACTGATGAAGGTCAAGATTTTGCGGCTTCTTTAGACGCACTTGAAGGGTTTGGCGACGAAGAATCTGAACTATCTCTAGAGTCTTCTGAATTAGAAGTTTCGACTGAGCTAGAAGCTGACCTTGATTTTGATCTAGACAGTAATGAGCTAGAACTTGTTGAATCTGCCCCTGAACCAGACAGCACCCCTGTACTTGATGAAGTCTCAGAGTTAGAAGGACTGGATACTCTAGAAGAGCTAGATACTTTAGAAGAGCTAGATACTTTAGAAGAGCTAGATACTTTAGAAGAGCTAGATACTTTAGAAGA
>MDTG01297733.1_pt1 | contig 18569 bp, 19 predicted proteins | sample 811421 | NCBI WGS metagenome assembly MDTG01 (sample SAMN05326645, study PRJNA326480) | marine metagenome | isolation source: seawater | place: Pacific Ocean: South East | collected 2011
CGTCACAACAAATTATTAACTCATCAAATTTTTTAGATAACTTTGCTCTTTTATAAGTATGTATTACTAAAGGAATTCCATTAATTTCCAATAAAGGTTTTGAGGGTAATCGTGTTGATCCTAATCTAGTTGGTATTAATCCAAGAACTTTCATTATGTTGAAGTCCAACCTCCATCTATTTTTATAACTTGCCCATTTATGTATTTAGAATTTTCAGACAACAAAAATAAAGTTAAATAGGCGACATCTGAATTTTCTCCCCATTTATTAATTGGTATTCTACTCAAAGTCCATTTATATAATTTTGATTTATTTTTTTTGAATTTTTCATAATAAGATGACTTTATAAAGCCAGGTGCAATTGAATTTACTCTTATTTTTTTTTCTGAAATTTCTGCCGATAAAGATTTTGTAAGTCCATCTATTGCCGATTTAGTAGAGGCATATCCGCTAAGTTCTTTAAAACCAATATTTCCAACTATCGAACTTATATTTACAATTGACCCCATGATATTTTTAAATTTGAATTGTTTTGAAAAATGTTGGGAAATTTTAAAAATTGAAAAAAAATTATTTTCAAAAATTAAATTTAATTCAGATTTTGTTATCTTAGAAAATTTTTTTCTTTGTCTTATGCCAGCGTTATTAACTAAACAATTAAAATTATGCTTATTTTTTTTTGCCTTCGAGAAAATTTTATTAATTACGCTCTGATTTTTTATATCCCCATTTATTAAATATATGTTTTTATTTTTTTTGATCCCTCTAAAATCTTTTTTATTCCTTGTAACTGCATATATTATAGCTTTTTCGTATATTAAAAGACTTAAAATTTCTTTACCAATACCTTTTCCGGCTCCTGTTAATAAAATTACTTTCTTCTCAAGATTTAGCTTCATTTTATCTATTTATAAATAAAAAAATTAATACTTTTTCTCATTAAGTTTTTATTATCCGAGCCTTGCATTGGACCAACTGAATGTAATGAATTGTGTGTTTTTACAAATAAAAATAATTGATTTCTATCAAATGGAATTTCTCTAACAGTTTCCGTGAATTCAAATGGTACTGTAGAATTTAAAATATTATACTTAAATTTGTTATCTGTCGCTTTTAATATTTTAGTGCCTGATTCTAGAATCTTGCTAATTTTAGAGTCTTCAATAATTGGCATTACAAAGCTTATTAACTTATCTGCACCATCTGTATGTGGTTTTATAAATCCTCCATCACTGGAAATCATAGAAAATTCAAAACCAAACTTCTTTTTGCTATAAATCAGATCATATATTTTTCTTAAAATACTTTGAGAAAAATTTTTTTGCAATTTAATTGAGTTTTTTTCTAATACTTCAATGATGTTCAATTTAAATTGTTTGCTACTTAAAAAATCATAAAGCTTTTTAATACTCTTTTTATTATTAATAATATCTTTAAAATTACTATTTTCATCATTCACAGAAAATTTTTTTTGTTTCAATATATTTTCTTTATCAAAATCAAATCTATCAAATTTCATATCCTCTGGGAAATCGTTGCAAAGCTCGTTATAAAATTCATCGTCGAAAACATTTTTAAAAAGTGCATGAGGATATGGATCGTAAAAAATTTTTTGATCTTTTAAATTAATCATTAGTAATTTTAATTATAAAATATGGCGAAAGTTGACAAGAAATATTTATTTTTAAAATTTATTACTCTCCTAATCTACCAAACTACAAAATATATGACCGATTAAATGATGAATTTCTTGTATATTTGCTGTTGATTTTGAGGGTACAATAAAATTATAGTCACTTAACTTTTTACATTGACCACCATTATTTCCAAGCAAACAAATTGATTTAATCTTTAATATTTTTGCCATTTTCAAAACATTTATTATATTTTTACTTTTTCCTGAAGTTGAAAAAGCAATAAGTAAATCTCCTTTTTGACCTAATCCTTGTAATTGCCTTTCAAAAATTTTATCATACCCAAAATCATTAGCAATGCATGTTAATACAGAAGTATCAGTTGTTAAAGATATTGCTTTATAAGGCTTACGTTTTTTTTTATATCTTCCAACTAATTCACCAGCTAAATGCTCACAATCAGCTGCACTCCCACCGTTGCCTACAAAAAAAATTGTCTTGTTATTTTTAAAGGTTTTTTTAATTTCACCCGCGATTATTTTTATACATGATGAAATCTCTACAAAATTATTATCAATAATTTTTGAATGACTGACGATGTGTTGTTTAATTAAATTTTCCATTTTTTGCAATATCTTTATATTAATTTTGAATTAAATTGTAAAATTTTATATTTCATTCCTGACTTAATAGCTGTTAATTTATCAGATACTCTATCACCGATCAAAAAAGATTTTTCAATATTAACATTAAAATCTTTTTTTGCCTTTAGGATCATGCCAATATTCGGTTTTCTCATTCTGAGACCAGTTCTATATTTTTTAATTTTTGAATATTTATAATATGGAGAAAAATATATACCATTGATTTTACACCCTTTAGCTCTAAGCTTATTTATCATCCAAATATGTAATTTATTTAAATCTTTCTCAGAATAATATCCTCTGCCAATACCAGATTGATTTGTAATTATAAATACATAATATTTTTTTTTGTTGTATTTCTTGATAAATTTAAAAATGTCTTTTCGCCAGATAAAATTTTTCTTTTTGAAAACATAACCAATGTCTTTATTGATCACTCCATCTCTGTCTAAAAAAACAGCAGGTCTAGCTAATTTTTTTGCTCTGTTGTTCCTTAGTTTACTTATTTTTTTCCTCTTTTTCATATTTTAAAGATTTAACTTAATTTTGCCAAAAATTAAAAATATTAGTTCTATTCATTATGAAATATTATATATGAGTTAATTTAAAACTAAATAATAAGATTTATTACAATATTTACTTAATAATTTTTTAATAAAATAAAAAAATATGTTGTTGAAAAACATTGGTTATATTAATCAAATTTTAAACAAAAAAGAAATTTTTAATTTATATATCTATTTCTTTTTTTCTATATTAATTGGTTTTTTAGAAATTATCGGCTTAGGTATAATTCCAGTTTTTTTCGCTGTTTTAATTGACCAAAATATTTTAATTAACAAGCTTGAATTTAATCCTGATTTCCAAAATTACTTAATTTTTTTGCTAGATAGTCCAAGTTTTCTTTTTTATCTTTGCATTGGAACAATTATTTTTTTTCTTTTTAAATCTTTCATAATTTTTTTATTTTTCTTTTTTGATGCAAAGATGATTAATAATTTAAAAGTCAGTTTAAGTTCTCGAATGTTAAAAATTTACTTAAAAAAAAATTATATTTTTCACTCAGCAAACAACCCAATGAATTTAATGAGAAATATTACATCAGAAGTAAATATATCCGTCTTGCATATAAGATCCTTTTTACTAATTATTAAAGAATTCATTCAATTAAGTTTGATTTTTTTATTAATATTATTTGCTAATCCAAAAATTACAATTCTAATTTTTTTGATATTGATAATTATAAGTTTTATTTATATTAAAATTTTTGGTGTAAAGCTTAAAAGTAAGTCTGAAATTTCATTTCATGAAAGAGGTTTTAAAAGTAAAATTGTAAATCAAATTTTAAATTCAATAATTGAAGTTAAAATTTATGCTGTCCAAAATTATTTAGTGCAAAAATTCACAAAATCCATTCAAAAAGAATTTAGAACTAATATGTTTCTTGATATAATAAATAAAGTCCCAAGAATTTTTATTGAATTACTTATAGTATCTTTAATATGTATTACATTATTAGTTTCTGTAAACTTGGGCTACGATATACAAGCTATGATAGCATTATTAACATTATATTTTGTAGCTATATTGAGAGCTTTCCCATCTATCAACTCTATACTAATGCAAAATATGGCATTAATTAACGGCAAAATTTCAATTTCAAAGCTTTCAAATGAGTTTAAAAATAGCAAATTAGAAATTGACGAAAAAATTATTAATAATTCAAAATTTGTTTTTTCTAAATCAATTTCATTTAAAAATGTAAGTTTTAATTATCCAGATAGATCTAATATTTTAAAAAATTTAAATTTTACTATTTATAAAAATACAATAACAGGTCTTAAGGGTGAAACTGGATCGGGTAAAAGTACCCTAATAAAATTAGTCATGAATTTACTAAAACCATCAAATGGGAAAATTATTATTGATGATACTCACTTGGAATCATTAAAGGATAAATGGCAACAAAAAATTAGTTATGTGCCGCAGAATTATTATTTGTTAGATGATACAATTTTAGAAAATATAATTTTCAATAAAGAAGAAAAAAAATGGGATTTGAATAAGATTAATGAAATTTTAAAATTTTGTAATCTTGATAAAATTGTTAAAGATCTGCCTAAAGGATTAGATACTATTGTTGGACCAAGCGGGAAACTCTTATCTGGAGGACAAGCTCAAAGACTATCTATTTCTAGAGCTTTATATCAAGATAGAGAAGTTCTTATTTTTGATGAGGCTACAAATGCTCTAGATGAAGAAACAGAAAACCAGATTTTAAGAAATATTCTTAAGCTTAAAAAAACTAAAACAATTATTTTAATTTCCCACAATAAAAAAATATTTGAAATTTGTGATCAAATATTAGATTTAAAAAAAGATGAAATAATAGTAAATAGTAATAAACCTATTAATTAAATTTATTAATAAATTATTATCTTTTAATACTTATATAATGAAATTTTGTTAGGCTAATTTAATTTTCTATAATTGAAGATCATTATTTTCCCCAATTCTTATTACCTTAATACCATCAAAATCTTTATTTATCATTCTGAATGGATCTATTACTATTGAACCTTTTGGAAAATCAAACTTTTCGAATATATCATGTTTAGTACCTATAAAATACAAACCTTCTTTAAAGTTTGGTTTTTCATTATCTACATAAGGGTCATAAATAATTGCATTTATTCCACTCTCTTTTAAAAGATTATCTAAGAGAACTGAGGGACTTCCAGTAATTATGTTTGTTTCTGGCTTAAATGATTTTCCAAGAATATAGATTTCTTTATTATCAATTTTATTTTTTTTTATTAGGCTTACTAGCCAATCAGTTTGTTTTTCTCTTTGTTTCATTATTTGATCAAAAAAATCGTTACTAATTTCAAGCTTTTTTGCCAACCATGACAGTGCAATATTATCTCTAGGATGACATCCTCCGCCATCTCCCATACCTCCTCTTAAATAAGCGCCACTAATAAGTCTTCTGCTTCCAAGCATCAAAGCATTACTTACATCATCTATATTCGTATTTGGTAGTTTGTGACACATCTCCATTATGGTATTAATAAATGCAATTTTTGTTGAAATAAAAGTATTATAACTAACTTTTATTAGTTCTGCATTTTCAATAGTGGTTTTAAAAAAAGTTGACTTATTAAGTGTTCTATAAAACTTTTCAGCTTTTTCTGAGGCGTTAAGATCATCAACACCAAATAAAATAAATTCAGGATAAAGAAAATCATTAAGTGTAGTTCCCATTGCTATAAAAAATGGATTGTAGCAAATTTTTGTGTGTTTACCTAATAAAGGGATTATATCTCTTCTAATTGTGCCAGGTAACACTGTTGAGATTATAATTACAACTTTATCTTCTTTCTGTTTTTCAATTTCATCTGATAATGATTTTATTCCTTCAATTAAATATGAATAATCAAAATCAACCCTTTTATCTGGGATTCTTGTGACTCCCTCGTACAACGGATTATGAGGGGTTTGAATTGGTACAAAAATAATCTCTGAATGTTTAACCACTTCTGGAATATCTAAAAATTTAATTTTTGATTTATCAAGTAATTCTTGAGCACCCTTTTCTTTGTAAGGTATTTTTTTTGCTTCAATAATATTTTTTACAGAATTTGAGATATCATGGCCAACAACATCGTGTCCTTTTGACTCAACCGCTAATGCAACTGGTAAACCAAGTTTTCCTAAACCTAAAAATCCAACTTTCATATAATGCGTCCTGTTTTTGAAATATTATATCCAATTTTAGAATTAGCCGTTATAACTTTTCTCTCTAAACTGTAAAGCGTCTTTTTTTTAACTTTTTTTAAAAACTTTTTCTTATTCAGCTCCCAGGTAATTTTTCTATTTTTTAAATTTTTAAGATCTAGTTTTGTCAAATTATCATCTCTTGAAACCCTTCGTTTCCAAGTCAAAGTATTTTTATTTCTTAGTAAGCAGGCCGTATATCCATATTTCCAAACTTTAAATGTTGCATAGATATCATCAAAATGGCCTGACTCCCCTACGTTTGCAAATCTTTCCCAACCTCCCATCAGATCATAAACTTTTTTTCTAAATATAAGAGGACCTGTTTTTAACCAGCTGCAATAAAATAAGGTTTGATTACTTTTAAATTTTGAAAAATCAGTAAGATCCTTTTTATATTCTTTAATACCTCCTCCATTTAATCCTATTAGACCAATTGATTTATTTTTTTTAAAACACTTCAAAGTATCTCTTAACCATAGATCCTTCGAAGGAGCCAGATCGTCGTCTTGACTAAATAAGATGTAATCACTAGCTCTAGAAATTTTTGAAGCTAAAATATAACCATTTGACTCTCCAAGATTATAAGTATTTATAATTGTATCATTATTCTTATTTAAATATGAAAAAATTTTTTCGGTATTTTTTCCTGTGTCGTTTACTATAATGATTTCATTAGTTATTTTTATTTTTTTTAAATTTTTGATTGTTTTAATTAGAGTATCAAATGAAACAAAATGATTAATAATAAAAGAAATTTTTGGTTTTGCTTCGTAACCGTAAACAAATTCATCATTTGTTGGATATTTATTTGATCTTTTTAATTTTATTAAATTATCTGATTTTGTTGAGAAAAATTTAAACATTGAGATCAAATTAATATTAAATTATTCTATTTATGCAACTTATTATTTATTATCTAATTGGAGGATTTACTTAAAAGAGAAAAATAATTTCGTTAAAATTATATTTTTTATAATTACTGTAGTTATTAACGAAAATATAGATGTCATAAAATAAATTATGAAAAAACTAAAAAGAATTCTAATAATTGGAGACTCAAATTGTATTCCATTATATTTAGAGAAAAAAAATCAAAATGTATCTATTAATGAAATTTATATTTCAAAACTAAAAAAAAAAATCCCAGGAGCTTATTATTCAGAAGTAATATGGGGTGGTATTACTACATCGATGTTAATTAATTATTCTATAAATTACTATAAAAACTGGCAACCTGAAATTATAATTGTTCATTCAGGTGTCAATGATGTCAAGACGCAACTATTTTCTGACATTACAAATCAAAAAATTTTCAAATTATTAAAAATTTTCAATATTAAACAAAAAGATCTGAAGAGTAAGTTGTTTTATAATCCAAAATTTGTAAGATATTCTGATAAAAGTAAAGTTAAGCTTTCTAAGTTTATTGCTGAGATAAATAAGCTAAAAAATAATTTTAAGAATGCTTATATAATCTGGATTGGTGTTCATTCAAATTTTAAAATTGACAAGGAAAGACCAAATACTTTTAGGAATATTAAAAAATACAATCAAGCAATAAAAGAAATTTTTAAAGAAAATTTTATAGATAATAATTTTAAAAATAATTGTTTTAGAAAGGATGGATATCATCTTAATAAAAAAGGTCATTTGAGTCTTTACAAAAAAATTATATCGATAATTTCTAGAAAATATAAAATTTAAAAATTAATTTTATTATCTTTTTAATTTGTTATTGACGACAAAAATTGACTTAAACTTGAGGCTTTTACGTTTAAATCATTTTGACTTAAAAATTTATTCTCGTCTTCAAATTTATCGTTGATATCATCGTAATGTTTTATCTTTTCATTGATTAACTTAAGATAATAATATTCCCCGCTATAGTTTTCACTCAGAGATTTCAAACAATAAACATCAATGTTATTACAAAAATTTTTAACGTATGAAAGTGAACCACTTAGAGCACCTATAACGTAAGAATAATTACAAACTAAATTATATAATGGAGTATTTTGAACTTCAAATTTTACAAAGGATAAATTCTTCTTTAGAATTAAATCTTTTACTTGATAAATTATCTCCTTGTTTTCCATTGGATGAAATCTAAAATCTAGTTGATAAAGATGTTTATTTTTTTTTTTTAAAGAATCAAAAAATATTACAATTCTATCAATTTTCTCCTCTAAAAAATTTTCGTGTTTTTTGTAATTACTCCACATAGTGGATAAAAATAAAGCTTTACCTTTTTTTTGGATTAATCTTTCATCACACGAACAGTCATTTTTCAATTTTATCAAAAAGCATTTCTTACTGTAAATTTTTTCCCAAAAATAATAAGAGCTATAAAAAAAACATAATTTATAATCGAATCTGTCAGTCTCCATTAATCTAAAATCTGATTCTTTATAACTGAACTCATTTTTATGAAATATTGTTGATAAAACTTTTCTATCAAATAACAGATCTCTTTGTCTAATGTAAACATTTTGAAATCTCTTTAAAATTGAATTCTTTTTTTTTTCTAAACTTTTCACCTCTCTAAGCTTATGAAGTTTTTTTGTAATATCATTAACATTTCCGCCGTCTAAAAGTTCTTTAAATTCTTTTAATGGGAGTAAAACGGGATCTAGGACAAGGCCAATTTGAATAGCTTCTTTTTTGATAAATTGATCAAGTATGATTCTTTGCCAAATGAAAAATTTTCCATCTGATATACACACATCAAAGTTTTGAAAATTAATTTTTTTTTTTAAATTTTTTAAAAATATGTGTGTGCAAAACATCGATTTAATATTTCTAGAAGTTTTGCCTTTTTTATAGAAAGGGAGAAAGAATAGATTTTCTATTTTTGCTTTTCTTCTAAAATTTTCATATTTTTCTTTATTATCTTCATTAATCAAATAATTTGTTGTTAAAATTGTTATATCAAAAGACTTCTGTAAAAATTTTATATCCTCAAATAAATTATCTAATGCAAATGGATTTTGAATACAAAATAATAATTTTTTTTTCATGTCAAGTTATTTTCATTTTTATTTTTTCTAACTTGAAAATTAATTTTTCAGAAATTTTATGAATAAAACGAAAGTTATTAATAATTTCTTTATGATTTTTTTTCATTAGGTTTTCAAAAATTTTAAATGTGTACGAATAAGCAAATGGAAAAGGTATTTTTTTTAAAAATTTTGAATTTTTATAATAAATAGCACATTTATTTTTATTTATGAAAATTGTGTGAATATCATCTCCAACTTCTATAAGTATTTTATCGGTCTCAACATTTGGATTGGACTCTATTAAAATACTTCCAAATTTATTATAACCAAACAATTTTCCACTAGCTTCTTTGTAGGGCTTTCTTTTCGAGAAAAATATTCTTTCTATATTAATATCAAAATTTAAATTTTTTTCAGTTATGTGACAAAACATATCCATATAGTGTATCAGATTAGTTATTAACCTTCCTTCCTTTATAATTGCTTGGAACTTTATAGGTAATTTTTTACGCTTAATCTTTATTTTTAGTAAATGAATAATCAAACTTCCCCAAACATTCACAAAAATTTTATTTTTATGATTTTTTGTAAATAAAATTGATTTTTTGTAATGCTCATGTTTTGCAAACATCATTTTCTCTAAAATGAAATATCCAACCTTATTTTCCTTTATAACTTTTTTTAATAAATTAAATCTTTCTAAGGAACTTGTAGATATGATGACGAGTGAGTAAATTTTTTTTTTTGGTAATTTGCTTAAAATATTAATATCTATTTTATTTTTATTAATTTTAGAAAATTTATCAAATTCAATTTCTTTTTTATCATACAGATCAATCGTATATTTTTTTTTTGATAAAAAAAAAGATCTTAAATGCGCGAAACCAATATTTCCAAGCCCAATGATTAGAATATTCATTTAATTTTAATAGAATTAAATGATAATATCAAAATGTGTTTATAAAATGAAATTAAAAATATTAATCATTGGTTCCTCTAAGATAGTTGAGGAGCATATTAAGTCTGCACTATATAATAAAATTGGACTTTATAGTCTAAATTCTACTAGAAAAAATTCAACTAATGAATTTAATCTTAAAAAAAAATTTAAATTTGAAAAAAATTTCGATAATTGGAAACTTGCATTGAGGTCGGTAAAAAATAAAAAAAATGTAATCATTTTTTTAGCACCGAGAATTAAAGATAATTTCGATATTTTAAAGGAGTGTACAAAATGTAAGAATTTCATATTTACCGAAAAACCAATTTCTACAAATTTAATTAAACTAAGATCGTTGAAATCTGGAAAGAGAATATTTGTTGGATTTAATAGACTATTTTATGACTCAATAAAATATTTGAAAAAAAATTTAAAAAAACCCACAAGTGTTATCGTTAAATTCACTGAAAAAAAAATCAATCAAATTTCAACAAACTCAATACATATTTTTGCTATAATCATTTATTTATTTGGTGAATTAAAGGTAAAAAATAAGCATGTTTATAAAACTTCATCTACTTTATTTGCCCTAAGTAAAAATGGAGTACCAATATATTTTTCTTTCTCAAAAAATTCGCCAGAATTATTTTCAATAGATATAAATACTAATGATAAACGATATTTACTAAAACCTATTGAAATTTTAACAATTTATAAAAAAATAAAAAAGAAATATATAAATAAAAACAAAAGATTATTAGTACCAACAGAAGTTCCATATTTAAAAATAGATGAGTATTCTATAAAAAATTTTAAACCAGGTTTTATAAATCAGATGAAATACCTAAAGAAATTTGTGATAAAAAAACCAAAAATTTTTAATAATATCACACTGGTAAAAAACGCTTTAAAAATTGCAAATTTATTTTATAATTCTCAAAAATAACTAAAATTCAATATCTTTTAATAACCTTGAAAAACAATATAAAGAGTAAATCATCTCTGGATGTGTTTTTCTTTTTTTATTCTTGAAGTCATTTAATAATTTTTTTATAAATTTGTGATTAAAATACTTCGCATTTAAGTATTTAGTTGGGTAATAATCTTTAAAAGTTTCAGAGATAATATTTCTAAATTTTGAATTAAAAATTACCTCGTGATATGGGTTGGCATTACTAGTGTCACTCAAATATGAATGGGGCCCTATATTCAGTTTATTAACATCTATTGATTTTCTCAATATTTGCTTCTCGGGATACTTGGTTTCTTTTAATTCTAATCCTCTTCCCATATATTCTGGCATTTCAGATAACATTTTTTGAGTGTTTTTATTCCAAAAGATATTTATAAAATTAGAGTCAAATTCTTTGGAAATATGGTAAGCCGATCTTACAGTTGATCCTTGCCAATGAAATTTGTTGTATAAATATATGTAAGATGAATATATCTGAGAATGATCAGTAAAATTTATATTTCTTAAATAGTCTTTGTTAAAAGTTGAAATATACGACTTAACGTTTTTTTTATTTAAAAAATTACTAAAATCTTTATTCATTGGAAATCTTCTGTAAGTCAAAAACATTGACTCCATAAAATTTTCAAAAATTTTTCTTTTACTTTTTGAAATATTTTTAACATTTATCTTTAATTTTTCTTTTAATGATAAAAATATTGGATCTTGTATATAAGATCCATCTAATACCTTTTTAAAAAAAGTTGGTCCAAAAAGATAGCACATCATTTTGTCAGCATATTCTCTATATCCGTTGTTTTCATTATCTATCAAGCTTACATATTGAGAAAAACCAAAGTTATGTGCTCCGTCAGAAATTTCTCCTGAATAGAAGTCTGAAGGTCCAAATTTTTTTGTGCCAAAATTAATTAGGTTATAATGCAGAAAATAAGCAAAAGTATTTGTCAACATTCTTTTGGAAGATATTTTAGATAATTTATTCAAATAGCTTTTAATATTATCATAGTTTATCGTTATTATATTAAGTTTTACAGAGAAGTGATCACATATTTTTTTTGCTTTTTCAATTTCATACTTATTAAAAATTTTAGAGGATTTTGAAAAATTAAGTCTAGCTATAACCGGCTTGACTCTTTTTCTTCCGAATTTTTCAATTAAGAATTTCAATACTGTGAGACTGTCCCAACCAGATGACATAAACAAGACTTTATTTTTATTTTTTCCAATTTTACAATAATCTTTAAGTGCGTTTTCATAATCTTCTAAAAAAGGTTTTTCAGAAAAATTTACTTTAGTTTTTAAAGGATTTATTTTTTGATCTAAAATTTTACAATTGTTTTTTGTTATAATTGACTGTTGATTTAAATCTAATCTTTTAATTTCATTAAAAATAGTTTTTTTTAGTGGTGGACGCTTAGAAACATTACTAATCGCATTCAAAATTGCAAAATTATCAAAACTCAATTTATTGCGATTTATCTCTTTAATTAATTTGAAATCATTAGAAAAATTAATATTTTTACCGTTTATTGAGTAAAATAAGTCGTACGATCCTTTATTGTCAATATTAAAAGAAATTTTCTGATTGTGAATTCTTATTATACAAAAATCACCATCTAAATCTTTAAAAGCAGTTTGATTTTTTAATTGTTTTTTAAGGTTTTTATCACTCAAATTTTTATAATAACCTTTTTCGTAATATCCAAAAATATTTCCCTCTAAAATTAAAGTTTGATTTTTATAATTTAGTATTTTTAATTTTTTGCTAGAAAATATCTTAAAGTCATTTAAAAGCCTTAATTTGAATTTAAAGTTATTAAGATTAGCTTTATCTGAATTGGAAATTACGAAGGACATCGTTTATTTTCTTTCCCAATATCTTAATTTTTTAGCTATTGGAATTTCTTCTTCGTACAAATCTGTACGGATATCTCCTAAAGTCTCATCAAAAAGTTTAACCATATCAACTAAAATTTTTAAACCTCTTTCCTCTAATGAAGCAGCTTGATCACTTCCGTACATAGTTCTATCTAAAGTTATATGCCTTTCAATACAAGAAGCGCCGAATGCTGCAGCAAACGCAGAAGGTCCCGGACTAGATTCATGTCCACTGTAACCAACATCACAATTATATTTTTCTCTTAGATAAAGAATATTTTTTAAATTCAGATTCTCAGCTTTACAAGGATAAGTGGATACTGAATGCATTAATGTAAAATCACAAGATTTCTTTTTAAAAATATTTACTGCATTATCTATAATCTTTGGATTAGTCATACCTGTAGAAATAAAAGTGTGTACTTTTCTTTCAGCAACTTCATTAAGAAATTTTTCATGAGTTATCATTGCAGAAGCAACTTTTTGTTTATTTGGTTTATATTTATCCAGAAAATTTAAACTTTCTATGTCCCAAGCTGAGGCAAACCATTTTATATTTAATTTTTTGCAATATTCATCAATTTTATTGTATTCATCTCTATCAAATTCAAGACCTTTTTTTTGCTCTCTTTGTGTAATTCCCCACGGACTATCTCTTTTTTCATCTAAAAACTCTTTGGTATATACAATGTCGATATCCCTTTTCTGAAATTTCACATAGTCACATCCACATCTTTTCGCTACATCAATTAGTTGCTTTGCAATTTTTAAATCACCATTATGATTAATACCAATTTCTGCGATTATTTCACACTTTTTTGGAAAAATTAATTTAAAATCACTCATTTTATTTGTTACCAAATTGTTCTTCCGCCATCAATAATTATATTTTGACCAGTCATATATTTTGAGTCATCTGAACAAAGAAATTTTATTGAACCTACATATTCATTCATGTTAGCTAGACGATTTAGTGGAATTGTTTTTTTTAAATTTTTTTGTAATTGTAAAGATTGTTTATTCAAAACTGGTCCAGGGGAAAGACAATTACATCTTATATTCTTATTCGCCCAATAAGATGCAATGTATCTAGTTAATCCAACAATTCCATGTTTTATCACAGAGTAAGTTATAGGTTTTATAAAAGTTTGTTTTTTTTTATTTCCTATGTAAATGTTTTGATTTGGTGCCAAAACTGATAAATCAGATCCAATATTTAAAATGTTTCCTTTAATTTTCTTTTTAACCATTTCATGGCCGAAAATTTGACTGCATAGCATAGCTCCGGATAGGCCAACCTCAATTTCCTTGTTCCATACTTTAAGTGAAATATTTTCAAACTTATTTAAATTTGTAGAATTTCTTTTAAACTTTGCATCAATTGCAGCGTTATTAATTAAATTATTAATCCAAATATTTTTTTTTTTTAAAAATTTCAAAACATTCAAAATATTTTTTTTTGAAGTTATATCCATCTTTAGACCTAAAATTTTTTTTTTTGGATATTTTTTTTTAAAAAATTTAACATCTTTTTTGAGTTGATTTAGATTTTTATCAGTTAGAACAACATTGTGGTTAATTTGAAGTAGAGCATCTGAATGATATTTACCCAACAGGCCACTTGAACCAGTAATTAATGAATAAAATACCATAAAATAAGTTCCTTAAAATAAAAACAGTGATATTTATATGATAATACAATGGAAAAAAAAACAAATTTAATAGAGGATGTTGAAGACAATAAACAAAGTAATGAATATCTTTCACAAATTTACTCTGAAGCTAGAAGGCCATTCACAAGTTATCCATTTAAACTTAGAGATTATTTAATTGAAGAGATAATAAAATTAAAAACTGGAAAGTTTTTAGATGTAGGATGCGGGCGCGGAGATATTTTAAAAGCTTTTAATGAATTAGATTTTCGATGTGAAGGAGTTGATCTCTCCCGAGAAGCAAAAAAACTTTGCTCACCAGTTAAAGTATCTCAGGTGAATTTAGAAAATAATGAAATAGAATTACTTCCAAAAGACTTTGATATAATTTTTTCAAAATCACTGATTGAACACTTGCATAATCCTTTAGGTTTTTTGAGATCTTGTAAAAAGTTAATTAAAGAAAATGGAGTAGTTGTAATTATGACTCCAAGTTGGTACCACCATCAATTTGGCCCTTTTTATTTAGATCATACTCACGTGACACCATTTACTTTACACTCTTTGAGAGATTTAGGTGGTCTAGCTGGTTTCAAAAAAGTTAGTGTAAAATATTTTTATCAATTGCCTGTGCTTTGGAAATACCCTTATCTCAAGTTTTTTTCAAAAATTATATCTGGATTAAAAGTTCCATACCATCCGATGTATGAAGGACTGACCTCAATAAAGTGGCCTGATAAAATAAACAATTATATAAAGTTTTCTAGGGAAGTAATGCTTATTGCTGAAATGAGAAATTAAAATGAAGGATAAAATTTTTGATGCATATAATTATCTAGTAGAGTCAAATGATGTTGAGAGACTCAAAAAAATCTTTGTTAGATACGAATTATTTAAACTATCAAGTAAAGTCCCTGGCGACATAATAGAGTGCGGTGTATTTAAGGGAACTGGTCATATTTTTTGGCTTAAAATGTTGGATATATTTGATCCAAATTCAAACAAAAAAGTAATTGGTTTCGATACATTTGCTAAATTTCCTGAAACAACCTTAAATTTTGAAAAAAAGACTGCAAAATCTTTTTTGAAAGAGGCAAATTTTAATAAAAAAAATATTTTCAATAACATTAAAAAAAAAATTAAAAATGCAAAATTAGACAAAAGATCAGAGCTAATTAAAGGCGATATAGTTAAAACGTCACAAAATTATAAAAATAAAAATAGAGGTTTTCGTATATCTTTATTACACCTGGATCTAGATACTTATTCTGGAACCAAAAGTGCGTTACAAAATTTTTTTCCACTCGTTTCTAAAGGAGGTGTTATAATTTTTGATGAATATGGTTCGAGAGGATGGGGTGAAAGTGAGGCTATTGACGAATATTTTAAAGACAAAAAATATAAGATCCAAAAAACAAAAAATTCCTCTAAACCTACAGCTTTTTTAATAAAAAAATAAAGTAGATGAAAAATATTTTAATTGTTGGATTGGGGTCTATTGGGCAAAGACATTACAGAAATTTAAAAAAGATTGATAAAAATATCAATTTTTTTTCTATTAGAAAAAAAAGAAATTCTCCGGAATTAAATAAATTTAACCAAATTGTTAAAAAAAGGTTTATTTCAAACAAAAAAAAAATTAAAGAAATCAGTCTTAAAGAATTAGAAAATCAAAAGATTGATTTAGCTTTAGTAACAAATCCTACAAGCTTACATATTAAGACTGCAACAGAATTAGCAAAAAAAAAAATTAATGTATTTTTAGAAAAACCTATATCTAACAATATCGAAGGTGTTGATAATCTATTAAGAGTTATAAAGAGAAATAAATTAATTTGCGCTGTAGGTTTTCAAACAAGATATGATGATCTTTTGCAAAAAATAAAAAAAATAATCAATACAAAAAAATTTGGTAATATTGAAAAATCTTATATAGAACACAAACATTTTCTTCCATATCACCACAAATATGAGGATTACAAAATAGGTTATGCAGCTAAAAAAAGTTTGGGAGGTGGGGTTCTATTATGTTTTTCTCACGAATTTGACTATGCTAATTTTTTATTTGGTTCTCCAAAATACACATATTCATCTTTAAAAAAATCAAATAAATTAAAAATTGATGTAGAAAGTTCAGCTTTAGTAATTGCTAAATACCAAAAAAAATTTGAAACAATTTTCGACTTAGATTTTTTAAAAAAAAGACAAGTACGAAGTTGTAAAATTCAATTTGAAAAAGCTTTTATAGAATGGGACCTGATTAAAAATAATTTAAAGATATTTCATAATAGTAAAATTAAATTTATTAGAAGTAAATTTAAAACTCGAGATAGCCTTTTTAATGAACAACTCAAACAAGTTTTGAAAAGTTTAAAATTAAAAAAGAATCCAAAAAGTAATATCTATAATGGAATTGAAAATTTAAAAAATATTTTAGAAATTAAAAAAATTTCAAAGCTTAACTGATTTTTTTCAAAAAATTTAAGTTCGCAAAAGCAGTTAATAAAGCATCATCACCTCTGTTAGTTTCAAGCGTAATATCACTCTTATAATTTAAAACATTAATTAATCTAAAAAATGATTTAAAATTTATTAGTCCAGTACCCAATGTAACATTCTTTTTAAACTTATTTCTATCTTTTAAATGAATATGATTAATTATTGAATTTAATTTTCTAAAAGATTTGATAATATTTTTTTCTATCAAAAAAACATTTCCTGTATCAAATGTAATTTTAAAACCATTTTTGATTTTCTTTGACAGAGTAATGATCTTATTTGTGTCAAAATTACATTCAAACGAAATTTCTACATTATTTTTTTTTGCAAAACTTAAGATAAAAATTAATTTATTTATTAGCAATTCCTCTCTTTTTAAAAGATCTTTATTTAATGGTATTATCAATTTAGATTTTGGATATTTTGATGCTTGGTAAATTACTTTTGAAATATAACTCATACTTCTTGATTTTGTTAATGAGTTAAAGATTAGAAAATTATCACATATCAAAGTTTTTTTATTCTTCATTTTTTTTATCTCTTTGATTAATGAATTTTTTTTAAACCAAAATGGATTTTTAAGATTTATTTTCCTCTCCAAAAATATTTCAATATGATGGTAACCTAGTTGTCTTGCATTTAAAAACTCACCTCTCCAATTAAGTGGGAACTTTTGTAAAAGTTTTGAGTTTGACAAACGTCCTTGATAAATTCCAATATTCAATTTAAATCTTCCTTTAAATCGATATCTAGTGTTCTTTTTGTAAAATATGCAAGTATCTTTTTTCCATAAAAGACGTTTTTTTTATTTTTAAAAAAGAAATCTGGTTTTAAAATATCAACATAGCCATTCGGTAAAAAAGCCTGGGGGTATTTTTGTCTGGGCAAACTATGGTATTCACCTTTTAAGTTTTTGTCAAAAAAACCTACAAGGTTTTTATTTTTTAACTTGAACAACTTTTGTGGTGGTTGACTTACAGTAGATACTGATCTCATAGAATTAAATACTTTCATATTTTTAAAAAAATACTCGATACCTTTATCAATAATTTTGACATCTCTATTGGGTGTTGTTGGTCTTAAATAGATTATCAAATTGGGAAAATAATTTCTTTTTGAAAAAAATTTTAAAGCATGTACCACTAAATCTTTATCATGAGAATTATCTTTACTAATGTTTTTTGGTCTTAAAAAAGGCGCCTCTGCTCCATATTTAATTGATAATTTTTGATATTTTTTTGAGTCAGTTGAAACTAAAATTTTGTTGATATATTTTGATTTCATAGCTGACTTAATAGTGTGATAAATCAAAGGTTTATTTTTATACAAAATAATGTTTTTATTCTTTATACTTTTAGAACCACTCCGTGCTGGAATAATAGAGAGAATTTTGAGTTTTTTTAAATCAGGCATATTTCGTGTAAAAATTTTTCAGTTGAGTTGTATTTTACATGTAACAATAATACCAAGTAATCTTTAAAATTTTTTTCAGTGCATAAATCAAGCCAATTGAGCTATTAGTACTGGTCAGCTGCACGCATTACTGCGCTTCCACATCCAGCCTATTAA
>MDTG01408150.1_pt1 | contig 18568 bp, 15 predicted proteins | sample 811421 | NCBI WGS metagenome assembly MDTG01 (sample SAMN05326645, study PRJNA326480) | marine metagenome | isolation source: seawater | place: Pacific Ocean: South East | collected 2011
AAGCGGAACGCGGAACGCCGCGACCGCAGGTCGCGAAGAGGCGGACAGCGGAACGCCGCGACCGCAGGTCGCGAAGAGGCGGACAGCGGAACGCCGCGACCGCAGGTCGCGACGACGCGAAGACCCGCGCTCAGTCCACGATCGCGTAGGCGTTCGTGAAGCAGATCTCGTCGGGCCGCTCGGTCGTCGTCGCCCGGAGCACGAGCCGCTCGTCCTCGCGCCAGCCGCGCGTCACCAGCGTGTCGCCCGGCCAGACGGGCTTCCGGAACTGACCGCGCAGCTCCTTCAGGCGCCCCGGGTCGCCGCCGCAGGCCTGCTGCACGACGGCCCGGCCCACCACACCGAAGGTGCAGAGCCCGTGGAGGATCGGGCCCCCGAAGCCGGCCTTCTCGCCGATCTCCGGGTCGATGTGGAGCGGGTTCAGGTCCCCGTTCAGCCGGTAGAGCGCCGCCTGCTCGGGCCGCGTCGCGTCCGTCACCTCGAAGTCGGGCTCCCGCTCGGGCGCGCGCACCTTCAAGCTCCGCGGCGGGCGCTCCCCGCCCAAGCCCCCATCGAGCCGGAAGAGGATCAGCCACTCGGTCTCGCAGACGAGCTCCCCCTTCTCGTCGCGGGTCTCGGTCGCGAAGATCGCCTGCGCCAGCCGCTTCAGGTCGTGCACGGCGGCGACCTTGCCGACGGTCGTCAGCCGCCCCTCGGACGCGAAGGGTCGATGCAGCACGATGCGCTGCGAGCCGTGCACCACGCCGAGCATGTCGCCGCCGACGAGATCGAAGAGCTCGCCGCAGACGTCGAAGGTGGGGATGACCGCGTAGGTCGGCAGCACCTTCGGCCCGCGCTTCTCGTAGAGGTAGTCGAGCTCGTCGACGGTCGCGCCCACGCTCAGGGCATAGAGGACGACGTCCTTCCAGCCATACTCGTGGACCAGCTCCTTCGTGGTCTGACCGACCGCCTCGGGGTTCAGCGCCATGGTCGCCCGACGTACCGCGCCCCCACCCGCGCGGCAAGGAGCGGCGTCATGGGGTGGGCCCGGCGCGAGGGGGCGATGGCCCCCACGGTCATCCTCCGCGCCGCGTCACGGCCGCAGCCCCATCACCCGCAACACCAGCTCGAAGCTCGCGCGCCGATCGTCGACCCCGTCGACCGCCCCCGTCTCGCAGGGCGGCGCGTTGCTCAGAGCCGGTAGGCGAGCCCGAAGGACGCGCGGAAGAGCGCGCGCGAGTCGAAGGCGTTCTCCGGGCCGAGCCCATAGCCGGCCTTCAGCACGACGAAGAGCAGCGTCGAGCGCGAGAGCAGCGCCTCGAGCCCGGCGAGGGCCCCGGCGCCGAACATCACGCCGTTGCTCCGCTCCGCGTCGGGCACGTCGACGTAGGCCACGTCCACCAGCGCGCCCCCGACCAAGGTCACCGCGTCGGTCACGTGGAAGCCCGCGCGCACACCGCCCTCCGCGCCGACCGCCCAGCCGAGGTCGTCCGCGAAGGCGTTCTCCTGCCCGACGAGCGCGCCCTCGCCCATCGCGCCGTAGGGCCGCAACGCGAGCGCGATGTCGATGTCGTCCTCGCCGTAGACCAAGAGCCGCATCGGCAGGGAGACCTCGCCGCCGACGCCCGTCGCGAAGCCGAGGAGCGGCGAGCCGTAGTCGACGCCGACCCGCACGGAGAGGTTGAAGCGCGAGCTCGGCGCGAAGAGCGCCTCGGCCCAGAAGCCCGGCCAGCCGAGGCCGGCGGCGAGCACGACCTCGCCGTTGCCGACCGTGCGACCGCCGTGGACCGAGATGTCGCCGGAGGTCGGCCGCGGCTGGGCGCCGGCGGGGGTGGCGGCGAGCAGGAGCAGCCCGAGGGCCAGCGGGGCGATGGCGCGCATGAGGGGGGAGGATCGCCGCCTCGAGGCTGCCGGTCCAGCCCCGGGCGGGCGGCGCCCGGCATACCCCCATTCGAGGACACACGATCTCGACCGAGTGCGAGATTCGTACACCCGGACTGGTGCCGAGCGGATCCTGGACTTATGCTCGAAGGCGTCGGGCGGCCACCTGGCCACTCGACGGGACCGAGACGATGAGTTGGGCAACCGCCCCGCATTGGTGTGAATCCCGGAAGCGGCGTCAGCCGCCCGCACGGACGACTCCGCCGCAGTGGGAGACTCGTCGTCTTCAACGAGGGGCGCTTTGCGCTCCCCACCACTGGAACGCCCTGAGCGAGGTCTGGCGATTCTCGTCAGAGACCCCGGGGTGCCGGCTCTGCCGGGGGAGGTACGAATAATGGACAGTACTTGTATGGTCGACCACTTCTACCCGGAGGTCGGGACGCGCTGAATGACCAGTGCGTTTTGAACCGACCTCTCCCGTAGGAGCTGGTCGCGCGAAAGGAGCGTCGGCAGCCGCCGTCGCTCCTTTCCTAATTTTATTGGTGCTTACCAGCGGGCCCGTGGGGCCCTCGGCGCGACCTTCGGTCGCGTCACACGGGTCGGTTCTTCGACGCGACGGCGACGCGGCTCCGTGGGGCCGGGCAACGGGCCAGATGTGGGTGCGCTCCCCTTCGCAGCGGGGTGACTTCGCCGCCTTAGCGGCCGGTGCGCTCCCCTCTGCAGTGGGGTGGCTTCGCCGCTTCGCGCGTTTTCCGCTCGCTCGCGCTCGCTCTCTTTGGCTTACCAGCGGGCCCGTGGGGCCCTCGGCGCGTCCTTCGGTCGCGTCACACGGGTCGGTTCTTCGACGCAACGGCGACGCGGCTCCGTGGGGCCGGGCGTTTTCCGCTCGCTCGCGCTCGCTATCATTGGCTTACCAGCGGGCCCGTCGGGCCCTCGGCGCGACCTTCGGTCGCGTCACACGGGTCGGTTCTTCGACGCGACGGCGACGCGGCTCCGTGGGGCCGGGCGACCGGGCAGTTGTGGGGGCGCTCCCCTTTGCAGAGCAGTGACTTCGCGGCGGTCGCGGCCAGAGTGCCCCTTCGCAGTGGCCTGACTTCGCCGCGGTCGCGGCCAGAACGCCCCCTTCGCAGCGGCCTGACTTCGCCGCGTTCGCGGCCAGAACGCTCCCTTCGCAGAGCAGTGACTTCGCCGCGTTCGCGGCCAGAACGTTCCCCTTCGCGGGTGGCTTCGCCGCTGCGCGGCCGCCTCGCCCCCCTTTGCAGTCGAGCGGCGGGTGCTCCGTTGGGATTGGGCGGGGACGTCCTCGGATGGGGAGGGGTGGTATCGCGGGTGGGACTCGTGGGGGCGTCCGGAGGACGGTGACGAATTCGTGTCGGGCTCTCGAGCGACGCGGCGTGACCGAGATCGCAGCTCGGCTATGCTGTCCCCGTCGGAGGGTGATCATGGTGCGCTTTGCTTGGATTCTGGTGCTGACGCTCGGGCTCGTGGCCTGCGGTGACGACGATGGCGTCGAGGTGGACGCGGGCGGCGGCAGCGACGCGGGAGGGGCCGTGGACGCGGGCGGCGACGATGCCGGCAGCGGCGGCGAGGACGCGGGCTCCACGGAGGACGCCGGCTCCACGGACGCCGGGGCGACCGAAGACGCCGGCTCCACCGAGGACGCCGGGTCGAGCGAAGACGCTGGCGCGACCGCGGATGCCGGGGCGACCGAGGACGCCGGCGCGGGCGACGACGCGGCGGTCCCCGGCTGCACCTCCACGGAGATGTGCGCCGAGGCGGACTACTGCGACTTCGCGGACGACTGCGGCCTCGCGAGCACCGGCGTCTGCGCCGAGCGGCCCGTGTTCTGCACCGCCGACTGCCCGGGCGTCTGCGGCTGCGACGGCAACTTCTACTGCAACGCCTGCAACGCGGCCTCCATGGGCGTCGACGTCGACCCGAGCAACTCCTGCATGACCAGCAGCTGCGACCCGATGGACGCCCGCGGCGAGGGCCTCTGCGACCTCTTCCTCGGCTACGCCTGGAACGGCCGCGCGTGCGTCGGCCTCAGCGGCTGCAGCTGCACGGGCGCCGACTGCGGCGACCTCTACACCACGCCGCGCGCGTGCGAGACCGCCTACGCCGACTGCACCTCGACGAGCGGCGACACCTGCGGCGGCATCACCGGCGCGATCTGCGGCCGGGGCGAGTGGTGCGACTACGCGCCGAGCTGCCGCACGCCGGACGCCGCGGGCGTCTGCCGCGACCGGCCGGAGATCTGCACCCGCGAGCTCGACCCGGTCTGCGGCTGCGACGGGATGACCTACACGAACGAGTGCGTCGCCCAGTCGAACGGCCAGGACATCGCCTACCGCGGCGAGTGCCGCGCGCTCCCCGTGGAGTGACGCCCGGTTCGTCGATGGGAGCTCGGTCGCCCGACCGAACCTCCCATCGACGAGCGGAACGGCGACCAGCCGAACGGGGGCGTGACGCCGCCGCTCCCACGCCTCGGCGCGGCCGGCGATCCGTCGAGAGGAGGACGCCGAGGGTCCGGTCCGTCGATCCGACCCCCAGCTGGGTGGAGCGAGGCGCCAAACCGAACGTCATTCGCGCGGAAGCTCACGCGCAGACCGGTTTTCGCCGCCCGAAGCGCGTACAAAGAAGGCGCCGTGGCTGCGCTCCCCACCCCCACGACGCGCCCCGTGCGCCGCGACGAGGTCGAGGCGCAGGTGCGCGCCGCCCGTGAGCGCGCGGACGGCGAGCCCCCACCACCGCCCCGCGCGCGCAAGCGCAGCGGCTTCGCCCCCTCCTCCCCCGAGGAGCGCGCCGCCCGGGCGCGAGCGGACGGCCCAGACGCACCGCCGGCGACGGTCCCCCCGCCCCGCGCGCGCAAGCGCAGCGGCTTCGCCACGTCCTCCCCGGAGGAGCGCGCCGCCCGCCGACGCGCCGAGGCCGAAGCCGCCCCAGGCCGCGCGGGAGCCCAGGCGGACGCCGTGCCCGCCCCGCCCTCGAAGCCGACGCCGCCGCCGCCGCCCGTCGGCCCCTCCGGCGTCGTGGCCCGCACTCAGCAGGGCGTGCTCCGACCCGGCTCGCTCATCGACGGCCGCTTCCGCGCCTGGCGCGTCCTCGCCCGCGGCGGCATGGGCGTCGTCCTGCACGCCATCGACCACCACGACGGCGGCGAGGTCGCGCTCAAGATCCCCAGCCGCCGCGACCCCGACACGCTCAAGCGCTTCGAGCGCGAATGCGCCGCCACCCTCGACGCCTCCGGCGGGCTCCACCTGCCGAAGGTGCACGGCACCGGCGTCGACCCGCGCGTCGGCCCCTACCTCGCCGTCGAGTACGTGCACGGCGAGAACCTCGTGGAGCACGTCTCGCGCACGGGCCCCCTCTCGCCGGTCGTCGCCATCCGCCTCGGCAAGCAGCTCCTCGACGCCATCGGCCGCATCCACCGCACCGGCCTCGTCCACCGCGACGTGAAGCCCGCCAACGTGATGCTCACGGAGGACCGCGCCGTGCTCGTGGACCTCGGCGCCGCGAAGTCGGACGCCATGCCCACGGTGACCGCGCCGCGCACTCTCGTCGGGAGCCTCCGCTGGGTCGCGCCCGAGCTCCTCCGCGACGGCGGCAGCACCGCGCCGAACGAGCGCGTCGACCTCTACGGCGTGGCGCTCGTGCTCTGGTACGCGCTGACGGGCAAGCCGCCCTACTTCCCCCTCGAGGACCCGGCCGAGCTCGCCCAGGCCATCGTCGACGGGCCTCCCACGCCGGTGGCCGCGCTCCGGCCGAGCGTGCCCAAGCTGGTCTCGCGCATGCTCGAGGAGGCGCTCCACCCCGAGCCGCGCCGGCGCCCGCGCGACGCGGCGACCTTCGCGGCGCTCCTCGATCGGGTCGCCGACGCGGCGGACCTCTGGGGCGAGCGCGACTCGGACGAGAAGCTCACGCGCCAGTACGTGGCCATGAGCGAGGAGGAGGCGGCCGCGCTCGTGGACGCCGACGCGCGCCCGACGATGCTGCCCCCCGCCTTCGCCGGGCGCAGCGCGCCGGCCAACGACGCGCGCCCCGAGGACGCGCGACCGCTCCCGGCGCCGCCGTCCGGGCCCGAGGACGCGCGACCGACGCACGCCCCGCCGGCCTTCATCGATCCGATGCCGCCCGCCGCGCCGACGAGCGCCGCCGCGTCCCCGGCGCCCTCCGCGGCGAGCGCAGGACCGGCGCGCTGGTGGCCCCTCGGCCTGGCGCTCGCCGCGGGCTTCGGCGCGGCCTTCGCCTGGCTGCTCTTCGGCTGAGCGCCCGGCGCACCCGCCGCTCGCCATCCCGGGAGCTCGCGGCTCTCCCGGCTCGCGATCCGGTGCGGCGCGGCGTCAGCGCACGACCGGGACCGTCTCGAGGACCTCGTCGCCGACCGTGACGTAGAGGCTGCCCTCGTTGCGCAGCACGTCCCAGCGGTTCGCGCGGGCGAGCGTCGCGACGAGGGCCGCGACGAACGAGGGCTCGAAGGCGATGACGCGCACCTCGTCGCCACGGTGCACCGCACCGGACGCGAGCTCCGCGAGCAGGGGCGCCGGATCCTCGTGCGTGTAGACGGCCACGTCCTCCGCGGCCTTCGTGATCTTGTGGAGCCGCGCCGGCGCCGGGTGACCGATCTCCACCCAGAGCGCGATCGTGCCGTGCGCGCCCGGCGCGGAGAGCGCCGGATCCTCCGGCGTGCTGATGCCGCGCCCGAAGCGGAGCCCCTCGCGATGCTCGAGCGCCATGGCGAGCACGCGCGTCACCATGCGCGCGTCGGTCTCCGAGGGGTGCCGCGCGACCCGCAGCTCGAGGGCGTCGTACACCCCGCGGTCCACGTCCGAGAGGTTCAGCTCGAAGCGGAAGATCGTCGCCGTCAGCGCCATCGGCGCATGGTCTCAGGTTTCGCGCTCGCCGCGCTCGCGATCTCTCGCCTGTCCGCGGCCCCGTGAGGACCGCGGACGCGCGGCTCAGCTCACGCCGAGACCCTTGCGGAGCTCGCCTTCCTCGCGGAGCTGCTTCTGCTCGCTGTAGCGGAGCGTGAGGGCGTCGCTGCGATCGCGGAGCAGGAGGGTGAAGCGGAAGAGCTCCTCCATCACGTCCACCACGCGGTCGCGGTAGCTCGAGGGTTTCATGCGACCGGCGTCGTCGAACTCCTGCCAGGCCTTGGGCACGGACGACTGGTTGGGGATCGTCACCATGCGCATCCAGCGACCGAGCACGCGGAGCTGGTTGACCGTGTTGTACGACTGCGCCCCGCCGCAGACCTGCATCACGGCGAGCGTGCGCCCCTGCGTCGGGCGGACGGCGCCGTCCTTCAAGGGGATCCAGTCGATCTGGTTCTTGAAGGCCGCGGTCATCGAGCCGTGCTGCTCGGGCGAGGCCCAGACGTGCCCCTCGCTCCAGGCGCTGAGCTTGCGGAGCCTCTGCACCTCCGGGTGGTCGTGCCGTTGCCGGTCGAAGACGGGCAGGCCGCGCGGATCGAAGAAGCGCACCTCGGCGCCGAAGGCCTCGAGCACGCGGCCGGCCTCCTCGGCCAGCAGGCGGCTGAAGCTGCGCTCGCGGAGCGAGCCATAGAGCACGAGGATGCGCGGCGGGTGCGCGCTCGCGCCCGGGACGCCGAGGGCCGCCAGCGTGCCGGCGACGTCGTGCGGCGGCAGGTCGTCGTCGATGAAGCTCACGCGCCGCGCTCCTCCTCGTCGGACTCGCCCGCCTCGGTCGCCCCCGGCTCGGTGCCCGGGACGAGGAACCAGGGCGCGAGGTCGGCGGGCTTGTCCGCGAGCTCGGCGGGGGTGAGGCGCGCGTAGATCTCGATCAGGTTGCCGTCCGGGTCCTTCAGCCAGAGCTCGTGGAGCGGCGTGCCGCGCCAGGTGGTCCGCGGCGGTTTGTGGATCGGCGCGCCGAGCTCGCGGGCGCGGTGGTAGGCGGCGACGACGGCGTCCCGATCGGGCACGCCGACGCCGAGGTGGTAGAGCGTGTCGTGGTGGAGCGTCATCCCGTCGTCGACGAGGACGACGAAGTTCGCGCCGAGCGCGTCGAAGATGGCGTAGCGGTGGGTCCACTCCTTCGGCTCCTTCCCGAGGAGCCAGGCGTAGAAGCGGACCGCGCCCGGCAGATCCGCGGAGCGGATCGACGCATGGAGCTCCGCCGCCGGGAGGGGCTCGGGCAGATCGAGGAGCGCCTCGAGGAGGGCCAGCCGGCCGTCGATGCGATCGCGCGCCTCGCGGAAGCGGCGAAGGTGCTCCTCGCGCGGGAGGCTCGGATCCTTCGCGTCGGGGTCCGAGAGGGGCCAGTGGAGGCGACGGGCGTCGCCGAGGAAGGCCGGGCAGACCTCCTCGGCGCAGAGGGTGATCACCGTATCGACGGTGGCCGGGTCGACCGCGTCGACGGAGGTGGAGGCGTGGCCCTCGAGGGAGAGGCCCTTCTCGGCCATGACCTCGATGGCGAAGGGGTTCACGCGGGAGGGGGCCGAGCCGGCGCTCTGCACGCGCACGCGGTCGCCGAAGCGGTGGCGGGCGAGGCCCTCGGCCATCTGGCTGCGCGCAGAGTTGGCGACGCAGAGGAAGAGGATCGATTCGGTCTTCACGGCATCTCTCTCGGTTCGACGCTCTCTCGGCGCCTCTCTCGGTGTCTGTCTCGGTGGAGCGCGGTGGGTGGACGTCGCGGTCTCTCGCTGCAGTGGGGCGGGGCGTTCCGGGCGCCGGGCTCTCCAGCCGCGACGGTGGCCTTCAGGCGGGGGACTCCGCGGCGGGAGGCGCGCCCTCGGCCGGCGGGAACCAGCCGCGCGTGCGGTTGGCGAAGCGGACGAGGGAGAGCATCACGGGCACCTCGATGAGGACGCCGACGACGGTGGCGAGGGCGGCGCCCGAGGAGAGGCCGAAGAGGCTGATGGCGACGGCGACGGCGAGCTCGAAGAAGTTGCTCGTGCCGATCATGGCGGCGGGGGCGGCGATGGCGTGGGGGAGCTTCAGCACGCGCGCGAGGCCGTAGGCGAGCGCGAAGATGCCGTAGCTCTGGACGAGGAGCGGCACGGCGATGAGGGCGACGCGGCCGGGCTTCTCGATGAGGGTCTCGGCCTGGAAGGCGAAGAGGAGCACGACCGTGAGGAGCAAGCCGAGGATGGAGGTCGGCTTGAGCTTCGCGGCGAGGGCCTCGACGGCGGCCTCCTTTCGCTCGCTCCGGAGGAGGCGCGTGCGCACCAGGACGCCGGCGGCGAGCGGGACGACGACGAAGATGACGACGCTCGCGACGAGGGTCTCCCAGGGGACCTCGAGCTCGGTGACGCCGAGGAGCAGGCCGGCGATGGGCGCGAAGGCGAAGACCAGGATGAGGTCGTTCACGCTGACCTGGACGAGCGTGTAGGCGGCGTCGCCGTCCGTGAGGTGGCTCCAGACGAAGACCATGGCCGTGCAGGGCGCGACGCCGAGGAGGATCATGCCGGCGATGTACTGCTCGGCGTCGGCGGCCGGGACCAGGCCGGCGAAGACGTGGCGGAAGAAGAGGGCGCCGAGGGCCGCCATGGTGAAGGGCTTGATGAGCCAGTTGACGACGAGGGTGAGCGCGAGGCCTTTCGGGCGGCGGCCGACCTCCTTCAGGCAGGAGGGCTCCACCTTGAGCATCATCGGGAAGATCATCAGCCAGATCAGCGCCGCGACGACGACGTTGACGCGGGCGATCTCGAGCTCGGCGACGACCTCGACGAGGCCCGGGGCGAGGGCGCCGAGGGCGACGCCGGCGAGGATGGCGAGGGCCACCCAGAGGGAGAGGAAGCGTTCGAAGGTGGGCATGGCGTGGTGGGGTGCGGGGGAGGGCCGCCCGGCTCGGACAGGCGCGGGCGGCCAGGCTCAGCAGCAGGGGCTCCGGCGCTCGGCCCGGGTGCGCTTCACGTCGGCCTTGGCGAGCGGGTCGCGCTTCAGGCGCGCGAAGAGCACCTCGAGGGCGGCCGCGGCGGCGGGGGGGGGGTCGTCCGCGAGCCGGTAATAGACCCAGGCGCCGTCGCGGCGGTCGTCGACGAGCCCGACTTGGCGGAGCTGCCGGAGGTGCCGGGAGGCGCGGGACTGGGTGATCTCGAGGCCGGCCTCGAGATCACAGACGCAGAGCTCGCCCAGCCGGTGGAGCACGTGGAGCGCCCGCAGCCGCGTCTCGTCCGCGAGGGCCTGGAAGATCTCGGCGTGATCCCGCATATGCGGTTATGCGCATATCATGGCAGCCCCGCCGAGGCAAGGAGGAACCCTTGCCTTTGCCTTTGCCCGTGCCCGCGGGTGGGCTCGAAAGAAGAAGAGGCGGCACCCCTGGGGGCGCCGCCTCTTCTTCGATGAGCGTTCCTTCCGGGCCGCTCGGGCTCAGCTCATTCCGGGAGGATCGGGAAGGCCGTCCAGCCGGCCATCCAGTCGTCGCCGTCCGGCTCGAAGGCGCCCATGTAGGTCGCCGTCGCGTCGAAGAAGCCGTCGTCGGGCGGGGTCGCCGCGTCGCTCGCCGCCGGCGAGGCCGCCGCCGGGATGAAGTTCGGCGCGTCGAGGTTCGTGGCGTCGCCGAGCATCGGGTCCTCGCCGAGCTTGTTGTCGGTGGTCCAGTCGGCGGTGATCATCACCATGTCGCCCTCGTCGGGCGTGAAGTCGAAGTAGCCGACCATGCCGCCGTCCTCGACGCAGCCCTCGAGGAGGCTGTTCTGGATGACGAGGTCGCCGTCGTTGGCCTGCGTGATGGTCGAGGTGCCGTCGACGCGCACGCACTCCTCCATGGAGAAGCCGGTGACGATGGCGTTGGCGATGATGCCGGCCGTGCCGCGGCGGAGGCGCATGCCCTGCTGCTCGGCGGCGCCGCCACCCACGAGCGTCATGTTGTAGACGGTCGGGTTGGAGCGGGGCGTGACGTCGTTGTTGTCGCCGAGGTTGTCGGCCTCGATGCCGCGGTTGCCCACGGACTGCTGCGCGACGAAGAACTGGATCTTGCCCTGGTAGCCCTGGTCCCAGTCGAGGCTGTCGTCGCCGACCTGCGTGACGACGGCCCACTTCAGGTTGGCCGTGCCGCCGAAGAACTCGATGCCGTCGTCGAGGCCGCCGTGGACCTGGATGTGCTCGAGGACCGTGTCCGAGCCGCAGCCGCCGAGGGTGAGACCGTTGAGCTCGTTGTCGTCGCCGAAGACGAAGCCGGCCCACTCGATGCGGACGTAGCGGAGCGTGCCGCAGTCGTGGGTGGCGTCGTCGCCGCCGTACTGGCCGCGGGCCTCACCGGGATCGAGGCCCTCGATGTTGTTCGTGCCGCCGGGCACGTTGATGGGCGCCTCGCCGAGCAGGACGACGCCGCCCCAATCGCCGGGGCCACGGGCGCCGGGGTCGTTGGCGCTGGTGAAGACGATGGGCGCGTCGGCCGTGCCCTCGGCCTCGACGCGGCCGGTGGTGGTGACGATGAGCGCGTTGGCGCCCGAGGTGCCCATGATGGTGGTGCCCGCCTCGATGGTGAGGGTGGCGTCGCTGACGTAGATGGGGGCCGCGAGGAGGTAGGTGTTGTCGGCGGTCCACATCGTGTCGGACGTGATGTCCGCGTCGACGGTCACCATCGTCGTGGGCTCGCCGGCGTCCTCGCCGGGCGTGCCGGAGTCCTCGTCCGGCGTGCTCGAGTCCATGCCCGGCGTGCCGCCGTCTTCCATCGGCTCCGGGCCGTCATCGTCGCCGCAAGCCACGGCGCCGACCAGCGCGCAGAGCACGCCGAGCAGCATCCACTTCTGAGTCAAGGTCTTCATGTCCATCCCTATTGCGAACGGTGCGTTGGGGGGCGCGAGGGGGTCCGGGACCCGGGTCGATGACCCATTGCGTGCCTCACGTGCGCCGTCCCCGGAAAACCCTTCCGAGGCGACGGCCGCTTTGTGCGGGACCGATGACGCCATCGGGCATCAGCAGGGCGACAAGGACGTGACAGAGAGTGGCTCGTTCGTGACCCGCCCCCCGCCCCGATCCGTCTCCCTGAACCCCTCCACCCCGAACGGATCCCCACCCCGACGAGATCCCCTGGCTTTCGCCAGAGCGGCCGGCCACGGGCCGGCCGGGACGCGGCGAGCGGAAGACACCCCGACTGCGGCGAAGCCACCCCGCTGCGAAGGGCAGCGTTCTGGCCGCGAACGCGGCGAACGCGGCGAAGCCACCCCTCAGTAGTCGAGGCCGAAGCCCAGCGAGACCTGCACGCCCGGATCCCAGGCGCGCACGTTCAGGTCGCCGGCGCGCAGGCGCTGCCGCTGGTTGAGCACGTTCTTCACGGAGAGCTTCAGCCCGGCGTGCTCGTTCGCCTGCCAGCGGAGCTGCAGGTCGAGCCGGTGGAAGGTCTGCCGGTAGGTGTCCGGGATGCCGTTCGCGCCCACCTCTTCGATGCGCGGACCGAAGGCGTTGTAGAAGAGGTACGCGCCGAAGGTGTCGCCGTCGTAGCCGAGCGAGACGTTGGCCACCCAGGGCGACTGGAACGAGAGCGGCCGCTCGTTGCTCGTCGCCGTCATCTGCTGCTGCTCGGTCAGCTCCGCTTGCGAGAGCACGAGCGTGAGGTTCGAACCGAAGGTCACGTTCTCGAGCGCGTCGGTGAAGCGGCCGAGATCGAAGCGCACCTCGGCCTCGAGGCCGTAGTTCGTGGCGCGCTCGATGTTCTGGTAGGTGATGGTCCGGTTCGCGTCGAGGATGACCAGCTCGATCGGGTCCTCGAAGAGCTTCGCGAAGCCCGTCAGGGAGACGACCTCGGTCGCGCTCGGGAACCACTCCCAGCGCACGTCGAGGTTCTGGATGCGCGTCCGCTGCACGTTCGGGTCGCCGAACTCGGTGCGGTTCTGCGTGAAGTTGGGCAGCACCAGGCCCGAGAGCTCGCGGGCCCGCGGCCGGGCGACGGTCACGCTGTAGCTCGCCCGGAGGAACATGTCGTCCATGAGCGTGGCGACCAGCGAGCCGACCGGGAGCGCGTCGATGTCCGTCCGGAAGACGCGCGTCTCCTGCAGCTCCTCCTGCGAGAGCTCGGAGTCCGAGAAGGGCGAGCCCGGCGTGAGCTGCTGGCGAAAGCCCTCCACGCGCACGCCCGCGAAGAGGCGGAGCCAGTCCGTGGGCCGGACCTGCACCGAGGCGTAGGCCGCGTAGAGATCCTCGCGGGCGTCGTAGCCGTCCTGACCCCCGGTGATCTCCGCGAGGGTCCAGGCGCCCCCGGAGCCGTAGTTCTCGGCGGCGAAGAGCTCCTCCGGCGGCCGCTCGAAGAGCTCGGCCGGGCCCCGGCGCGAGGTGATGCGGTACTGGAAGCGGCGGATGTCGAACTCGAGCTCGCTCAGGTAGAACGCGCTGCCGAGCTGGAGCTTGAAGATGCCCGCCTGCTTCCAGTCGTACTCGAGGTCGATGCCCCCGCCGAAGTCACGCTGGTTCGCACTCGACCAGAGCCGCTGGCCGTCGGCCGGGTTCGTCGGCGCCCAGACCCAGCCCGCGTCCGAGCCCCAGGGGTTCGGGTTCCAGTCGTTCGTGTCCGAGGGCGAGTAACGGAAGTCGCGCGTGTCCGGCTCGTCGCGGCTCGCCCGCGTCGCGTTGAGGCGCCAGGAGACGCTCGCGTCCCCGAGGAAGTGCTTGGCCCGGAGCTGGTTGAACCAGAAGGAGCGCTCCTCGAAGAGGATGCGCCCGCGCATCGACTCCTCCATCGGGTCGATGTTCTCGATCACGCCGCGGTCGATGAAGACGTAGTCGCCGCCGCTCTGGTTGAAGAGCGTGACGTAGGAGATCTCGTGCTCGTCGCCGAGCTCGAGCGTGAGGTTGCCGAGGGCGAAGAGGCGCGTCTCGATCTCGCTCTGGAGCCGGTTCAGATCGTCACGCGGGCGGGCGCGCCCCTCGTCGACCTCGACCGTGCGCACGTCCACCTCGTAGCGCTCGCGGCTCATGCTCCAGCCGGCCACGGCCGCGTAGCCAACGCCCACGTCGCCGAATTCGAGGTGGTCGCCGACCGAGAGCGTGAGCTTCGAGATCGGCATCAGGCCCCAGCGCTGCCGGTCGATGCGGTAGTTGGGCTCGAAGGCGGTCGCCGCCGCCTCGCGCTCCTCGGGGTCGGGGATGGTCGGGCGGTCGAGGCGCCGGTCGGCGACCTCGGAGGGGAGGTCGCGGCTGCCGTCGTCGAAGCCGAGCAGGTCGAAGCGGCCCCCCTCGCTCACGGGGGTGTCGTGGAAGTTCGCCGTCGAGATGTAGGAGAGGCCCGTGCTCAGCCCGATCTCGAGCTCGAAGGGCGCCTGGCGCGTCTCGAGCTGCATCAGGCCGCCGCCGAAGGCGCCCGGCAGATCGGGCGTGTAGCTCTTGATGACGGCGATGTTGGAGAGGACGGCCGAGGGGAAGAGGTCGAGGGGGACGCCGGCGGCGTAGGGATCGACGCGCGGGAGGAGCGCGCCGTTGAGGGTCACGTTGGTGTAGCGGCCGCCGAGGCCGCGGACGTAGAGGTACTTGTCGCCGACGATGGTGGTGGCGACGACGCGGCTCGCGGCCGAGCTGGCGGAGCTGTCGCCGGCGCGGCTGATCTCCTCGGCGGAGACGGCGTCGCGGACGGCGGCGGACTCGCGGCGGACGGCGAGCTGGGTGGCCTCGGTGTTGGTGTTGATGCGGTAGGTGACGGTGATGCCCTCGCCGACGGAGCTGTCGTCCATCTGGAGGGTCGTGTCGTCGAGGTAGGTGATCTCGCCGGGGCGCACGACGATCGGGCCGAGGCGCGTCGGGAGATAGAAGTCGGTGCTCAGGCGGAGCGAGTACTCGCCGGGAGCGAGGCGCACGCTGAAGCGGCCCTCGGGGCCGGTGGTGACGGTGCGCTCGGCCTCCACGATCTCGACGGAGACGTCGGGCATGGGCAGGTCGCTCGAGGCGCCGTCGCGGACGACGCCCGTCAGGCCCGTGTCGCCCTCCTCGAGGGCGTCGCCCAGGTCGCGCTCCGCCGCCTCGCCGCCTCCGCCGCCGCCCTCCATGGGCCCTTCCATCGGGCCCTCCATGGGCCCTTCCATGGGCCCTTCCATCGGACCCTCGACGGGCCCGTCCTGGGCGTGGGCGAGGCCGGCGCAGAGGAGCACGAGGCTCGCGGCGCTGAGCGCGGAGAGACGCATGATGAAGCTCGGGGGAAAGCGGGCGGAGGAGAGGGGCGGGAGCTAGTCGTCGTCGACGGGCGAGGTCATGACGGCGACGGTCGAAGCGCCGCCCTCCCGCGAGAGGTCGAGGGCCTCGGCGGCGCGCTCGAAGGGCACGTCGTCGTGGGCGTCGAAGAAGATCTTCCGGTCGCCGCGCGCGGCGAGGACGCGGGTGAGCCGCTCGGGGAACTGCGCGTCCGGCACCACGTCGCGGTTGATGCGGATGCCCCCCTCCGCGTTGACGCTCACGACCAGCGGCTGGCTCGGATCGGTCGCCGCCTCCGGCAGGTCGTCCGGGTCGTTCGGGATGTTCACCCAGAACTGCTCGAACATCGCCGGCGTGATGACCATGAAGATGATCAGCAGCACGAGCACCACGTCGACGAGCGGCGTGACGTTCATCTCCGGGGTGTGGCGGCCCTTCCGCTTGCCGCCGCCGCCGGTGTCGAGGTCCATGCCCATGGCGTCACCTCACCTCGCGGCCAGCGCGTCGCCCTCGGCGGCGACGTCCTCGTCCGGGTTCGCGTTCACCCGGAGCATCACCCCGGGAAAGCCGATGTCCTGCGCGATGGCGAAGAGGCGCCGCACGCGCCCGTAGCGCACGTCCCGGTCGGCGCGGAGCATGATCTTCCGCTCCGGCTCGCGGTCGTGGGCCATCTCGAGCACCTCGAGGAAGCGCTCGTCGGAGAGGCGCTGGGCCTCGAAGAAGAGGTCGCCGCTGTCCTCGATGGACAGCATGAACGGCTCCTCGTCCTCCGGGTCCTCCTGGGCGTGCTCCATGGTCGGCAGCTCGACCGAAGCGCCGCTCTCCGTGTTGGGGAGGACGACCATGAAGATGATCAGCAGCACGAGGACGATGTCGACCAGCGGCGTGACGTTCATCGCCGGCTTGGCCTTCTTCCCCTTGCTGTTCTTCGAGAGTCCCATGACGTGGTCGCTCCGATGCGTCGTCTGCGGGCGCGCTCAGGCCACGGACGCCTGGCGGGCGCCGCTGAGCTCCTCGCGTGACTCGCGGGCCCCGCGCTCGGCCTCCAGCTCCCGGTCGTGGGCCTCGATCTCGAGCGTGTCGACGAGCTCGCTCGCCGCGTTCGAGAGGCCCGCCTCGTAGAGGCCGATCTTCCCGCTCAGCCAGTTGAAGGCGAGCACGACCGGGATGGCGACGACCAGGCCCAGGCCGGTGACGATGAGCGCCTCGCCGATCTCGCCGCCGATGGTCGCGATGCCGCCGCCGCCCTCGGCCGCGATCTTCTGGAAGGTGAAGAGGATGCCGAGGACCGTGCCGAGGAGGCCGACGAAGGGCGCCGTGGAGCCGGTCGAGGCGAGCACGCCCATGCCCTTGTTGAGGTTCGCGCTGACCGTCTCGCCGACGCGCTCGAGGGCGCGCTCGGTGAGGTGCACGGACTTGGCGATGCTCTTGCCCTCGGCGCGGCGGTCGAGGAAGCAGCGGATGCCCGTGTACATGTAGCTCGCGAGGTGGCTGCCGCTGGTCTGCGAAGCGGTCTCGAGGGCGGCCTCGAAGTCCCCCTGCTCGAGCTGCTCGTCGACCTTCGCCGCGAACTCCTTGGACTTCCGACCGGAGAGGTGGAGGAGGAGCACGCGGTCGATGATCACGGCCAGGCTGAGGAGGGCCTGGGTGAGGAGCACGGCGACGACGAGCTGAACGGCGAGCGGCGCGTGCTTGAGGATTGCGATGACGTCCATGAGGGGCCTCGGGTGCGCGAACGGGGTCGGGCGAGATCGGTCGGTCGGTCGGCGGCGCTCAGAGGTTGCGCGCGCGGAAGGAGATGGGGAGGCGCCAGCGCCAGCTGACGGGGGTGCCGTCGGAGCGGGTGGCGGGGGTGAAGCTCTGCCAGTTGGCGCGGAGGCAGGCGCGGGCCGCGTCCTGCAGGAGCTGGTGACCGCGGAGGAAGTCGTAGCGGGTGAGCCGCCCCCGTTCGTCGACCTGTACCTGCACGATGACGGTCCCGAAGACGCCCTCCTGCTGCATCTGGCGGGTGACGTACTCGCCGCAGCCGAAGCGGGCGCGGCCCGGGGTCACGCGCTCCTGCCGGGTCTCGACCTCGCGGCGCTCCTCCATGCGAGGAGGAGGCGGCGGAGGCGGCGGCGGCGGCGGCGCAGCGGCGGCCGTGCCCGCCATGGTGCTGGTGCCTCGGCCGCGACCGCCCGGCACGCCGCGCGTGTCGCCGCCGGTCGGGCCAATGGCCTCCGACTCGACGAGCGGTCCGTCGCTCTCCTCGGGGCGCTCGTCGGGGATCTCGTCCGGCGGACGAATCGCCGGGCGCGCGGCGGCGGGGCGGAAGACCTGCTGGGCCTCGGGCGCCGCGATGGGCTCCTCGAGCGGCTCCGGCGGCTCCTCCTCCTCGAGGGGCTCGGGCTCCTCCTCCTCGGCGAACTCCACCATCATCGCCTCCTCCTCGAGCGGGCCGGGCTCGGGCGGCGGCGGCGCGGGGCGGTAGACGTGGAAGGCCAGCGCGATCCCCCCGATGAAGGCACTGCTCAGCAGCAGCGACGCCAGGAAGAGGGCGATGCCGAACGCGTTCCGCTTGCGTTGGAAGTCCGCGAACATGGGGGAGAGGAGGGGCCGCGGGAGAGGGGGCGAAGGCGAGCGACTCGCGAGGCGCTCCGGGGCGGCGGCCGGACGCGGCGAAACGTGGTCGAGGACTGAGATCGGCGCGTGACCGGTGTGTGTCAGGCGCGTGGCGATTGCTGTTCGGTCTCGCATCGGCGCACGAGCCGAAAGCGGTAGCCGACGCCCCGCACGGTCTCGATCTGCTCGGCGGCCGGGCCGAGTTTCTCCCGCAAACGTCGGATGTGCGTGTCGACCGTGCGCTCGCCGAGGTCGGCGTCGGGCCAGACGCGCTCGAGCAATTGCTCGCGTCGCTGTACGTGTCCGCTGCGAGCGGCGAGGTCGGTGAGGAGCCGGAGCTCGACCTGCGTGAGGTGCACCTCCCGGCCCTCGACCTTCACCTGCTGCTGCTGCGTGTCGATGGTGATGAGGCCGGCCTCGAGGGTCTTCGGCGGGCGGACGCGGCGGGCGATCCGGGCGCGGCGGAGGACGGCGCGGGCGCGGAGGACGATCTCGCGGCGGGAGATGGGCTTGGCGACGAAGTCGTCGGCGCCGAGCTCGAAGGAGAGGACGCGGTCGATCTCGTCCGGCGAGGAGGAGGTGGCGATCACCGGGAGCTCGCTCGTGCCGTCGGTGCGGCGGATGCGGCGGAGGAGCTCGGGGCCGCGGAGGCCGTGGATCTCCATGGAGACGATGGCGAGGTCGGGCCCTTCGTGGAGGAGGGCGAGGGCCTCTTCCCCGTCGGCGGTGTGGCGGACGTCGAAGCCGGCGTCGCGAAAGGCGCGCTCGAGCGCGCTCGCGCTGCCCTCGTCGGCGTCCACGATCAGGATCCCCTCACCCATGGGTGCGCCACCGTGGGCAGCGCACGTGACGTCACCGTGAAGGATCGGTAGCGGAGGCGGAGCGGCTCGGCGGAGTCCTCACGAAGCCGCCACGCGAGGCGCGCGAAGCCGTGGCTTCGAGGAGCCGGCGGGCTCGCGAGCGCGTCGCCTCAGCGGCTCCCGCTTCGCTGCAGGCGGATCGTCCGCGGGGCGCCGCCGCGGATCAGC
>MDTG01428958.1_pt1 | contig 18568 bp, 17 predicted proteins | sample 811421 | NCBI WGS metagenome assembly MDTG01 (sample SAMN05326645, study PRJNA326480) | marine metagenome | isolation source: seawater | place: Pacific Ocean: South East | collected 2011
AACACCTATAACTTTTGCTCCAAACAAAGAAAGGCACGCACATAACCACGTTCCTTTAAAACCATTATGTCCTGTTACAAGAACTTTTTTATTTTTGAATTTTTTAAATTTTTTCATTTAATTAGTTAAAATAATTTTTTCAAAAAAAGGTTTAATTACTTTAAATAGATATTTTGTGCCATTCATAGTCAAGTGACCAGTTGTATCATACATAATATGTTTTTTTTCATCAGTAATTATTTGGCACTTTTTTAAATGAAAATTACACAGATAATCATTAAGATTTAAAATTGGAATATTCTTGTCATTGGCTATTTTATTAAGGATTTCACTTCTTTCTAAAGAAATATGAGATAGATTATTAAAATATATATTTTGTAACTTTTGCAATTCATCATTAGTCAATTGTCTATTATTTAGATACAACAGTTTTTCATAAGGAAATAGTTTATTTGCATAATTTTTTTGTAGAAGTGTTAAATTATGTTTGTTTAAATCTAAAATGTTTTCTTTTTTTGAAGTATCAAAAATATTATTAAAAATTATAAAATTTTTATTTTTATTTTTTAATAAATTAGTTACACTTATTAAATTTTTTAAGTCTTTATTTGTCCATCTTGTACTTAAAATTATTAAATCTGCATTATTTAAATTTCTTTTACCCACTTCAAATTTTTTTTTTGCATCAATATCTAATTTACCTTTACATCTATCATAATTCCTTGAAAATATTTCACTATCAATACATGATATCTGAATGTGAAAATTTTGAAAATTATAATTATTATAAATTTCGTTATTAAGTACAAAGCCTTGGTAAGTCTGTACTGAATGTGAATTTCCAACAATTAAAATAGTTTTTTTATGTATTTTTTTTTCTTTATTTTCAATAAAATTTATATCTTTTGTTTTTTCCTTAAAGAAATTTGTCTTCAAAAGTCTGTTTGGATAACCACTTGATAATATAATTAAGTAAATAAGCATAAAAGATACAATTATGGAAAACAAAGAAAAATATATTGTTCCTTTAAAGTTATTTTTTATTTTTTTTTCTAAAAAATTGTAACTTATAAAACTTACAATTATGGATAATAAAATTAAAAAAAACTTTATTCCAAGTGTTTGATTAAAAAATATTCTCTCAGATAGAGAAAGTATTGGATAATGCCAAAGATATAAAGAGTAAGAAATTAATCCAAAAAAGAGAAGAAATTTATCAAAAATATTATTTTTATTATTGGTTCTATCTAAAATAATTATGCAAACCAATATTAAAAAAATTAGTGTTGCATAAGACGGATGTCTAGAATTTTCATTGAAATAGACAGAAAAAATTAAAATTAAAAAATATATCGAATATTTTAAAAATTTACTTATACGTATTTTAATTTTATTTTTAAAAAAAAATATAAATGAACCAAGTAAAAACTCCCAAATTCTAGATTGAAATCCAAAAAAATTTATCTGTGGCTCTATATAACTAAATATTATTGATACAATAAAGCTGGCACAACCTAGTAAAAATAACGAAAATTTTAATCTACTTGTAAATTTGAATAATAAGAAAAAGATTATCGAAAAGAATATATAAAATTGTATTTCTATTCCAAGTGACCAAGTATGTAGTAAAGGGTTAAAAATAGCATCTGGATTATAATAATCGTTTAAAAAACGCCAAAAAAAAATATTAGAAAAAAAAAATAAAGAAGATACAGAGGATCTTGATAGTTCATAAAGCTGATTTGGAACTAATAAAAAAAAGCTTGCCAACAATGTAATTATTATAACCAGTACATAAACTGGAAAAATTCTTATAAAACGTCTTATAAAAAATTCTTTAAAAGAAAAATTATTTTTTTTTAAATTTATATGTAAAATAGAGGTTATTAAATAGCCTGAAATAACAAAAAATATATCTACACCTAAATACCCACCTGGAAGCACCTGAGCTCCAAATAATTCAATTTTTAAATGATATAGAACAACTAGTATTATTGAAATACCTCTTAATATATCAATATTAGGTTCATATTTAATTTTTTTCATCTTTTTTTATCTAAAAAAGATTTAATTAATTTTAGTGTTTTTTTTATTGTTGGTTTGTTAGCAAAACTTATTCTTAAGAAATTCTTATGAGCATTAGTGCCAGGTCCACCTTTGATCAAAATATTATTAACATCTAAAAATTTTTGTATTTTTAAAGGATCATATTTAAAAGAGACATGAAAAAAATTGGCATGACATTTAATAAATGTATAATTATTTTTTTTGCAAAATTCTTGTGCATATTTTTCTCCCTCCCTTAATTCTTTTAGGTATAAATTGATTATTCTTTTATTTGAAAGCATTAATTCTATCGCCTTTACAGCTATAGAATTTATCTCATACATTGGTTTTATTGCATTATATTCTTTAATAGTTGTAGAATTTGAAACTACATATCCACATCGCAATCCTGCAAGGCCAAAAATTTTTGAAAATGTTCTAATGATTATTAAATTATTATATTTTTTTATTTTATTTAAACAATTGTATTTTGAAAATTCGTAATAAGCTTCGTCTATAAGAACTTTTACTCTAAATTTTCTTGCTTTAATTAATATTTTTTCAATACTTTTATTGTCTAAAATTGTTCCAGTTGGACTGTTTGGATTTGCAATTACAATTAGGCTTGTATTTTTATCTATTGATGAAAGTAGATAGCTTAAATTTAATTTAAGTTCATTATTGTAACCAATTTTTATTTGTTTTGTCTTAAATATTTTACAATAAATATCAACCATAGCAAAAGTTGGGTTTACAGTAATAACTTTTTTATTTTTTTTATAATATAATTCGAACGTATTTCTTAGCGCTTGATCAGATCCTGCTGTAAATAACAAATTTTTTTTTCTTACTCCAAGACTTTTTGATAATAATTCATATGCCTTATAATATTCTGGGTATGCTGATATTATTTCATTTGTAAAGTTGCTAACTAGTTTTTTAAAAAAAATTGATTTATGTGAATCAAATCTCTCATTTTTATCTAATCTGATTTTATTAAATCTTGATTTTCTTGGACTAGAAAGTCTAAAAATATGTCTCTTTAATGTTTTCGTATTATCTATGAATTTTTTCATTTAATAATTTTTTTAATTTTATCACTTTGTTTAAAATTAAGATATCCTCCTTTCATTTTTAAATCATAAAGGTACGTAAAATTATCTATTTTTTTTATATTTATGCCCCTCCAAAAACTATTTAAGTAACAATCAATTTCTGGATTTGGGCAAATATGTAAAACTGTATTTTTGAATTCAAGAGCAACTAAGGCTGCAGATGTAAAGCCAATTACTATTGTTATTTTTTTTCTAAATTTATTTTTTTGTTTTAAATTATAACGTGATAATATCTCACTTAGGTCATTTCTTAAAGATACATGTTTAAATATACTTTTTTTTTGTGGGTGTACTAATATTTTAAGTTTATTTAGATCAAAATATTTATTTTGAATTAAAAAATTTTTGAAAGAATTTTTAATTACTTCTGATCTTTCAAAATCGTAAGGTAAAAACATTTTATTAACAAAGTTTTTTTGATTAAAAAATTTGTATCTGTTGGGAAATGTCAAGATTATTTTTTTTTTTTGCCACCCGTAAAATTGAGAATATGCCTGTTTTGTATTTTTACCTGATACAATTAAAATATCTGGTGACCCTTTTGTATATATTAATTGTGTAGCTAGGGAATGTGGTGCAGAATGATCAAATCCATATGTATTAATTTTACTATTTCTTTTTTTTTGAGTATTGAATATTATTTTTTGGAAAGCTTGTCCTTCGTAAGGCATTAATAAATTTTTTAAGTTTTTTAGGTTTATATTTGATTTGATATGATTATTTATTACCTTTGAAATTATGGAGTCTTGATCATCTAAATTTTTTATATAAAAAATTTTTAAAACAAAGTTATAAAAAATTTTAAAAAAGATTAAAATATTATTTATTTTTCTTTTATTGAGATATACAATTGAAATATTGTTGTTTAAATATTTTCTTGAGATTTTTTCCGGTGATAAAATAATCCAATAAGTATCTTTAAGAGTATTTGAACTATATGAAAAATATTTGTCAGTATAAATTCCATCTGAAGAAAAAGAATTTTTATCCCCCCAAGTAATAATTAAATTTCTATAAATTTTATTTTTGCTATTATTAAAATCGATTTTAAAATTTTTTTCTTTCAGTGATTCAATAAAATTGAATAAGATAATTTTATAATTTTTTTCTTTTAAAATATGTTTTTTTACTTTTATAACACCAGGACCATTTTCGTAGAAGGCAAAGTAATTTTTTTTCAGATAAGGAGAATTTTGTAAAAAGTATTTTTTTACAAACTTTATTATTTTTATTTGAATTTTTTTAAGATTATTTTGAAACATCTACTTGAAACGAATTATTAAATTTAATGATATATTAGTAATAATTATATAATATATTTAGCTTGTAGAATAATATTCTGAATTTTTTTGTCCCATCAATGTTCCCTCAACATCACAAACGTTGCAAGGATTAAAATTTCTATTAGATTTATGAAGCATTTTTCTAATATTTATTGATTTTTTGCTAAACCATATATCTATTAATTTCTGCTTATTTAAATTTCCTAATATGACTTTCTTACCCCAATCATGCGGACACATCAATACATCGCCCTGGTAATCTAAAAAAAAGGTATAAGATGGTATATAGCATGGTTTTTTTAGTGGTTCATTTAAACTGGCTATTTTGAATTCAGCGTTTTGCATTAATCCAGATCTATTGCTTAATGTTATTCCAAAATCTTTTTCTTCATTATAATATCTATGTCTAACAATATATTGTTTCTTGCTTAAGTTTGCATCAATACACAGTTTCTCTAACTTATCGGCATCATCTTTACTATCATATGCACTTATTAATATTCGATTTAAACCATTGTCAAAAAGTTTATTTAGTCTTTTATCATTTAATACATCACCATTTGTTACTAATTCAATATTTGTATTTGGAATATTATCTTTTACCATTCGAATTAGTTTATAAATATTTTTGTCTAATAATGGCTCAACAAATCCACTATACCTGACTGTTCCTTTATAATTTAATTCCGCTAATTCCTTACAAAGTTTTTCATGCAGTTCTAAACTGATGAATTCTTTTATATCTTTAAAATCTTTTGCACTTCTAGGACAAAATGAACAAGATCGATTGCAAGTACCAGACTCACTAATTTCAATTTCAGTAGGTAAAGGTAAGAAATCTCCTTTAAAATTATATAATTGAATTTTATCTTCAACAGTTTTTAATTTATTTTTTAAATTTGGATCAAGAAATTTTTTATTTTCTACGTTATTCATCTTAAAATATAATTTTTTTCTTTATTAATAATTTTTCTGCTTTAGCTATATCTTTAACCTCATCTACAGCAACTGAATTAGAATCTAATTTAACCATTTTTATTTTAATGTTAAGTTCAAAATATCTCAAAATTTCGATATCTTCAATTTTTTCTAAACGACTTTTTTTTTTTCTTTCATAAAATTTATTTAGTTGATCTTTATTAAATCCATAAATACAGACTTGTTTAAAGAACTTTTTATTAGTTTTTTTTTTTTCTCCAGGAATCATAGATCTAGATATATAAATTAACTCATTTTTTTCATTAACCACAAGTTTTGGTAAATTTTTATTTTGTGGATTTTCAAATCTATTTAATTGATCATATCCACAAATTACATATTTAGGATACTTTTGCTTAACTCGTATAATTTTTTTAATATCACTTGGATCAATAGTAGGTTCATCTCCTTGGACATTTATATAAATATTTGAAGATATTTTTTTAGCAGCTTCAGCGACTCTATCTGTGCCAGTTAAGCATTTTTTAGATGTCATAATAACATTATAACCAAAATTCTTTGCAACATTTTTTATTTTAGTATGGTCTGTTGCAATATATGTATTTTTTATTCCTACCGCTTTTGAACAAATGTCTGCAACTCTTAGTATCATTTCTCTTCCTAAAATTTTAGCTAATGGCTTTCCTTTGTAGCGACTAGAACCATATCTTGCAGGAATTATAACTACTGATTTCATTTATTTAAATTAAAATTGGTTTTTGTTAAAGAGATTAATTTTAGATGCTTGTATCTTTGTAAAAGGACAGAAAAAAATTCTTGAGTTTTATCTTGAAAAGGATCAGTCTTATTATATCCAGCAAAACCTACTAATGAAATTTTCCGCAAAGAGGAACTAATTAAAAAACAAATTGTATAAATTAATGAGAGTGGCTCTGGTAATGAAACATGACTTTTATTTATTGAAATTTTATTTTTAATTACAATCGGAAAGTCTATAACTTTATTTCTATTTGTGACTAAGTTCTTTGAATTAGGAATGTTGCTTAATGGTAATAATATTTTTTTATAGGGTTTTAATGAAAATTTGTTAAGCGACATTAAACGTATAGGATGACAAATTACATTCATTTCAGATATTCTTTCCAATCTTTTGTTCTTAGTCTGATTTATCATAATTTTTAAACATTTTTTGTCATTCAAAGCTTTTTCAATATTTGAATTAAACTTTGTATCTTTTAGTTGAGAGTTCAAAATTATAAATTTTTCAAATTTTTTTAAAAATTCCCTATCAATTTTCTTTGATTTATTTATTTTTCTTTTATAAAAAAAAGTTGCAGAATAGAGCTCATTTGGATCAAATTTTTTTGATTTATGCTCTGCAATATTTTTTAATATGGATAAAAAGTTTTTTTGACTAATTCTTTTATCAGCTAATATCATTTGAACATATGTTGGATGAATTTTATTTCTACCTGAATACCTATAAAACTTATTTGAACCCCAGGAATATTTATTCATCAATTCATCAAAATTTTTTTTTAATATTTTATATATTTTGAGATTTTTAAAATTTTTATTATTTGAAACATTTAAAATCAAATCTTCAGTTTTAGTATTACCAGGACCTCTACCCATGCCATATATTGTCCCATCAACCCATGTTGCGCCGTGTCTTATAGAGGTAATAGAGTTTTTTAGTGCTAATTTTAAATTATCATGTGCATGAATGCCAAAAGGAACTTTTATATTATTTTTGATTAATTTTAATAATTTATTTGCAGAAAATGTATTTAAAGATCCAAAGCTGTCAGCAAAATAAAAATAATCTATAAAGAGTTTTAAATTTTTACCGACATACTTCAAATGTTTATTTTGAATTTCTGATGCCTGCATTAAATTTAAAAATATCTTTACTTCTTTTTTTTTAAAATAGATTAAAAACTTTTTTAATTTACTCAATTCATTTAGATGACAGGCAATTCTAATAAATTTAGTTTTTTTATAATCAATATCATTTAGTCTTTTTTTTAGATCACTATAATTTCCAAAATTTATTAACTCAGAGGCATTTATCATAATACCTATATTTATTCCCTTAGGAATTTCAATTTTATTAAAAAATGATTTATCAATATTTGCTGTAATTCCTAGTGCATTTCTTTTTTTTATTGTAAAAAAGCCTATTTCAACAAAATTAATACCTACCTTTTTTATAAATTTTAAATAATTGTTTATTAATTTGTAATTAAACTCCCAATTATTATAATAACCACCATCTCTAAATGTACAGTCCAATAAATTAATTTTTTTAGTAGAATTTTTTATCATTATTATAACAAAATTTTATATATTTTTATTTAATTCATCGGATAATATTTCCCAAATACCTCTAGTATCATTTAAATTATATTTTATATAATTTTTAACGTAATCTTCATACTTATTTATTTTAGCTTTATCTAGATTTTTAAGAATATCATTAGGGCTGTAGTCATCAATATTAAATAAAGGCATATTAAAATATCTTGAATAACCATGGACAGTGAAATTGTCATAAGATCTGATGTACTCATTAGAAGTTAAAAAAATAATTTTTTTTTTTAATAAAACTGCATAGGATAATGATGTACTTTGATGAGCGAGAACAAATTTAGAATTTTTTACCAAATCTAAACTATCATTTTTTATGAATTTTCTTGAGCCCCAGCAGTTTCTATTTTCATAATCTGACTTTGGGTGTGCTGCAATTATAACTTTAGTATTAGTTGATTTTTCGAAGTCATCAAAAAATTTATTCAGAGCTGGAAAATATTTTTTTTCTGTTGTTTTTGGGTTAAATTTTTTTACAAATATTGCATCAGGATGAAATGGTAAAAATTGATCCAAAAACACACTTATCTCTTGATTAAAATTATTGAAAACAGAAAAATTATTTTTAAGGTTTTCATATTCTAAACTGTGCGCTTTAATTATTTTTGTATTAGGGCTAATATAATCATACTTTAGTCCTTCTAATCCACATGAGAGAAGAAAGTCATATTTAAAATAATCAATATCTTTTTTAAAAAAAGAAAAACGAATTTTTGCTTTAATTCTTTTTAAATCAAGAAACGTAAAAAAAAAATTTATAATTCTTTCTTTTATTGTTTTTTTAATTTTTAAAGTAATATGATTTTGCCAATAACCTGTCGATATTTTTTTTAATTTTAGTATTTTAAATAATTTTTTTTTTGTTTCGTAATCAGATACAAAATCAATCGCAAAATTTATTGTGTTATTTTTAAAATAAATTTGTAAATCTTCCCATTCATTTAGAATAATTTGCTCATCACAGATTTTTTTATTATTTAAAAATTTGAAATTTGATAACTTTGTTATATCTAATATTTTGACATCAAATTTTTTTTTTAAATATTCTATGCCAAATTTTGATAAATCTTTTTCTTTAAATCCAATATCTGTAATAAATACTAATTTTTTCATTCATCGCTGTTTGAAAAATGCACAATATCTGTGTTTCCATATATATCATTAGAAGCTACGCCGATTTTTTTTACTTTATCCCAAGGTATCGTGTCATCGTGAAAAGCGTAATGCCAAATACCTGGTTTTAAATCAAAATCAAAATTATCATGAGTAAATTTTCCATCTATTCTCTCTATAGCTAAAAAAGGTTGAGGTCCAAACGTCTTTCCATTTATACATTTAACCTCAATTCTTGGAACATCATTTTTATCATTATGAAAATTGATATTTAACTTTATTGGCTTTTGATGTATTTTTTTTTTATTCCAGATCACTTTATTAAATGCAGTTTTTGTGTCTACATAATTAAAATTAATTGATGGATATTTCTCTGAAATTTTATTTATCATTTTTCTTAAGTATTTTACCTCATAATTCAAATCTCTAAAATCGTGACTAGCAAAACCAACTAGAGCTACTCTTCCACTTTCTGCTTGTTTAAATGCTTTTTCCATCTCATATTCATTAATGCTTGCTATCCTGTTTAGAACATTTAACGCTCTACCAATATATCTTCTACAGTTTCCTTTTATCTGATAATCATCGTGACTTGGATTATATACTTCCCAATTTTTTGTTGCCCTTCTCCAATCACCGGATCTACCATTTTTAAAATCTAATGTATTTTCTAAATGGTCTGAATCCTCGTAAGACATGTTTGTAATATCGAAAGGAATCCATTGTTCTAAAAATAAATTACTATCTGGTCTTTCTGCTTGAAATCCTGCTCTAAAACAGCTTGGAAAAAAATTTCTTTCTATAATTTTTCTACATAAAATTTCATATAAATGATTAGAGTTTACATATGATGTTGCACACTTATGTGCATCTTTAAACATTGACATTGGATGAAAATGCCAAAAAATTTTATCTCCATAGTTTTTATATTTTTTTAAAATATTGTTGTAATAATCAAAAACTTTATGGTGACCTAAATCTCGTCTCCTAGGATTATTTACATATCCTACATGATCAAGACAATGCCAACTAAAAACCCAAGGATTATTTTTGCTATCTGTTAAATTATTCCTGAAATTATCATTAAAAAGATTTTCGTGCATTTTATCAATTTTTTCCCAATCATCATTATAATTAGTTAGGTGACTACTTAACATATTCGAAATTTCTTCTTCTTTTCCATTGAGATTAATTTGTTTATTTTTGATTTTTTGCAAATTTTCGATCGTCTTATCTTTTATATCGATGTTATAAATATTTTTTATTCTCTCAAACTTTGCGTCTAAAGATTCGTACAAAGGGCCCTCTGTATCAATTGCGTGAACAAAAAATATTTCTTTAGTCATCAGTTCCATCTTTGTTAGCCGTATGTCTTAGTTTCCAATTTTTATTTATTTTTTTCCATATATGCCAGGGACGGAACAAATCAACTTTTTTTGAAAATAAATTTTTATTAATATTTAAATATTTCAGTATCTCAGAAAAATAAATGTCCGGAAACTCACCATCATACTTTTTTATTAGTTTTTTTCCTTCCTCAATTGTTAAATGATCATTTCTAATTTCTTGACTTACATCATAAGTGGCTCTTCCTATTCCAAATTTAATAAAAGTCGTATAATAATGTAAATCATCTATTTTATCGTCTATACTGTTATACTTTGAATAAGTTCCTTGTGTTCTAAATGGTCTAGGTCTAAAACTGCAATTATTTACAGCATAATAATAGGTTTCTTGAGGAACCCACTTTAAATAATATCCGAGGTAGTGAACTTCGATTTTGTTTCTTTCAATTAAATTATACTCAGCTGGCATAAATTGGTCCAAATCTTTTTTCTTTAGTTTATAATCATTTTCTAAATTTTTTAGAGATACTCCTCCTAAGAAAATATTAGAAATATTTTTATATGTAAAATAAGATTTATTTCTAAGTGAGTTTTTGTTATCAGCAATTGGATTTCCATATTCTGCTTCATTTTCTCCATAAAAAATTAAAGGAATTTTCATTTTAAGTGCAACTTTAATGGGATAATTTTTTTGACCTAACATAAAAGTTTGAAATGGATGCATTAAGTTTAGAATTGCTAATTTTGTTAAAACTTTCATTGTATATTCATCTCTTTTTGCACTAATGTTTGCTAATTTTCCTTTTGAAAGCCAATTTTTAAAATTATTTAAACCATAATGAGTATATAAAATTGGAGGCCATGTTACTGTTAAGGGATTCATACCATATTTATTTTTTAAAATATGCGAAGCAAAACAGCTATCCTTGCCACCACTACCCGGAACTATACAATCATATTCTCCATGTTTTCCTCTATGCTTTTCTAGAAGCTTCAATAATTCTCTTTCTCTTTTTTTAAAGTCAATTTTATTTTTCTCTCTTGAGTAGTACCAAGTTTTTGAAATACCATTACCGTTAAAACTTATAGTTTTTTTTTTGTCAAAAGCCTTATGCTGGAATTCTTGAGTTGAATTAGGTCTTTGATTTGAAATTAGTGTTTTTTTACAAAATATAACTTTTCGGGGCAAATTATAGAGTGTTTTTTTCATTTGATCTTTTTTATTAGTTTTTTTATGAGTTTCATGCCAACTTTTCCACTTTTCTCAGGATGAAATTGTAGACCAATCAAATTGTCTTTGATTACACCGCTTGCAAAATTAAAGTTCCCTATTTTTGTTTTAAATATTATTTTTTCATTATCTTCAACTTCACAGAAATATGAATGCACAAAATAAAAAAGTTTTGTATCTAAATTATTAAACACTTTTTGTTTTGCATATATTTTTTTCCACCCAATATGAGTTTTAACATTTACTTTATTTGATAATTTTTTTACACTTCCTTTTATTAAACTCAATCCCTTAGTTTTTACAAATTCGTTGCTTTGTTCAAAAAAAAGTTGCATACCTAAACATATACCCAAAATAATCTTAGACTTATCTTTAGAAAGCTCAATTATGTCTTTATCTAATTTTTCTCTTTTAATAATTTTCATTGCTTCATTAAAAGAGCCTACGCCAGGTAAAACTATCAAATTATATTTTTTTTTGTCTTTTTTATTATAAATCTCAGTTGTGCAATTTAAATCTTTAAATAATTGCAAAATACTAAATATGTTGTTAATACCTAAATCAATTATACCAACATTGATTTTTTTATAATCTAACATTAACTCTCTTTTTGCTTAAATAATACTTTAAATTTTTGATTATATTATTAAAAGAAATTCTTTGTTTTAAATTATCAAGAAAAAATGTGTTTCCTATAATTTTTCTTTTAAATTTTTTTTTTAGAAACGATGCAGTTTGGTAATGGAGAATAGAAGACAAAATAACACCTGAAATATTTGTTTTTTTTATCACATCATAAATATGTTTAAAATTACCAGCTCCACCATGTGCAAGCACAGGTATTTGAAGTGAATTTGATATATCTTTGATTAATTGAATATCAAAACCCTCCATTAAACCTTCGTTATTAACACAAGTGATTATAAGTTCGCCAACTCCCTCATTTTCTAAAAATTTTGACCACTTTACGGGGTTGATTTTTACTAAATCTCTTCCATTAGAATGACTAATAAAGTATTTATCTTTAATTTTTACCGCCTCAACAATAGCAACAGTATTTGAACTTCCAAATATTTTTATACATTTTTTTATGAACTTAGGATTTTTAATGAATTGAGAATTTAAACATACTTTGTCAGCCCCAGATTTAAACATTTCTTTTATATCATGAATAGATCTTATTCCCCCTCCTACAGTAAGAGGTATGAAAGAATTTTTGGAAGTTTTGGATATGAAATTTGATAAATTGTTTGTTCCATAAAGAGTTGCGACATTGTCTAAATAAATAATTTCGTCAGCCCCGCAATCATAATAATGCTTTGCAAATAAAAAGGGATCTCCCAAGATTCTTAGGCCTTCTAAATTGATACCTTTTATTAAAAGTCCATTTTTTATGTCTAATTTAGGAATTATTCTTATTACTTCTTTTTTCAATTTATAGTTTATTTATTTTTATATTAATTTTTTTTAAATTGTTCATATATCTTTTATAGTCAGGTGTATCTATAAATTTTAGTTTTATGTTTTTACTTGTATCTACTGCAGACCAATTTTCTGGTTTAGAAGGATCGCTTAATCTTTTGCTTGTACCTATACCTTTTTTTAAAAATTTTTCATACAAATTTTTTAATAATTTATCTTCATTAACAATTTCAATTCCTTTTTTTAAATCCTTTTTACTTGTCTTAATAATCTCATAATTATATTTTAACATGTATTTTTTTAATAATCTTTGTGTTAGTGCAACTTCCCATGGATGTATTTCTTTTTTCCAAGATTTAAGCCTTTTTTTTGAGAAACCAATAACTTTTTTATTTGTGTATCCAGATACATTTATATGAATAAATTTATTTTTTTTTTGTTTTTTAAAATTATTTATATTTAAAAAATTACTATGAAAAGTTAAATCAAAATGTTTATATAATTTAGAAATAGATTTATATGGATTAGAATGAATATTCTCGAATTTAACATATGTAAATCTACTTTTAAAATAGTTTTTATTTTTTTCTAGCTCTTGAATGGCATCAAGCCAGTAAAAAATGATTATTAGATATTTATAACCGGGCTCATAGGTAAGATTTTTCCAAGACATCAATACAGCCCTAGGATCTCTAATTACTTGGTATGCCAAAAAATTTTTGTCTAAATTTAAAAAATTTGAAACATTATTCCATTCTGAATTTGCGTTTTCTCCGTAAATTTTTTTATTCGTATTTTTCAAAATAATCTTCGAGATTGATATATATATATTTTTATAACTCGGATTTTTTAAATTTATATTCTTTAGTATTTCTTTAGGATTAATTATTATTTTATTTCTATATTTAATTCTTAGGCAAAATTCGTAAACTAATTTATATAAATTTTTTTTTGTTAAGGGACTGTATTTTTTATAAATATATCTAAAAAAATGAACAAAATCTTTTGTTATAATAACATCTGGATGAAGTGATAAGATATTAGTTACTAAGGATCCTCCAGATCTTGGGGTGCTAGAACCAAATATAATTTTTTCACTCATTCTAAATTTTTAAAGCTTTTCTATAATCGTAAATATTATCGATATCAATATTTTCAATATTTTCTCTTACAAATACATATTTATTTTTAGATAAATAATTTTTTTTTTTATTTAAATTTGACCTTGGAAAAATATAATAAGATCCATTATTTTTACATAAGTAATTACAAAATAATATATGTTTATTGTTATTTCTAGATTTAGCTTCAGTAATTGTTTTAATATTATATTCTTTGTGTTTGATAGATAAATTTAAACATTTTTTTAATGTATTAATTCTTCTAAATGGAGATGTTGGTTGCAACAAAATAATATAATTTATTTTACCATATTTTTTTTCGTACCATTTAACAGAATGCAATATTACTTCGTATGATGTGGCTTTATCGGATGATATATGTTTTGGTCTAAGCCATGGACATGGAATCTGAAGTTTTATTGCTATATTTCTTATAAATTTTGAATCTGTTGATAATAATATGTCTTTTCTTTTAAAATTTTTTAATGCAAATTTTAAAGTATGCTCTACTAATCTTAGACCTTTAAGATATCTAATGTTCTTATTTTTTAATCTTTTAGAGCCCTCTCTTGCTGTTATAAGTACCAAACTTTTCAGATTTTATTCTTTCTTTTAATTTCCAAATATTTTTGTTTGTCACCTATATCTTCCCAATTTTCGTAAATAGGAAATATTATAATATTTTTTTTTTTCCTTTTTAAGTCCATCAAAAATTTAGGTGCATCAACAGAATTTTTATTTTTTTTTAAAAAGTTGACTGAAAGTGGAGCAAAAATGTAAATACCCGTATTTATGTTAATTTTATTAATTGGTTTTTCTCGAAAATTTTTAAGTTTTAGACCTTGTGTATTAATCACTCCATAAGGATTTACAGATGTTATTTCTTTTACTGCGATGGTTGCAAAAGATTTATTTTTTTTATGAAAGTGTAATAATTGATTTATATCCAAAGTCGTTAATGTATCACCATTAATTACTATTATTGGCTCTTTTCCTTTATATTGAATTTTTCCTAAGGCGCCTATTGTGCCAAGTGGTTTTTTTTCTTCAATGTATCTAATTTTAACATTGAATTTTTTTCCTGACTTAAAATAAGCTTTAATGTTCTCCCCAAGATAATTTATTGAAATGTATAACCTATCAAAACCTTGATTTGAAAGATTATTAATTATGTGTTCTAAAATTGGCTTGCCATTTAAATCTAACATAGGTTTAGGACAATTTTTTGTATAAGGCAAAAGCCTTCGACCATATCCACCTGCCATTATTAAAACTGGATTTTTTTTTTTTTTAAAAGATCCATATGAATTAATTGTATATAGACCTTTTAAATTATAATTGTCATCAACAACAGGGACGTGTAGTAAAGATTTTGAGTCCATCAAATACTGAGCTGTAAATACAGATGAATTACTTTTAACAACGGATGGGGATCTTTTAATCAAGCTATCTATTTTAGAATTTAAATTTAAACCTTTAAGTAAGCCTCTACGGATATCACCATCTGTTATAACTCCAGCTAAGTAATTATTTGATGTAACTAAGCAGATTTGCATACTTGAAATTGAAAGACTTTTAATTACATCTTTTATACATGAGTTAATATCAATTATACATTTTGATATTTCGCTTTTATTAAAATATTTCATAATAATTTAGTATTTATAATTTGATTAATTTTTTTTTCAAAGTTCTTATTCAAATATATATTTTTATATTTTTTTTTTTTAAGTTTTAAAATACTAATAATTGATTTTGTTATTAAATTACTCTTGCCATTAACATCAAAAACATTTTTTGATTTAAGTCTACCTTTCTGTCTAATACCAATATTTAAAAAAGGTATATTTGCACTTGCAGATTCAATTATCCCTGAGGACGAATTACCCATGAATAAATCAAAATTTTTTAGATAGTTATAAAATGAATTAATTGATACTTTTTTAATAACATCTATATTTTTGTAGTTTCTTTTTAATTTATCTAGTTTTTTTATAATATTATCAGAATCACTATCATGTCCTGGATATGTGATGCAAAAATACATATTATTTAAATTTGTTATTGAATTAATCATTTCATTAAATTCCTCACGCGATTTTTTTAAATTCTTTGTAGCTGGGTGGAAAGTAACAATTATTTTTTTTTTATAATTATTGGCAATTTTTAATTTTTTTGATTTATATTTTTCTAATAAATATGCTCCAACTGCTCCTACATTATGAATATTATTACTTTTAATACCCATTTTAAGCAAATTTTTTTTGTATGAACTGTGTGATACAAAATGATAATCTGAAAGATTACTAATAATATTTCTCCACTCATTATCCATTGAACCAAAGCTTTTTTCTCCACCGTGAAAATGTAAAATTTTTATCCCCAATACTTTTGCCGTGAAAGCTAATACTAAAGTCTCATATCTATCCCCAAGAAGAATTAAATAATTAGGATTTTGTTTTTTTAATAAAAAATAAAATTTTATAAAATAGTTTGATATTATTCTGGGTAACATCAATTCAGATGATGAATTTAAATTTACAAAGATCTTTTTTATATGTGAAAATTCTGTTTTATTGTAACCATATTTTTTACTTACAGATGTACCTGTAACTATAAGTTTCTTTATATAACTTTTGGGTAACTTAATAATATTATATAAACCTTTAATTAAATTATAATCAGCTCGGCTAGTACTAATAAAAATAATTTTTTTATTCATTAAATTTTTATTATTTCATCTATCTTATAATTTTTTTTTGATTTTTTGTTCAAAATTAGGTTAATTTTCATAGATTGAATCCCACCACCGGTTCTTTTGGCAGTAAGATTATTTAAATTAAATCTTTCACCTTTTTTAATAAATCTTTTTGCTACCAAAAATTTTTTAACTAAATTTGAATTTTCTTTTTCACTTTTTGTAAGTTTTCCTGACTTTATTTTTAAAGTTTTAGAAATATTTCTTATTCCCAAAACCATTTTCTTAAATTCTTCTAAATTAAGGCTAATTTTATGATCGGGTCCTTTCATTTTTTTGTTTAGTGTTATGTGCTTTTCAATAATACTAGCTCCTAAAGCTGCAGCGGCATAGGAGGTTTCTAAACCAATAGTATGATCTGAATATCCTGTACTAAGTTTAAACTCTTCTTTCAATTTTTTCATTGTTAAAATATTTGCATCAGATAGTGGTGTTGGATAAGCCGAGTTACAATGCAACAAAACAATTTTTTTTTTATCTTGACCATAGCTGTATAAAAGTTTTAGTGCCATTTTGATTTCAGTGAAATCGGTCATGCCAGTAGATATAATTAAATTTTTATTTAATTTAGCTATATCTTTAAGTAAAAAAAAATTAGTTATTTCTGATGAACCGATTTTTATTACATTTGTTTTTTCTTTTAAAAATTGGAGACTCTTGATATCGAAAACTGAAGCTAAAAAATTAATTTTTATTTTTTTACAATATTTAATAAGATTATTAAACTCGAAGTGAGATAAAGATAGTTTTTTTAACATTTGATATTGATTTTCAGAATTTTTTTTTGAATTTTTTTTTTGATAATTTGTTTTTTTCAAATTTTTTAAAGCAATATAATCTGCATCAAAAATTTGAAATTTAACATAGTCAGCTCCTGCTTTTTTTGCTAACAGTGCAATCTTCTTTGCATTAAGTAATTTTCCATTATGATTTACGCCAGCCTCAGCAATTATTTTTATCGTCATTTTTTAATTATGGATCCCATTTTTATAAAAGAATTTTTTTTTATTTTTAAATTTTCTCTAAATATACTTCCTGACCCGATAAATGAATTTTTTTCAATTTTACAACCACCGTTAATAATAACTCCTGTTGAAACCTGAACATTATCATCTATGTATGTATCATGTTCAATTAGCGAGTGAGAATTTATAATACAGTTTTTACCAACTACTGAATTCTTATTAATTGTAACACCATGGAATATTTGAGTACCTTCACCTATTAATACATTATTAGATAAATAAGATTTAGGTGAACAAATAATAGGAAGTTCAAAGCCAATTTTTTTTAATTTTTTAAATAATTTATCTCTTAGTATTAAGTTTTTGTAAGATCCAATACCTATAACTATACTTTTGCATTGTTTAATTATATTCAGAAAATCATTATCTGATCCAATAATTTTATATTTATCTAAAAATTTATTATTATAAATTTTTGTCTTTGTGATTATGCCAAATATTGAATATTTTTTTGTACTTTCAATTAAATCAATACAAGATACTGCGTGTCCTCCAGAACCTAAGATACATATATTTTTTAATTTTTTTTTAATCATTTAACAATAAATGTGCACTGCTTGGTAGATTGATTATTTTTTTTTCTAATTTTTCAGCATTAGACAAGTTCATTCTAGGGTAATTTTTATATAAAGATATCTTATGATTTAGTTGCCATATTGGCCTAACATTAATATTTTTTTTGTTAAGTTTCATAATCGTGTTATTTCTAAATTTTAAATTTTCTGACTTTATTAAAATAGTAATTAGCCAGTAATTCCAAGTAAGGTCTTTTGGTGGGGTTAAAATTTTAAACATTGCA
>MDTG01123973.1_pt1 | contig 18567 bp, 15 predicted proteins | sample 811421 | NCBI WGS metagenome assembly MDTG01 (sample SAMN05326645, study PRJNA326480) | marine metagenome | isolation source: seawater | place: Pacific Ocean: South East | collected 2011
TGTAGTAATTGGATTATCTAAATATATTTTTGGCGAAGCTGGACTTGCTAAATGCCAAATATTTTTTATGGGTAGATTAGAAGAAAATGGAGTTACGATATTGTGCTTTATAAAATTAAATCTTTCACAATTCTTAAGATGTTTTATATTTTCAAAGCTGCCTGATGATAAATCATCTATACATAAAACATTTTGGCCATCTCTCAATAATCTATCTACTAAGTGTGATCCTAAAAAGCCTGCTCCGCCTAAAACAATATTATCTATATGAGCTAATTTAGTTAAATCCTCTAATTTAATCATTTAAAAACTTTTACTCTATCCCCAGAACCTTTTCCAAAAACAGTCATAATTAAATAGTAAAAATATTTATATATATTTAAATTTCTCATCATTAAATAATCTGTTTCTGATAATTTAATTGGATCTGACATATCAATATTTTTGATCTGTGCTAATCCAGTAATCCCTGGTAAAAAATCATATAAATTAAAGTTACTTCTCAAGGAAATCAATTTTTCCTGGGATGGTAAGCAAGGTCTTGGGCCTACTAAACTCATTTCACCTTTTATTACATTAAATAATTGAGGTATTTCATCAATTTTTGTTTTTCGAAGAAAATTTCCAAGTTTTGTTATTTTAGAGGCATCAACTAAATGCGTAGCACAAGATTTTGTTCCAATTCTCATCGTTCTGAATTTAATTAATATAAATTTTTTTTTATTTCTGCCAATTCTCTCTTGAAAAAAAAAGGGGGATTGATTTTCAAAATATATTAGAAAATAAACAAAAATTATTAATGGCGAAAGTAATAAAATAGCAAAAGTAGCTAAAAATAAATCTATTATCCTATTCATAATATTTTTGTTGATCCTAACATGTCTTATACAAATTAATTTTAAAATTAGATTTAAGAACTTAATTCATTATAAATATCTAAAGTTTGTGAATTTATAATTTCTTCAGAAAACTTACTAGAAGCAAATTTAAAACTCTCCTTACCCATTTTATCGCGCAATACTTTATTGTTTATTAATTTTGAGATTTTTTTAGTTAATTCATCTATATCTTTTACAGGTACTAAATAACCATTAATGCCATTTTTTACTACTTCTCTGCATCCAACAGTATCAGTGGTTACTATAGGTAATCCTTTAGCAGCTCCTTCAATTAAAGCTTTTGGTAGTCCCTCTCTATATGAAGGTAAACATAAAATATCTGTTTTTTCAAGAATTTTTTCAACATTATCTATCCAACCAAGCCAATCTATAATTTCTTCTTTTTGCCAATTGATTAAAGTCTCTTTCTTTAATGAAGTTGGATTTAATGGATCTACATCTCCTACTAACAAAAATTTTAAGTTTAAATTTTGATTCTTTAAACGTCTTGCTGCAGATACAAATTCATAAATTCCTTTATCTCTAATCATTCTTGCTAAAAGAGTAATTACTATAACTTTTGAAGACATTCTTTTAACTTTTAGTTTTTTTATCTTCACTCCTGCTCCTCTTACCACACAAGATTCTTTTTTTAATAAGGCTCCAAGTTTTATAAAATAATTTCGATCATCATTATTTTCTAATATAACTTTATTTCTTCTATTATTTCCATGATGAGTATTAAGAAAACATTTGAATAAAAATTTTAAAATTGGTCTTAAAATTTTAGCCTTAATACTTTGAGATGTAAAAACAAAACCTAAACCAACAGGAGCATTAATTACAGATTTAATTTTGCATATTCTTGCTGCAATAGAACCATAAACAATTGGCTTAGCAGCAATATGATGAGCTATATCTGGTTTTATCGAACGATAAACTAAAATAACTCTTAATAAGGTGTAGAGTTCATAAACTGGATTTATATTTTTGCGATTATATGGTAACGGGATGAACTTTATACCATGATTTTCTATAATATTTTTATGTTTATTTGAATTAGCGCATACATATATTGAAAACCCATTTTTTTTAGCAGCTAATGCTCTACTTAAAAAATGAGAACAAAAAAACCAATCTTCAGTAAGATTAAAAAGTAATATTTTTTTAGTCATAATAAGTATATTTTTTTCTTGTAAAAAACCATTTAAAATTTCTAAAAATAATAAATAATTTTGAAGCAAATATTTCTGGAGAGAAGAAGAAAATATAATACCAAAGAAAAAATATAATTAGAGGATAACTTGATGGCTTATTTCTCCATTCTTTAAACAAAAAATACATTTTTTTTAATTTATAAAGTTTACTATTTTTTTTAACTATGTACTTCCATAACTGAGGATGGATTTTACTAGATTTTGATAGAAGCATTCCAGAATAACTAACATTATAATGAAACAAAGGTCTTGAAAGCCTTTTACCATAAAATCCAAGACTACCTAGCCTAATATTAAAATCCCAATCTTCATAACCATTTAGCATCAGTTCATCATATCCTTTATTCATTAACCAATTTTTCTTAGAAATAAATATACTGTATGGGATTTGATTAATAAACATTTGTTCAAAAAAGTTAAATTCCTTTTTAAGGATATTATTCGTTGCGCCTTCAAGAATAATATCTGAATAAACATAACATTGCTCATTATTTTTTTTTAGAAAATTGAAAAATAATTCAATAGCTTTTGGCTCTATCCAATCATCAGAATCTAAAAAATATAAGAATTCTCCTGAAGAATTTTTTACTCCATTATTTCGAGCCGCAGGAAGTCCAAGGTTCTTTTGATTAATTAATAGTAACTGAGATAAATTCTTATAAGAATTAAACACTTCCAATGTCTCTTGATCTTCAGAACCATCATTAACTAATACTATTTGAATTGAAGGCCATGACTGATTAAGAATAGAATCTATTGCTCTACGAAGAATATTACCGCTATTAAAACATGGAATTATTATAGACACTAATGGATGATTTTTACTTATCATATTCGCATTTTGCCCAAATCTCTCCCCAAAATGTGAGAATCTCTTTAATATTCAAATTCACATTATTAATTTCTTGTTCAAATTCTTTTAAAGTATGTTCTATCTTATGATCTAAATCTGAATAATAATAAATATTTAATTCTTTTCTTAATGGCATCTGCCAATCCCTCTCAAAATGAGGCACTCTTATAAGGAATGTTTCAGCTCCAGTATTTTCAATAATTTTTTTTAGGAAATATTGTCTTTCTTCAATATGTTCAAGAATATTTGAGAGGATAACAACATTAGACTTTATAACTTTATGAGAAGTAATGTCACCAAAAATAAAACTAATATTCTTAAGTGCATTTTTGACTTTAAGTTTTTCAGCAAAATCAATACTTTCTTTATTTATATCTATTCCAATAATAGAACTATTTGGCTTTGATAATGCTATATCAATTGCAACTGCTCCATTACCGCATCCAATATCAAGAACCACCTCTCCATCATTTATTCTGTCAATAAAAAATTGATGATAATTAGTTAATCTATGCTTTGGATGAATGCCTTTACCATAATTTATAGCTCTTTCATTTATTACTAATTCTAAATTATCTTTTACGTAAAAAATTCTCTTTAGACCATTACTAGTTTTCTTATCTCTTGACTCAAGTACAAATAAACCAGTAAATAAAAATTTACGAAGTTTAAAAGGTAATATCCTCCATATAATTGATAAAAAATCAGCTAATTTTAGAAATATTTTTTTATTCATACTAATTGTATTTTTTTGAGAAATTCCATGCACTGGAACACATATCTTCTAAATTTAAATTTGTATTCCATTTAAGAATATTTCTTGCTTTAGTAGGATCAGCATAACAAGTAGAAACATCACCCATTCTTTTTTGAATAAAAACTTTAGGAATTTTTTGTCCAGTTACTTTTTCAAATGTATTTATTACTTCCATAACGCTAAATCCATTTCCTGTGCCTAAATTAAAAACATGCAAACCAGTATTACTTATTAAATGATTTAAAGCATTTATATGAGCTTTTGCAAGATCCATTACGTGAATATAATCTCTCACACCAGTACCATCCAAAGTATCATAATCATTACCATATATTTGAAAATTATCTTTAATACCTTTAGCTACTTTAATTATAGAGGGCATTATATTTTGTGGCTTTAAAGTTAAAGGATCATCTCCTATTAAAGCCGATTTATGAGAACCGATAGGATTAAAATATCTTAAGGATGTAATAGACCATTTATTATTTGCAATAATAATTCGCTTTAATATATTTTCAACTATTAATTTTGTTTCTCCATATGGATTTATCACTTCAAGAGGATGCAACTCATCTATAGGCAAATATTTTGGCTCTCCATAAATAGTTGCACTACTACTAAATAATAAATTTGTTATCCCAACAATTTGCATTGCTTTTATTAGACTTATTGAACCGTTCACATTTATATCGTAGTATTCAACTGGATTATGAATTGATTCTTCAACAGACTTAAGTGCAGCGAGATGAATTACGGAAAAAATTTCCTTATCCTTTAAAGTCTTTATTAAGTTACTTGTATCTCTAATATCTCCATCAATGAAATCTATTTTTTGACCAGTTAATTCACTTAATCTATTAATTATTGTTTTTTTGCAGTTTGTAAAATTATCATATATTACAAATCTATTTTTTCTCTCTGCTAACAAAGCAGCGATATGACTTCCTATATATCCAAATCCACCAGTTAATAGAATATTATTCATAATTTATTAAATATTTTTTTGCCTCTCATTAAAAATATAATCTACAATCTGCTCTGAAGGATTATATCCCTTAACTAAATTTCTAAGAATTTCTATTATATTTCTTAAGTCATTTTCAGAAATTGATTTTTCAAGATTTTTAATTTCTATTTCTAATTCTTCCCATGGTATAAATTCATCTTTAGCTTTAAATATTTTTGGGTGTTTTGTTGGTAAAGAATTATTCTCAATAAGAAGTTCTTCATATAATTTTTCACCAGGTCTTAATCCTGTAATTAAGATCTCTATATCTCCATTCAGATTATCCTTATCTTTTAACTTTAAACCAGAAAGTAAAATCATTTTTTTTGCAAGATCATAGATTTTAACTGGTTCTCCCATATCCAATACAAAAACTTCCCCTCCTTTTGACATAGCTCCTGCTTGAATTACTAATTCGGCTGACTCTTTTATTGTCATAAAAAATCTGTTAATTTCCTTATGAGTGACTGTAAGAGGTAATCTTTGTTTAATTTGTTTCCTAAATTTTGGTATGACAGACCCAGAGGAATCTAGAACATTTCCAAATCTAACCATAGAATATTTAGTTATCTGATTTTCTTTTTTATTTGCAAAAAGTGACTGTAAACAAATTTCACCTAATCTTTTTGTTGCGCCCATAACGTTTGTGGGACGTACCGCTTTATCAGTAGATATAAAAACAAAATTTGAAACCCCAATGTCTAAAGAAGCCTTTGCCATAATTAACGTCCCAAAAACATTATTTTTAACTCCTTCAGCAAGATTATGCTCAACTATAGGAACATGCTTATATGCAGCAGCATGATAAACGGTTTGGGGTCTCCATGTTTGCAAAATATTATTCACATTTTTTTGATCTTGCACAGAAGTTAATAAAGGGATTATTTCAACTTTATTTTCATAATTTGCAAATTTCAATTCATCTAAAATAGAGTAAAGGGCATATTCATTTGAGTCAAGAATTAGAAGTTTTTCTGGTTCTATTGATACTATTTCTCTACAAAGTTGACCTCCTATTGAGCCACCAGCGCCTGTAACCAAAACTGTTTTATTCTTAATATTTTTTTTCATTAAATCAATATCTGGATAAACTTTTTCCCTCCCTAGCAAATCATCTATTTTTATTTCAAGAAGATCTGAAACTTGAATTTTACCTTTAGCAATCTCCACCATAGAGGGTAATGATCTTACAACTAAATTAAGATGATTAAATTTATTTATGATATCTTTTTTCTTTTTACTAGTAAGACTTGGCAAGGCTAGAAATAAATATGAAATATTTTTCTTGGTAGCTAAATAGTTTAAATAATCAGGAGAATATATTCTTTTACCACTCAATAATCTTCCCTGCTTAGAAACATCATCATCCAAAAAACACATGATTTTTAATTCATTACTATTTTCAAGAGCTATCTGTAACTCTCTTCCAGAATTTCCTGCTCCATAAATTACTGCTTTTGGTAAAACAGTCTTTTTAAGTCTTAATCTATATGAATCTCCTATCCAATAACTAATAAGAGCTCTGGATATACCAACACCAAAAAATAATAATATAGGCTGAATTATACCTATAGTCCTTGGCACGTTATCAAGAGTTACTAGAGTTACTAAAAAAAAGAAACCCAAACCATATGTAAATATTGACTTTGATACACTTAATAATGCTTGCCAACCTGAATATCTAAAAATTGTCCGATACAAGCCTCGCATATAAAAAACTGGTATGGCGAAAATTATTGATATTAAAGATAAAATAATTAACTCCCTTTTTATTGGGAAGAATTCACCTAATCTAAGACAAAAAGATAGCCAAGTTGTTAGCATGCATAAAAGACTATCAACCGATAAAGAAATTATTAATTTATAAATTTTTGATAAATCTAGTAAATAAGATCTTAATTTTTCAGTATTAATATTCATATTTATAAAATTCTAAAGGTTTAGTTTTTCATCTTTATATAAAATTAAATCTAATAATCATTTATATCTTTATCTCTTAAAAATTTAGCAGGAACACCTCCAACTATTGTATTAGGCTTAACATCTTTAGTAACAACTGCACCTGCAGCAACGATAGAACCTTCCCCAATAGTACAGTTTGGGAGGATTACACAATTCGAACCAATCCAAACATTATTTTTTATAATTATTTCTCCATCTTCCATACCTTGTTCTTTAATTAATTCAATAGAATTTCTATACGAATGATTATTTGATCTAATAACAACATTAGGTCCAATTAAAACATTATTTCCTATATTTATTAAACCTTTCCCTCTGGCATTTATCATTACATTTGAATTTACAGTAATATTTGAGCCTATTTTAATTAAACTTGTTTTTGATGCGTATACTTTGCAACTAGGACCAAGATAGCATTTTGCACCTAGCATTATATTTTTTGGATATTCAACCTTTAATCCTATTTCAAATCTATTTCCTGCTAAGCATTTACCTAATCTAAGCTTATAATAGTTGAACCTAAGAAATAATCCAATTTTGCCAGGTATTAAACCTAAAAAAAATTCAAGCCACTCTTTAAACTCTCTTAAAATATTTATTAACATTTAAAAATTTTTCTTAAAGAATAAACTATTTTCTTTATATAACTCTTTATAGATAAAAAAGCTAATAAAAAATTAACAAATAAAACAAATGGTGATCTTAATAAATTCCTTCTTTTTACAATTAATCTTCTTTCTTTAAGTAATCTGTCAAATAGAAGTAAATAATTTCTACACATCTTATCAGCATTATTTTGATAATTAGCTATTTTTGATTTGTAATTATCATATTCATTAAACATTTTATAAAGTGCAGGAATAAAATTATCTCCTTCAAATTCAATTCCAAAGCCTAAACAATATTCAGGCAAAGCTCCACTTCTTCTATATAGAATTGGCAGACCAGATAAAATTCCCTCTATGTGATGCATACCTGCAGGTTCATTAATAGAAGCAGATATATATAAATGATTTTTAGATAGTTCATATGCAAGTTTATCTCCATTAAGAGGTTTAATATGCCTTGCATTTCTAAATTTAAAACCGTCAGGCAAATTCCCTATATAGGTAAATTCACATATATCTCTCCATTCTTTTTTATCAAGTAATTTATCTAATTTTATATATACATCAAATCCTTTCATATAATTAGGACTCCAGTGATGAGTAACTATTTTAAAAATTCCTTTTTTATCCCATGAAGTATTTAACGAAGGATTAAAAACTTTACTATCTGCCCCATTAAAAATAATCGAGAAAGGTATATCTTTTTGGTAAATATCTAAACTACTTAACCAAGTTGATATTAGGATTGTATGGTCAGAGCAATAATTTGAAAATTTTAAAAGTTTATTCATATGCCAAGTATTTTTTCTCTCATCGCATTCATTTATTCTATGAATTACAATCGCTTTTTTATTAATAAAAAATAAATAGTTAAGAATATCATGAGCTCCAAAGGTTATACCTTCATTATAAAATCTTGGATCAAAGAAAAGAATTATATCAATATCATTATCTTTTAAATTGAATATAATTTCATCACCTCTTTTCTTTAGAGTATTTACTAAAGCTTCAACAAATTGGTTACCTCCACCCCAGGAATTATCTTTTAATTGAAAACCAATTGCTATCTTCAAGAGTATTTATTTATTAGATAATTTTCCTAATAATATCAAAGATGTTTTTAACTTTCTAAATAATAGGAATAACTAAACTTAATTTATATTAAAAATTAACAAAACTAATTCTTGCTTTTAATTTAAAACTAATTTCGTAAAATATTATAGATTTTTAATCTCAAATATTCAGACATCAATTTATTATTAAAATTTTCTTCAATTAGTTTCTGCCCATTTAATGAGAGTTTATTTTGAAGTTCTTGATTTTTTAGAAGATCCTTAATAGCATTTTTTAAGACAGTAGAAGATTCTGTTTTAACAAGAATTAAATTTTCTTTATTCTGTAATAAGTTTTCGTCCCATAATCCTTTTGTTTTTGTCATGATAACAGGCCTGCCGCATGCCATTGCTTGTAAACAGCAACTCTGACCGGATGGTTGTATTGTATCTCTAAGAGGCAAGACAACAAATAATGATCCTAAATAAAAATTTCTAATCTCTTCATCTGTAAAAATTTGTCTGCCCCACTCACTTTTAATAATTTCAATATTTCTTTTATTTGTTTTTATTTTTGATGAAGTAAGTATTCGAAGATTAGGAAAATCATTTTCCCATGATTTAATTAAAGTGTCCCAATCTCTTGCATAATCATTACCTATTGCGAAAATATATTTATTATCATTATTAATTGGTTCATTTTTTACCCAAAAGTTACTATCTATTCCAAATGGAATATAAGAAATATTTTGATTATTCAATTTTTCAATAAGATAATTTTTTTCATTATTTGAAAGGCAAATTAAATTAATATTCTTTAAAATATATCTATATAAATAAACCTTAAATAAATTTGATTCCAAAGGTAATATACCCATTACTATAAAAAGAATTGGTTTTTTAATAAAACCAAACTGTTTCAACAATCCCAAAGCTAATCCCATTGAATTTGTAGAGACAATAATTATCTTGGAACCATTTAAAAGGGATAAATTTTTTATACTCAATAATTTTATAAAGTGATAGAAAGGGAAATCTATAAAAAGATTTAGAAATTTATTTATATAGTCGAATATTCCTCTTTTAGTAAATATAAATAAATCTTCCTCTTCTATTAGGTCAACTTTTATACCTTTATTCCTCAGATAATTAAAACCATAAAAAAATTCTTCAGGATATTCTTTTAAAGAATTTAATCTAATTTTTCTTCCGGATTTAAAAATATATTTAATGGTCAATTTAACTTTTAATTTAAAATTATAGCAAAAGGCAATACACTATATTCCTAAATAAACAATTACTCTAGAATATAAAAATATAGTTATCAAAAAAGTATTTTATTGTGAGATCAATTTTTGATATGTTATGTTTGTGAATAAGAGATATTATTTCTATTGAAAAAAGTTGCATTAATAACTGGTATAACAGGTCAAGATGGAAGCTATCTTGCTGAATTCTTATTAAATAAAGGTTATTTAGTTCACGGGATTAAGAGACGTTCAAGTAGTTTTAATACTTATAGGATAAATCATATATATCAGGATCCACATGATGAAAATTGCTCATTTAAGTTGCATTATGGTGACTTAACAGACAGTACTAATATAATAAAAATTGTAAAAGAAACTCAACCCGATGAAATTTATAATTTAGGAGCCCAAAGTCATGTATCAGTAAGTTTTGAACAGCCTGAGTATACTGCAAATTGCGATGGGATTGGCATACTAAGAATATTGGAAGCAGTAAGATTATTATCATTAGAAAAAAAGACTAAGATTTATCAAGCAAGTACTAGTGAATTATATGGATTAGTTCAAGAAGTACCTCAAACAGAAAAAACTAATTTTTATCCTAGAAGTCCTTATGCAGTAGCAAAGCTCTATGCCTATTGGATAACTGTTAACTATAGAGAAGCTTACAATTTATTCGCATGTAATGGAATTTTATTCAATCACGAAAGTCCAAGAAGGGGTGAGACTTTTGTCACAAGAAAAATAACAAGGGGTTTGGCTAGAATAGATGCAGGTTTAGATGAAGTATTATATCTAGGAAATTTAGACTCAATGAGGGATTGGGGGCATGCCAAAGAATACTGCGAAATGATGTGGTTAATGCTTCAACAAGATTTTCCTGAAGATTATGTTGTTGCTACTGGGCGACAAGAATCAGTAAGGACTTTTGTAGAACTAACCGCTAAGCAATTGGGGTGGATTAATAAAGAGACTAAAGAATCTATTATTTGGGAAGGAAGTGGAACTGAAGAGATAGGCAGAAGATCTGATAATGGTAAAATTGTTATCAGGATTGATGAAAGATATTACAGGCCATCTGAAGTTGATAATTTACTTGGCAATCCAGAAAAAGCAAAAACCAAATTAGGATGGGAACCCAAAATTGACATTAAGGAATTAATTAAAGAAATGGTAGAAAATGATAAAAAAAAGATAGAAAAACAGTTTGACTGAATTGATAACACTATTAATAATTAAAATGAGATATAAAAAAATGCTCAATTTTAAAAATAATTTCTAATAAAATGAATCTCATTAGCAAAGAAGACAATATTTTCATAGCAGGATCATCAGGAATGGTGGGTAGTGCTTTAATTCGTACATTAAAAAATAATAATTATTGTAATATTCTTCAACCGAAGAGAAATCAACTCAATCTATTAGATTTCAATGCAGTTGATAAATGGTTTAAAGAGAATAAGCCTGATGTGGTGATTATTGCTGCTGCCAAGGTAGGCGGTATATTAGCTAATAGTAAATATCCTGCTGATTTTCTTTTAGAAAACATTAAAATACAAACCAATATTATAGAAATATCATTTAAAAATAATATTAAAAGACTTCTATTCCTTGGAAGCAGTTGTATTTATCCTAAGTTTGCATCACAGCCAATTATTGAGGAGTCATTACTTTCAAGTAAACTAGAAGAGACAAATGAAAGTTATGCTATAGCAAAAATATCTGGTATCAAATTAATAGATTCTTTAAATAAACAATATGGTTTTGATTGTTTTTCATTAATGCCTACTAACTTATATGGCTATGGAGATAATTATAATTCTGAAAATAGTCATGTTGTCCCTGCAATGATAAGAAGATTTATTGAAGCAAAAGAAAATGCCGATTTATTTGTAACTTGTTGGGGAACTGGATCAGCCCTAAGAGAACTTTTGAATGTTGAAGATTTAGCAAAAGCTTGCTTATTTGCTCTTGAAAAATGGGATCCAAATTCTGAAAGTTCACCAAAAGATAACTATAATAAGCCATTAACTTATCTAAATGTTGGCAGCGATAATGAAATAAGTATAAAGGATCTAGCAACTTTAGTATCTGAATTGATTGGATATGAAGGAGAAATTAAATGGGATTTATCAAAACCAGATGGAACACCAAGAAAAAAATTAAATTTTGAAAGATTTAGAAAGCTTGGATGGTCAACATCAATTGACTTAAAAGAAGGTTTAATGCAAACAATAAATGATTATAAAAGGTTAAAAGGTTTAGGGAATTTAAGAAAATAATAGTATTTAATTAAGTTTTTTTAATTAAAAAAATTTTTTTATTTATCTTCAAATATCTGAGCAGCTGCTAATTTCCGAAAGATACTGCTAGAAATTTTAAGATCATCAAATTTACCTTTATCAATAATTAAGCCCTTATTTAGGAGAAAAATACAATCACAACTTTTAATGGTTGAGAATCTATGTGCTATAGAGATTACTGTGATTTTATTCTTTAAATTTTTAATAGTCTTTTGTATCATTTTTTCAGTTTGAGAGTCTAATGAGCTAGTTGCTTCATCCAAAACTAATATATCTGCATTACTATATAAAGCTCTTGATATAGCGACTCTTTGTTTTTGTCCCCCAGAAAGAGTAATACCTTTATTTCCTAATTCACTATAAATTCCGTTTTTGAGAGATTCGCTAACCCCTAATAATTGAGTTTGCTCTAAGCAATATAATACACGTTCATCATCAATAGAATCTTTAGGCACTCCAAAAGCGACATTCTCTCTTAAGCTCAAATCACTTATAAGAGGATCTTGAGGTACATAATTGATATTCTTTTGCCAATTTTGTAAACCTATATCTTTTAGATCAATTCCATCAATTAATATTTTACCTTTTGTGGGTTCAAGCAAACCTAAAAACAAGTCAATTGTTGTTGATTTACCTGCTCCAGATGAGCCAACAAATGCATAGTGTAAACCTTTATAAATTTCTAAATTTAAATTTTTTATTACCAGTTTTTCTGTTCCAGGATAACTATAATTCACAGAGGAAAATTTTACTTTTTCCCAAGTAAGATTTTTTCTTTTGAAATTAATAATTGAAGAATATTGACTATTAGCTTTTTGATTTTCTAAAGAATTTACAATTTCAATAATCTTTTCAATATAGCTACTGTAATTGGAAATATTTGTAAATGATGAGCCTAATTTATTTACTAGCGGTATTATCCTAACAAAAACGAGTCCAATAATTGTCATTACTGCTGCCAACTCTCCTCCTTTGACTCCCATAATAAAGAAAGCAGATGCAGTGATTAATATACTTAATTGACCAAAAAGAATTACTAGATGACCAGGTAAAGAATTCCAATTAGAAGCTGATGAATAATATTTAATTATTATATGATTTACTCTATAGAAAGTTTTTATAAAATTTTGTTCGTTCGATGATAATTTAATATCTTTTATACCTGTAAGTGATTCAGTTAAAAAAACATTCATAAATTCTTGTTTTTCTCTAATTTGATTCATTAATTTATTAGATTTACGACGTATAAATTTTAATAAAATAAATAGTATTGATCCTGAAGTTATAAGAAGAATCAGACCAAGTCTTGGAGTTGTAAAAAGCAAGGTCAAAATTGCGAAAAGAATACCCGCTAATTGACCTGAAATTGCTGGAATAATTGTAATAACTCCTCTATTCCATAGACTTAAATTACTTAATATGATATTTCTAGTAATATTTGGATTTTTTAAAAGATGCCATTCATAGGGAGAAAAAATTAATTTACTATATATTTCTTTAGCTAATCTTTCTTCTGCTGAACTTGCATCTCTTCTAGCTAATAATTGAGAAATTAAATTCAAAAGTATCGAGAAAATTAAAATTATAGATGCAGAGAAAGCAAGATAAATAACAAATTGATTCTGTAGCGGATTATCAAAATAATTCCAAATCTTATTTATTATTTTATTGGTTTGAATTAATTCAGGTTCTATTACAACACTGACTAAGGGATAAAATGTAGTCACAGATAATATTTCAAATATACCAGCTAAAAATGATAAAAATATATTAAACCTTAAACTATTTTTCTCTTTTTTATTAAGAAGTTTATAAGAATAATTTATTGCATTTTTTATAGAATTATTTTTATTCATACTAAATATTTTTTGCAAATTTAAAATCATCAGAATTTCTCATTTTAAAAATATGGTAATGTGTATCATCAGATTTAAGCCATTTTTGCATTGTTAATATTTCTTTATTAATTAGTTCTTTATTATTAATTAAAATATCTTTATGACTCTCATATAATTTAAATTGATTAGCATCGCTTTCTAAAAATATTGAATTATTTTCTTTAGGTATACAAAAATAGTAACCTGCAAAAATATTAGATAATTTTTTATTCTTTTGTATATTAAAATTTTCCCACCAATTAGATTTTAAATCTTTTTCATAAGATTTTCTAGAATTACTTAATTTTACAAATCCAAGATCACCATACCATCCATTTGTAGCAACCAATACTGGTTTTCCGAAGGATGACATTTCAACACCTATTGTGCCATGAAGAGTTACAACTGCATCTATTGCATTTCTGAAGTCAGATCCATTCCAATTCTTATTTGCAATTTTAATATGATTAGGTAGAACTTTTGGAAATAAATCAATCATCCTTGTTCCTCCTCCATACCAATCCTCTGATGGATGCGCTTTAAAAAGCCAGTTTACATTATTATTTTCACATGCTGCTTTATAAGTAAAATTCAACCAATCATTAAAATCTATATATTCATTCATCCCAAAAGTATGAGGATTATCAAACCAAATTGAGGCAAAAACAGCAACTAATGGTTTTTTATCATCCCATAAATATTCTTTACATATTCTATTTCTACTGATTTTTATCGAATCTTTAGGAAATGCAAGCTCAGCGCCTAAATCTTTAGCCTTACCATTTAATCTTCTATTTATATATTCAGCTCCAATTTTTTTTAGTTTATCAAGCTTAATTTTATCTTTAATTTCCATATCCTTCTTTGATGGTCTATTTACATGATTAAAATGATCTGAATATTCAAAGATCTTATAGTGTGCAAAATTACCAAAACTTCCATTTGGAACTATTATTGGGATTTTATTTCTTGTTAAATGCCAAGTCAAAACTCCATTATTGACTCTTCCAGAAGTAGTATGACTTAAAATAGCCAAATCAGGCTTGATAATATCTATGATCTCTTTTGATTTATCTAAGTCCTTTAAATATCTAGAAATGTACTTAATCAAATTTTTATCATTAATATTTAAAGTTGAATTTCTTTGAAATTTTAGAAGGCTGTCATATAAATCTATTGTAGGGGCATCATAGGGTAATTTTATATTTAGAAGATCTTTAGGACTACTCAAACTATAAAATATTTTTTCAGCTTGCTTGATGTATTTTTTATCAATTATCTTATTAGTACCAATATCAAAAAAATTTCTAATCCCAAAATTTTTCAATGTTTTTTTTATTTTAAATCTATTAAATCTACTTATCACCGCATATTCTATAAAAGGTGACTCTAAGGCAGCTCTTAATATACCAAGTCTAAACCAATAATTAGGTCCATCATAAGTCGCATCAATAAGACATTTTTTATAATCCTTAGAAATTTTTTTATCATAAATTTTTGAATTAAAAAGGATATTTAATTTTTTCTCTACAAAATTTCTTTTCTTAATAATTAATAAATAATCTACATATTTTTTAAATATATAAAAAATAACTTTCAACTTAAATTTTTTAATCATTTCATTTACTAATTTGAGCATAATATTTTCTATATTTATAAATTGATCTATTATTTAGATTTATTTTTTTAAGTATAAAACGCTATTAATATCAGTCAAATCTGGAATTGAATAAAATTTAGTAATATTATTAATTGGATCTAATAAAAAGATTCCAGTATCTAAAGAAATACTTTTATTAGTTCCACTTGCTCTATCAATATATCTATGAGCGCTTTGTCCTACAAAATAGAACATTCCATCATAAGTTAAACCTCTTACAAATCCACTGAATTCTCCTAGTTTTTTCCAAGTAGTATTTGAAATTGTACCCCTCATTGAATCACAATAATGTAAATTCCCGTTAATAAAAGTTGGTGTATGAGGCAACCATAAGTCTTCAACAACTTTCCCAATTAAATTCTTATTTTTTAAATCGAATTGTAAAATTGCACCATCATAAGCACCAATCTTCCAATTACCAGAAGCAGAAAACATACTTACATAAAGATAATCTCCTAAAATTGCACAATCATTAATATGATGTTGGGGAGTACCAGTATTTTTATACTTTTCTGAAATTTTTATTGTCCCAAGACTATCCCCAGTCTTTAAATCGAAAAGTCCAACCTCATCAAATCCAGAGAAATTTACCGTAATTATATTTTCAGTTTTTGAAAGAGCAATTCCATGAGGTCTTGACTTGGGAGGCATTTTTATAATTTTATTCGTTTCTAAATTAGTATTCATAATTCTTATACCTACAAGATCATCAACTAAGGCTACCGTATCTTCATCTTGAGCTAATCCATGACACATGCCTTCTATGAGAAGATCTTTTTCTCTTTTTTTTAAATCATAACTATAAAGTCCTCCCCCTTGATTAGGCTGATCTGAACAAGTAAATAATAGTTTTTGATCATATGAATTTATTCTTGATGTAATTTCAAAGTTCTTCAAAGAAGGTGAAACAGAAAAATTAATACCAGCTTTTAATCCATACTCTCTTAATTGCAAATCAACATCTGGGAAACTTGTTGTCGTAATTAATATAAAAATATCATCTAAATTATAATTTTTTATTTTTTCAGGGGCAAATATCTCTAAATTCTCCTCAAATTGCCCATGTTCATATGGATTATTATCTACCACAAAATATGCAGGCTCTGATAAATAAGGTAAAGATTTCGTAAGCCACTCTCCTCTTCCAAAAAACACAATTTTTTTATTTTTTTGTATGAGATTAATTTCACTCCAATTCAACCAAGCTTCACTACTATGAAAATATTTTCTTCTATCAAAATTCATCAATTTTTTTCTAATAGAAACCAATTTGTATCATCTCTTGGAAAGTAGTTATCTCTTCTATATAAAAATCCATAATCAATAAGTTTTAAGTCGTATTTATCCATTAACTCTCCTGCAAAATCTCTTTTAAATATTTTACCTTTAATGCCTCTGTAATCAACTGAAACAGGCGTGGGATTATAATATTCATTAATAATTATATATCTAGAGGAAAGGTTATATAGATTTTCATATACATTTTCAAGACAATCAGGGTTGATATGAATTAAAACTCCACTTGTAAAAGCTAAATCATATTTAAAATTTAAATTAATTGGATTGATAACTGATTCACAAAAGAACTCTCCAATTTTTTCATTATTTGCAATCTCAACGGCCTTTTTGTTTATTTCATAGCCAACTAAGGAAAAGTTTTTATTTAGTCTTTTTAAAGCAATACTATTTAAACCAATATTACTTCCAAGTTCTACGATAGATTTTATTTTTTGAGTTGACTTTAACATCGTAGAAAAATTTACCATTCTTCTAACAATTAATTCTTCGCTATTATTCCTATCAATATATTCATTACCAAAATTCTCTGCCCAGAAAGTCTCTTGTTCCGTTCGGAAATTCATATAAAAATTATTTAAAGTAGTTATTTTAACATAATTCTGATTTTATAAATTTCAAAAAGTTTAATCAGGATAGCCTTTTCCTATTGTTATGTAATTCGAAGATTTAGCTCTCTCAATATCATCGTTAATTAAAAAACGATTTTCAAAATTTTCATCAGAAACGTTATCTTCATCTGAAGAAGTATTTAAAATACTCCATCCGTTAAAAAGCCAACTATTAGGATCTTTTTGTATCCAATATTTTTTATTTCTATGTTGGTTTAAAGTAAATTGCAAAGATTTCTCATTTATACCTAACCAACTACAAAATTTTTTCAAAAATAATAATGGTTTTTGTTCATATTTCTTGACCAACTTTAATCCTTTCTCTCTCGTTAGTCTTTTATGCCTTATCTCTCTAGTGGCATGATCAGTAACTTTTGAATAGCCATGTTTATATAATTTTAAAAGATCATGGACATCCATGTAGTTATAGCAATCAACATAATCATAACAATCAAATGTTCTACTAAATTGTGAGGTCTTATAATTACATTTTTGAATCATAAGTTCATGCTGGGCTTTTGGATCCCATCTAACAAAATTCCCTAGATATATTCCTCTGGTCCCAACTTGATTTAAATCAAAATCATCAGGGTAAAGATAATTCCATAAATCATTATCATTTATAGTATTAAAAGGAGTTTTTAATTTAGTTGGACATGCCATAAAGAGATCATGATCTGCTCTATATCTTCTAGTCATTTCAACTTCATGCTCATGAGAAAACATTCCCACTTGTTCAAGACCTTGATGAGCTCCCCATATTATCAAAGGTATCTTAAACCTAACAGAAGTTTGCACAGGGAAGACCGAGTGACCGGCTAATATATGCCAGTAAATACTTCCAAATCTTCTCAAAGTCTCGCGGGTTATCTTTTTAACAGATAGTGGATTTACATTTTGATAAATAATATCGCAATTGAAATGAATTCTTAGGTTGGCTAAATTTCTTATACCTAGAGGAGTATTATAAAATTTGTTATAGTTTACAAGTAATGGATTTAGTTTTAATTTTTCTTTAACTAACCAAACAATGTAATATGAATCATTTCCTCCTGTAACTGGAACAATACAATCATAATTATTACCACTTTTACATTTATATTCACTAACAATTTTTTCTAACTTAATCCATCTTAAATTCCAATCAAGTTTATCTTTTTCTTCATGTATTCTACAACCACTACAAATGCCTTCCGAGTCAATCACTAAACCTAGTGGGTGTGCATCAGAATATAAA
>MDTG01024538.1_pt1 | contig 18565 bp, 12 predicted proteins | sample 811421 | NCBI WGS metagenome assembly MDTG01 (sample SAMN05326645, study PRJNA326480) | marine metagenome | isolation source: seawater | place: Pacific Ocean: South East | collected 2011
AGGCCAGAGCCTATTCGAGGAGGTCGGCGCGCGACATGCGCGCCGAGGGCCGCAGATACCCGGATCGAACTTCCGGGCAGAGGTACCTAGGGGGCACGCGCCGACGGGCGGCCGTATCATGACGAGGTGCGCGCCCTCCTCCCCGGCCTCCTGCTCGTCGCCTCCCTGGCGGGGCCCGCGCGCGCCGACTGGGACAACGAGCGCCCCCCGCCACCGGCCATGGACGAGACGCTCGAGGAGGCGTCGAGCCCGCGCGGACCGGACGACATCCAGCGCGAATGGCCCGAGGCGCTGATCGTGCAGCTCGCGGCGGTGAGCGCGCGCCTCGACTTCGGCGGCGCCTCCTTCGACGACCCGAACGGCCCGCTCCAGACGCGGGGTGAGAGCCTCTCGCTGGCGCCGGCCGACGCCCTCGGCTTCGAGCTCGGCGTCGGCTACGTCGGGGAGCTCCTCGGGGTGACGGTCGGCCTCTCCTACGCGAACCCCGTGGGCACGCGCGGCGCGCGGGTCGAGGCGCTCGGGCCGACCGCGGAGGTGCGCCGCATCCACCTCACGCGCTGGTTCGCCGAGCTCGGCCTGCAGCGGCGCTTCGGCGACGTGACCCCCTTCCTCGCGCTCCACGCCGGGCTGCAGCGCGCCATCGTCGACCTCGTCGGCACGCGGAGCGGCGACGGCACCTCGCTCAGCGCCCGACGCGCCACGCTCGGCCCGCGGGTGGGCGTGCGCGCCTGGGTCTTCCGCAAGCTCTACCTGCACGGCTCCTTCTTCGTCGACCTGCTCACGCCGCCCGATCACGTGATCACGCTCGGCCTCGGCGTCGGCGAGCGCTGAGGCGTCGGCGAGCGCGGTGGCGTCGGCGAGCGCGGAGGCGTCGGCGAGCCTCGTCTGCCGTGGTAAGCCTTTCCGGTGCGGGGGACCACGGAGGCCGAGTACGAGGAGATGGTCACGGCGCGCTCCGTGCACCACCTCTCGCAGATCGACCAGGACGCGCTCGCCTTCCTCCGCCACCGCGTCGGCCGCTTCGGCCTGATCGCCTTCGCCATCGGCTTCGGCGCCCTCGTCATCCGCGCCGGGCTCGCCGCCGGCTTCGGCTACTTCGGCGACTTCCTCGCCGATCACTCCGTGCCGCCCCACGTCTACGCGACGCTCGTCTTCGGCGCCGTCTGGGTCGCCTGCACCTGGGGCCCGCTGAGCCGCTCCTTCGTCGTCGCCACCGAGGCGATCGGCGTCCTCCTCGGGAGCGTCTTCTACATCCTCATGGGCGCGCGGATCCCCCTCATCGCCAACCCCATGCTGATCACGGCCTACGTGCTCTTCATGGGCTTCGTCGCCCGCGCGGTCTACGTCCCGAGCACGCCCCGGCGCACGGCGATCCTCGGCGTGCTCGTCGGCGTCCCCTTCCTCGCCGTGACCTACCAGCTCTACCTCGACGCGGCGGACGACGGCCCCCTGCGCGACCTCTTCGACGCGACCGGCTACGACGTCACGGACGCCCCCCCGGACGACCTCGCGCTCAGCCAGACGCTCTTCAGCGCCATGTGGTGGCTCTTCGCCGTGATCCTCTGCACGGCGGCGAGCCAGGTGATCTACGGGCTCCGGCGGCGCATGCGCGACGTGACGAAGCTCGGCCAGTACACGCTCGTGGAGAAGCTCGGCGAGGGCGGCATGGGCGTCGTCTGGGCCGCCAAGCACGCCATGCTCCGGAGGCCGACGGCCGTGAAGCTGCTCCACGCGGACCGGGCCGGCGCCCGCAGCCTGGCGCGCTTCGAGCGGGAGGTGCAGCGGACGGCCGAGCTCACGCACCCGAACACGGTCACGGTCTTCGACTACGGCCGGACGCCGGACGGCGTCTTCTACTACGCGATGGAGCTGCTCCGCGGCGCGACGCTGAACGACGTCGTCGAGGTGGACGGGCCGCAGGTCGAGGGGCGCGTCGTGCGCATCCTCGCGCAGGCTGCGTCCGCGCTCCAGGAGGCGCACGAGCACGGGCTGATCCACCGGGACGTGAAGCCGGGGAACATCATGCTCGTGGAGCGCGGCGGCGAGCTGGACGTCGCCAAGGTGCTCGACTTCGGGCTGGTGAAGGAGCTCGACCAGGCGACGAGCACCTCGCTGAGCCAGGTGAACGTCGTCATGGGCACGCCGCAGTACCTCGCGCCCGAGGCCATCGTCGCGCCCGAGTCGATCGACGCGCGCTCGGACCTCTACGCGCTGGCGGCCGTGGGCTACTTCCTGCTGACGGGGAGCCACGTCTTCGAGGGGCGGAACGCCGTGGAGCGTCTGCGGGCTGCACCTGCACGGCGAGGTGGAGCCGATCGCCGAGCGGCGTGGCGAGCCGGTGCACGAGGAGCTCGCCGCGCTCCTGCTCGCCGCCCTCGAGAAGGAGCCCGAGAGCCGGCCGGCGAGCGCGGCCGTGTTCCGGCGACGGCTGCTCGAGCTGGACGTGCCGGCCTGGACGGAGGCCGAGGCCGAGGCCTGGTGGCGCACCCATCGGGAGGCCGTCGAGGAGCGACGCAAGGCCGAACGGGTCGGGCCCCGGGCGACGCTCGCCGTCGACCTCGCCTACCGCTCCTGAGCCCGGCGCGCTGCTCAGCCAGCGCTGCTCTGCTCTGTCCTGTTGTGTTCTGCGCAGCTCCGGTCTGCTCTGTTCTGCGCAGCTCCGCTCAGCTCGGCGCGAGCGAGGTGGCGAAGCGCTCGAGGGCGGCGCGCTGCGCGGCGTCCCGTTCGACGTCCCGGAGGAAGCGCGCCGGGCGCTCGCCCTCGTCCCAGCCGAGGAGGGCGAGCTTCGCGGCGGCGAGGAAGAGCACCCCGACGCGCGGGCTGCGCTCCGTGCCCCGGTCGTGGCAGAGGTCGATGCCCGCGCTCTTCGCCGCACGCGCGAGCTCCCGGGCCTCGCTCCGGCGCGCGACGCGGACGTCGCCGGGCGCTCCCCGGGCCGCCTCCAGGAAGGCGTCGATGCGGCCGAGGAGCTCGTTCTCTCGCGCGGGTGTCATGGCGGGATCGTAGCCCGCCCGTCGCGCGCCGCGCGTCCCCTCACGGCTCGTCCGGGCGTGCGCCGTTCTTCGCCACGCTCCGACGGCGGCGTCACCGATGGGCGACACCGATATATCGGTGTCGCCCATCGACATTTCGGTGACACCGATATCTCAGTGAGGCGCCGGAGCACGCAAAGGCAGGGGATCACTGGACTCTCGCTCGTGGCACGTCCCCTGCTCTACCCGTCCTCCAGTCGACGTGTGAGAGGACCCCGCAGATCGGCGGGGCCCGCTCGTATAGCGTCGGCGCGCAGACGGCTCCGCCGCCGAGGAGGAAGAATGGACGACTCGAAGAAGTGCCCCGTGATGCATGGACCCCACCGCCAGAAGGCGACCGGGTCCTTCGCGAACCGCCACTGGTGGCCGGGCCAGCTGAACCTGAAGATCCTCCAGCAGAACGGGCCACAGCTCGACCCCATGGGCGAGGGCTTCGACTACGCCAAGGCCTTCGAGAGCCTGGACCTGGCCGCCGTGAAGAGCGACCTCGCGGAGCTCATGACGAGCTCGCAGGAGTGGTGGCCCGCCGACTGGGGCCACTACGGCCCGCTCTTCATCCGCATGGCCTGGCACAGCGCCGGCACCTACCGCATCCAGGACGGCCGCGGCGGCGGGGGCTCCGGCAGCCAGCGCTTCGCGCCCCTGAACAGCTGGCCGGACAACGCGAACCTCGACAAGGCGCGGCGCCTGCTCTGGCCCATCAAGCAGAAGTACGGCCGGAGCCTCTCCTGGGCCGACCTGATGATCCTCGCGGGCAACGTCGCCCTCGAGAGCATGGGCCTGAAGACCTTCGGCTTCGCCGGCGGCCGGGAGGACGTCTGGGAGCCCGAGGAGGACATCGACTGGGGCCCGGAGACCGAGTGGCTCGGGGACGAGCGCTACAGCGGGGATCGCGAGCTGAAGGAGGACCTCGCCGCCGTGCAGATGGGCCTGATCTACGTGAACCCGGAGGGCCCGAACGGGGAGCCCGATCCGGTCGCCTCGGGCAAGGACGTCCGCGAGACCTTCGCGCGCATGGCGATGAACGACGAGGAGACGGTCGCCCTGGTCGCCGGCGGCCACACCTTCGGCAAGTGCCACGGCGCCGTGCCCGACTCGCACCTCGGCCGCGAGCCGGAGGGCGCGCCCCTCGAGGAGCAGGGCCTCGGCTGGAAGAACGACCACGAGTCGGGCCACGGCGTCCACACGATGACGAGCGGCATCGAGGGCGCCTGGAAGCCGAACCCGACGACGTGGGACATGGGCTACCTCGAGATGCTCTTCGGCTACGAGTGGGAGCTCGAGAAGAGCCCGGCCGGCGCCTGGCAGTGGCGCGCGAAGGACGTCGCCGACGAGCACATGATCGTCGACGCGCACGACCCCTCGAAGAAGCACCGGCCCATGATGACGACGGCCGACCTCTCGCTCCGCTTCGACCCGATCTACGAGCCGATCGCGCGGCGCTTCCTGAAGGACCCGGAGGCCTTCGCCGACGCCTTCGCGCGCGCCTGGTTCAAGCTCACGCACCGCGACATGGGCCCGAAGTCGCGCTACCTCGGGCCGGAGGTGCCGGAGGAGGATCTCCTCTGGCAGGACCCGATCCCCGAGGTCGACCACCCGCTGATCGACGCGGAGGACATCGCCGCGCTGAAGACGCGCATCCTCGACGCGGGCCTCTCCACGGACGCCCTCGTGAAGGCCGCCTGGGCCTCGGCGTCGACCTTCCGGGGCAGCGACAAGCGCGGCGGGGCGAACGGCGCGCGCGTCCGGCTCGCGCCGCAGAAGGACTGGGAGGCGAACGAGCCGGAGACGCTCGCGAAGGTGCTCGGCGCCCTGGAGACCATCCAGGCCGAGTTCGACGCGGCGCAGTCGGACGGCAAGAAGGTCTCGCTGGCGGACCTGATCGTGCTCGGCGGATGCGCGGCCGTGGAGAAGGCGGCGAAGGAGGCCGGCCACGAGGTGGAGGTGCCCTTCTCGCCGGGGCGCGCGGACGCGACGGCGGAGCAGACCGACGTCGACTCCTTCACGGTGCTCGAGCCGCGGTCCGACGGCTTCCGCAACTACCACGGCGACGACGTGGGGCGGCCGGCGGAGGAGCTCCTCGTCGACCGGGCGCAGCTGCTGACGCTGACCGTGCCGGAGATGACCGTCCTGGTCGGGGGCCTGCGCGCGCTCGGCGTGAGCCACGGCGACGCGAAGCACGGCGTGCTCACGGAGCGGCCGGGCGCGCTCACGAACGACTTCTTCGTGAACCTCCTCGACATGGGCGTGGCGTGGACCTCGAAGGGGGAGAACCTCTACGAGGCGCGCGACCGGGCGAGCGGGGACGTGAAGTGGACCGGCACGCGGGCCGACCTCGTCTTCGGCTCGAACTCGATCCTCCGCGCGCAGGCCGAGGTCTACGCGGCGGCGGATGGCGCGGAGAAGATGGTGGAGGACTTCGTCGCCGCGTGGGCGAAGGTGATGGACCTCGACCGCTTCGATCTCCGCTGAGCCGGGCGAGCCCGGGCGAGCCACCGCGCCGCGCGCTGATCGTGCGAGGTCTCGGGTTCGCAGTGGGCTCTCGCGAGGCGAGGAGCACGGGCTGTGTTTCGGCGACGCGAGGACCCCTGCGGACCGGACGGGTCGTGCGGGTTGGCTGACGAGGCCGACGCGACCCGTGCCCGACCCGACCCGTGCCCGTGCCCGCCGGTCGGCGAACGCGTCCCCTGCGTGGGAGCGCGGGGGCCGGCCGGCTGAGGCACGGGCAGCGGGGCAGGAGCTCAGGCCCCCGCCAGCGGCAGCTCGAACCACGCCCTCGCGCCGTGGCCCTCCTCGCTCTCGATCCCGATGCGCCCGCCGTGCGCCTCCACGATCGCCTTGCTGATCGGGAGCCCCAGCCCGAACCCGCCCTGCGCGCGCCCCGCCGGGAGCTGCAGGAAGCGATCGAAGACCCGCGGGATCGCCTCGGCCGGCAGCCCCGGCCCCTCGTCGATCACGGTCACGGTCGCCATCTCCCCGCGCGGCTCGACCACCGCGACCACCTCGCTCCCCTCCGGGGAGAACTTGATCGCGTTCCCGAGCAGGTTCATCAGCACCTGCACGATCCGTGTCGGATCGGCCGTGGCCCAGAGCGGCGCGTCGGGCAGCTCGAGCGTGAGCCTCACCCCCACGGAGCGCGCCGCCTCGGCGACGCTGCTCCCGGCCTCCCGCACCAGCTCCGCCAGGTCCGCGCGCTCGGGCCGGATGGCGAGCTGCCCGGCGCCCGTCCGGCCGATGTCGAGCAGGTCGTCGACGAGCCGGCTGAGGCGCTGCGCGTTGCGGATCGCCACCTCGACCATCTGCCGCCCGCGCGCGTCGAGCTCCCCGAGCTTGCCCGATTGCAGCAGCCGGAGCGCGCCGAAGACGCTCGTCAACGGCGTCCGCAGCTCGTGGGAGACGGTGGAGAGCAGGCGATCCTTCGCGAGCTCCGCCTCCTTCTGCTCGCTGACGTCCATGAGCATGCCGTGGAAGGCGACCACCTTCCCGCCGAGGTCGAAGCGCGGCTCGCCCGAGGCCCGCACCCACCGCCGCTCGCCCCGCGCCGTCTCGAAGGGCACTTCGAAGTCGAACGACGCCCGCCCGGCGATCGCGTCGCGGAGGGTCTCGACGACCACCGACCGCGCCTCGGGCGGATAGAAGCGCAGCGCGTCGTCGAAGCTCGGCTCCCAGCCCGGGTCGGCCTCGTGGATGCGGTAGGTCTCCTCCGACCAGTGCAGGCGGCGATGGACCAGGTCGATGTCCCAGCCGCCGACGCGCGCCATGCGCGCCGTGCGCGCGAGCCGGTCCTGGCTGGCGGCGAGGCGTTCGGTGAGCTCCGAGAGCGCCGTGCTGTCGAAGGCGACGGCGTAGATCAGCCCGCCCCGATCGAGGATCGCGTGCCAGGTGAGCCAGCGCCAGGAGCCGTTCGCGTGCCGGTAGCGGTTGCGGTAGCCGCTGACCTCGCGGCCCGCCGCGAGCACGCTCAGCTCGAGGCGCGTGGCCTCGCGGTCGGCGGGATGCACGAAGTCGAGGAAGGGGCGCCCGAGGAGCTCGCGCGGCGTGTAGCCGAGGAGCTGCTCCCAGCGGTCGTTCACGTGGAGGAACCAGCCCTCGAGGTTCGCGACGACGACGAGCACGGGGGCCGCTTCGAAGAGCGCGCGGTAGGTCTCGAAGGTCTCGAAGCGCCCGAGAAGCCGCGTCGGCCGCTTCTCCGGGGTGCCGGCGACGACGAGCTCGACGACCTGGCGGGCGAGGCGCGCGAGGGCCATCCGCTGGTCGCCCGTGAGCCGGCGCGGTCGCTCGTCCAGGACGCAGAGCGTGCCGAGCGCCTCGCCGCTCGGGAGCCGGAGCGGTGCGCCCGCGTAGAAGCGGATGTGCGGCGGACCGGTGACGAGGGGGTTGTCCGCGAAGCGCGGGTCCTGGCGAGCGTCCTCGACCTCCAGGATGTCGTCCCCGAGGATCGCGTGCGCGCAGAAGGCATGCTCGCGCGGCGTCTCCGTGGGCTCGAGGCCACAGCGCGCCTTGAACCACTGCCGTTCCCGGTCGACGAGCGAGACCAGCGCCATGGGCGTCTCGCAGATCAGCTGCGCGAGCCGCGCGAGGTCGTCGAAGCGCTCCTCCGGCGGGGTGTCGAGGAGCCCGGTCTCGAAGAGCGCGGCGAGCCGCGCGTCCTCGTCGGGGGGGATCTCGGCGCCCATCGAGCGAGCCTATCAGGCGAGCGAGATGCCGTGCCCCTGCCAGCGAGCCCCCGCGCCACCGAAGCTACCTTCCGTGCTCCTGCCCGTGCCCACAGAACGAAGCGCGCTGCTCGTGCCCGCGGAACGAAGCGCCCCACTCGAGGGGAAGCCCCGACGCGGAGCTCCTCGCACCGCCACGTGAGACGACGCACACCCGTACCCGGGACGGAATCGCGGGACGGAATCGCGTGAGATGACGCACAACCGTACCCGGGACGGAATCGCGTGAGACGACGCACACCCGTACCCGGGACGAAATCGCGTGAGACGACGCACACCCGTACCCCCGACGGAATCGCGTGAGATGACGCACGCCCGTACCCGGGACGGAATCGCGTGAGATGACGCACACCCGTACCCGGGACGGAATCGCGTGAGATGACGCACAGCCGTACCCGGGACGGAATCGCGTGAGATGACGCACACCCGTACTCCGGGACGGAATCGCGTGAGATGACGCACAGCCGTACCCGGGACGGAATAGTGTGAGTTGACGCACAGCCGTACCCGGGACGGGGTCGCGTGAGATGACGCACGCCCATGCCCGAGACGAGTGACGCCGCCCGCGTTCGGGGACTCGTGCGCCTCCCCCAGCTGGGATAGGTTCGATCCGAGAGGGGGGAGAGATGAGCTCGAGGCACCTGTTCTGGGTCGCCGCGCTGGCGCTCGTGGGCGCGTGCGGTGACGACGATGGCTCTTCGCCGGGGGAGGACGCTGGCTCCTCGGTCGAGGATGCCGGCTCCACCGAGGACGCGGGGCGCGCGGACGCCGGACCGGTCGAGACCTTCGAGCTGGCGTTCCGCTTCGTGGACCTCGACGGCGAACCGCTCGAGGGCGTCTGGGCCGTGGGCCGAAGCGACGCCGGGCGCGTGGTCGGGCAGAGCGACGCGGGAGGCGAGGTCACGCTGAGCGTGCCCTACGAGGTGGCGGTCTTCGACGCGCTCGTCGCCCTGGAGGGCTACCGGATCCTCGCGAACCTCGGCTTCGCCCCCGAGGGCTTCGACGCCGAGCGCGGCGAGGACGGAGTCGTCGAGCTCACGCTCGCGCCCATCTCGTCGGAGCCGGGCGAGACCTTCACGCTCCGGGTGCAGGCCACCGGCGTGCCCGAGGGCGGGCGCTGGTGCGCGGGGCTCTCGAGCTGGCTCACGGTCTGCAACCCGGCCGGCGAGGTGTTCGAGACCACGCAGCCCGTCGACGGCATCGGCGCGACCTTTCACGATGGGCTGACGGGCTACACGCTCGACGCGGCCGGCGAGCTCGTGGACTTCGTCGAGGCCGACTACACCATCGGGGACGGCAGCCGCACGGCGACGCTGGCCTTCGACGAGACGCTCCCGAGCGAGCCCACGATCACGCGCAGCATCACGCTGACGCTGCCCGACGACGCCGAGAGCCCCTTCCGCACGGAGACGCTCGACGACGAGTGGCACGGATGGATCTCCGTGGTGGACGCGGAGCGACAGCTGGCGCGTGGCGTGCTCAGCGGCGTCGAGGTGCTGGACGATCGGGTGAGCTTCCAGCTCGACGTGTTCGAGCCGGCGGTCGGGTTGAGCTGGGCCATCGCGGCCTACGCGGACTTCCGTGATCCGGTGCGGACCTTCCGCTGGTTCTCCGAGGCGCCGAGTGAGGACACGCTGGCGTTCATGGACGTGCCGCGCGTGACCGAGGGCGAGGCCTGGGATGGGGCCTTCGCGTGGACGGCGCCGGCGGACGACGTGGACCGGTACCAGGCGCTCTTCCGGAACAACGCGGGGCGCGTCGTCGTCCAGGCCTTGGCGTGGGCGCCCTCCCTGAGCCTGCCCGCGCTCCCCGAGGGGTACGATCGGGAGGTGAGCTTCCCGTTCCCGGATGCGCCCGGCACGCTGCAGATCGTCGCCGTGCGGGGGGACACGCCCGTCGCCGACGAGGAGGGAGTCGTCGACTACGAGGTGGACGGCGAGTCCGCGACCGGCCCGCGGCACGCCATCCGTTGGTAGCGGCCGGCGACCGCGGAGGGGGGCTGCACGGTCGTCACGCCGCGGGGGCACTCATCCGAGCTGGCCGGGGAGGCGCTCGAGCGTCGGGACGCCACGGGTGGTCTCGTGGGTCTCGACGGGGCCGCGGTAGCCGCGGGGCGCGTGGGTCGTCTCCGTGTCGCCGTGGAGGTGGACGCGGTCGCCTGCGCGGAGCTCGCGGAGGTCGGCCCGGGCGTGGGGAAAGAGCCGGCGCGGGAGCCCCGCCGCCGCGAGCCAGCGGCGCACGGCGAGCCAGGAGGCGCCGCGGGTCTCGCCGCCCCGGAGGTCGATCGGCCCCGCGGGGACCTCGATCAGGGCGCCCTCGTCCGTCTCGAGGGAGAGGCCCGCGGTGTAGCCATCGACGAGCACGCGCGCGCCGTCCTCGAGGAAGAGCTCGAGCTGGCGGGCGACGACGGGGGCGTCGCCTCCGGGGCCGGCCGAGGTGCGCACGCGGGCGAGGCGACCGCCCGGCGCAGCGGGGCGCTCGGGTGACGCGACGCCGCGCGGGACCCGGCGGTCGCGCTCACCGGCCCACCACGCGCCGAGGCCGAGGGTGCCGAGGAAGAGCAGGCAGCCGAAGGTGAGGATGCAGAGGAGGTCGAAGGGCCAGTAGGGCGGCGCCTCCTCGAAGGCCTTCACGTAGGCGATGGCGCCCGCGATCATGGCGACGAAGACCAGGCCGGCGAGGGCGCTCACGGCGCATCCGGCGCCGCGGCGGGCACTCCGCTCCGTGGTGAAGAGGGCGTCCCGGAGCCGCCGCTGCTCGGCGCGCGCGTGGACGCCGACCGCGGGGTGGTCGCAGCGCGGACAGCGCGCTCCACGAAGCGCGGCCCGGCAGGTGAGGCAGAGGTGTGTGCGCCGCCGCGGATCCTGGAGTGGCTGCCCGTCCCCCCGCCGATCATCGCCCAACGAGGACAACGAGAGGAACCCCACCCCCACCCGTGCCCGTGCCCCTGCCCCTGCCCCTGCCCGCAGCGCCACGAGCCCCTGCCCGTACCCGTCCGTGCCCGCCCGTGCCCGTGCCCCTGCCCGCAGCGCCACGAGCCCGACGGCCCGCCCGCGAGCAAGACCCCCTACCCGCAGAACCACGAGCCCCACGACCCGCCGACCCGCCCACGGGGACGAATCGTTTCCGCGGAGGTCAGTCCAGGCGCCGCTGATCTTCGTCGAAGCGCCGGATCAGCTCCTCCGGCGAGATCGGCGTCTGCGGCGGGGGCGGCAGCTCGTGGATCTCGATCCGCGTGCCCCCCCGCGGGGTCGGATAGAGGCCCACGTCCAGCCTCACCACGCCCCCCTGCACGTCCCGCGGCACGGCCGCCCGGAACACCGCCGCCGACCCCACGCGATCCACCTCACCCGTCATCAGCCGCGGCCCGAAGTAGCGCTGCACCACCCCCATCTCCACCTCGGTGAAGTAGGTGTGCCGCCGCTCCCCCTGACTCGGCCGCTCCTCCACGCCGCGCGGCAGCGCCAGCCCCGCCACCACCGTCTCCGATGGCAGCAGGTTCCCCTCCCGGTCGTAGAGCTGGTTGGGGTCGTCCTCGAGGTCGAAGACGGACGGGTCGACGGGCTCCGTCTCGTAGGGGACCGTCTCGACCTCGTCGCTCCCGCAGCTGCCGCAGCCGCCCAGGGCGGCGAGGAGCGCGAGCGCGACACCGGGGCTCGGGAGTCTCACGCGGCCATCCTACGACGTCCGCGCCGCGAGGTGCGAAGCCTCGACGGCGCGGCGCCGGAGAATCAGTCGATGCTGCCGGCCCAGCTCTGGACCCGCGTGTAGGCGAGGGGCGGCGGGAGCTCGCGCGTGAACTCGGCCACCGAGCCGCCGGCGCGGGCCTCGCCCCCGCCCGAGATCTGGGCGACGAGCTGGTAGCTGCCGATGCGGCTGTCCTGCACCCGGTAGAACTGACGGCTCCCGAGGTAGGGATCCGTCTCGCTCACCTCGGCGAGCTGCGAGCAGGTCGGCCGCTGCGTCACCGCCACGCCCTGGACGATCTGGTTCGTCAGGGGCGGGAGGCTCCGCACGAAGGTCCCCGAGTCCTCCGGGAACTCGAGCCCGCCCACCGGCAGGCTGCCCGGCCCGTCCTCCGCGAGGAGGTACTCGACGCCCCAGATGCGGCTCTCACCGTAGGCGCAGGCGTTCGTCGGGTCGTTCGTGGTCCGGAAGCTCGCGAAGTAGACCTTGCCGTTGAAGAGCTCGAGCGGGCCCGTGACCTGCTCGCCGTCCTCGAGGCGGATCTCCCAGTTGAGCACGCCCTCGAGATCGTCCACGTCGCCGTCCGCCTCGAAGGTGAGGTTCTCGGTGACGGAGACGACCTTGTTGTAGGCGAGCCCGTCGAGCACGTCCGTGTTGCCCGTGGCCTGGATGACCACGACCTCACCCTGCTGGTTGGTCGTCAGGATCGGCGGGTAGAAGGCCGGCTGGCCGTCGGTCGCGTCGCCGTCCCAGAAGATGTCGTGGAAGGGATCGGCGTCCCACTCGCGCATGTCCGGGTTGGAGATGTCGATGCGCCAGATGACGCCGTCCGCGTCCGTGAGGAAGGCGCGCGTGGCCACCGTGCCGACGTCGCCCGTGAAGAAGCTGACGCCGCCGGTCAAAGGCGCGTTGAAGACGCGATCGTCGAGGTGCGAGACGACCTCGCCCGTCGCCGGGTCCACGAAGAAGAGCGCCCGCCCCGTGTCGCCCCAGCAGCGCTGGTTCTCGCGCGCCGTGAGCGTGCCCTCGTTCACCGGGGGCCGGCCCTTGCCGCGCGAGGGGCAGCCGATGGGCTTGGACATGGTGCCGTCGGGGAGCGGCTCGGGCACGCCGCCGCAGGTCTCGCTCGAGAGGTCCGTGCCGGTGCCGCCCGGGAGCATCGCGAGGGCGATCTCCTGGAGCTGGCCCGAGCTGTCGCGCACGAGCACCTGGCCCAGGCCGGGCACGCCGTAGGTGTTGCCCATCTCCTCGTGGGCCATCTGCCAGAGGAACTCGGGCTCGAGCGGGTCGGTCACGTCGAGGGCGAGGTAGGCCGAGCCGCCGCCGCGGAGGCCGAAGAGGAGCACCGTGTGGTAGATGCTGCCGTCGGGGCCCTGGCCGGGCAGGCGGCGGAAGAAGACGTCCTTCACGACCGGCGTGCCGTCGACCATGAACTGGTGCGAGTCGCGCGCCGAGTTCATCTTCGGCAACAGCGCCGGCGGCGCGAAGGCCCAGAGCTCGTGGCCCGCCGTGTAGCTCTCGCCCGCGTGCGGGCCGGCGACGATGTCGATGTCCTCGGCGACGAAGGCGTGCATCAGGCCGTCGTTCGTGCCGACGTAGACGACCTTCGGCCGGTTCGCGACCTCGGGTCGGCGCCGGAAGGCGTTGAAGGACTCGTCGGGCATGTCCTCGGTGGGCGGCCCGACGACCACCGGCGACGAGTGGTAGATGTCGCCGAGGTCCTGCTCGCGCGTCTCGCCGTAGACCCAATCGATGATCTCGTCGGCGATGGAGTTCGAGGTCACGTCGAAGTGACGGCGCGTCGCGTTGCTCAGGTCCGTGAGGCGCAGCCCGGTCTCGAGCGGGCCGCCGCCGCCGCGGCCGGGGCGCGTCGTCGGCCGGCGACCGGTCGGTCGGCCGGAGGCGTCACAGGTCACGCCGCCGGGGCCGCCGCCGCGACCGGGCCGCCCGCCGCTCACGCCGCCCACGGAGGAGAGGCCCGAGTCCTCGCCGACCAAGTGGCCGCCGACGTTCCGCGGGTTGCTCGGGAGCACCGTGAGGATGGTGCGGCTGGTCTGGTCGTTGAGGAGCTCGCCGAAGCGGTCCTGATCGTCGATGGGCTGTTCGACGGGCTCCAGGGCGCCGTCGCACTCGAAGCGGCGCCGCTCGAGCACGCCGTACCAGGGGCCGTCGCGCTCGGCGCCGGGGATCTGGAAGCCCGTGTTGAACTGGGCCTGGCCCTGCTGGGTGGAGCCGGGGGTCGCGCCCGAGAAGGCGGGCGTCGTCCGGGTCGTGGTGCCGGGCGCGGCGCGGTCGAGGATGTCCGCGATGGCCGCCCGGAGCGTCGCCACGTCGTCCGTGCTCGGGTCCGAGTCGACGAGGAAGGCGCAGTCGCCGCCCGAGGTGGCGCAGGTGCCGCCGGACTCGGCGAGCATGTTCAGCTCGCTGATGGCCTGGGCGTCGGCGATGTCGAAGCCGACCACGTAGAGCCCGTCGATGTCGCCGTCGCAGGCGCCGGTCGCCGGGTTGAAGTCGCAGAGGCGCGCGGCCGTCTCCGTGGGCCGGTCGTAGGGGCAGTCCGAGCCGGGCGTGTCGCAGCGGTAGGGCTCGCCGCGCATGTCCGAGTTCGGGTAGCCGTCCGTGAGGAGGATGGCGTAGCGCTGCCGGCACTCGGCGAAGGCGTCCCCGGCGCCGCCGACGGTCGTGATCGGGGCCACGTCCGGGTGGTTGCCGAGGTAGAACTCGAAGTCCTCGAGGAGGCCGGCCGTCGGCGTCGGGCCGAAGGGCCGGATGCGGAGCAGCGTCTCCTGGATGCGCTGGTTGATGTTGACGTAGTCGTCGACCGCGTCGCTGCCCACGGAGACGAGCGTGCCGCCCGCCGCGTAGTCGCGCTGGGCGCCGTTGTCGATCATGTAGGGCTCGCCGCAGCCCGGGAAGGAGAAGGGCTGGGGCTCGCCGTAGGAGTAGCCGCCGAGGTAGTCGATCGAGTCCGAGAGGAAGCCCGGCGTGTCGAAGATGCGCTCGGGGACCAGGAAGGGCTCGTCGCGGAGCGTGCCCACTCCGTCGAAGGTCATCAGGCCGAACTTGATGCGCTCCAGATACGCATCGAGGACGCCGTTCTCCAGCTGCGTGATGTCCGGCCGGTGCGCGCCGCCCGTGATGCGCGCCTCGTTCGGATGCAGGAAGTGGGGGATGTAGTAGCGGTAGTCGGACTCGCGCCGGTAGGCGAAGTCGGACCGATCCTCGACCTCGCAGTCGTAGGTCGAGAAGGAGCCGGTCATCGCCTCGACCACCGTGCCCCAGCGGTTCCGATCGTCCCCGCTCGTGCCGATGCAGCGCGGATAGCACTCCTCGCACGTCGGCGTGGAGCACTCGCAGCTGCCCATGCGCTCCATGGACCCGGAGGAGTCCACGAGGAGCATCACCATCGGGCGCACGTCGCGCACGTCCGGGGCCTGCGCGGCGGCGCGCGGCGGCGGGGCCATCGCGACCGCGAGCGCGGTCAGGGTGAAGAGGAGCAGGGTGGTCTGGAGACGGTTCATGGGTGTTCTCCTCAGAACGGACCGGAGACGCCGCGGGCACGCGCGTCGTTGGCGCCCTCGTGGTAGGGGCGCGTGTCGCCGGCGACGGGCGTATCGCCGGGAATGCGGACGCGGCCGCGCGAGGTGTAGGTCGCTCCGAGGAAGCGGAGGCGACCGAACCCGTCGCTGCGGTAGCCGGTGACGACACCGGGGAATTCGTGGCTGTCGTAGACGTCGACCAGGATCAGCGGCTCGTAGGGCTGGCGCTGACCGAGGGTCTCGCGGTCGACGAGGGGGCGACCCTCGACCTGGAGGTCGGTGGAGTAGAGGCGGTAGCCGGGCTTGCCGGGCGCGAGGGGCCGCTCGAAGGGCTCGAGGTCGACGTTGTATCCGGCGTCCTGGCTGCGGGCCATGGCGTCCGTGAGGGCGTCCGGGCCGCGGTAGTCGACCCAGGCCATGGCCGCGAGCAGGCCGCTCTCGCCGACCTGCTGGCTCTGAAGATCCATGCGGTAGTAGCCGGACGCGCGGATCTCGTCGCTCGTGGAGCGCACGGCGAAGACCGCGAGGGCCGTGGCCGTGAGGAGCACGAGCATGACGATGAAGAGCACGGCGCCCTCCTCGCGGCGGGCGACGCGGCGCGCGCGGCGACGCCGGCGGGGCGCGCGGAGCGGGGCGGTCGGCGGCTGGGGCATGGTCTTCGTCACGGGCGGAGGTTCCGGCTGGCGAGGTTGGGGAGGACGATCTCGGTCTCGAGGGAGCGCACGCGGGCGGCGCCGGTCACGGCCGGGTTCACCTCGTAGCGGGTGAGCGCCTCGTTCGGGCCGCGCGCCACGTAGGGGAAGCGCTCGTCCTCGCCGGCCGTGCGGGCGGCGAGGTCGACGATGACGCTGCGCACGTGGTGCGGCGAGATGTCGATCTGTCCCTCGGCGGCGGCGTCGTCGCGGCGCACGAGGTTGGGCCGCAGGCCCGGGCGCACCTCGTCGTCGAAGACGAAGCCCAGGTCGAAGTTGGCGACGTACTCGAGCACGACCCGGGTCGTGCCGGGGATGAGCGCGCCGGTCTGCGGGTTGAGCTCGCGCCGGATGAGCACGGCGTTCTGGCGGCCGGTCGCCTGCTGCACGGCCTCGGGCGCCGGCGAGCGGATGGCCGCCAGCTCGGGCGTCACGTCCGGGTCGACGACCCGGTACTCGATCATGCTCAGGGGCGCGACGAGGGCGCCGCCGGCGAGGCCGCCCACGCAGGTGCCGCCGACGCCGATGGGGCGGTCGAAGCGGACCTGCGCGTTGATCCCCGTGGCGCTCTGGATGCCGACGAAGAAGTGGTTCCCCTGGAGCGTCTGCAGGTGGAGCATGCGCTCGGGGCGGAACACGTCGTTGAAGGCCTCGTCGTCGAAGTCGACGCCCACGATGCCGAAGTCGCGGCGGAAGCCCTGCCACTCGCGCTGCAGGAAGGCCGCGCCGCCGGTGTTGTCGAGGGTGTTGACGAAGTAGGCGTCGCCCGTGGCGTAGTTGCCGACGAGGCGGAGCCGGTCGGCCTCGACGCGGTTGGTCGCCGCCTCCGGGAGCACGGCCGCGTCCGGGTTGTCCTCGAAGTCGATGGCCTCGATCTCGAAGGCCGGGGTCCAGCAGCGCTGCTCGAGGCGCGAGTTCGGCGTGCCGAAGAAGCCGGCGCGGGCGATGTCCCGGCGGAGCTGCTCCATGGCCATGCGCACGGACATCTGCGTCTGGCTGATGCGCTGCTGCTCGTGGAAGTGCTGCGAGGAGGCGCCGCCGACGTAGTAGATGGCGGTGATCGCGACGAGGCCCGCGACGAGCGCGACCATCAGCTCGAGGAGCGTGAAGCCGGCGAGCGAGGCATGGCGGGTGCGGCGGGCGCGAAGGCGCGCGCGGCGGCGACCCGGGCGGTGGAGGGCGCGGCTCATTGCAGCGGGCTCCAGCGCAGGAGGGTGGTCGCGTACACGGCGCGGAGGTCGGTGTTGGTCGTGGAGAGCGCCGCGGTCACGGCCGGCTCGGCGCCGGCCGAGCAGCCGTTCATCAGGTTGTACTGGCTGTCGTCGTTCTCCCAGGCGCTGCGCATGTAGAAGGTGCGCACGTCGGCGCGGATGAGCTGCCCCTGCACGGCCCAGCGGAGCCGGACCTGCGTGCAGTAGGTGGGGAGCGTCGCGTCACCGGCGAGCAGGTCGCGGCCACTGAAGTCGGCGCCCGCGTTCTGCCCGAGGACGACGGCCGGCGGCGTGCGCCAGACGTTGTCGACGGTCTGGATGTAGTTGGTGTTGATGCGCGTGGTCGCGGGGGCGCCCTGCACGTTCCAGTTCAGGGCGTCGCGCTCGAGCCGCTCGATCCACGCGCGCGTGCGCTGGGTGGCGTGCGTCATCTGGCGCGACTCCATGTTGCCGCGGGTGGCGGCCTGCTGGAGCGAGACGAGGCCGAGCGTGCCGACGGTGATGATGCCGACGGCGACCATGACCTCGATGAGGGTGAAGCCGGCCTGCGAGGCGGCGCGCCGCGCGCGGCGGCGCAGGCGGGGGCGCGGAGAGGTGCGGTGCGCGCGGGTCATTGCAGCACCCTCGCGTCGCCGCCCAGGGGGATGACCACGCGGCGGATGACGCCGGTGGCGCCGCCGTCGCGCTCGACGCGGAAGACGAAGCCGCCGAGCGGGTTCGCCGCGCCGCCCTGGTTGCGGTCGGAGAAGCGGTTGGTGCCCGTGCGCCAGAGGACGCGGCCGCTCGGCTCGAAGCAGATGTCGAGGGGCTCGCCGACGATGTTGTCGGGGACGACGGCGATCGTGTCCGTGTCGGTCTCCTGCGAGACGACGATGAAGTCGCGGCAGAAGCCGCCCTCGCGGTTGCAGACGCCGCCGCCCGTGACCGCGTTCCAGTCGTTCGTGTTGCAGTGGTTGTTGATGCCCCGGTACAGCTCGAAGACGCCCGTGCCGGTGTCGCCGGAGAGGTAGCGGAGCATGTGCGCGCGCCCGTAGCCGGCGGCCTCGGAGCGGCCGCGGCGGGCGATGCGCACGACGTCGAGGGAGGTCTGGGTCATCTTCCGCTCGGCGAGCGCGTCCCCGATGCTGGGGGCGGCGGCCGCGGCGACGACGGCGATCAGCGTGACCACGGTCATCAGCTCGAGGAGCGTCACGCCAGCCTCGCGGGGCACGGCCGGGCGCGGACGCGCGCGGCGGCGAGAGCGATGCTGGGGACGGAAGCGCATTGGACCTTTGAGGATTTGCACTTTTCGTGCCTCGCGCCCTCGATCGCGAAAGCCTTTGGAATTGCTGTGCATTACGATCGCTTTCGACCCCCTGGTGGATGAAGTCCGTGCAAGGCTACGAAATCTTTTCAGGGTGCCGGGGCCGATCCTAACGTGGCGGGTCGCATGGGGGCGAAAAGGCGGGGCACGAGAGGCGCCGGCGCAAAGGCGGCGGCGAGAAGGCGGCGGCGAGAAGGGGCGGCGCGTGCGGGGGAGCCGCTCTCGAGGCGAGGGGAGCCGGGGCGGTGGGCGGTCGCTGTGGGCCGGCGTCGACCACGGCGCCCGGGACCGGCGGACGGAGGACGGGGCGCGGAGGACTGGGCGCGGAGGACTGGGCGCGGAGGACTGGGCGCGGAGGACTGGGCGCGGAGGACTGGGCGCGGAGG
>MDTG01232089.1_pt1 | contig 18565 bp, 15 predicted proteins | sample 811421 | NCBI WGS metagenome assembly MDTG01 (sample SAMN05326645, study PRJNA326480) | marine metagenome | isolation source: seawater | place: Pacific Ocean: South East | collected 2011
CACCGGGGACGTCGACGACGGAGGTGGTGTGCAGGGTCGGCCCGTAGGCCTCGAGGCGGGACTGCAGCGCGAGGGCGGAGCGGATCCTGGCCTGGGGGTCGAGCACCAGCGGCTCGAGCTCGAAGTGCCACTCGACCACTCGCTCGAACGAGGTGGGCGCGAGTTCCGCGACCACGTCGAAGCCGGGGAGGTCCCAGACCGGGACCTCGGTCGAGGCGTGGGTGGCGAGCGGGATGCAGTCCTCGTGGTAGATCCGCACGTCGTACACGCCGTCGTGGGTGAACTCGAAGGAGAACGGCGTGCGACCGACCTCGGCGTGGTTGACCCACACCAGGGCGTCGCTCGGGGTCGAGGTGATCTCGATCGTGCGGCGGACGCATCCGGCGAGCGGGACCAGGCCCGCCGCCAGGCAGAGCGCGACCCATCGTGACTCAGTCATCGAACTCGTCCCCCTTGAAGGTGGAGGCCAGGTAGGCGTTGCGCACGTCCTCGTCGTTGATGATCTCCCGGGGGGTTCCGTCCTTGAGGTTCGCGCCGTTGTGGATGATGTAGGCACGATCACAGATGCGCAGGGTCTGTTGCACGTTGTGGTCGGTGACCAGGATGGCGATCCCGCTGGCGGAGAGGCGGCGGACCTCGGACTGAAGTTCCTCTACGGTGTGGGGATCGACCGCGGCGAAGGGTTCATCGAGCAGGATGAGCTTGGGCTCGGTGATCAGGGAGCGGGCGATCTCGAGCCGACGGCGCTCCCCGCCGGAACAGGTGCGGGCCTGCTCCGAGGACTTGTGCTGGAGGCCGAACTGCTCGAGCAGCTCGTCGCAGCGAAGGTTCCGCTGGCGGGCCTTCATGGACGTGGTCTCGAGCACCGCGACCAGGTTCTGGCGGACGGTGAGCCGCTGGAAGACGCTCGGCTCCTGGCTGAGGTAGCCCATTCCGAGCCGGGCGTGCTGGTACATGGGCCGACGAGTGACGTCGTTCCCGTCGAAGGTCACGGTGCCCTGTTCGGGGGTGATCATCCCGATGGTCATCCTGAAGGACGTGGTCTTGCCGGCCCCGTTCCGGCCCAGCAGGCCCACGATCTCCCCGGGATCCACGTCGAAGCGGATGCCGTCGACGACGCGTCGATTGCCGTAGCTCTTGACCAGCCCGTCCGCGGTGAGGAGTGCCATGCGGCCAGTCTATCCGATCGGGGGTGGCCGCGAACCCGCTCAGTCCCCGGCGGGGCGTCCGAGGGGATCGGGATGCAGGTCCTCGGGCAGTCGTTCCACCCGGACGCTCTCGACCCTGGTGTCCGAGGCGTGCAGGACCTTGAAGCGGTACCCGAGGGAATCGAAGTACTCATGGGAGTCGGGCACCCGTCCGAAGTGTTCCAGCACGAAGCCCGCCACCGTCTCCGGTTCCATCTCCTCGGGCAGCGCGATCTCGAGGTGGTCGTCCAGGTCCTGCAGGGAGAACCGGCCGTCCACGTCCCACACCCCGTCGCCGACCCGGTGGCAGGTGGCCTCCTCGTCGTCGTCCGGCTCGTGCTCGTCGTGGATCTCGCCGACGATCTCCTCCAGCACGTCCTCGATGGTCACCAGCCCGCTGGTGCCGCCGTACTCGTCGATGACGATGGCCATGTGGATCTCGGCGGTCTGGAAGTCCCGCAGGAGGTCCCCCACCTGCTTGGTCTCGGGGACGCGGATCGACTCCCTGAGCAGCGGCCTCAGCTCGAAGTCCGCCACCTGCTCGCCGAGGAACTGCACCAGGTCCTTCACGTAGAGGATCCCCTCGATCGAATCGAGGTTGTCCGTGTAGACCGGTATCCGGGAGTGCCCGGCGTGATTGATGAAGTCCCGGATCACCGAGAGGTCGTCGGTGTACTCGATGCCCTCGATGTCGGTGCGCGGGGTCATCACGGAGCTGACGTCGGTGTCCGCGAACTCGACCACGTTCTCGATCATCTCGGCCGCCACGTCGTCGAGCCCGCCGGTGCGCTGGGACTCCTCGACGGTGCGAAGCAGTTCCTTCTCGGCGTCGGGCTGGCGGAGGTTCGCCCCGGTGAGGCGGCGGACCATCTCGTCGATGAACCGCCCGGTGCTTACGAACGGACGGTGGACCCAGAGTCCGAGGCGCAGCGGACCGGCCAGCCGGGTGACCAGGGGCAGCCCCACGTGGCGCGCGATCGACAGTCCGATGACCCCGGTCGCCAGCCACATCAGGAGCACGGAGACCAGGAAGGAGATCACCAGGGACCACGCGGTGATCTGCCGGAACCCCGAGAGGTCCAGGAGCACCAGGAGGACGATGATGGTCTGGACCATCGCGGACTTCCACTGGACGGAGGTCGCGAGGTCCAGCTGGCGGCCGATGATCCAGCGCGTGCGCTCCAGCCGCCCGGAGCGGGCCAGCTCCCGCTCGATCTCCACGTCGGAGCTCTGGAGCAGGATCTCCCGCACCGCGATCTGCAGGCAGAGCACCACGAAGAACACCGCGATGACCAGGACGACCCAGAGGCTCACGAGCGGCCCCCCCCGCCCCCGGAATCCGGGGCATCGAAGAGTCGACCGAAGCCCGCCTGCTCGAGGAGGCGGTCCTCCTCGGCGTGCATCCGCGCGAATCCCTCCTCGGTGGAGTCCTCGTGGCCGGTGAGGTGCAGGAGCCCGTGCAGCGCGTAGAGCAGCAGCTCGTGGATGCGGTCGTGGTCGAGGTCGTGGCTGCGCCGCTCGGCTTCCGGCAGGCAGACCGCGATGTCCGCGTCGATCGGCTGACCGGGCGTCGACATCGGGAAGGTCAGGACATCCGTCGACGAGGGGTCGTTCATCCAACGGTCGTGCATGAGGCTCATCCGGCGATCATCCACGACCTCGACCACGCACCGGTCGCAGGCCGCTCCGAGTCCGCCCAGCAGTCGGACCAGCCCGTCCTCGAGGAAGGAGCGCTCCTCGGGCTTGAGTTGGCGGGTTCGGTCGACGACGTCCACGGGCACCGCCTCCGAAGCCGGGATCGGCTGCGGAGGCTCCGACGGTTCACCGCCGGAGGAGTCATCATCGGATGTGGCATCGTCACGATTCATGAGGATGGGCATGGGTACTCCGGATACAGCATAGGGCCCATCCCGGATCAGTCCAAACGAAGATCAGGTACCGGGGGGCAATCGCCCCAGGGAGCCGTCACCGGGGATGTTAGGATGAGGCGCGAGACCGTATTCTCGGATGCGAGCCCCCCCGACGACGAGAGGATGTTCACAGATGGCCATTGCCCTGCACGTGGTGATACCCACCCACACCACTCGCCACCTCTACCGGACCCTCCTGGGGTACACCCGCCAGGAGCGCCCCCCCACCACCATCACCGTGAGCTGCGACACCGACGATCCCGAGATCGGAACGCTGCTCGAGCGAGTGGTCGAGGAGACCGGCACCACGCTCACCCAGGTCTCGCGCGCCCGGCACCCCGAGGCACGACTCGCCCAGACCCGGAACAACGGAATACGGTCCCTGCTCGACCGGGGCCTCTCGGGGGACGACGGCCTGCTCCTGGTGGACGGAGACTGCATCCCCGCTCGGGACTTCGTGCGCTGCCACGGCGAGCGCCTCGAGCATGGGGACTTCGTGCTGGGGAACTACATCCTGCTGGATGAACGGACCACCAGCGAGGCTCCCTCCGACGAAGCCATGCACGCGTTTCTCGAGACCGCTCCCACCGAGGAACAGCTCGAAAGGATGCGTCGGCTCGAACGCAAGGCGCGGACCCACCAGCTGCTCAGGAAGTTCCGACTGACCAAGGGGCACAAGCCGAAGATCCTGGGTGCCAACACCTCGGTTCGCGCGAACCGCCTGCTCGCCATCAACGGGTATGACGAGGAGTACATGGAGTGGGGATACGAGGATGACGACCTGGGCAGGAGGCTCTATTCCTCGGGGGCGAGGTCCATCGTCGCGATCACGCATGCGGTGCTCTACCACCAGTGGCATCCGACCCGGAAGGGAACGGCCTGGGAATCGGGCTCGGTCGCGAAACGATTCCACAGCCGGCTGCCGGTCCGCTGCCGGCACGGCATCGACAATCCCTACGAACAGCACCCGGTTCATGAACGGGAGCTGACTCCCTGATCGGGCCGGGGATTCGCGGGCCGCTCGAAGGCGGGAAGCTCAGCTCGAGATCGTCACCGGAATGAGGCTCGGCTTGAGCCGGGCCTCGAACTCCCCCCGGTACTTGTTGACGATGGTGCGGACCGCCCAGTTGTTGCCGTCCGCGAGGCCGCAGATGGTGGTGCCGGGGGTGAGGCCCATGGAACCCGCGAGCTCGAGCACGAGGTCGAGGTCCTTGGTGGTGCCCCCGCCGCGTTCGATCCGCAGCAGGACCTTCAGCATCCAGTCCGCACCCTCCCGGCAGGGCGTGCACTGCCCGCAGGATTCGTTCTTGAAGAAGCGGGCGCAGTTGCGGGCCACCGCGACCATGTCGGTGTCCTCGTCGAAGACCGTGGGACACGCGGTGCCGAGCCCGAGCACGTCGTACTTGGTCCCGATGTCGAAGTCCATCTCGGCCTCGTACTGGTCGGGACCGAGGACGCCCATCGACACCCCCCCCGCGATCGCACCCTTGAAGCGCTTGCCCCCGCGCATGCCGTTGCAGTACTTGTCGCTCTCGATCAGCTCCCGCAGGGGGATGCCGAGGTCGCACTCGAAGACGCCGGGTCGATTCACGTGCCCGGAGACCCCCATCAGCTTCGGCCCGTAGGACGGCGCGGCCCCGATGGTGCTCTCGCAGCCGTGCCGCTTCCACCAGTCGGAGCCGTGCTCGACGATCGGGCCCACGCAGGCGAGGGTCTCGACGTTGTTGACGATGGTCGGCCGACCGAAGACCCCCTTCACCGCGGGGAACGGGGGCTTGATCCGGGGCCAGCCCCGCTTGCCCTCGACCGCCTCCAGCAGCCCGGTCTCCTCGCCGCAGATGTAGGCGCCGGCCGAGCGGTGGAGGTGGCACTCGACCACGTGGTCCACCGCCCCCCCCAGGAGTCCCTTGCCCCCGAAGACGCCGTTCCGGTACGCCTCCTGGATGGCGTGCTCCATCACCTTCGCCTGGTGGTGGTACTCGCCCCGGATGAAGAAGTAGGCCACGTCGACGTCGCAGGCCCAGCAGGCGATGGCGATCCCCTCCAGGACGAGGTGCGGGTCGTAGTCGACCAGGAGTCGGTCCTTGAAGGTCCCGGGCTCGGCCTCGTCGCAGTTGATGCACAGGTAGCGCTTCTCGCCGTCGGGCTCCGGGAGGAACGACCACTTGAGCCCGGCGGGGAAGCCCGCGCCGCCCCGGCCGCGGAGGATGCAGTCCTTGACCAGCGTGACCACGTCGGCACGATCCATGGCGATCGCCTTGCGAAGCGCCTCGTAGCCGCCGGTGGCGACGAACTCGTCGTAGTGCACGACGTGACGGGTGCCGGGATCGCTCCAGGGGGCCGTCGGTATTCGCTTGGTGAGGACTGGTTCGTTCATGGTCGGCTCTTGCTGGATCGGTGGGGCTAGGACGTGGGCGCCTGGTCGGGGGCCTGGTGGGAGGCCTCGTGGGAGGCCTGGTGGGGGGAATCCTCGAAGGGATCGTGTTTCAACTCGACTTCCTCGACGATGGTGCGACGAAGCACGACCCCGTCCCGCTCCTCCTGCTCGGTGCGGCGACGCACCTCCGCCCGGGGGGCGGCTCCGGAGCTCCGGAGTCCGCGGGCGATGTGGCCCACGCACTCGCCCAGGCTGCGGGCGATGGACTTGCGGGCGGGGGTCTCACTCATGGTAGGGCGACCTCCCGTGCTGGGTCGTCCCGTGACGACGAACAATCTCGCGAACGGTCTCCCGGTCCAGCCGCTCCAGGGGGACTGCCTGCAGCTCGTCGATCAGGGAGTCGATCTGCTCCATGGTGAGCTGCTCGAGGAGCTCGTCGTTGAAGAGGGCCACCGGGGCGGTGTCGCAGGACCCGAGGCATTCGAGCTGCAGGAGGGTGAAGCGTCCCTCGTCGTCCGTCTCGTGGGGCTCGAGGTCCAGCTTGCGGCGCAGCTGTCGCTCCAGGGCCGCGTGGCCGCAGACCTCGCAGGCGATCGACTGGCAGATGGCCACCACGCACCGCCCCACGGGCTCGGAGTGGTACTCCTCGTAGAAGGAAACGGTGTCGAGCACCTCCGAGGGCGGGATCTCGAGGAACCGCGCCAGCTCGACCATCGCCTGGAAGGGGATGCAGCGGTAGTGGTCCTGGAGGTCGTGGAGGATCGGCATCAGCGCGCCGTGGCTGGTGGGGTACTTCGGCATGATCGTGTCGCGCCAGCGCTGCTTCATCGCTTCGGTGCACCACGGTCCGGTGTGACCGGTGTCCTCGTGGGCGAGGCCGTCGAGGCTCGCCGGATCGGTGGAGGCGGATGGCTTGGGTTTCCACGACATGCGGGGCGGTGATCCTTCAGCGGTCGAGTTCGGCGGCGATGATGTTGAGGGAACCGATGATCGCCGGCACGTCCGCCAGCTGGTGCCCCTCGACGAGCTTCTCGAAGACGGAGTAGTTGAGGAAGCACGGGGGACGGGTGGCCGCGCGCCAGGCGCAGCGACCTCCGTCGGAGACGATGTAGAAGCCCAGCTCCCCGTTGGGACTCTCCACGCAGTCGTAGCTCTCCCCGATCGGGGTGTCCCAGCCACGATTGTGCATCTTGAGCTCGAAGAGCTGGATGACCCCCTCGATCGACCCGTAGACGTCGCCGTGCTGGGGCAGGATCGCCTTGGAGTCGTCGAGCACGTTCAGGGGGCCCGGGGGAATGCGATCGATGAGCTGCTCGATGATCGACATGGACTGCTTCAGCTCCTCGACCCGGACCAGGTACCGGCTGAAGCAGTCGCCCTCGGTGGAGACGGGCACCGAGAAGTTGACCGCCTCCGCGCCCTCGCCGTCCCAGTTGTCCTCGAAGCAGAGGTAGGGCTTGTCCTTGCGCACGTCGCGGCGGACCCCGGACGCCCGGGCCACCGGGCCGCTGAGGCCCCACGCGATCGCGTCCTCGGCGCTGATGCAGCCCACCCCGTGCAGGCGGTCGACGAAGATCCGGTTGCGGTTGAGGAGGTTCTCGAGGTCCCCGATCGCCCGGGGCAGCCGCTCGTGCAGGAGGTTCTTGACCATGCGCTTGAAGACCTCGTCGTCGGGGAGGTCCCGCCAGGCCCCGCCGACCCGCGTCCAGTCCGGGTGGTACCGCTGGCCGCTGACGTACTCCATGATGTCGTAGAGGTGCTCGCGTTCGTTGAACCCGTAGAGGAACCCGGTGAACGCCCCGAGGTCGAGGGCCGCGGCGCCCACGCAGAGGAGGTGGTTCATGACCCGGCCCAGCTCGGACATGATGGTCCTCAGGACCTTCGCCCGGGGGGTGAGGTCGATGCCGAAGAGGCCCTCCACGCAATGGTGCCAGGCCACGTCGTTGAGGATCGGGCTGACGTAGTCCATCCTGCTGACGGTGCAGACGTACTGGTTGTAGTCGTGGTGCTCCCCGAGCTTCTCGAACCCCGAATGGAGGTAGCCGATGTGCGGGGTGCAGCGGGCGACCCGCTCGCCGTCGAGCTCCAGCACCAGCCGGAGGGTGGTGTGGGTCGCGGGGTGCTGGGGGCCGAAGTTCAGCACCCAGCGATCCGCCCCCTGGACGTGGTCCTTGAGGTATTCGGTGGACTCGATGTCGAGGTCGAATCCCTGATCAGGTTCGAGGGTGTAGGGCATGCGTGAGGTTCCGACTGGATGGGCCCGGATCCCGGGCCGGACACCCCAAGTATAGGCCCATCAGGGCGGTTTCTGGCGGATTGAATCGGGGGTTGGGGCTCAGACCCTGAAGATGGCCCCCATCTTCTTGCCCATAAGCAGCGAGGACCCCACCAGCGTCGCGGCCAGCAGCAGCATCGCCCACACCCCCATTGCGCTGGCGATGTACTGGCCGTCGCCCAGCCGCTGGTAGAGGACGTAGATCGCCTTGGTGATCGGGAAGTCGGCCTCCCGCTGGGCGAGGATCAGGCTGTCGGAGACCTCCAGCATGGCGAAGCTGAACGCCAGCAGGCCGCCGGCCAGGAGGTTCGCCGCGATCAGGGGCAGCACGATCTTCCGCAGGCGGTGCCACCACCCCGACCCGAGGTTGGCGGCGGCCTCCTCCAGCTGGACCGGGGTCTGCTCGAGCCCGGCCACCGCGGAGCGGACCACGTAGGGCAGGCGTCGCACCGCGTAGGCGAGGATCAGCAGCGGGATCGGGTTCGGGCTCTGCCCGAGGATGTTGGCCAGCGGTTGCAGCGGGCCGTCGTCGAGCCACTGGACGAGTCCGGTCTCCCGGAGTCCGATCGCGGAACACATCGCGTGGAGCCAGTCCGGCATCGAGCCGTTGAACGGCCAGCGGAGGGACATCGCCACGTAGCCGAAGGCCATCACCAGGCCCGGGACCGCGAGGGGGAGCATCACCAGCGCGTCCAGCAACCAGCGTCCGCGGACCCTGGTCCGGACCAGCAGCCGGGCGATCACGATCCCGAATCCGATGTCCAGGACCATCGCGGCGAGGGCGAGCATCAGGCTGGTGCGGATCGACCCCACCGCGAGGGGGTGGCCCAGGGCCTGCTCGTAGTGGTCGAGGGTGAACGCCCGCGGCAGGATGCTCTGGTACCACTGGCCTTCCGCGGTCAGGCTGGTGAGGATCACGCTGAGGTGGGGCAGCGAGGCCACCAGCACCACGGAGCCGATCGAGAGGATCGCGAGGACCGCGGTCCAGCCGCGCAGCCGGTGCTCGGTCGCGGCCCGGGAGGCCTTGGAGTACATCGCGTAGCCGCGGCCGCCGAAGACCCAGCGCCCCAGCAGGTAGCAGGCCGCCACCGAGATCAGCATCACCGCGGTGAGGGCGTAGGGCCGGCTGGATGCCTCCATCTCCTGGATCCCGTTGAAGATCTGGACCGGGGTGACGGCCTCGAAGTCGAACATCAGGGGGGTGCCCAGCTCGGTGAAGCTCCAGATGAACACGATGGTGGACCCCGCGAAGACCCCGGAGCGGATCAGGGGGACGGTGATCTGCAGCGCGCGCCGGACCGGCCCCGCCCCGACGTTCCGGGCGGCCTCGTCGAGCGCGGGATCGAGGTTGGCGAGGGAGGCCACGATGTTCAGGTAGATGATCGGGTAGAGGTGCAGGGCCTCGATGAGGACGATCCCCCAGAACCCGCCGTCCCCGAGGAAGTCGATCGGCTCGCTGCGCAGCCCGAGGTCCATGAGGATCATGTTCACCGACCCGTACTCCCCGAGCAGGTGCTTCATCCCGATCGCCCCCACGAACGGGGGGATGATCAGCGGGACCAGCAGGAACGCGGAGAGGATCGCCTTGAAGGCGAAGTCGAAGCGGGCGACCAGCCACGCCATCGGGGTCGCGATGAGGATCGAGAGGATGGTGGTGCAGGCCGCGATCGCGAAGGCGTTCAGCAGGCCGGTGAGCAGGATCGGGTCCCGGAAGACCTCCGCCACGTGGTAGAGGGTGTACCCGCCGGCGAGGGAGGCGGGGTCGTCGAGGAACGCCCCGCGCACCGTCAGCCAGATCGGCCACAGCAGGACCGCCGCGAGCACCGCCATGATGACCCAGTAGATCAGGTAGTCGTGAGGTCTGGTCCGATCCATCCACCGGAGTGTACCGGGGGACGCGTGGGCCGGCTCAGCCCCAGTCGGAGAGGAGCAGGGCGAGGTCGGCCCCGTCGATCACCAGGTCGCCGTCGAGGTCGATCAGCGGGTCGTCGGTGCCCCACGCCGAGAGCAGCAGGGAGAGGTCGGCCCCGTTGACCAGTCCGTCGCCGTTGTAGTCGGCGGGACGTCCGGGGGCCGCGGGCTCCACCATCAGCCACGCGAGGCCCGCGAAGGCGGTGGGACCGGTGTTGATCCTGGTCACCTTCAGGGCGTACTCCCCGGGCTCGAGCCCGCGAACGGACAGCAGCTCGAGGTTGTCCACCTGGCTGGTGCTCAGGACGTTGCCGGAGTCGAAGCGGGCGGAGTCGACCGGTTCGGGCACCCCGTCCACCAGGCGGACGAGTTCCAGGTCGAGGTCCATCAGGGTGTAGCTGAGGAAGTTGGTGCTCGGCAGCCGGGGCCAGGTGAGCGCCACGCTCAGCTCGTCGAGCGCGCCGACGGTGAACCGCCACCAGCGGGTCTGCCCGACGGAGACCCGGGGGTAGTCGAAGCCGGCGAGGGGGATCGTGGGGGCGTTGGCGAGGGAGGTCGAGCCGGGGTGCCGGTAGCCGGTGATGATCCGGTGGCTGCGATCGACGTTGACCACCCCGGCGCCCAGCCGGTCGTCGATCGGGCGGGCGGTGGCGCCGTCCACCGGGTCGTTCGTCCAGTCCGCCCCGCGGGTGGCGCCCGCGAGCAGGGTGGCCTTCATGACCGGCTGGCGGGAGCTGATCACGCTGGAGGAGAGCACCGGGTCGGTGTCGATCGTCTCGTAGAGGACCGCGGCGGTCGCGGAGACCACGGGGGTGGTGAAGCTGCTCGCGTTGCCCGGGGCCACCATCTCGGGCTTCATCCGGCCCGGACCGTCGAGCTCGGGGTCGGTGTCCCCGAAGAGGTCGTTGCCCAGGGTGGTCCCCACCGTGATCGAGTTGAAGCTGTTGGCCATCAGCCGGGCGTCACCGGTGGTGGTGCTGCCCCGGCCGTTGACGACCAGGACGTTGTCGCGGTTGATGAGGTAGTCCACGCGGTTGAGCGCGTTGAGGTCGGAGCTGGTGCCGAACTGGCCGATCCAGCTGTGGTTCATGATGCGGATCCCCTCGTCGGGGGGCAGCGACGGGGCGGTGCCGGGCTGGCCGGTCCGGAGGTACCCGCCGGTCAGGAAGTCCGAGACCTGGTAGAGCCAGATGTCCGAGACCCCCGGTGCGATGCTGTCGAGGTTCCCGTAGCAGAGCCTCGCGACGCTGGTGGCGTGGCCGCTGGTGCCGGGGGAGGCCCCGGGACTGGTGAAGGTCTTGCCGGCGAACTGCACGGCGTTGGCGGTGTTGGGCCCCCAGAGGTTCGTGCCTTCCGGTGCCTCGCACTGGAGGACCGCGATCCCGGCCCCGGTGGGCATCGATGCCGCGCCGAGTCGGTCCAGCAGGTCGAACCAGCCGATCTGCTCCCGGATCTCGTCCGGGGTGAGCTGGGCGTGGGCGGACCCCGCGACGGGGGCCAGCAGGAGGCCTCCGAGGAGCAGGGCGGGCAGGGAGGCGACTCGGTGGGGTGGGGTCATGTGAACGGTCCGGAAAGCTCGCTCTGGGAAGGGACTTCAGCCAATCCTTGAGGATCGACGGCCCATTCCAACCATACGAGCGAAACCCCCCACGGGCCAGAACAAGCTGGGAAACCAGCGTGATTTGACCGGTCGGGGGGCCGTCCCCGGGCTTCCCGGCGGCTCAGGACCCCGATCGGACCGGCTGGGTGGCGTCGCGGTTGGTGACCCGCACCTCGACCCGTCGGTTGGGGGCGTCCTCGAGGGAGTCCGAGGGGTGCGCCCGCTGCGGGCTGTGGTCGCCGGCGGCGATGATCTTGATCCGTCGCCACTCGACCCCGGATTCGGCGAGGGCGCGCGCGACCTTCATGGAACGCTCGAAGGAGAGCTCCAGGCCGACCTGCTCCTCGTGCGAGGCCTCGGCGGTGGAGGCGTGCCCGTGGACCTCGATGATGGTGGGCATGCCCCGGATCTGGCGACTCAGTCGGACCAGCCTGGTCCGTGCCTCGTCGGTCAGCTCGTCCTCCTGGTGGGCGAACTTGATGTCGATCATCAGCGAGTGCTCGCCGTCCTCGCTCGGGGAGTGGACCTCCTCGCGATCGCCCGGTTCGCCGGGGTCCAGGGCCCGCCCGGGCCCTTCGGCGTAGTACCAGTCGACGACCTTGCGCAGTTCGGGGTCGGTGGTCTCCAGGTCGATCGGGTTGCCGAACGCCTTCCGGGTGTTCCAGACGAACTCCGCCCAGCGGTCGAAGGGGACCGTGGCCCCCCCACCCTCGCCCTCGACGTCCCCGTCGGCCCCGGCCTTGGAGGGCTGGGTCGCGTTGAGGGCGAAGAGGATCACGAAGAACCCCATGATGAGCATCACCATGTCCGCGAAGGAGATGAGCCACTCCGGGGCACCCTCGTGCTCGTCGTCGTGCCCCCCGTCGTGCTGCATGTGGAAGGGCACGGGGGCGGGGATGGAGTCCTGCTGGTCGTGGTTCTGGTCCGACATCGTGTGCTCCGTGCTCCGTTCAGGCGGCCTTCAGCTTGAGACGCTGCTGGCGAGGCACGAAGGCCAGCATCTTCTCGAAGGTGGCGCGGGGGTTGTCGCCGGCGTGGATCGAGAGGACGCCCTGCAGCATCATCTCCTTGCTCATGATCTCCTCGCCGCTGCGGAGGGACAGCTTGTCGCCGATCGGTCCCGCCACGGCGTTGGCGAGCAGGGTGCCGTAGAGGGTCGCGGTGACCGCGACCGCGAGCATCGCACCCAGCTCGTCGACCCCGCCGGTGCCGAGGCTGCCGAACATCCCGATCTGGCCGATCAGGGTGGCGGCGAGCCCGTACCCGGGGCCGTACAGCTTGACCAGGTCGAAGAACTTCTTGCCGGCCTTGTGGCGCTCCTGCATCGCCATCAGTTCCATCCGCATGGTGGACTCGATGACGTGGGCGTCGGAGCCGTCCACCGCCATCTTGAGGCCCTGCTGGAGGAAGGGGTCGTCGACCTTCTCGATCTCGTGCTCGAGGGAGAGGATCCCGTCGCGGCGGGCCTTGTCGCTCAGCCGGCCCATGATGGCCACCGTCGCGGGGAGCCCCATCTGCTTGTTGCTCATGAAGCGGCGGACGTAGCCGGGGACCTGCTTGAGCTTGTCCATGGGCATCGCCATGAAGACGACGCTGATGGTGCCGCCGAAGACCATGATCACGCCCTTGAGGGACCAGAACATGCTCCAGGATCCACCATGACTCACGATGAGGGCACCCGTCCCGATGCAGACGAGCACGCCCAAGATGCTTCCAATGACACTGGCCTTATCCATCCGTCGCCTCCTGGCTGACCGCGTAGTGGTGCGGTGTGAGAGGGTGATCGGACGCATGGGACGGTGGCTGAAGCGGGTTCTGCCCCACAATGGGAAGTCTTTGGGGAGAATGAATCGGACGTGCCCGCACACCCCGCAGGCGCGCTGATTCTCGGACACCCGGCCTTGAAACCCGTGCGGATCCCGGCGGTGCGGGTGGACCGGGGGCGGGGCGGACTGCCGACCCCCCCCCTACCGGGTATCCTCCAGCCGTGAGGCACCCATGAGCCACCCCCCCCTGGTCATCTACACCGAGACCCTCGATCCCGCCGCGCTGGCATGGCTCTCGAGCCGCGCGGAAGTCCGCCACGGCGCCCCCGGGGAGCCGGCGTTCGAGGCGGCCGCCCCGACCGTCGAGGGGTTGGTGGTCCGGACCTACACCCGGGTGGACGACGGCCTCCTGGACCGCCTGCCCGCCCTGAAGGTGGTGGCCCGGGCGGGCGTGGGCATCGACAACATCGACGTGGCCGCCTGCCGGGCGAGGGGGGTCGAGGTCGTCTACGCCCCCGCCTCCAGCACCCACGCGGTGGCGGAGTACGTCCTGGCGCTGCTGTGCGACGCACTCCGGCCCCGGGAGTACCTGGACGGCGCGGCCGACCGGACGACCTGGAGCGGCCTGCGACGGGACCTCGTGGCCACCCGTCAGTTCGACGAACTCACCCTCGGGATCCTGGGCCTGGGCCGGATCGGGGGCACCGTCGCGGGATTCGCGCGGGCGCTGGGGTTCGAGGTCCTCTACCACGACCTGCGCACCCGCCCGGAATCGAGTCGATCCGGGGCGACCCCGGTGGGGTGCGAGGCGCTCTTCGAGCGCTCGGACGTGCTCACCGTGCACGTCGACGGACGGACGGGCAACCGGGGGTTCATCGGGCGCGGCCTCCTCGACCGACTGCCGGAGGGGGCGGTGCTCCTGAACACCAGCCGCGGGTTCGTCTTCGACGGCGAGGGGCTGCGGGGGTGGCTGGCGGCACGGGGCGACGCCCGGGCCTACCTCGACGTGCACGACCCGGAACCGCCGGCGGCGGGGGATCCGTTGCTGGCCCTGCCCAACGCCTTCCTGCTGCCGCACCTGGCGAGCCGGACCTCGACCGCCATGGCCCGCATGAGCGACGTGGTCCACGACGTCTGGGCGGTCCTCGAGGGACGGACCCCGGAATGGCCGGCACCCGATCCCTGATCGCCTGCCCGGGCGGTCGATGGCCTACCATGGGACCGCCCCGAACGACCCGATCCCGGAAGGAACCTCCCTCATGAGTTGCTCAATCGACCACGTCCACGCCCGCCAGGTCCTCGACTCCCGCGGGAATCCCACCCTCGAATGCGAGGTGATCTGCGAGGACGGTTCCGGTGGCCGTGCGGCGGTCCCGAGCGGCGCCTCGACCGGCGAGCACGAGGCGGTGGAACTGCGCGACGGCGACCCCGGTTGCTGGATGGGCAAGGGGGTCGGCACCGCGGTCGCGCACGTCAGCGAGGTCATCGCCCCGGAACTCATCGGACTCGATCCGCGCGACCAGGAGGGCATCGACGAACTGCTGGTCGACCTCGACGGCACCAACAACAAGGGCAACCTCGGGGCCAACGCGCTGCTCGGGGTCTCGATGGCGGTCGCCCACGCCGCGGCGGCGACCTGCGGGCTGCCGCTCTACCGCTATCTCGGCGGCACCGCCGCCAACCGCCTGCCCTCCCCGATGATGAACATCCTCAACGGCGGCAAGCACGCTGACAACACCGTCGACTTCCAGGAGTTCATGATCCAGCCGGTGGGGTTCGACGACTACCAGGAGGCACTCCGGGCGGGGGTCGAGATCTACCACGGCCTGCGCTCGGTCCTCCACGACAAGGGCCTGTCCACCGCGGTCGGCGACGAGGGAGGCTTCGCCCCGGACCTCGGTTCCAACGAGGAGGCGCTGGAACTGATCGCGACCGCGGTCGAGGCCTCCGGCTACGCCCTCGGCGACCAGGTCCAGATCGCCCTGGACCCCGCCACCAGCGAACTCTGGAACGAGGCCGCCAGGCAGGGCAGGGAAGGCTACTGCTTCTTCAGCAGCGACCCCTCGCGCATCGCGACCAGTGACGAGCTCGTCGACCTCTGGGCGGGGTGGTGCGAGCGCTGGCCGATTCGTTCGATCGAGGACGGCCTCGCCGAGGAGGACTGGAGCGGCTGGAGGACCCTCACCGACCGACTGGGCGCCACCACCCAGCTGGTCGGCGACGACCTCTTCGTCACCAACCCCGACTTCCTCCAGAAGGGCATCGACGAGGGCTGCGCGAACGCGATCCTGATCAAGGTCAACCAGATCGGGACCCTGAGCGAGACGTTCGAGGCGGTGAACCTCGCGCACCGGAACGACTACCGGGCGGTGCTCAGCCATCGCTCCGGCGAGACCGAGGACGCGACGATCGCGGACCTCGCGGTCGCGACCAACTGCGGCCAGATCAAGACGGGGGCCCCCTGCCGGAGCGACCGGACCTCCAAGTACAACCAGCTGCTGCGCATCGCCGAGGATCTCGGGGACGCCGCGAGATTCGGCATCGCCTGACCCCCGCGGCCCCCCACCGCCGACGCGCGGGACGGGGGCGCACGGGCGTCGAATGGACCCCATGGCACGACTCCGCGGCCAACTTCGATCGGTGGGATCCCTGGTCGCCAGCGAGGGCCGACGCTACCTGCAGGCACTCGGCGCGCTGCTGGTGGGGACCCTGCTGATCTACCTGATCCCGCTGGTGCCCACCGCGGTCCTGGACGTGGTCTTCTCCGGGGACCCGGAGAAGGCGGCGGGGATCTCGCGGGGCCTCATCGACGTGATGGGCGGCCCGGAGGTGGTGCGGGCGCAGCTGTGGCGGGCGGCGCTGCTGATCGGCCTGGTCGCGATCACCGCGGGGTGCTTCGTGCACCTGCGGCAGCGGTTCGCGGCCACCGCCGCGCAGAACATCGGGCGGCGGCTGCGCTCCCGGATCTACGACCACGTCCAGCGACTGCCCTGCCGCGAGCACGAGCGCCTGGAGAGCGGGGACCTGCTCCAGCGATGCTCGTCGGACGTGGACACCGTGACGCTCTTCCTGGGGGAGCAGATCGTGATGATCGGTCGCGCGGTGGCGATGCTGCTGGTGCCGCTGCCGCTGATGTTCCTGATCGACTGGAGGATGTCGCTGGTCTCCCTGGTGCTGGTGGGGCCGATCGCGGTGTTCTCCTACCTCTTCTTCAACCGGATGCGGAGCCGGTTCCTCGACAAGGAACAGGCGGAGGCCCGCCTCACCGCGACGGTCAACGAGAACCTCAACGGGATCCGGGTGGTCAGGTCCTTCGCGCGGCAGGCCTTCGAGGTGGATCGCTTCGAGGTGTGCAACCGGGAGCACCGGGATCGCGACAACCTGCTCTACCGGCTGATGGCGAGGTTCTGGTCCCTCTCCGATGCCCTCTGCTTCTGCCAGCAGGGGCTGGTCCTGGGCTTCGGTCTGTGGTGGATGATCCAGGGCTCGCTGGAGGTGGGCAGCCTCTACTTCTTCATCTCCGTGGTGAGCATGTTCCTGTGGCCGGTCCGCATGCTGGGCCGGATCCTCGCGGAATTCGGCAAGGCGCTGGTGGCGGCGGGACGCATCGAGGAGATCCTCGAGCGACCGATGGAGTCGCAGCCCGAGGCGCCGGCGCGGGTGGAGCGACTGACCGGGAGCGTCCGCTTCGAGGACGTCTCGATCAGCCACGGGGAGCTGCCGGTGCTCGACGGCATCCGGTTCTCGATCGCCGCGGGGGAGACGGTGGCGATCGTGGGGGCGGCGGGGAGTGGCAAGACCACCATCGTCGACCTCCTGCTTCGCCTGCACGACCCCGACGCGGGGCGGATCTGGTTCGACGACGTGCCGATCGCGAACCTCGACCGTGGCTTCGTGCGATCCCGGATCGCGGCGGTCATGCAGCAGCCCTTCCTGTACTCGAAGTCGATCGGCGAGAACATCGCGATCACCCAGCCGGAGCTGGGCGGGGACCCGGTGGAGGCGGCCGCGATGGACGCCTGCATCCACGACTCCATCCACGCCTTCGACCAGGGCTACGAGACCCGGGTCGGCGAGCGCGGACTCACGCTCTCGGGAGGGCAGCGCCAGCGGGTCGCGATCGCACGCGCGCTGGTGCAGAACCCGGACATCCTGGTCCTCGACGACGCCCTCAGCGCGGTGGACACCCGGACCGAGCGCCAGATCCTCTCCGCGATCCGGCGCCGGCACGGCGAGCAGACCACCCTGATCATCGCCCACCGACTCTCGACGATCCGCCAGGCGGACCGGATCCTGGTGCTGGAGCGGGGCCGGGTCGCCCAGCAGGGAACCCACGAGGAACTGATCGGGCAGCCCGGGCTCTACCGGCGGATCTGGGCGCTCCAGTCCCCCGCGGCGGACGAGGGGGGTGCGGCGTGAGCACCCAGCTGCAGTACGACGACGAGCGGTCGGGGGCGATCGACCTCCGGCTGTGGGGGAACTTCATCCGGCACCTGCGCCCCCACCGCCGGGTGGCCCTCACCATGTGCGGCGCGGGCTTCGGGCTGGCCCTGGTGGAGGCCTCGATCCCCCCGCTGACCGGCTTGATGATCGACGAGGCGATCGAATCGGGGGTCACCGACCGCCTGCTCTGGATGGGTGGGGCGTTCGCCGCGTTGATGGCGATCTTCGCCCTCGCGGTGTGGATGTTCATCCGCGCCGCGGGCCTGCTGGCGACCGGGGTCGCCTACGACCTCCGCAACGGCTGCTTCAGCAAGCTGCAGTCGCTGCCGTTCTCCTTCTTCGACGTGCGCCCCACCGGCTGGCTGATCTCGCGGGTCACCAGCGACTGCGCCAAGGTCAGCGACCGCATGCCCTGGGTGCTGCTGGACATCTTCTGGGGTTCGACGATGCTCCTGGGCATCTCCACCGCGATGATGCTCATCGACCTCAGGCTCGCGCTCTGGACGATGTCGATCGTGCCCCTGCTGGTGGTCGCCACCTGGTTCTTCAAGACCAGGATGCTCGCCAGCTCCCGGGAGATGCGCCGGACCAACAGCGCGATCACCGCGGCGTTCAGCGAGTCGATCAACGGGGTCCGCACCACCAAGAGCCTCAACCGCGAGGAACGGAACCTCGGGGAGTTCGACCAGCTGGCGGAGACGATGCACGGCCACAGCGTCCGCAACGCACTCCAGGCCGCGGTCTTCCTCCCCATCGTCGCGATCCTGGGGTCGATCGGGGTGGGCCTCGCGCTCTGGAAGGGCGGGGTCCAGATCGAGGAACAGACCGGTCTCTCCCTGGGCATGCTGATCGCCTTCATGGAGTACGCGATCCTCTTCTCGATGCCGATCCAGGAACTCTCGGCCAGGCTGGCGGACCTGCAGTCCGCGCAGGCGGCCGCGGAACGCGTCCAGGGGCTGCTGGAGGAGGTGCCCGCGATCGGGGACAGCGAGGAGGTCCGCAGCCGACTCGCGAGGGTGGCCCTCAACCCCGACCCCCGGATCGCCCCCGACGGACGGTCCCGGGAGATACGCACCATCCGCTTCGAGCACGTGGA
>MDTG01044617.1_pt1 | contig 18563 bp, 21 predicted proteins | sample 811421 | NCBI WGS metagenome assembly MDTG01 (sample SAMN05326645, study PRJNA326480) | marine metagenome | isolation source: seawater | place: Pacific Ocean: South East | collected 2011
AATTAGCAATGTTGACTTATATAGAAATACAAAATATTAAACTCTCCTCCAGGTTACAGAAACAATGAGTGAGATAAAAAGAACTGTAATAAGTATGATTAGTTGTTTCATATTAAGTTTGCCTAACTTGTGTGAATAAAGGCTAGCATCTCAGCACCCTTTGTAATTCTTCGCAACACATTCTCTTGCTAACTTCTGTGCCTCTGATATCTGAGATGGGGGCATTTTTTTGCTAAAAAATCTCTAGCTTCTGAAGCCAGGTTACTACCATTTGAAGCAAGAATATTAATGTAACCAATATGAGTATGTAATATATCATAGATTTTATAATACATAATTTATTTTGCAGATCAATAGATGTGACTTTTGAGTAAAGGCTAATGCCTCATCTTTAAGTCACAGAATTCGTGTGACATTAGGTTGTTACATAAAGCAATTTGAGAATTTGTTTTAGGGTCTAGAGTCCAATGTCACAAAAAGTGTTAACTATTTAAATTTATCTATGTCTTTCCACACAACCTGAGGTTTTTGTTTTTAAACAACAATCATACCCCCAGCTTTTGTCGTGAACAGGATTAAACATTTCTGTATAATCTGAGTATTTAAAGTTATTTTCATAAGCATGATTATAAGCGGTATTTTGACACCCCTTTAAACTGTTTGCTGTACCTAAATTTAATACGGTATTATCTGGGAAATAGAATTTTATATTATAATCTGCGTTTTTAATTTGCTTGCATGTATAACGAGAATAAGCTCTGCAATCATCTAAGCCAGTTATCTGTTTTATTTTTTCCCATCCACCAAAAAATAATATCCAAATTATTGTTCATATTATTTTAAGCATCCATTTATGTAATATTTTTAAAGAGTAACCTGTTCCACATGCTTGTCTCACTCCCGCTGTTTTACAATTTCCAATTTTTTCAACTATATCGCTTGGACATTCTATATCCCTTAGTCTGTCACGGAGACTATGTCTAAAATTATAAATGAAATAATCATCCTTCAATTAGTCTTTAGCCATTTATTTAGGTATGCACTTGCGGAATTAGCATTGCAGATAGAAATGTTGGTGTATCTAAGAAATGCAATTTTAGTTGAAGAAATCCTTAAAGGTGAAGTAGAGTATTATCAATGGCTAGAAATAGAAAGAATTTGATGGGAAAATAAAAAATGAGCAAAGCTGACATTTACATGTTGATAGAAGTAAGTGTTTTAATTACATTTGTAGGTTATATGTATTGGAGGTCAACTAGACCAAGAAAGTAGTATAATCATTTTTCAGTGTCGAACGGTAATTTCTCATTTCAAGATAAGTTATAGTCTGCTTACATTCTACGATTGTGATGAAGCTCATCCTTTTTTACTTTCACAGGCTTTAAATAGAATTCAGATACTTGTGTTCCGAAAATAAGTGTGGATATTAGAGTTATGAAATAGTTGATTATAAAATATAAGGTTTTCATATCTTACATGTAAGTGTTATTATATATTTTTCAAGTTTGGTAAAGTTAAATAGTACGAAGTGTTTAATCACAGCAGTTATCTTTTTCGCTGCAACAAACTTCACTACAACAAGTACTACTGCACTCACCAGTGTTACAACCGTCACTGCAGCAACCATCTGCACAACAAGTATCTTTACAACATGTATTTACACTATCTATGTCTTCAGCCATTACTTACTCCATAATCAAAATTACGCCCAAAATCAATATCATATTAGGTGCTGGAAATCAAACAGAATGCAAAAACTACAAGTAACATGATATATTTTATCATTCTTTAACATTACAATATAAAAAATAAATTTCAAATGTAATTATTTCGGTGCATGTGCCAGAGGCCTAAAATATGTAGATTCAGTCACTTACATAGGTTAGGGATTACAGATAGGTAACTACCTTAAGTATAAGGTTACTAATTTATCAAAAAAATTAGATAGATTATAATTGTTTATATTAACTAAAACATACTCTGAAAGACCCTTGAATGTGTTAGAAGAAAGACTTACATGCTTTTAAGTATATGCCCTAAAAAAAAGTGTCACACGGATTGTTTATAGGGTTATTTTTAATAAAATACAAAAATGCTTAAGGTGTTTTATTTAGGTTTTAGAATCGCAGTGTGAAGAATAGTTGTGGAGTGTTTATTATCATTAGAATATAATTTGCCTTGAATCGATACAATATTTTGCCCTAGCTTTATAACTTTAGCGATTACTATTGCTTCTCCAATTGAAACAGGACGATGAAATGTAGTATGTATATCTGTTGAATTAGGAATAGATTTGTTCTTACTTGCAATAACCACTGTCAATGAAGTAGCCTCGTCAAGAGCAGCTGTTAACATACCTCCTTGAACAAATCCAAAAGGGTTAGAGCATTCTTGAGGGAAAATTAGCTTGTAAGTATAGGTCATTTTTTTAGCTTTTAAAAATTGTAACGAAAAAAAATTTGAAACATTTCCAGTATTTTGAATTTTTATCCCGTCCTGAATTATTTTATTTTCATTCATACACAATTTATCCATCTAATTATTAAAGTGTTTGGTTTACACTACACTTATAAGCGTTTTTCTAACTTTGGTCATTATTAAATTAATACGAACACATCATATTTTATTATCCATTTTTTATTACAGTACTCATTAAATTCTTATTTCATACATTATTGCCTAAATTACATTTGAAGTCTGTAAAAGTTAAAAGATAAACCTCTATAAAATCATAGCATATTAATAGATGCTAAGTATCTCAAAATCTTTCTTAATTTTTCTCAACACATTCTCTTATTAACTTCTGTACTTCTTCTTTAAATGTTAACAATTCAAATTTATAATTTTCATAAACTTTAATTAAAATTATTTTGATGCTTAAATAACTTTTTAGAAAAAAATATTTTTTTTGAGTCTAATTCTATTTAATTCCTTATCGAAGTTCTTTTCCTGAATAATAATGATTTTTTTTACATTAAATTTCAACTTTAACTGTGTTAAACTCATCTTCTTACTTTTTTTCTATATTCTTTATATTTATCTCCAAAAAGTTTTTCCATAGCTTCTTCTTCTGGAATTATCTGAAATTTAGTTATGTACCAAACAAAAAACATTAAAATAAATATACCAAACCATTAACCAAAGAATAAATTTGTACTAAAAATAAACAAAAATAAACCAAGATACATTGGATTTCTTGTAATAGAAAAAATACCAGTTGTAATTAAAAATAAAGTTTCCTCTGGCTTCATGGGATTTACTGTTGTTTTATCTTTTTTAAAAAAAAGAGTTGCAATTATTGCAATCGTTAATCCACAAAAAAGAATTAACCCTCCAATTATTTCAATGTATGGAAATTTGATAGAATTAATTAAATGAGAAGAAAAATTTATTTATAAAAATACAGATTAAAGCAATAATTGGTGGTGGTATTTTTTTTTCATTATTTTTATATTTCCAAATGTTGGATAATACTATTCTATACTTATAGTCTAAAAGATATAATTACTTTTATGTATAAAAAGCTAAAATTTGACAACCAATTAAAATCAATTTTTCAAAATAGATTATTTTTGTAAAAAATTGATTTTTTTTTATTTCTTAATAAAGTAGTCACATAATTTCGATGGAAAATATTAGTTATTCGTTGTATGCGATTTAAATATTTCCTTCTTAAGTGCATTATTTATTTAAGGTTTGATAAATTTAAATTATCTAATTTAGATAATGCAAAAGTTTTTTTAGAGAAATCAAGATAAGTTGATTTAATTTATTCGGATTGATAATTAAATTATAGTTAAGGTTATGATAGTTTGAGAGTATTAAGAAGAAGCTTTTATCGGTTTCAAAACTTTGTCAGAATATCGTGATATTTTAAATGGTTTTGCTTAAAAAATTATTCTCTAATTGGGTGAAAGTTTTAGATTTTTAAAGTTTTATAATTTTTTTACCTTATAACAAATAAATACTTACTAATCATTGAAAGGCTAGATTATGAAAATTTTTTTTTCTTTTTTAATTTTTACTTTAATTTTTTTAATTAAATCTTCAGCTTTTAGTGAAAACATAAATATTGAAAATGGTTTTGTTTGGAAAAATGGTTTGATTTATAAAAAGTTTTCTAAATTTCCATTTACAGGAGAGGTATCTGGAAAAAAAGACAAAGGTTTTTTTAAAAATGGAAAACCTTTTGGTGAGTGGTTTACATTTTATGATAATGGTCAATTGTTAATGAAATATTACTATAAGGATGGAAAAAAAGATGGACTTTGGGAAACTTTTTATGAAGAAGGTCAATTGCATATTAAAGAAAATTGGAAAAAAGGTTTAAAAGAAGGTTATTATGAGACTTATTATAATAATGGAAATTTAGAGATAAAAGGAAATTACACAAACGGAAAAAAAGAGGGTATTTGGAATTTTTTTTTAAAGGATGGTTCTCTCAAAACTTCAATAATTTATCATAAAGGATTAATTATAAATAAAAATTATGATAAAAAGATTTATTAAATTTTCTATTATTCTTTGAAAGTCTTTAAGATGGATGCCTATTAAAGCTACCCTAAAAGATCTCAAAAACTCTTTTTAATGCAATCCTATGTAGAAAATTTAAACTTATTAACATTATATATTTTTTAGTATAATTGGTTGTATTAAAATTATAATGTAAAAAAGAAAAAAACTTACAATATCTTTTTTGATTTTTAAAACAAATATAAAAATTCCTAATGCAATAAAACCAATAACCCAAAATAAAAAAGTATATATAAAAAAATTTAAGGGTGTATCAGGAAGAAGATTGGTATTAAATCCAGTTATGTAATAAATACTCATTATAAAAGAAAATATAACTGTACCAAATAAATGAAACTTAAAATTTTCTTCTTCTTTGTTGGACATAATATTTCTTTAAAATTAATGGGATATTTAATCTTTTTTAAAAGAAAATCAATTATTATTAAACTTATAAAATTAGAAAATAATTTCTTATAATTTAGCTTATAGAAAAATTAAATAAAAATTACCACGTAAACATTTAATTGTAAATTATTCCCAATTTAGTTTTGATATATTCCAATTAGTTTGAAATCTGAATTTTTGTTTTTTATCTTTATAAACTTATTAAATACTTTTAATCAGAAAGTTGTTTATCATCAAAAAATAAAAAGTGAAAAAAATGCCTACTTATATAAAATTTATTATTTATTCTAAGTTTAATAGATAAAATAACTAAATTACTTATTTCAAAATAAGTTTTTTTAAATAAATTTTTCTTTAATTTTTGTAAAGAAAATTAAAGAAAAAATAATACCTTGACTTACAAAATATATTGGTGAAATAAGAAAAAAAACAATAAGATAGACCAAATCTTTGTCAAACTGGGAAGGGTTGATAGATTCAGTTAAAAAACCTAAAATTATAAATAAAATTACCAATGGTAAAAATAACTTTTTTCCCAAATTTACAAACCTGTATAATAGGAGTAAAGACATTAAATATAGGATTGAAAAAATCGAAAATAAAATACCTCCTAAATCAAAAAATGCATTATTTATTTCATATTCTTGATTGGTGTTTTGTACATAAGCTCCCCATAATATTATCATTAAAAACATCAATGCTTGTATAATGATATTGATTTTAAATATTTTTTCTAAGTTCATCTTTCGTTACTCACTTTTTTGAAATACTAATTTATAGTTATATTCTATGTAAATTAATTAAATTTATTTTAAAGTTTATTTGAGAAAATTTTATTTAATAAAAAAAATTAAATTTTTATTTTTCAAACTTAAGATTTTTTTAGTATTAGATTAATTAGTAAAGAATTAAAATTACTTTTAAAAAGGTATTTTCCTTACATGTCATAATCTTTTAAAATAGCTCACAAAATTTAGTTTGATTTCATTATATAAGTTATTGATACTATTGTAAATTCTAAATTAAATTGTTTATTAATGAATATAAAAAAAATAAAAAACATATTCGATTTTTTTTATTTTGTTATTTGCAATTTTTTTTTTTTTTGATAAGTATTTTAAAATTTTCAACTATTATTGTTTGCATAAACTATTTAAATTTAAAAATCATCATTTAATTTTAAATCTTAAATAAAGGATAAAATATGGATTACGGAATATTATTTTTGCCAGCAGCTCTTTTTCCTGCAATTCCGTTAATGATGATTAATTATTCAAATAGATATAGTTCATTATCCGCACTTATTAGAAAAATTCATGATGAATTAATCCAAAATAAAAATACAAAAGGAAATCAATATGTAAGAAGTTATATGGATCAAATACAAATTTTAAGAAAAAGATTGTATTTGAATCGTACTTTTCAAACATTAGGTGCAGTAAGTTTTTTTATTAATTTAATCTCAATTTTTTTTGGATTACAGTTAGTAATTGATATTCCAAGCGCAAAAACAGTAACTATTTTCATATCGTTTTTTATATCTGCCCTTTTAATATTTTCAATATCTATTTCATTATTTATTTTTGAATTACAACTGTCTGTTAAAGCATTAAACAAACATTTAGAGGATTTGGAAGGCCTTTAGTATTTCAACGCAGAATTTCTTTTAAAGTTAAACTTTATCCAAAGATCTAGCAATAATTTCTTTCATAATTTCATTGGTTCCACCATATATTGTTTGAACTCTAGCATCTGAAAACATTTTTGCAATTGGGTATTCAAGCATGTATCCATATCCTCCATATAATTGAAGACATTCGTTCATAATTTCATTTTGAACTTGTGTTCCCCAAAATTTAGCCATTGATGCATTTGAAACATCCAATATTCCTGCATTAATTTGAGTGACACAATCATTAACAAATGACCTTAAAATTTCTGCTTTAGTCTTACATTCTGCTAATTTAAAACGAGTGTTTTGAAAATCCATTATTCTTTTTTTAAATGCTCTTCTATTAGATACATAATCAATTGTAATTTCTAAAGCATGATCAATTGCACCAAGAGCAGTAATTGCTATGGCTAATCTTTCCCATGAAAGTTGGTTCATTATCTGATAAAACCCCTCATTTTCTTCATTTCCAAGTAAGTTGTTTGAAGAAACTTTTACATTTTCAAAAAATAATTCAGCAGTATCATTTCCCTTCATTCCTAATTTTTTAAGGTTTTTTCCTCTTCTAAAACCTTTCACTTTACTTGTGTCGATCAAAATTAATGATATTCCTTTTGATTTTTCATTAGGATTAGTTTTTGCTGCTAGTAAAATTAAATTTGCTGTTTGTCCGTTTGTAATAAATGTCTTAGATCCATTTATTATATAATTGTTTCCTTCTTTTCTTGAGAAAGTTTTAATGGATTTAAAATCTGATCCAGTTTCTGGTTCTGTCATAGCCAAAGCAGCAATTTTCTTTCCAGTGATTAGTTTGGGTATCCATTTATTTTTTTGCTTTTCATTTCCATATTTTAATAAATAGTGTATTACAATTGATTGAATAGCATAACCCCAACTAAAATCTCCAGTTTTAGCTTGTTCATATAAAACAATAGAGTCGTAAGTGAAATCACCACCAGATCCACCATAAGTCGTTGGAACTGACCCTCCAATAATACCAAAACTACCTGCTTTTTCCCAAAATTTTTTTTCAACGACTCCTTTTTCTTCCCATATTTTAATTTTGGGTACCATTTCTTTTTTGAAGAACTTTTTTATATTTTCTTCAAATATTTTATTTTCATCTGATAATAACGATGAACTTTTAGTAAATAATGACATTTTTTCCCAAAAAATTTTTCATAGTTAACTATACTTTATTTATAAAGTTTTTGGGAAGGGCTTTTTTGTAATTATAATTATAATTTTCATTTTATAATTTTTTAATTTATAAATATTGATTAAATAGGGAAATTTTTGGATTTTTATGTTAGTTTTTTTTTCTTGGATATGTGCACTGTTGATTTGGTTGATTTCATCAATTATGATTATGTTGTTTATTTCTTATGTTTGGAATCTTAATAGTTTAAATAGTTATGAAACTTTTCAATTTCCGATAATAACAATTTACACAATGACTTTTTCTACTTTGTTAAGTATAAATTTCAAATATTATATCCAAAATAAAGAAATTTTTAAAAGAAAATTGTTATTTGATAATAAATTTATTTTTTTTTCAATTTATGTTATTATAAAATTGTCATTCTTTAAAGAAATCAATACTAATTTTGTTGTATTTTTAGATATTTTTTTCTTTTCTTTTCTTTTTTATTTATATTTTTTTAGAAGATAAAATATTTAATTTAATTAATATTTTAAAAATAAAAAATTTCTGTTAAGAGTTATTTTTAATCACCATTATTATGTGTTATTCATTAAATTTGTTATAAAAAGTTTTAAAAATGAAAAATTATTTAATCTTGTATTCAACCACAGATGGACAGACAAAAAAAATTTGTAATGTAATTATATCTAAAATAAATAAAGAAAAATCTTTTGACTTTTTTTCTTTAGAAGAAGCATTTGATGTAGATATTGAAAAATATGACAAAATTATTTTAGGTGCTAGCATAAGATATGGTAAGCATAAGAAAAACATTTTTGAATTTATTGATAAAAATGTTCAAATTTTAAACAAAAAATCTACAGCTTTCTTCACTGTTAATGTTGTGGCCAGGAAAGTTAATAAAGATAAACCTGATACAAACCCCTACATGATAAAGTTTTTAAATTCATCAGGTTGGATTCCAAATTACTTAGCAGTTTTTGCTGGAAAAGTTGATTATCCAAATTACAGATTTTTTGATAAACAAATAATAAGACTTATTATGCATATTACAAAAGGACCAACAGATATATCAAAATCTTACGAATTTACAGATTGGAAAAAAGTAGAAAGCTTTGCTTTAAAAATTTTATAGATAAAAAAATAAATATTTTTTATAAACTTTATTAATAATTAGCTAAAGAGGATGACGAATTTTTAAAAAACAATTCTTTCTTCTCAAAAATTATCTTTTTCAATTATTTTCTTGAGACAATTAATCACATCTAGCATTTTTTAATTTTACAAATTGTAATTTTACAATTATTCTGTGATTAGTTAGAAAATATTAAGGATTTGTATTTGTTAGAAGTATCAAATTTAACTAAGTATTTTGGTAAAAAAAAAGCCATTGAAAATATCAGTTTTTCAGTTGCAAATAATGAGTACGTTACACTCTTAGGCCCCTCAGGTTCAGGGAAATCAATTTTATTAAAATGTATTGCTGGCTTAGATAAACCTGATAAAGGTAAAGTCAAATTATATGATAATGACATTACATCTCTTCAGTGTCATAAAAGAAATGTTGGTTTTGTGCAGCAAAAATATGCATTATTTCCTCATTTAAATGTTTTTGATAACGTTGCTTTTGGTTTAAAATACAGAGTTCAGAGTCCCTTAAAAGATTTTTCTTTAATTAAGAATAAAGTTGAAGAAATTCTTGAACTTGTTGGGTTATCTGATCAAAGTCAAAAGATGACTGGTCAAATTTCTGGTGGTCAAAAGCAAAGAGTATCACTTGCGAGAACCTTAATTACCGAACCAAAAATTTGTTTACTTGATGAGCCTTTGGGTGCATTGGATGCTAATTTGAGAGAGAGAATGACTATTGAGTTACAAAATATTAGAAAGTTCTTAGGTATATCCTTTGTTCATGTTACAGGTAATGAGTTTGAAGCTTTAGCAATGGGACAAAAAATGTTAATTTTGTCTGAAGGTGAATTAATACAATCTGGAAGTCCTTCTAATATTTTTTTAAACCCAAATAATTTGGAAGTAGCCAAAAATCTAAATACGTTTAATACTTTTTCAGGTGAAGAAGAGTTGTCATTCGTAAAAAAAGGTCTTGTAGATGGTGATATTGACTCTAACTCAGTAAAATATTGTGCTGTAAGGATGGATAAAATACTTATATCAGAACTGAACGAAAATAAAGACAACAAAGATATTCTTAAAGCTCAATATTTAACAAAAGAATTTATGGGAAATAAAATTATTTATTTTTTTAAATTACCAAATAATAAAATCTGTGAAATTGAAAACCATTTAAGCATTAAAAAACAAGAAAACTATTCTTTGGACAAAACTTATACCCTTACTTGGAAAATAGAAGATGTATATAAATTTGACTCACAAAGAAATGTTTTAAATAATTAAAATTTAAAGGTGAATTTTGAATAGCTCTTACACTAGACTTTTACTATTGATACCTGGAATGATTTGGATGACACTTTTTTTGATTGTTCCATTAATAATGATGGTTTATGTAAGTTTTTGGACACAGTCAACTTTTTCAATTTCTCCTGAGATGACTTTACAATCATGGAAAACATTTTTTAATTCTTCAACTTACTTTGGTTCTTTATTAAGAACAATCAAAATATGGCTAATTGTTTTGTTTTTTACTCTTATAATAGGTTACCCTGTTGCATTGTTTATTGGTCAGTTTGTTAAAAATAAAACGCTACAAACTTCCTTGCTTGTTCTGTGTGTTATACCTTTTTGGACTTCATTTTTGATTAGAGTCCTCGCTTGGAGGCCAATGTTAGGAAAAGAGGGGGCAATTAATATATTACTACAAAAAATTAACCTTATTGAAAATCCTATTGAAATACTTTTATTTACAGAATTATCAGTTATAATAGGAATGGTTCAAATTTATGTTGTCTTTATGGTTGGACCAATAGCCTTTATGATTTCAAGAATTGATGATAGCTTGATAGAAGCTGCAAGAGATTTAGGTGCATCAACTTACTACATTTTTGTAAAAATTATACTTCCTCTAAGCCTTCCAGGAGTTGTAGTCGGAGCAATTTTTGTCACAGTAATGGTTCTAGGAGAGTTTGCCACAGCTTCTGCTTTGTCAGGAAGAAAGGTTAATATATTAGGTAATATAATTATAACCCAAGTTGGTTCTCTAAAATGGGCATTTGCAGCTGTAGTAGGTGTAATATTAACAATTGTAATGGCTTTTGCTGTTTCAATTCTTTTGAGACTAGTTGATTTAAGAAAAGAAATTTAAAATGAACAAATCTTTATCATTAATGTGGTTTTTAGGAATTTTCACTTTTTTATTTGTTTGTTTTTTGTATGGACCTTTTGTAGTTATGGGAATACTTAGCTTTCAACAAGGACCTGAAGGTGGACCTCAATTTCCCGTAATTGAATGGTCTTCATTTTGGTACAAACATGTTTTTGGATTAACTCCTCCTTCCAGAATTGCACCTCTTCCTATAGGAGAAGCTCTAATAAGATCTCTTTCTCTTGCTTTTGCTACAATGGTTTGTTCTACTGTTTTAGGAGTTTTAACTGCACAAGCTTTCAGAGAAAGATTCAAAGGTTCATCTATTGTTTTTTATTGTGTTATTCTTGGAATGATTGTTCCCGGGGTCCTTATTGGTTTAGGGATGGCATTAGTTGCTGATCAGATGGGTATAGCCAGAAATTGGTGGAGTACTGCATTTGTATTACATGTTGTTTATACCTTTCCATTTGCTTTCTTAGTAATGCTGGCTATTTTTAATAGATTTGATAGTTCCGTTGAAGAGGCCTCAATGTCATTAGGTGTTAGTCCTTCAAAAACTTTTCAGAAGGTTACATTTCCCATAATTTTTCCAGGAATCCTTTCAGCAATGTTATTTTCTTTTACTTTGAGTTATGACGAATTTCCAAGAACATTATTTACTGGTGGTTCAGATGTAACTATGCCTCTTGCTATTTACGGGACCTTTGCTGTTGAAATTCATCCGAATTTATTCGCTTTTGGTGTTCTAACCACATTGTTTTCATTTTCATTGTTAGCTGTTTACGGTATTTTACTATCTCTTTCTGTAAGAAAACAAAGATTAAAAGCTACAGGTGTTCAGGAGGCAATATCATGAAATTTAATTGTTTTTTAAGTTCATTAAATTCTATTTTTAAAGAAATTTTTTTAAATTTTTTATGTTATTTCATTGATATTGTAACAAAAAAAAGTTTGTTGAGTATTTTAAATTTCGTTTTAGAAAAAAAAGTTAAAACTTTAATAAAACATTTGAATTTATATTATTTAATAAAAAGCATTTTCTTACATTTGAAGATATAGCGTTCAATGTAAGAATTTATAGTCGTTAAAATTAATTAACTTTATCATAAGGAGGAATAATAATGATAAACAAAACAAATCGACGACAGTTTATGGCTACCAGCGGAACCTTGTTAGGTTCTTCAATGCTCATAAACCCTTCTAGTTTATTTGCTGGTGGTCATCTTAGTTCACAATCTTTGAGAACAGTTGGACTTTCAGTAACTGTACAAGAAAGAATACTAGATGATTTCCAAAAAAAATCAGGTGTAGGTAATATCTCTGGTAAAGCTGATATTTATCCCAATACTCAAACTGAGCTATTGTCTGGTTCTAAGGCCTATGATTGTTGGGAAACAATAGGTGAAAGATTACCAGCTATGACTGCTACTAAAACAATTAAACCAATTGATACTTCGAAATTATCAAATTGGAATAGCATTAGAAGTACTTTTACTGATGCTGATCCTAAGATGGAAGCAAGAGCTCAAATCTCTGGTCAAATATGGGCGGATAGTGCTCAAACAAAGTTATGGATGGTTCCTACAGTTTATAATTATGACTCAATTGGATATAGACCAGACCTTGTTGATGCAGAGGAAGCTAATACTTGGACATCTATTTTTGATGACAAGTTTAAAGGTAAAACAGGTTTAAATGTTGATCCACTGATTGCATTCGGTCAAGCAATTTTAGCTATGAACTCTCTAGGTTTACTAGAGGTTCCAAATCCTGGAAACCCTAATAAATCAGAAATTGATGAAGCAACCAAATTCCTTATTTCAAAGAAAAAGGGTGGTCAATTTAGAGCCTTATGGGGTGATTTTGGAGAATTAGTTAACTTATTAGCTTCTGGTGAGATGATATTAGCTGATGCTTGGCAACCTGCTGTTATGGCTGTTAAAGCTCAAGGTATTCCTTGCTCTTATGCTGTTCCTAAAGAGGGATATAGAGGTTGGTCAATAGGTATTTCACTTATTGGTTCTTCACCAAACGAAGATGCAGTTATGGCATATGCTGACTATTGGTTGTCTGGTCCACCAGCTATTACTGTTTCTGAGCAAGGTTATTATTCTCCTACTACAACAATTCAAAATGTTATGCCAAAAGATAAATATGCTTTTTGGTATGAAGGTAAACCTTGGGTTGGTGCTCCTGATAGAGGAATACAAGAGGGAGATTTAAGAGATGGTGGCTCATTAGCAGAAAGAGCTTCTCAATGTGCTTACTGGCATCAATGGCCAGATGCTTATGACCATTTAATGTTAAGATGGGATGAGTTTTTAAGTGCATAATTAAAATTTACCGTCAAGGGTTATCCCTTGACGGTCTTAAGTGTATTACAATGTCGAAATATGATTTAGAATTAAAAAAGATTACGAAAGTTTATCCTGGGGGTACAGTTGCTGTACAAGCCTTTGATTTAAAGGTTAATAAAGGTGAATTTATTTCTTTTGTAGGCCCATCAGGTTGTGGAAAAACTACAACCCTTAGAATGATTGCTGGTTTAGAAGAAATTACATCTGGAGAATTATTAATAAGAGGACAGAATTATTCTAATGTTAAAGCAGAGTTAAGACCAACTTCAACTATTTTCCAAAACTACGCAATATTTCCACATATGAGCGTGAAAGAAAATATAGAATTTGGATTAAATGTAAGAAGAATAAATGAAACTGAAAAAAATAAAAAAGTTTCAGATATGATTGATTTGATGGGTTTGAATGATGTTGCTGAAAAAAAAGAAATATCCTTGTCTGGAGGTCAAAGACAAAGATTAGCATTAGCTAGAGGTTTAGTAACTGAACCAGAAATACTTCTTTTGGACGAACCTTTAGGAGCGCTAGACGCTAATTTAAGAAGAAAAATTCAAGATGAGTTAAAAATATTACAAAAAAGCTTAAATGTTACTTTTATTTTTGTTACTCATGCTCAATCTGAAGCATTGGGTATGGGTGATAGAATAGTAGTCATGAATGAGGGTATAGTTGAACAAATTGGAACAGCAGAAGATGTTTATTTCAAACCTTCATCAAAGTTTGTAGCAGAATTTATTGGAAAGAATGTACTTATAGAAGGGAAAGTTAATAAAAGCGAAATTATAACAGATTTAGGAAACTTTAAAATTTTAAATGAATCAAAGTATCCTGATAATAATAGTTCTGTTTCTTTAATTATTCCTTCAGAGTTTATTCGCTTCTATACAAAAAATGATTTCCAAAAAAAGGAGAACGTTTTAAAATCTGAAGTTAAACAAATTCAAATAATTGGAAACATTGTAATTCTAAACTTAATCCTAAATAATAAAAAAGTGATTAAAATAGAAACACATCTTAAAAAGGTTGATAATCTAGATTTAAAAGAGGGAAATGAAATATTTTTATCTTGGGACGCAAATGATGCATGTGTTGTTTAATAAATCACTATATCCCTAAAGATGAATAACTTTTAACTATTCTTTCGATAGATATTATCATTGCTGAGGTTCTAAGATCAGGAATAATTTCATATTTATTCCAATATTCACTCATTTTGTCATAAGAGTTTTTCATTGTTTCTTCTAAACCAGATCTAACAAGGTTTATTTCTGACAAGCCATCCAGTGATTTTGTTAATACATCTTGAGGAAATTCTTTATTAGTTAATATTTCTACACCTTTTATAATTTGGGATAATTGATCTTGTTGAGCTCTTTTTTGTAATCTTCCTAATCTTATTCTACTTAAATTTTTGATCCATTCAAAATAACTTACTGTAACACCACCGGCATTGGCATACAAATCAGGAATAATTATAGTACCTTTTTCTGATAATATTTTATCAGCATAGGATGAGACTGGGCCATTAGCAGCTTCTATTATCAGAGGTACTTTGATTCTATTAACATTTTTTTTGTTTATTACCAATTCCATTGCAGCTGGAATAAAAATGTCAGCACTTGCTTCGATAAGTTTTTCTTTTTCTGAAGTAAAACCATCAAATCCTTTCACAGTACCATTTTCTTCAATATGTTTTTTAAGCAAAATTATATTTATTCCATTTTCGTTAATTATTGATCCATCTTTTTCAATAACATGCGTTATTTTAGCGTTATCTTCTAATGATAAAAATTTTGCTGCATAATATCCAACATTTCCAAGTCCTTGAATAATAATTTTTTTGTTTGATAGTGTTGGAGTCATTCCAGTTTTGGCAACATCTTTTTTATTTGAAAAAAATGCTTTTAATGCATATTGTACCCCTCTACCAGTTGCTTCAACTCTACCGTCTATACCGCCCTTATTCACAGGTTTTCCAGTTACGCAAGCCCAAGCATTCAAATCAGTAGGGTTAAGTCTTTTATATTCGTCAGCCATCCAAGCCATTACTTCCCCGTTTGTCCCAAGATCTGGAGCAGGTACATTTTGAGAAGGGTTAATTAAATCTCTTTTTGCAAGTTCTTGAGTAAACCTTCTAGTAATCTTTTCTAATTCATTTTTTTTCCATTTTTTTGTATCAATTATTAAACCACCTTTTGATCCACCAAATGGAACTTCAACGAGAGCACATTTATAAGTCATTAATGCTGCTAATGCCTCGACTTCCAACTGATCAACTTTTAAATCATACCTAATACCACCTTTTACAGGTTCAAAATGATCTGAGTGTACCGATCTATAACCTGTAAAAGTGTAAACTTTTTTTCTTAATTTCACGCCAAATCTTACAATATACGTAGAATTAGTTGTCATAATTTGTTTAGCTAAATCATTATTTAAATCAATTTCTAAACCTAATTTAGTAATAATTTTATGAGCTTTTTTGAAGTTATCTTCAATAGACTTAAGGAATTCTCGTGATGACATCTGGGTTCCTTTTCTCAGATATTATTTACAACAAATTATTATATATTAAACTAAAAAATTTTAATGTTAAACATTAAAATAAAATATTTCTTTTAAGTTTAAATAGAAAAATTAATTTTAAGAAAAAATAAAAAAGTGTTTGATTTATTAATATATATTTATCATAACCATATCTATCAGATTAAATGTTTTAATAATATTTAAAAAATAGATAACTTAACCTTTGAGGATAATAAATGAAATACTCAATGCTTTTTGAAAACTATCAACTTGGTCCAATTCTTCTAAAAAATAAGATCATTATGGCTCCACTCACTAGACAATGTGCAAATGATGATGGAGAACCAAATGATGAAATGGTTGCATATTATGCTAGAAGAGCAAGGGGAGGAGTAGGTTTAATAATTACTGAAGGAACTTATCCATCCGAGAATTTAGGTGCTATAGGTTATCTTAATCAGCCTGGTTGTTGTAAAAAAACTCACGTTAAAAATTGGAAAAAAATTGTAGATGCAGTGCATGAAAATGGTTCTTCTATAATTTTGCAGTTAATGCATGCGGGTAGAGTAGCTGACCCAAGAACTTTAAAAAAGAATGAAAAGCCGGTTTCTTCATCATCTACAAAAAGTGATGGTTGGGTTCTTTACACAGACAGTGATGATGAGAAACATGATAGAGGTATTAAAGGGGATTGGCCTCAAATAAATTTTCCTGAAGCAAAATCGCTTACTAAAATAGAAATTGAAGAAATTGCAAACGATTTTGCTAAAAGCGCAAGTTTAGCCATTGAAGCAGGTTTTGATGGTGTTGAAGTTCATGGTGCTAACGGTTATTTATTATATCAATTTACAGATCCTAAACAAAATCTAAGGGATGATGAGTTTGGAGGTGATGCCAAAAAAAACCTTCAGTTTTCTAGGTTAATTTGTAATAAAATTAGGGATGCAATTGGAAATAATAAAATAATAAGTTATAGGATTTCTCAAGATGGTGTAGATGATTTTGATGGATTTTGGGAAATGGGTCAAAAGTATGTTGAAGAAATAGCAATTGAATTAAAATCATTCCCTATAGATGCTATTCATTGGTCAAGCTTTGACTGGAAAGATAATAGATTTGATAAAAGTCAACCGCCAATACCTTCTACATTAAAGAAGATTTCTGGAATGCCAATTATTACTAATGGCGGCATATATGACGGAGAAACTGCTGAAGAAGCTTTAAAATCGGGTGGGGCTGACTTAATTGCAATTGGAAGACCACTATTCGCTCAACCTGATTGGGCTTATATTGTGGCTTCTGGAATGCCATACAATTGGGTAGAATTTAATAGAAAATATGTTATAAAACCGCCTTATGATTATTCTTATGCATACCCAACTTCTCTGCCAAATGTCAATTGGCCTCCAGATCAAGATTTTAGAAAAAAATAATTTAAATTTTAATGTTTGTATTACTTAATTATTTATATTGTTAAGATAATTCAAACAAATTTCAGTTTTTTCAACATCAGCAAATTTAGCATCAATATCAAAAAGGTTCCATGATACCGCACCAGCAACTCTATCGCCTATCGCTTCTTTTACAGCTATAGTTCTAAATCCCTCAGCAAGACCATCACAAATAGTTTGTCTTACACAAGCTGAAGCGGTTACACCAGTTACAAGTATAGTATCTACATTATTTGCATTTAAAATTCCTGTTAATTCAGTTCCGTGAAATGCACTTGCTCTTTTTTTAAGTAAAGTATATTCACCTTTAATTGGTTTTATTCTTTCATCTATAGACCAAAGTTGTTTATCATTAATGTTAACTGCTTCTATTGGTATTTTTTTATGCCATAATCCCATATCAGTAAATTCAGAGTTTTCATCAGTAATTTCATATGCAGTGGTAACATGAACAACTGGAATTTTATTTTTTCTACAAGAACTTAACAAAGATTGCATACTAGGAATTATTTCTTCATTCATTTTTTTTTGATCACAAGTAAACGGATTACCTTGTCGAGTCCAAGCATTTGCTAAATCAACACTTATTAGGGCAGGTTTTTTACCAAATCCAACTCTTCTTTGAAACCCTCTTTTTTTGTAAAGTTTTCTTGCTTTGTCAAATGCTTTTTCAAGCATTTTATCCAAATTTTCTAATTCATTTTTTTCCATTATTTACCTTTATTATTCGAGTGAATTAATTTTTAAATTTTTTCTTAAATTCTTCTTGTAAATTTCTATAAAATAAAATTAAAATTATATCAATTTGAATTAAATAGTTAAATAAATATTAAAACATTTTAATTTAATTCTAAATTTTAAATAAAGTATTTGAATAACTAAGATAATTATATTTAAAAATTAAATATTGAATCAACGTCATCCTTTAAATACTTTTCTCTTATTTTATTTCCCATTTCGTATATTTTTTTTTCTATGCATTTTTCAATATTTTTATTTTCTATTAAACATTCTTTTTTTACTTCTTCTATTATTAAATAAGGAAAAATAAGTTTAAAATAAATAATATAAAATATTAAAAAAAATAAGAAACTTAAGCACCATCTGAAAATTCTTTTAAAATTAAATTTTTTTTTTTCTGTAAAGCAGAATTAAAAATAAAACTCTTATTCCAATAAAAATTAAAGAA
>MDTG01443606.1_pt1 | contig 18563 bp, 12 predicted proteins | sample 811421 | NCBI WGS metagenome assembly MDTG01 (sample SAMN05326645, study PRJNA326480) | marine metagenome | isolation source: seawater | place: Pacific Ocean: South East | collected 2011
AAAGTTTTTATCCCCGATTCTAACATTCAATCTTTTGAAAATGAACAATTTGTCAACAATAAAAAAATATCGCAATTAAAAGCAAAAAAATCTACTCACGATTCTGATGATTCACATTTTAAAAACACTAAAACCTCTAAACAGAAGACAATACTAATCGTGGAGGACAATATGGAATTGCGTGAGTATTTGAAGTTTGAACTAAAAAATCAATATAAAGTTCTTGAGGCCTCTAATGGAAAAAAAGGATTAGAAATAGCTAAGAAAAATAAACCAGATGTCATTGTTGCCGATGTAATGATGCCAGAAATGGATGGATTTCAAATGACAAAATTATTAAAGTCTGATAGAGCTACATTGAATATTCCTGTAATTATGCTTACAGCAAAAGTTGCAGAGAGTGATAGAATTCATGGGATTAGTTCAGGGGCTGATATCTATCTAAAAAAACCGTTTAGTGTTGAACTTTTACAAACCCATTTAAGACAACTTATTAAATCAAAAGAAAGGTTTTATGAAACTTATTTTAATAGTTTAGACTTGGAAATAAATTCTACAGGAGGCAGCCAAAAAATTCTTGCAGATGTTATTAATGTTATCAATCAAAACCTATCGAAAGAGGATTTATGTGTTCAAGATATTGCTGATGAGCTAGCACTTAGTCGAAGTAAACTATACCGAAAAATTAAAGAGTTGACTGGAAAATCTGCTAATGAAATGATTCGTATGATGAGGTTGGAAAAGTCAAAGGAATTTTTAATAATTACTGACATGACTATTGGTGAAATATGCTACAAGGTTGGTTTTTCATCTCCTTCATATTATACCAAGAGATTTAAGGAGCATACAGGCCTAATACCAAAAGAATATAGATTACGTAATAAAGAGAAAAAAGAATTAATGATAGAAGAATGAAAAACATAAATAAAAAAAAAATAAATAGATTTCTTTCAGTATTAATTTTATTATTAGTTTTTCTGCCATCAAATCTACAAGCACAAAAAAACATTCCTATCACAGGTAAAATTATTGATGATAATGACAATGAGATTCCCTTTGCAGCGATTGGTATTATATCCAAAAATATCGGAACCACCTCAACAGAAGATGGGACTTTTTATTTTCAAATTTCTCCTAATGAATTGAAAGACACATTGAGTATTTCATCACTTGGTTTTTCCACCTATTTATTGCCTGTATCACAAATTTCACTAAATGAAAAAATGGTTATTATTCTTAAAGAAAAGACAACATCATTAAATGAGGTAGTTGTAAATTCAACTTCATTTTATGTTCGGCAGGCGTTAAAAAAATTGAAAGAAAACACCATTAATAAAAACCATGAGTTGAATTTGCTTTACAGGCGTTGGTCAGTTGAGGACAATATTTGCAGATTTTTGATCGAACAAAATATAAAGGCTTTAGATAGAGGTCCAAGCTCGTATCTAAATAGATTTTCTATTGAAAATACAAGAACGTCTGCAGATTACAGGTTCGTAAAAAATGAGCAAAAATTACATGCGCTTAAGTATATGGAATATAACAATCCTTTAAGAAAAGGAATAAATATAAATACTTATGAATGGAAAACGATTGGGGACAGCACATACAATGAAGAAGATGTAATAATTGTTCAAGGAGTTATTAGTGGACAGGAAACAATTGAGCTTTACATTGGGCTTGAAAGTTTTAAAATTTATAAGCTAGAAATGGAGAAAAAGCCTAAAATTGGTAAATCATTATCGGCCACCTACATATATAAGAAAAATAAGTCTGATAAACTTTACCTGAGCTATCATCAAAGAGAATGGAAAGGTGCATCTAAACTTCCAGAAAATGTTAAACGTGCTATGATAAATGCATCAAAAACACCTCCTGTTTATATTTCAATTGCTTATCGACATGAGGTCTATGTTCTTGATTTAATTGAAAACAAATCTTTATTTCAGACCAGGGAGAGTATTTCAAATCTGGATATGTCAAATTATGAGTCAAATTATGATGAGAAATTTTGGAAGTCGTTAAGTATTCCACCAAAAACAAGGTTTTATCGAAAAAATGTTGAGGAACTTGAGAGTATTTATGGGGTCGCACTGGAGGATCAGTTCAAGTATGCTAACCTTATAAATTAAAACTTAACGCTGAAGCTTAATTTTGATTAAACCATCATTTTCTTTTTTATGGTTAAAAGAAAATTTGTAAAGTTTATTGCCAACTTTAATTGTTCCATCATACTGACCATAAAAACCATTAAAATGAAACTCTTCGTTGAGGTTTATTTCTTTTTCAATTTTTGTATTCCAAGTCTCTTTAATTAATTTTTTTAGCGTATAAAATGCTTTTTTTGGCTGTAGTTCTGAATCCAAAATGCCGCCTGCATGTCCTCTCCAAGCATTTCGATCTGTTAAATTCCACATTGTCACTGAGCTCACGCTTGGCTTACTAAATAAAAGCGTGTATAAGTCTTTTATGTATTCAGCTTGGTAGTTTTCCCTTTCTTGAAGGCTTGGCAGCGTCAATTGTTTACCTTTTTTCTTAGACAAGTCTCTTTTTCTCAAAAAAACTTGGTGGTCCTTCCAGCCCTTAAAAAGCTTGGAACTTGTAACAGTAATCTCAGTGAATTGGATGTCTTTGCCAAGAGCCGCAAATGAATCTATGAGGTCTATAAGTTCTTGCTCCTCAAATATATTATCCTGCGTTTGCATATGCGCTTGCATTCCAATCGCTTGATAACCAACCCCTTTCTCATTAAAAAATTCATTTAACTTAAAAAATTCAGGGTCTTTTGGATGATAATGGTTATTAGTGTAAATCTTAGATGAATCGATTAGATTCACAAAATCATATAATTCAAGCATTGCAGGGAAAATTCCACCCTTATATTTTATCCAGCGAGTGACACCACTAGGAGTTACATGGGCCTTGAAAGGAGCAACGGCTTCATTATACACATCCCAATATTTTATTTCTGGGTATGAAAGTATCAAGTCTTTAATTCGTTTATAAATAATTTTTTCCAGACCTTCGGGATCATTATTATTGATGACCCATTTTGGAAGTGATTCATGCCAGAGTAATGGATGTCCTTTAATTTTCATTTTATTTCTAACTGCCCAAGATATTTTATCATCCATCCTTTTGTTAAAGCCAGTGAGGCCTCTTTTTTCGTCTCTTGCACCCCAATAAAAACCTAGAGTAACAAAATTAAAAACCTCTAAAACTCTTTGCCTGTAAATATCTTGGTATTTTGTCCCTTCAAAAGGTCCTTCTTGGGTCATGGAAACACCAAAGTTAAATGCATGGTTTACTAATCCTATATCCAACTTAGCAGGTTCAGTTCTACTGTTTTCTAACATAAAAACTAGCTTAGCCTTTCCTTTTCGATATGTTTCAATACGCTCATTAGCGCCTTCTAATTTCCATGGGATATGATCATAATATTGTTGAGATTTTACAACAATACATATCGAAAACATTATGAAAAATAGCAGGGTTATTCTCATCGAATTAATGTTTTTACTACACAAAATTAGTACAAGCTTAAAAATTCAAGTATAAGTTATTAGTCATTGTTTATAATGAAATGTGATTTTAAATTGTTTACACTATAGTACATTGAACAACAAAATGACATACAATAGTTTTACTTTCACCTTTTTACAGAATAATATTCAACCCTATCAAAATCAGCATATCCAGTACTCTCTTTCCCATTGCTCGTTGAATACAAGCCAATATGTGCTCCGGTATAGCCGTTACTCAGCAAAAGATCTCCAGAAGTTTCCGAAAGTAACTGAAAGTCGTCATTTTTTAGAGCATAATAAAATCGATAGTTATTGTTATATGATTCTACTTTTAGCTGAACTGGCAGTTTAGCATTGAAGTCAATTTTTTTCGAGGCAATGCTAGTTTCTATTTCATTCATAATTTTTAGTTCAATAGAAATATCATCATTAAATTTTTTGATGGTAAATGACAAAAAATTATTGTCTTTTTGGACGATGGCAATGCCTGATTCATCATTATTAATTGATGGTGAAAAAGTCATTTTAGTTTCAAAGCGGAATTCACTTTCAGTTTGTTTGATTCCAGTAAAGTTTGCACGTTTTCTCTCTTGCAATTTGTTGGAATTGGTGTAAATTCTTAAGTATCCAGGATTGCTTTCCAAATCAAACATTTTATACATTGGTGCTCGTCTGAAGTTCCATTCAATACCTAAATTGACATCATTAAAGTTATCAATAAAAACAGTTTCTTCATTTATATTAGTTTTACTAAAAATAATCGGGTTATTTTTTACAATCTTTCCAGACTCTGGAGCAATTACTGGCCATAATATTTTTCTTTCTTTCCACTCATAGGGCTCTCTTTCCCAAGTAACAGGGGCAATAAAAGTTTCTCGTCCCATATTTGATTTTCGCTTTATGTCTCCTCGAATACCTAACATCACTACATACCATCTACCGTCTTCAAGTTCAACAAAATCTCCATGCCCAGTACTGTGCACCCAATTGTCGTATGATAGATGCCTGGAGCTAAAAATAGGATTGCGTTCATTGGAAATGTAAGGTCCAGTAATTATATCACTTACTGCTACCATAATTGAATGATTAAATGATGTTCCGCCTTCAGCAATTAATAAATAATATTTGTTATCTTTTTTATAGATGTGAGGTCCCTCTGCCCAAACACCACCACAAGCACCTCTCCAAAGAAAAAAACGCTGGCCTATAAGTTGAAAGCTTTTTGGGTCTAACTCTTGCATCCAAATTTCAGTTTCACCAGAAAAAGTTGGGTTAGAGGGTTGATGGTTCCCTATGTACCAGACTCTACCATCATGATCAAAAAATAAATCTGGATCAATACCTGGTGCACCTTTAATCACAATTGGGTTTGACCATGGTCCCTCAGGGCTTGAGGATGTAATTATGAAGTTGGTTGCAGTTGCAAGTTGTTTTTTTTCATCGTAATAAACATTAGTTGAAATAATATGATACTTTCCATTATTAAAACGGATGGTAGGTGCGTGTATCCCTCCATTTGACTGTACGTCAATCAAATTTATTTTCCCAGAAACTTGTTCTAACCGATTCAAGCCATGACCTACTAGTTCCCAATTAACCAAATCTTTACTTCTATGAATAGGTAATGCTGGAAAATATTCAAAAGATGAATTAACCATAACAAACTCATCACCAACTCGACATATTGATGGATCAGGATACCCACCTGCTAAAATTGGATTCTTGAAAGTTTGAGCATTTAATGTACTAACAAAAATTACAAATATGATTTTTTGCCAGTATGAACAAAAGTTGTTATTGAATGAATTTAATGTATTATTCAATGATAAATTTTTACTCTAATATAGAAAAATGAAATTTTTAAATTCATTGCTTAAAATTACTATATGTGCTGTGAGTTCATTTTCGCAGGAGTTGCCCATACAAAATGGAGAGTTTGAGCAAATTTCTGATGGCATGTTTACTTTTTGGAAAAATCAATCAATTCACGGGTCAAATGCAATCTTTAATATAGTAGAAAATAACGAATTATTTGGTAGTACAAAAGCGCTAAAGACTCAGGTGAATGCGTTGGGTGACTATCAATACAGTGTACAAACAAAATCTGAACATCAGTTTTCTTTAGAAGAAAATCAAAAAATAACTATTTCCTTTTTCGCCAAAGCTAATTCTAATCAGCAGCAACCAATTCTTAAATTGTGTCTGAGCGACCCCTCGGTTGGTGTTTCAGTATTTAAGCAAACTTCTTTTAAACTCACTGATAATTGGGAACAGTATTCATATACTTTTACGGCGAATGAAAGTGTGCCTAGCTACCAAATAAGTTTTCGATATTTAAATGCAAATTCAACTTATTATTTGGATGAAATTAATGCGATGCCAGGAAAAGCTATTTCTATCAATATCAACCAGCGACATCAGTCGATTCAAGGCTTTGGGGGTGGTATAAAGCGAAGAACAGAGCACCTAAATGATTTATCTCTAACAAAAAGGAATGTTGTTGAAGATTTGATTTATAAGGATTTAGAAATCAATATGCTCAGATTTTTTATTCATCACTCCATTGAAAATAATCAAAACGATAATGATAATCCAAGCCTAATTAATATCTCCAATACATCGTGGAATTATTACAGCGGTGAATCATTTCAAGTTGGTGAAACAATACAAAGAGCCATCTCAAAAAGTGAGGTTGGTATTGATCATTTGATAGGGAATTGTAACAGCGCACCTGGCTGGATGAAAGTTAACGAATCACACAAACGAAGCTCACCAAATGAGGATGTGTCACTAAATACATTAAAGGAGGGTATGGAGCATGAATTTTCAGAGTATATAGAGATTTTCCTCACTGGAATGAAACAATATTTTGATATTGATGTTTCTGAAGTTTCAATTACAAATGAACCTGATTTTATAAATACCTATGAATCTATGAATCTTACAACAGATGTATTGGTAAATCTTCTCCCGTCCTTAAGAAGCCGCCTTGACTCTTCTTCCTTTTCATCGGTCAATATTATAAGTCCTGAGACGGCTAGAGTGAGCCCAGGAAATAGCGAGAAGTTAACGGCTGTAAACTCAGCCGTAAGTTATATTGAACAGATGTTTCAAGATTCGGCAACCAAAAGTGCAGTTGATGTCATTGCTACTCATACCTATTACGACTCAAATCATGATGCAAATTGGTCATCCCTAGAGCCTCTAGCTGATGGAAAGCCTGTATGGGTGACTGAATCTGCAAACTTGAAAAGTTTAGATTTTAGCATGAATGATGCATCTGATTATATTAAATGGATGACAAGAGGTTTTAATGAAGGTGGTATGACTGCTTATATGGTTCATTTACTTTTTGACAAGCACACCTATGCCACACCAGAGGAGGGTGATAAAGAAGGTTCATCAGGACTGGTGGTTTGGGACTATGAAGAAAACATCATCATTCCAAAACGCTATTATGCCTTCAAGCACTTTTCAACTTTATCAGGCAAGGGGTTCATCAGAGTTTCGCACACACATTTTGAAAATGATTTATACGTAAGTACGTTCCTAAATTCCAACGAAAATCAACTAGTTACCCATATTTTTAACTCAGGTAACCAATCGATTCCAATGACTGTTGAGATTCCTTACAACACATCTGATATATTTCGTTATACGACTGATTCTAATCTTGATTTTAACAAAACAGAAAATAATGTTATTGATGATCATCGATATATAGAAACTGATTTATCCCCCATGTCAATTAGTAGTTTTGTTTTTAATCTTTCATCAACACTAAATAAACAATCGGATAAAATAAGGTCGATAACGGTTTTTCCAAACCCAACTTCTGGTCCTATTTTCTTTTCTGGAATTGATAAAGAAATCAAATGTTCTGTTTTCTCTATACATGGAAAAAAAATATTTGAAAAAACAGTATCAGTTGAAAATAACTTAGATTTATCAGCACTAATAGAGGGGTTGTACTTTATTGAAATACAACATAGAGACAGTGTCAAAACTTTTAAAGTCTTACTGAATCGATGAAAAAAACAAAATTATTAATCATCCTATTATTAATTTTAATTTCGTGTACTTAAGTTGATATTTAGTGAGATATTTTTTTGTTTCCATTTTTTTAATATTAAACACAATTAATGCTCAAGAAAGTAAGAGTTATGAAGCATCTTATATTAAAAGTGAACCAATTATTGATGGAATACTATCTGAGGAAATTTGGAGCAATTTAGCACCAGCTACAAACTTTTCTTTGATGTGGCCTGAAACACGCCATGGAAACAAAATTCCCTTGAAATATGAAACTACTGCATATTTGGGCTATGGCCAAGATGCTATATATGTAGGTGCTATTTTAAAACATCCAAATCCAAACCAGATGCCTAAAGAATTTAGTCAACGTGATGAAATTTGGAATGTAGATGCAGAAACTTTTTTTGTAACCTTCAATACATATAATGATGATTTAAACTTTTTTGGTTTTCAGATAACAAGTGCAGGTACACTTGGTGATTTATATTCTTCGGGTTCCATCGACTCAGATGATTTTTTGTACGATACTGTATTTAGCGCGAAATCACATATCGGCTCAGATTTTTGGAGTGTAGAAATGTTAATTCCTTACAGCGCTCTTCGATTTTCAGAAAAAGAGGTACAACTATGGGGGTTAAACTTTGGAAGAAAAATTCAAAGTCTGGATGAAACCTACGTTTGGAGTCCTGTTAATGTTAATGAGTTTGAATATCATGAGTCCAATGGAATACTCACTGGAATAGAAAACGTTAGTCCACCTGTGAGGCTGTTTTTTTATCCTTACCTACAATCATCCATTAATCTCCAAAAAGGGGTAAAATCAGGATCTTCTTATTCAGCTGGTATGGATATTAAATACGGGTTAAGTAGCAGTTTTACTTTAGACGCATCTCTTATTCCAGATTTTGGTCAAGTTGCCTTTGATAACATAGAACTAAATATGGGCCCTTATGAGCAACAGTTCTCTGAAAATAGAGCTTTTTTTACTGAAGGCGCAACACTTTTTGAGATCGCAGATGGTGATATGGGTGGTGGATCATTTTTTTACAGCCGAAGGATTGGTGAAAAAGTCTCAGTAGGAGATGATTTATTAGAGAATGATGAGCAGGTTTATGATTTTGATGAAACACCTCAACTCTTAAATACGATTAAAGTAACTGGAACTACAAACAAAAATTTAAGCATTGGTTTTTTAAATGCCATAACTGACAAGGTTGAAGTTGAAATCCAAAACTCGACTTCAAATGAAAGAAAAAAACAAACCATACAGCCTTTATTAAACTACAATGTACTTTCCTTATCTCAACAACTACTGAATGACTATTCATCAATTAGCGTACTAAATACTAACAAAACTGGAGGTGATCATCTGCATGGCAATAATATTGCCTTTGTGGCAGATTTGTTTGATGACAATAGAGATTTCAATATTAAGTTAAAAGCTTTTGGTAGTAAAACACCCATAGAAAATAGCAAAAATGGATTTAGGTCGGGCATTAGTTTAAGTGAACTCAAAGGAAATTTTAGATACAATGTCAGTTGGTGGGGTGTAGATAAGCATTACAATCAGAATGAGTTAGGATATTTTAATTTTTTAGATAATCAGAGGTTTTCATCTAGAATAAGTTATCAAATTCTTGAAGAGTATGGCTTTCTAAGAAAGTACAGTAACTATTTATGGTTTCATGATACTCGTACGTTTCACTCTTTTGATAGAAAGTCATGGGGTTTAAGATTTGGAAATGATTTCTCAACAAAAAATTTAATGGTTTTTGAGGCTGATTTTGCTTACTCATCAAGAACAAAAGATTATGACAAACCCAGAGAAATAAAACGCTACATAGAAGAACCTGAGAACTTCCAAACAAAGCTTGTGATTCAATCGAATAAAAATAAAGACTTGTCATACCGAATTCAACTGAACAACTATGCGTATTTTAAAGAAGATTTTGACGAACAAAAATCTCAAAATAGACTTAGTTTATCAACGCTTTATCGTTTTTCTGAACAATTTTCACTTGCAATAAAGTCCAACCACCTAGATTTTAAAGACGATGTAGGGTATCTAGAGTCAAAAAACCAAGATATTTTTTTTGGAAGAAGAGACATTAGTTCTGTAGAAAACAATATTGACCTTAGTTATTTTTTTGATAGTAGGAAATGGATTAACTTAAGACTAAGAAACTATTGGAGTAGAGCCAAATACGATCACACACTTTTTAGACTAAATGAAAACGGAAAACGAACTGAAATAGACTTTTCACTTTTAGATTTTAACCCAGATACAAACTTCAACATCTGGAACCTAGACATTAATTTTGAGTGGTGGTTTGCCCAAGGAAGCAATTTGGTTTTGCTGTACCGAAATCAATTGTTTAAAAGTGATAATGATACAAAGCTTGATTATTTCAGAAGCTTAAATAATCTTTTTGATCATACTGCGCAGCACCAATTTTCGCTAAGAATTAATTATCTAATTGATTTCAATCGAAAAATGAAATAAAAATTAATTTTAAGGTTAAACTAATTAAATGATGTGCAGTCAATAATCCATTTAATAACTTCAATAAAGCTTTAACTACTAAAAAATTAGGTCACGAATAAATCAAATAATAAAAAACTTTATTCTTATAAATCGTTTTTTTGTTATGAGGTAAAGAAATATTGTATCTGCTTAATTTCATCTTAGATTGCTTATAAAAAAAAACTAAATTCGCATGTTAAATAAATTTATAAATGTCATACTTAAGTGAATTCATAAAAAATAGAAGTGTAGGGGCAATATCATCTAGCAGCAAGTCACTTGGTAGGTTTATGTTTGGAAAACTGAACTATTCAGACGCAAAAGTAATTGTCGAACTTGGAGGTGGAAGGGGTGTTTTTACTCATGAAATTTTAAAGCTTATGAATACAGATTGTAAGCTACTGGTATTTGAAGTCAATAAGGCATTTTGCAACAAACTTAAAGCTGAAATTCAAGATGAACGTGTTACCATTATCAATGATAGTGCAGAACAAATAGGTTCATATTTAAACCAATATATGTTCGAAAAAGCAGATCATATCATTTCGTCTTTACCACTCTCCATGTTTTCGCTAGAATTAAAAGAATCGATTTTAAAAAACGTCACTGATTTTCTCAGTGATGAAGGACATTTTTTACAATTTCAGTATGCCCCCTTTGACTATAAAAGATTGAAGAGTCACTTTGGAAGCGTCAAAATGAATTTTTCAATTCTAAACTTTCCTCCGGTATTTGTCTACAGATGTATGATGTAGTTTCGTTATAATAACAACCATTCAAAGAAACCACTCAAAGAGTAGTTTTTCCTGATTATGCGATTGTCCTATTGTTTTGTAAACTTAGCTGTTGCAATTATTTGATTTCCATCATCGATAACATTTAACAAAAACAGTCCTTTTGAAAGATGGGATAAATTCAATGGAATTTGATTTATTCCCGATGAAAAATCGACATTATGCTGCTCCACGATTTGTCCCTTTATATCGTAAATTTTCAAACCACCTCGCATCCATTCCGAACTCCGAAACCGAATCATAATATCATTCAAGACAGGGTTTGGTATAATATTTAGCAAAGAACTCTGTGGAATCCTTTCGTAGGGAGTGCTTAAAATTGGGCTTGAAATTAGGTCTAAGCGATTTATGTCATATGCGTCAAATTCCGTATCAATAATTGTTGATGAAGAAGCCCCAAGAAAATCTCCAATAATTGAAGAATAAACTTGTCGGTAATCGTATTGCATTTGGGTTTCCAAATCAAAATGTTTGACGTTACCCCCATAAGTAAAATTATCCAGGGACAAATGCGATCCCGTAAATCCTGGCTTAACTCCAGTCCCAATCACAAACATAGGACCAAGATTACCGTGATCAGTTCCTTTATTTCCGTTTTCAATTGGTTTTCTGCCAAATTCTGTAAAGGTTGTTGTAACTACATTTTCGTCTATACCCAATTGCTCTAAATCATCCTGAAAAGTCTTAATTGATTCACTAAGTTCAGTTAACAAATCAGCGTGCTTACCTAAGTGGGAATTGGTTTGACTATCGACTTGATTTGCATGATTATCAAAGCCATCGATTCGAAGTAAAAAGATCTTGGTTTTTGAGCCCCCTGAGATCAATTTGGCAACCGTTTTTAATTGATTGGCTAAATCAAACTGGGGATATGTCACCACATTCGAGCCCGCATTAAATACCGCACTGATTCTTTCGGCATATTTGGTAGCTGTCACCTCCATGCCATTGATAAAATTAATATTATCAATATATTCTGAAGACATATTACCATAATCAGCAAGAGGGTTTCCGATATTAGATAATTGTGAGTAAAAACCAGATGCATCTTGTCCAGATAAGTTAATATCAACTTTATGCTCTTCGTCTGAGTGAAATTCATCAGCGGGTTTCTTGTTGCCCAATTGTATACCCAAAGGGTCTTGATAAGTTGTGTGATCAAATGCAGAATGAAGGTATCTTGCCATCCAGCCATCAGGTTTATTGCTATTTTCATCTGTACCATCACCACCTTTTGACATTATAGCCCTGCCGCTAAAATGGGACTTATTCAATTGTGGATAGCCAACCCCGTGAACAATATTGAGTTTTCCTTCATCCCATAACTCCTTAAAAGCTTGTAAATTAGGATGTAGAAGAGTTTGGTCCTGTAAACCAAGAGTTGTGTCCAGTTCAATTCCAGCATTAGTCCCCGATTCTTTTATTCGAATCGTCGGGCGAATACTTGCGTATTTGTCATATTGATTTTTGGGAATTACAGAATTTAATCCGTCATTACCTCCACTTAGTTGAATCATTACGATACTACGATCACGAATTACATCCTCTGAAACATTATTCAGAAGTTTTGTTCTTGTGAAAGCATTCACAAGATGACCGTTCAGCATAAATCCAGCCAAGGAGCCAGTTGATGAGATTTGAATAAATTTTCTTCTTTTCATTTTTTTATTCTTAGGTTGTTTGGAACTCTTGTGACCAGATAAGAGCTTCAATCAAAGATTTTAGAATATCATTCACTGTGTTCACTTTTTTCCCCTGAAGATAATCTGCCCAAAGTGATTCCCAATAATAATACTTGGAATCTCCATCTTGTAACAAACTCCCTCCGTCAAACAAAAAAGTATCAATAAAGTATTGTTTTCTTTCATCACTAGCTGATTCAGGGAACATCATATCTGTAAAGGTTGTCAAAATCAGCTCTGGGTCTTTTGGATCCGTGACAACTGATTGTAAATAGGCCGCAGGATTAAAGCCATAACTCCCCTTGAAAAATACGTTTTTGCAAATGTTATACCTGTATATAATGGTGGATGAATTAAACCAACTTTTGTCATAGTTTGGTCCTGAATAATGTGCTGGAAATCCAGCAGGTGGTGTTGTTGTCTCTCCAAAAGGAGGCTGGGAACTTTGAACCAAAAATTTATTTATAAGGTTATTGGAAAAGAATGATTTATAGTGAAGCTCCCCTTCGTCTATCGGATGGGGAACAGGGAAATCTAACAATGAAATAGATTGAAGTGCAAGTTCTAATGGAGACTTGATTAGACTTCCAATAATTTCGTCTGAGTTAAGGTTGTCATCTGCATCGTAAAAATGTTTACTTTTTAGTAGTTGTGATATCACCGCTTCCAAATTGTAGTTTGCACGGAAAGTATTTGAAAGAGGGCCAATGATATCATCCTCAATTTCTGTTGAAATGTTACGAGAAACAAAAAACCTGTAGAGTTTTCTACAAATGTATTTGGCAGTTTCATCTTGAGCTAATATTACATCAATTAAATCACGAAGTTCAGCCTCCATTTGGGCTTTTTTCTGGCTCTCAGTTTGTCCAGTTGGATCCCAAGCAGGGATTAGATGATTGTTAAAATGGCTGCTTAATTGCTTAGAATTAAAGTTATGATCACTTGGTACAGGATATCCACATGGAAAATTTCCATTACTTTCCCCATTTAATGGCATTGAGGAACGTTGATTTTTATCAAATCTCCACCCTGTCAAAACTTCTGCAATTTTTTCAATATCTGCCTCTGTATAATTTAATGGACTACCATCAAATGCTACGTTTCCATTTTCATCTAAATAAAAAGGTTTTCCAACACCAATAGTATACAGTTCAAGTAACTCACGAGCGTAGTTTTCATTGGGGTTGTCAACCGTATTTTCATCATTATTCAAAAACTCCAACATTCTAGGATTTATTGAAACTTGAAAAACAAGTTCTTTCCAATCAGTAAGACAAAAATGTTCAAGAAGCATAATATAATCATAGTAATAAGCACTATTACCATTATCTTTCTGAGGTGCAGTTAGGTTGGTGAACAAAAAATATGTCATCTTTGAGCGTAAAGAGGTGTCACGCCTAGCTTCATCCATCCACCAAGAAGTTACATAATCATTCTCTTTTTGAAGACCAGAGCCGTTATCAACATTGACTGTGCCATAGGTTGGATCATCATTTATCCATGGAGAGGGCGAAGTCAAATTTCCATTTACATAGTGTATAGGTTGATTCAGGTTTTTATCACTTGTCGCAAGTAAGTCACTTAGCGCCTGATCAACAGTGTAATTTGAGTATTGCTCTATACGTGCTTTTGTGACATTAAAAGTTGCACGTCGCAATAGATGCTTTGCCAATCTTAAACCAAGAACACCAGAGTAAGGATCTAAAGATGCCATATTATTTTATTTTTAAATATAAATTTCCATTTTTTTAAAATAAAATTATTTTGAAAAATTTTTTGTAATTGTAATAAAATTTTATTTAAAATAATGATGATTAAAAAATTAATACATTTAAAAGTTAAAATGAAAAAAAGTATGATAGCGTTAATTGAAAACGTTTTCTCAGAAAAAACAAAAAAACTGAGCGAACGAATTATCATCAACATTGCGATTTTCAGTTTTGTTGTTCACCTTATTTTGATTTTTCTCCATAATTTTGGAGTCTTTGGAAATTTAGACGAAAGTTCTGGCTTTTTTTCAAGCCCAATTGCTGCGATTTACACCCCTTTTTCTTTTATACTTTTATATGAAGTATATCTTTTAATCTATTATTTACCCAAGTCGATGACCATCTATATTGGGAAACAATACGAAATTATCATGTTAATTGTGATCCGCAGACTATATAAAGATTTGTCTCAACTTGAACTCAGTGACAATTGGTTTAGTATCCAAGAAGATCTTCAATTCACATACGATTTACTGGCAACCATTATTCTATTTATTATGATTCACCTGTTTTACAAAATGAATAAAAACCGGGTACGTAAATTACTAAAATTGACTGAGACAAGACCTGAAATAATTCGGTTTATTCAAATCAAGAAAGTCATCGCATTAATCTTAATCCCATTGTTTATATTAATGGCAATATTTGCTTTTGGAAATTGGGCATATAGCACACTGATCAATCCATCAGAAATAACAGATTTAGCAAATATTAATAATCTATTTTTTGACGAATTTTTTACCGTCCTCATTCTTGTAGATGTGCTATTATTATTGTTTTCGTTCACGCATACAGATAAATTCAACAAAGTGATCCGCAACTCAGGGTTTGTGATTTCCACGATTTTGGTTAAGCTGTCCTTTGGTACCGAGGGACTGTTGAATTCAGTCTTAATTGTAACAGCTGTCGGCTTTGGGGTTTTGATTTTGTGGATTCACATGATGTTTGAGAAAAATAAAATTCCAACCAACTATTAAAAAAGCCCACACTAGAAGAGTTTTGTATAAACTCTGAAATAAACAGGTTTGAGGCTACCAAATTGTTCAAGGATCCACGCGAAGGTGGCTTGCTTTTGCAATTAAAACTCACCTCTTCTAATTGAATTAGTGTTGAGTTTATCAAAAATAAAACCAGTGCAGGCAGTATATTTTAATGAACGTATTTTAATCTATGTTATTTCAGATAATAACGTGTCGATTGTTTGTAATTTTTTGCCAATATCTTCGTAGCTCTCACTACTTTTTGTCTCCTCTTGGCGAAGTTGAAGAGCAAGCTGTAAAGCACACATTGCAAGTACATCTTGTTTATCCTGTACGGCGTAATTTTGCTCATAGTGCTTCATCATCTGATCTATTTGCTTGGCTGAACTTCTCAAAAATTCTTCTTGACCCTCTGTAACACTTAGTGGGTAAACACGGTCTCCAATTGTGATTTTAATCTTTTGCATTAGACTGTAGAAAGAGATAAAGTGTCTAAACAAGCATCAATTTCATGAATTAGCTTTTCAATTTGTCTTTTAGCTTTTGTACTACTTTGCCCAACTCCATTAATCGATTTTGCTGTTTGTACGGCTTCCAGTTTCATTTTCAAATCACTAATTCTCTCATGTTTGTGTGCCAACTCTTGTTTTGCATGTTCTAATCGTTCGATTAGTGAATGGTTTTCCTGTTTTAGCTGTTTCATTTGCTCAACAACAGTATGTAAGCGTTCAGCAATTGAGTCAACAATTTTAGAGGTATTAGACATTAACGTTGCTCTTACGTTATCCAAAGGTATGGGAATAGAACTACCAAAACAAGTTTATGAACTTTTACTTTAACAAGTAATCGCTTATTTTTACATAATGCGAGCAACCGCAACTTTGATCTTTTTTTGTATATCATGTTTTATTTGTGCTCAACATAATGACCTTCAGCAGTACTCCCTGCCAATCGATATTCCAATCTACCTGTCAGGTACTTTTGGAGAGCTCAGAAATTCAAATATTCATGCAGGGATTGATATCAAAACACAAGGACGGGAAGGTTTTCCCCTTAAAGCAGTTTCAGATGGCTATGTATCGCGAGTGAAAGTTTCTACATCTGGTTATGGAAAAGTAATTTATATCAATCACCCTGATGGCAAAACCTCTGTTTATGCCCATTTAAATAAATTCTCTGAACCCATTATTAATGAGGTTAGAAAAAAACAATATGATTTACAATCCTTCGAAGTTGAAATGTTTTTTAAACCAACAGAACTGCCTGTTTCAAAAAATGAAATTATCGGCTTTTCAGGAAATACAGGCGGATCATTTGGCCCTCATCTACACTTTGAACTTCGCGAAACTTCAACCCAAAAACCGTTCAATCCTTTATTGTCTCACTATGATATTGAAGACTCAATTAGGCCGGTAATCCATACACTAATAGCATACCCAATTAGCGAAGATGCTATTGTCAATTCCTCAAAGCAAAAACTCGAAATTCCTTTTCAAAAAATTAATGATAGCATTTATGCATCAGAACCAATTGAAGCAATTGGAAAAATTGGATTGGGAATAGGAACTTATGACCGGCAAGACAATACGTACAATAAAAACGGTGTTTATTCAATCAATGCGAAGTTGAACGGAACACAAATCATAGACCTCAAGTTTTCCGAAATTCGATTTTCAGACTCTGAATTCCTCAACACCATAATTGACTACCCCCGATTCAGCCGTACAAGACAACGTATTGTTAAGCTATTTCGATCAACAGCAAATGAGTTGGGCTTCTTCGAATATTTGGAAGATGGGTTTATTGATGTGAAAATCGGTAAGGATTATGCATACCAAATAAAAGTTTCAGATGCCAACAACAACAACAGGTACCTCTTTATTCAGATCAAAGGAAAAGAACAAGAGATCGCCATAGTTCCAAATGAGCTCCCCCAAGGAAAAGAGATTGAGCCAAACCGGGATTATCTTTTTTTGTATGATGGTGCAGAAATTTATATTCCTAAAAATACAGTCTATGGCAACAATCGGTTTCTAATTGGATTTGAAAACAATAAGCTAGAAATCAAAGCAGATCATGTCGCATTGCGAAAAGCTATTAATATCAAGATCAAGGCACCAGATTTAATAGAGAGTCATTATCTAGGTATTCAATTTAAAAATGGAGAAACCGGATTCATAAGCAAATCAATTCAAAATAACCACTTTGTCGCAAAAATCAAAAAAACAGGAATATACACAATAGCGCAAGATACCATCCCGCCGATTATAAAACCATTCCAACTCTACGATAAGCGTTGGCTTTCAAATTTCAAGTCCTTGCGATTTACAATTGATGATAAAGAAACTGGAATCCATTCTTATCAGGCAACTATTGATGGCAAATGGGTTTTATTTGAGTATGAACCCAAGAAAAAGGAAATCACTTTTAATTTTGATGATTATTTTTCTTTAGAAGGAACAAAACATAAACTCAAAATTTCCGTTACTGATAATGTGGGGAATGAGTCAAACCACGAATTGGAATTTTTCAGAAAGTGAGAACTAAATTCATTGTTATTTTTTGTGGGTTGGTCTATGCCAGCTCAGTAGCCCAACAAGCCATTGTGCGTGGTATAATCACAAATAACAATCTAGTCCCAATTCAAAACGTGACCATTTCTTCTGCTAGGGGTGGCACCATTTCAAATGTAAATGGATTTTATTCTTTACAAGTTCAGTCCAACAAAGATATCCAAATCATCTTTCAGCATATTGGGTATCAAAATAGTGTTGTAAAACTTCAACTTAAACCTGGAGAAATCTATGAGTTAAATCCTGTTATAAAGGAGTCAGAAGAGCAAATTGCTGAGGTCATTGTACAGGCAAACAATCAGCGTGTGGTAAAAGGAATGACGGCTTTGACACCAGAAACGATTCGCAGTATCTCCGGAGCAAATGCCGGCGTGGAAAATCTATTAATTAGTCTGCCAGGTGTCAATTCCAACAATGAACTCAGTACACAATATGCTGTTCGCGGTGGAAACTATGACGAAAACTTAGTTTACGTTAACGAAATCGAAGTTTATCGGCCTCAACTGATTAGATCGGGTCAACAAGAAGGTTTGAGCTTTTTAAACCCTGACATGATTCAGAAAGTGCAGTTTTCTGCTGGTGGGTTTGGAGCATCATACGGAGATAAACTATCGTCCGTACTAGATATTAACTATAAGAGTTTTTCTAAAAACCAAACACTTTTGTCACTAAGTCGATTGGG
>MDTG01264109.1_pt1 | contig 18561 bp, 17 predicted proteins | sample 811421 | NCBI WGS metagenome assembly MDTG01 (sample SAMN05326645, study PRJNA326480) | marine metagenome | isolation source: seawater | place: Pacific Ocean: South East | collected 2011
GCACCTACATTGTTAAATATTTTTACAAAACCAGCTGGAAGTGATCCATCATACCAATATAGTAATGTCTTAAAAAATTCAAAATTTAAATGGAATGAAAAAAATCTAAAAAAATATTTATTAGATCCACAAAGCTTCCTACCAGGAACATTGAAAAAAGTAAAAATTAGATCAGAAGAAGAAGCAAACAAAATTATAGAAATTTTGAAAAAAGTTTCTATACCCCAATAAAAGTTTAAATATTTATTTCATTAAATTCACTTTGTAATTTATTTCTATTATGGTTAGAAATTATTAAAATTTTATCTCTAAAAAAATTAGATTTAAAAAAGGTTTCCAATTTTTTACTATTTTCATTATCAAGATTATTAAATGGTTCATCCATTATAATAATTTTTCTATCAAATATTAATGACCTCAGTATCGATAGAAGTTTCAACTTACCACCACTTAGTTTATAGACGTCTTCATTTAGTAATTTATCAAAATTGAAATGGTTTATTATATTTTTATAATTCTTAATAAAATCCTTTTTATTAGAAAATAAACTAAGATTTTCATAAACAGTTCCTTCTATAAAGTGGTCAGTTTGAGGAGAAAATGAAATAAATTTTTTCCTAAATTGTATATAATTTTTTATTATACTATTATCTTTGTAAGTTAATATTTTCCCATCGAATAAATTATTTAGGGATATTAAATTTAATAATGTCGTTTTACCCTTCGCATTAGCTCCTTTTATTATATATTTTTTCCCAATATCAAATTTATATATCTTTGAAGACACTGAATAACCATTATTAGGATATTGAAAATTGTTTATATGGTATTCTATTTGTCGAAAATACTTAATTCTTATTAAACTTTTTTTCTCTAGTTTGATTTCATAATTATTATCCAAATATTTTAAAATATTAATGCTATAATCTTTATACATATTTAGTTGATTTAAACTTACCTGAACAGAATTAAAATATGGAAATAATCTAACAGCAACAATACTTAGCAATAAAAAACTCTCTATATTAAGTTCTTTTTTTATATGAAAATATAAAATTAGGATAATTAGTAAAAAAATTTCCATAAAGTTTTTATTTGAATTAGCTAAAAAAGAATTAATTTTTCTAGAATTTGATATTGAGTAAACTATTGATTTATAATTATAAATTAATTTATTTTTATTAGAATAAAGTGATAGTAATTTAGACATACCACTTAAGTTCTTCAAATAAGAAAAAAGCTCAAATGTTTTTTTATGCATTTCAGAACCAATTTTTCTTGTCTTATTGTAAAGGAAAAAAAAAATAAAAAATGAAATTAGAAATATTATAATTAACCCATAACCAATATTTGCTTTTAGGCTTATATACACATAAATTGAAAAAACTATAATTAAAATAGATTTAGAAAAAATTTGAAATAATGAAATTAATACAGCTGAAAAAGCATAAATATCATTCACAATGACTTGATTAGCGCCTTTCTTTAAATTGTTATCTAAAAATTTATTTGTTTCATCAAAAACCAAAGAGTTGAATATCTTTGAAGATATATTTCTTTCTATACTAGCTATAAAACTTTGTGTTAGTAAATTAATAAATACTAATATTAGACTACCACTTATAATTAATAAGCAAGCAATTATTGGTATTAATTCTTTGTTAATTTCAAAATAATTTAAATATTCATTAATTAATATTATAAATTTATTTGAGCCTATACCTACCTGTGAATTAAAAAAACTTGCTATGAAAACAATAAAAGTTGAGATTCCTATTAGCTCTAAAACTCCAGCGACACAAAGAAAAATAATAATCAAAGGTAAAAAGAATATGTATATTTTATTTGTTAAGAAGATTATTTTGAGAGTGTTTAGCAATTTGATATTTACTTACTTTAAATTAAATCATCTATTTTGGAGATTGAAAATAATTTAATTTAAATTATTATTTGGTCGATGTCTAACGATCTCCCAATTTTTATCGAAAATCTTCGAAAAGATAAAAAACTCGATATTTCTATTGATAAAAATCTTAAAATTGACTGGCCGTGGACTAAGATTGCTGGTCCCTGTTCTGTGGAGGGTGGACCAGGCGATAAATATGATATAGTAGAAATTGCTAAGATTGTTAAAAGCAATGGTGCCAACGCTCTAAGAGGAGGAGCATATAAGCCATGCACTTACCCTGTGGTCTCCTCAATATCTACTGGTAATTATAATTGGAAAGAGGGTTTGCGCGAAGAGGGTTTAGATTTACTTAATCTTGCAAAAAAAGAAACTGGTTTGCCAATAGTTTCAGAAATAATGCATGATAGTCAACTTACTAATAAAACCCTAGATATAATAGATATAATTCAAGTTGGTACTAGAAACGCTCAGAACTATGACCTCCTTGACTCGTTAGGTGAAATCAATAAACCAATTTTACTTAAAAGAGGTCTTTATGGGCAAATAGAAGACATGTTAGGAGCAGCAGAAAGAATTATGACAAGAGGCAATACACAAGTTGCTTTGTGTCCAAGAGGGGTTGGTGGTGGCCCATCTTATAGACATATTTTTGGGAGTATATGGTCACCTGACATTATGATAATCCCCGCACTTAACGAGCTATCAAACATTCCAATAATATATGATCCAAGTCACTCAACTGGATATAGAAATTTTGTCAAACCAATATCAAAAGCGGCTTTAGCAGCCGGTGCTAATGGTTTAATAATAGAGGCGCACCCAAATCCAGATAACTCTGTTAGTGATCCAGAGCAGGCAATAACATTTGATACTCTTGGCGAAATTTTTGAATGGTCAGCATAGTCATAAGAACTTTTAATGAAGCCAAGAATTTATCTAAATTAATTAAAATACTTAGTAAACAAACTATAGATCATGAAATCATAGTAGTAGACTCCGGCAGTAATGACAATACTCTTGAAATAGCTAAAAAAAATGCTTGTAAAATCTTAATATGTAAACCTTTTACATATGGTAAAGCTTTAAATATTGGCATAAAAAAAGCAAAGCACAAATATGTTTGCTTGTTAAGCGCACATTGTTTTCCTACATCAAATAAATATTTAGAAAACATGCTTAATGATTTTGATCACCATATGATTGCTGGTGTTTATTCTAAACAATTACCTACAAAAAATGCAAATATATTGGATAAAAGAAATCTTAGTATTATTTTCAGAAATGAAAAATTATATCAAAGAAAAGACTCATTTTTTAATAATGCATCAAGCATGATAAGAAAAGATATTTGGAAAATGATTAAATTTGATGAAAAGCTTAATGCCTTTGAAGATATTGATTGGTCAATGCAAGTCCAAAAGATGAACTATACAATAGTTTATGAACCTTTATCTGCAGTTTATCACTATCATAATGAGGATGAGTATAAAACCATCACTAGATACGAAAATGAATGGTCTTCATATAAGGAAATCATCAAAAATTCAAGGGTAGTTAACTCTAATAGAAATGAACTTATTAAAAATTTATCTATTTTAGTAATAATACCCGCAAAAGCAGACTCAAGAATAATATCAAAAACTTCAAAAAAATATTCCAAATTAAAGAAATCATATTTAGAAATAACAATTGATTATGCTAAAAAATCAAAGTACTCATCAGAAATAGTTGTTAGTTCTGAAGATACTAAAGTTTTAAGTATTGCTGTAAGAAATAATGTTAAAGGTCTTATTAGACCAAAATCACTGATAGGTGATGCTGAAGTTGTTGATGTTTACTTACACGTTGTAAATAATATTGACACTAATAATTTTGATTATGTTGTTTGTTTACAGCCTGATTTTCCTAAAAGATCTATATCCTTAGATAGTTGCTTAGATTATATGGTCAAAAATTATTATGATGATTTAATAACAATAGACAAATCTAATGAGAGAAGTGGCAGCATAAGGATATTTAAATATAAACATTTATTGTCAGGAAACATTAGTAAGAGGATAGGTTGCATCTCTGATTCTGCAGAAGATATTCATTATAAAAAAAGTTTATTAGAAATAAAAAATATAAGTTAATTTCACTAATATTCTTCAATTGCTTTTTTTAAGCTTTCAGTACCACTAAGTTTGTTTTTGAAATTATTTAATAAATTTTTAATAAAATTTCCAATTCTTTTATGACCGCTGTTATCTCGATAAGGATCGATTTCATCTAAACAATTCCAATCAAAAGAATTATCAATAAAATTATGTACGTATAATTCATTAAGTCTTGTAATTAAATCATTTAAATTATTAAAAAATAAATTTTTAAAATATTTGTTTACATAAGAGCTCTCTTTTTCTTGAAACAAATTATTTGAATAAGATAAGCAGATCAAATTATTGATCAGACATTCATACATAACAGAGGGCGTTAGTAATGTTGTACAAATTGCAATATCAGCATCATCAGTGAAGTTAGAGACAGTGTTCCTTAAAGGATTTTTTTCAATATAAATTCTTCCATTTTTTTCGAAATTAATAAATTTTTTTTTGATTTCATCACTTAAAGTATCGTAATTGTTCATTTTTTTTGTTTTATATATCACACCAATATCTTCTTTATCTTTAAGCCACTCAAAAATTCTTAAATAAAATTTTTCTATTGTAGAAGTACTGATACAAATATAATTTTCAGGATCGTTTGAATGAACACAATCAAAAATAAGAATTTTTTTTGTTATTTTTGAGTTAAAATTATAGTCAATTTTTTTTTTAATTTTTGGATATGGGTACCCAGAAATGAGTATACGATCATTATAGTTATAACTTTTTGATAATCTATGAACCATATCATTTCCCCATGTGAACAAAACATCCTGAGGAAAATTACATACCCAATGATAAACATCTTCAGATATGTATGATCTATTTCTACCTATTGATATACCATCTAAATATTTTAAGGCTATTCTTTTAACAATGTTATTCTCATCTGTTTCATCTGAGTCGAGATCAATCTTAACATTTTTTCTTTGAAAAAATTGATACCAAAAATTTACTTTTATTAAAAAAAACTCAAAATTCTTACATATCCATAAGTTAATCTTATCATTTGATAACTTATATTTGATTGTCCTATTTAACAAATAAAATTCATCGATTAATTTAGGAAAAGAAAATTTCCACATATGATAAATATTTTCATTACTCTCTAAATTGAGTCTTTTAAGATCACTTTTTTTTGAAATATATAAAACGATATCTTTTTGACTAATATTATCATTACTGTTCCAATAAAGATCATTTTTAAAATCTTTATTTAGTCCTTCGTAACATTGAACCCCAACTTTAACATTTTTATTTTTTATATCTTTAGATAAATTATTAATCCTTTTACCGTAATATTTTTTTGATTCAATTAACATCTTCTTGATGAATTTTTTAAGAAATATTTTTGAAAAAAAAGACGATTTAATTTTGATTTTATATTCATGTTTTATAATATCCTCAATTAAACAAAATCCATTATATTCTAATTCATTAATTTCAAATTTATCTTTAAGCACATCTAAATTCTTAGACTCCCACTTCTTCTCTATTATTTTTATTGATAAAAGATAAAAATCATTAAAAAGCAACTTTCTAAAATATAATTGCAACAAACTCTTATCAAAATATTTTGACATTTCATTAAATAAATCATTTTCATTCAATTTTTTTATAGCATAATTTGATAATTCATTATTTTTATCACATATTGAATTAACAAGTGAAAACCCCCCTATAAATTTATCATTATTGGTTAAATTTTTTTTATTTTTCATATTTTAGATATAAAGTATGTAAAAGGACTTAATACCCCATCATCATTCTTAATTTTAATTTCACCATATTCCTCATAATTTAAACCAAAATATTTCAGGATTTGATCTTGATTGCTAAAATATTCAAGTCCATATTTTTGTTCTTTATGTTTATAAATTGTCAGTAAATGTACTAAGTAGATTTCTTTATTAGTTTTTTTTTTATATTCAATTAATTTTTTTATAAAAATCTTTAAATGGGGAAGAACATACCATGTTATTTCTTGTAATAAAAATACCTGAGTTTTCATTTTGTAATGTATATCAAAATTAAGGAATTCACACACTTCGAACTGATATTTTGGGAATTTTTCTCTTGCTTTATTAATTGCCGTTTCTGAAATATCTGTACCAAAACAAGAAACGTTTTCAAAATTTAAAATATTAGTAGTATTCCCAAAACCACAACCTATTTCAGAGACAATTATTTTATTTTTTGTTTTTGATAATTTTTTAATAAAATTTTTAACTATTGCTTTTCTCGTGTCATTGATAACATTATTATCATTTTGACCCCATGGGTTATCAATATCCTTATATAAATTTTCAAAATCACCAATTAATTTTCCATTTTTAATTACATATTTATGGTATGGTTTTTTTTTATTTTTAATTTTCATATTCTTTTGTAAAAAAAGGTTAAATTTTTTTATTTAAGTATAAATTTACAATATTTCTTGAAGACATATTTATTTTATAAGGTTTTTTTAATAAATTGATATAATCAGTATAAGTATCAAAATCTAATTTTATTTCGGGAAATCTAATTTTTTTGTCAGGTGGATTAAATGTACAAATCTTATAATTTTCCTTAGCTTCAAATAAATAATTAAATATGTGTTCTCTGTGTGACTTTTTCTTAGCTTTTTTATCTATTGTTTTCATGAGCTCTAAACTACACATTTCAGCACCCAATCCATCTGGATAACTATTGATAAAATTTTTTTTTTTGCTTTTTTCCCACTTGCAATAAGACATATGATTAAATATGTAATCTGGTTTTAATTGAAAGTATTTATTTATTAAAATATCTATTTCCTTTCCACTAATTAATGGATTATCTGCACAAATTCTTACAATGTGACTCGCATTAAATTTTTTCGCGGCGTTTAAATATCTTTTTACTAAATCAAATTCATCACCTCTATAAATTCCTACTTTAAATTTTTTTAAATAAATTTCTAAAATGTCATTATCTTCTGTATTAGGTATAGCAAATATAAGTTTATTAATTTTTTTTGATTTCAAACCTCTTTTCAAAAGCCAATATACAATTGGGTACCCATTAAAGTAAGCCATACTTTTATTTTTAAACCTAGTCGACCCCATTCTAGCTTGAACTATGCCAACAATATTTGTCATAACTAAACGCTATTTCTGATACTATTTAAGGTATCTTTACAAGCCTGTATGACTTCATCAATTTCTATATCTGTTAACATATGATGAAATGGCAATGAAACCATATTATCAAAAAACTTATCGACATTTGGACAGTCAGCTTTAGATAAACCTATTTTTTTATATAGGTCATATCTATTTAGAGGGTAATATTGGACAGCACATTGAATACCCATTTCATTGGCCATTTGTCTTATAAATTTATCTCTTAGTCCGTCTTTCATTTGTGCAACTAGTAAGTGATAATTATGTCTATTATTCTCAACTTTATGAAATGTGAGTTCATCATAATCACTTAAACTATCGATAAATTTAATAGCTCTTTCCCTTTTCTTATTATTCATATCGTCGATCCGATCTAATAATTTAATACCTAGTGCACTTTCAACTTCTCCAATACAATAATTATTTGGCATCATATCAATCCCATTTAAATTAGGCAGATCTAGATTGCCCATAGCTGGTACCCAAAAATCATTTCTATCAAAATCAAAACTGCAGTGACCGTTATGTCTTAATAATGGAACCAAATTAGCCATCTCATCATCTTTAACTGTCAACATACCTCCCTCACCAAGAGTTGTCATATTTTTATGAGAATGAAAGGAAAATACTCCAAAATCTCCAAAAGCACCTGCTTTTTTTTCATTTATACTAGTTCCCATTGCCTGAGCAACATCTTCTATTACTAGTAAATTATATTTCTTTGCTAAATCAATTATCTCAGGCATATTTGCACAGTAACCATAAAGATGAACAACAACGATTGCTTTAGTTTTATTCGTTATTTTCTTTTCAATTTTTTTAGCACTGACAACTCTGGTATCTAATTCAATATCACACCAAACAACCTTAGCACCCTTTTTTATAAATGGGTAAGCACTTGAAGTATATGTATGTAAAGGAATAATTACTTCTTCATCATTCTTAAATTGACATAATTGAGCAGCTAACTCTAGGGCAGATGTAGCATTGTTAACTCCAAAAGAGTGATTTACGTTTAAATATTCACAAAATTTTTTCTCAAATTCTTTTAGATATTTTCCTTGAGTTAAAGGAATAGCATCATGCATTGATTGAACAACAGCTTCTATTTCTTCTTTGGTATAAGCGTGGCTTCTATTACTAAAAGGTATTTTAAAGTTCATTTAAACTTATCTTAAATCAAGTTGATTTTTTAGTGATTTTAAATATGATTTTTTTCTATCCAAATCTATTTTAGATAAAGCTGATTTATATCTAATAGTAAGTCCTGTTCTGGAAAATTTGCTTTTATTTGGACCACTACCATGAACAGAACAACTATGATGTATGATACAGTCCCCAGCTTTTAATTCTGGGAGATTTTTTTTAAAATATTTCATACCTTCCATATATTTTACAGTTTGAGAACTCCCAGGAGCAAATGAGGGTTTATGTTCAAGAATTCCTAATTTATGACTACCTTCATAATAAAAAATTCCTCCATTTTTTTTTCCAGAATTTTCAAGTGCTATCCAAACTGTCAAAGCATTAGAACCATCAACACACCAATAATAGTTATCTTGATGCACAGGTGCAGGTAAACCAGTTTTAGCAGGTTTAGAAAATAATTCTGCACCAAATTCTTCAATTTTTTCATCAATTAAAATTCTACATATTTTCTTTAATTCTTTGTTTTTTTGGAGTTTTTTACCCCACTCCCAATCTTTGAGGTTATGAAGAGAATTAATTTGTTTAGATGGAGTGAAATTAATTTCTCCTTTTTTGAATTTATTTGCATTTTTAAGAGCAAAATTAATTAAATCATTTTTAATCTCTATGACTTTGTTAGAATTCAAAAAATTCTTTACAACTACATAGCCTTTATTATCATAATTTTTTTTCAAATTTTTGTAGTTTAGCATGTTCATTATAATATTAAAAAATTAAAAAAAAGATATGAGAAATTTAATCTCTAAATTTATAAATTTATTAATGAATATGACCTCATTAAATAATTTTTATCATAATTGTTCAATTTTTTTTTTCTATTAAATATATAATTTTTATTTTTAGAAATATGATAATTATCTGAATAAAAGATACTTTCTAATATCTCAGTTTTATTTTTATTAAAAATATTACTTGCTAAGTGTCTCATACCTTGTTTAGTTTTTCTATTTGCTATTTTTACTAGTTCATTATTTAAATATTTTCTTAATATTATTCTGTCAAATTTTGGACTTATTTTTTCACTGAATGGTATACTTACTAAACCTCTAAGATTTTTATCTAGCATAGGGTGTCTTAAAGATACTTTGTTATTCATTGAAACAAAATCCGCTACAAGCACAGATTGTCTAAAATTTGTAAAAAAAAGTTCATTTTCTTGTCTCTCTTTCAAATCAAATATTTTGCCATTTAATTCAGCTCTATAATGAATATTTATATTTTTTGAAAAAAACTTTAGAAAATATTTTATTAAGAGTCCTTTATGTTTAAGCTTAAAATTTTCATATAAAAAATTAATAGATTTATAGAAATCTTTATTTTGTATGTAATTGTGAAATATATTTATAAATTGATTATCATGACAGCCAAATAATTCATCTCCACCGTGCCCAGTTAATACAATACATTTCCCATTATTTTCAAATATTTTCTGAAAAAGTTTATACCCACCTAATGATTCTCCATAAATAGGAGAGGGCAACCTCATTTTTTTAGAAATATTTTTAATCCTATCTAAATTATCTTCATTATTTCCAATCTTATATTCTTCAAACTTTATATTTTTATTTTTTTCAAGAACATAATTTAAATATTTTTTATCATCTCCAAAGTTTTCTGTAGAAAATGCTTTTTGTTTTATATCTTGATTACTCATAGCTAATGATATTGCAGAACTATCAAGCCCCCCAGATAGAGCTATATAAACTTCTTTAGTGTTAGATATACTTCTTATTTTTACTGAATTTTCAAAAATCTCTTTAAAATTATTTTTATTAAAATTAACATTTACATAATTATTATTTTTTTTAAGAATTTCTTTATTATACAAATTAAATTCAAGAAATTCTTTACCGCTTATTTGTCTTATTTTTTGATAAGCATCTATTGAGTAATCTGATTGTGAGAACGACCATTGATTATATTTTAAAAAATTTGACACAAATTCATTATTCAAATCTTGTTTACCTATGTAGCTCTCAATAGAATTAATACTCGAAGATACTATAAAATAGTCACTGTCATCATAATAGAAGAGTGGTTTAGTTGTGTAATAATCTACAAAACAAAATAATTTTAATTTTTCTTTATCAAAAATTACTGAGGCATAATCACCATTTAAATAATTTATAAAATTTAAATTATATTTTTCGTAAATTTTTAAAAAAATTTCAGTATCCCCATCTGATCTTATTTTATGATTTTCCAATTCATTTTTTTTTAAATCTTCAAAGTTATAAATATCGCCATTAAAACAGATTAAGTTTCCTTTTTCAGACTCCAAGGGCATAGAGTTATATATATTTTTACCCTGAGTAGCAAATCTTCTGGATGACATCGATATTAGTATATTGTCATTAAATTTTTTTTGATATTTATAGTCAGTACTAATATATGTTGTAATAGACTCATCAGAGCCCCTATATTGGATACCCTCAATACTATTAGATAATCTGTTCTTATCTAATATTTTCAATCTTTTATTTACTAATACAAAAATTCCACACATATATATTATATATTGTTCTTTATTTTTTTAATCAATTGATCAAATTCTATTTTACTTAAAAATTCACTATAAACTAAATCAGATGATTTAATATCGACCTTTCTTATATCATGCCCGTAAACATTTTTTTTTGAGTATATTTTTTTATTGTTGATGTTAATCAATTGCTTAACATCTTTATTAAAATGAATATGTAAATAATTTTGAAACAATTCTCTATTTGAGAAAATGATCGCATCAGTAATATAAACAGCTGTTACAATTACGTTGATTCTTTGATCTTGTAGTATTTTAGCAATAGATTTAAGCCTATTTACTTGAATTTTACGATCTACAAGACTGTATCCCAAATTTAATTTGTTGATTTTAAAGCACTTTCTGACATGGTCGCCATCTAAGTTTATAAATTTTATTTTTGAAATTTTTGTAATAATTTGATTAGCTAAATATGATTTACCTGAACCTGAAAGACCGGATATCCAAATAATCATGAGTGTTTTATATAGTATAAATCAATATCAGCTAAATGATTTTTATAACCTGTCTTTAGGGCTCTTCAATCCGCAAAAAAAATATGCAAATCATAAAACATTCAAAAAAATAATTTATAACTATAGTATTAACAACAAAATTTGTACTATACCAATTATCTTTCAAATAAAAAAACCAACAAAAACTACAAAAATAAAATTACTTTTTAACAAAAGAATAATAGGGCACATTTTAATAGATGATATTTTTAAAATAGAAGAGAAAGATTTAATGCATTTATATGGTGTTAAAAAGAATAATAAATTATCTCATCCAGGTTATTTTTATCAATCTCAATTGGGAGAGTATGCTATTGGTGGAAAACCGTTTATTAATTACTCTACTTTTGATTCATTTAAAAAAAAATATGATTTTAAAAATCAATTTAAAAATTTTTTTATAAAAAATAATATTATGAACCCAGTTGCATTTCAGACAAGGAATCCACCGCATAAAGGACATGAATTTCAAATAAAAAATGGATTATTGTACTCAAACAATTTAGTCATTAACCCAATATTTGGATGGAAAAAAGAGGGAGATTTCAACGAAAAAATAGTTAAATCCGCGTATAATATTTTTATTAAAAAAAATAAAAAAAATATCTTTTTTAAACCAATTAATACGAATATGAGATACCTAGGTCCACGAGAGGCAATTCATCACGCTATCATTAGACAGAATCTTGGTTTCTCCTATTTTATTGTTGGGAGAGACCACGCAGGTGTTGGGGGATTTTATAAAAAATATGAGTCCTTCAAACTAATAAAGTCATTGAATTGTAACAAAAAATTAAAGATAAAAATTTTGAAATTTAGAGAACCTAAATTTTGTAAAATCTGTAATAAAATATCTTATAAATTTAATTGCAAGCATGAAATTAAATATTTTAATGGCTCAGAAATAAGAAATAGACTATCATTAAGAATTAAAATTCCATCTTATTTAATTGACAAAGAGATAGTGAAAGTTTTAGAAACAAATTATAAAAAGCTCTTTCAATGAAATATTATATAATATCCACACTTAAATTTTCTCAATTAAATCAAAAATTAATTAATTTTTTAAATAAGAATGAAAATATTGTTGTTCGCTTCAATGGCTCACATATTAATGTTTCTCAAATAATTAAAAACGAAAAAATTCTCAATAAAATTAAAAATAAAATCTTAATAGATTTACCTTGTAATAAAATTCGTTATCAAACAAATAATAAGATAATTAAAATCGAAAAGGGAAAATTTTACAAACTATATAATAGTCAATTTAACATACCAGATATTTTAAAATATATAAAAAATAGATCACATATTTATATGAATGATAAACTTTTAAAATTTAAAATAATTAAAATTCATAATAATTATATTGAAATAAAGAGTTTTGATAACGGATACATTTACCATAATCGAGGTATAGTTTTTGATAATCTCTCAAATAATCTGGACTTATTTACAAAGAAAGACTTAGAATTAATTAAATATATAAATTCCTCTAAGTTAGTAAATTATGCAGGTATCTCCTTTGTTAGAAATGGAAAAGATATAAGCCTTTCAAAAAAAACCATAAATAAAAAAATAATATTAAAATTAGAGACACCCAAAGCTTATAAAAATATAAAAGTTTTTAAACAGCACCGCGATTTTATACTTTTGGATAGAGGTGATTTAATATCATTTTATGGAATTGAAAATATTGACGATATACTTAATAAAATTATACATAAATTAAAATCAAGTAAATTAATTATTGCCACTCAACTATATTATTCTCATTTTGGATACAATCAGCCATCAATTTCAGATCTAATTATATTAAAAAGATATTGTAATAATAAAAACATTAAGGGGTTTCAATTAAGTGAGGAAACAGCTTTATCTAAAAATCCAATCTCAGTTCTTCAAAGTTTTATTCAAACCTTGTCATCTATGAAGTAAACTTTTATGTTTAAAATAAAATTATATCTTAAAAATATATATATAATTATCGCTGTACTAATTTTATATCTAATTAAAAGATCATCACTTAAAAAAATTAATCTAAATTCCAATAAATTTTGTTGTATTATTTCGACTAACAGATCTGGTGCCTCTCTATTATCATCACTAATTTGCCAAAATGAAAATGTCACACTAATGGATGGAATTTTTGGTAAAAAAAGCCCAAAAAAATCTTTTAAAAACCAATATGGGCATTCTTATGGTTTTTCAGAGAGCAATATATGGAAATATATTAATAATGTCGAAAAAGAAGCTGATATTCATACAGATGGTTATTCAATATGGTCACATCCTAAATTTTTAAGTTATTTTTATAAAGATAGATCACTTTTGGAATTCTTAATGAAAATTGAGCTGAAGTTAAATATCTTGCAACATGGTCATCCAAATAATCAAACCTATATTATTAAAGATCCATATAATATTTTAAGACTTAAATTAATAAAAAAAATTTTACCAAATTGTAAAATTTTAATTAATATTAGGAATTATAGAGAATTTACAGAGAGTTGTTTTCACTTGTGGTCAAAAAATTATAACAATATGAAATTTTATAAAGATATCTCACTACATTGGTATATGTCAAATTTAATAGCTATATTTGACTCAAATATGCATTTCGAAAATATTTATATGTTTAATCATGAAGATTTTTACGATAAAAATTTATCAAATCAAGATATAATGAAAAAATTAGAAAATTTTTTGAGCATCGATAACAATCACAAATATAATTTCGAAGAAATTAACGATGAAAAATCTTTCTTAAAAAATAAAAAAAATAAGATTAATTTTACAGATATTACTATCGAAGATCTTGTCAGGTATGAAAAAGAACTAATTGTTAAACATAAATAAAAAAGAGATATTCTTCAAATTCTTATACAAATTATTTATTTTTAAACCATTATTCAATTACATAATCAAAAATTATAGTTTTGTAATTAATTATCATTTAGTATCTGATAAATATTCAAATTTTGAGGAAAAAAATGATTTAATTCACCCTAAGGATACCTTCATAACTCAAATAAATATCTTAAAAAAGTTTCTTAAGTATTTGAACTTAAAAAATCAATCTCTTAATTTAAATCACAATTATGAAGGATATTTTCTTATAACAATGGATGATGGATATATAGTCGATGAAAATCTATTAAAAAGTACAAATATTACTCCTATAATTTTTATAAATTATGAGTCTTTAAAAAGAGGGTTTAATTATGCACAATACATATTCTATACTTATGGTAAAAAATATTATAATAAGTCAAACATTAATATTAAAAAAATTAATTTTAAATTTAAAAAAGATTTATTTCTAAAAGAAATAAATCTTATATCTGAAAACTTTTTCATAGCTGATCATGGATTATTTCATTTAAACTACAAATATCTAAGTGATAAATATATAAAAAAGTACTCTGATATTTTTAAAAAAAAATATGAAAAATATAAAAATTACTTACCTTTTTTTTCAATACCCTTTGGAAATTATAAATTTCATTACAATAATAAAACTTTAATTGATCTTAAAAAAAACTATGAAATAATTTTTTTGAATTCAAATTTATTTAATAATAAAAATAATTACAACAGGAAAATATTAAATAGATTTTCTCTTCCTAAACAAATTGATAATGATGATAAATTTATTTCTTATATTAATTACTTATATATAATTAATTTTTTTAAATTTAAAGTTAACATTATTGCCAAAATATTTTAAAAATTCTTTATTTAACTTTATTTTATCTATGTCAATTTTATAATTTTCGTATATTTTTAAGATGTCTAAACTACTACGAAAAGAAGTTTTATTATAATTTGTTTTGTAAAGTGGATCATATTTTAAATTATTAAAAAAATTAAAGTAGCTTAAATGATATCCTTGTTTATAAAATTCTAAAGCAAATGAAGTGCTATTATATATAACTATAGATACATCAGTATAATTAATTTTTTTTAAATCTAACTTATTCATTAAAGAAAAATCTCTGCTTTTAATTTCATTATCTAATATTTTATCATGTTCATTATAGGAAAATATAATTTTAAAACTATTTTCTTTAATAAGCTTTATCATAATATTATATAATGAATTCAGATATTTTGTGTCATCAATTAAGAATAATATTTTTTTTTCTTTTTTAGAATTAGCTCTAATATCTTTATTTAATTTATTAATATTAGTGTGATATATACTTAAATTATTCTTCTTAACATCAATTTTTGAAGTTTCTAAAAGATTTTCTAAATTATATCTACCAGTTGTTATTATTTTAAGTGGAATTGCATTCAAACTATTTAAAATATTTATATTATTATAATTATCATTATTTCTCGATATTAAGGTATGCGTAAATGCATATGCATTTGTGTTTCTATTATAATAACTTAATGAAACAAGGAGGGCTCTTTCCCATGGCTCGTTTTCAAAAATATAGTAAATATTACTATCATTGCTTATTTTTGTGATAATTTTAGAAATAGAATAAATATTAATTAAATTTTTTATTTCATAAAAAAAACATAATAGTTCATTTCTCTTATCAGGATTATTTTTATAAAATTTCTTCAAAATTTTATATTGATTTAATATGATCTCTAAAAAATCAATTAATGATAATTGAGCAAGAAGACTAATAGAGCTTTTATTTGTAGTTTTATTTATTTTGATATCAATAATTATTAACATTTTGTGATCAAATTTCTTATAAAAATTACCAAAAAATTCATCTTCCTTGGTAAAAGATTTTTTATTTGTTACTGAAAAAAAAAAATTATTGTAATTTTTTAAATTGTATTTTTTATTAATATATTTTTGTGCAATAAAAAAAATAAACTGTTTGATAGCTAATTTTAAAAAATTGTAAAAAAAAAATTTTATAAATACTTTATTATTTTTTTTATTCTTTTGATTAAAGTAAAATGATGAAAATATTAGTGGGTTTATATCTTTAAAAATCTCATAAATCATTTATTTTTTTTAAAATATAGAGCATCTAATTGATGTATTTGCATCATTGGTTGTTTTATAATGTCATATATCCCATATAGTTCGAAACCATTAGAGGATAATAAATTATCGATTTTACCTAAATTTGACTTAGATTGATAATATCCATCAATTATCATTTCAATAATTATAAACTCAACTTTCTTTAAATTTAATATTTTTTGTGCACCTAATAAAACATCATATTCATTACCTTGTGTATCTATTTTAAGAATATCTATATTTTTAATCTTATTATTTACTACAAATGTATCAATCTTAACAGAACCTACTTTGTACGTTTTATTAATTTCATTTTTTCCTAAATATTTAAATCTCTTATCGTAAAATTTTTTATTTAAATTATTACTTATTTTCTTAGTACTTGATGTTGGTCCCCAATTATTTTCATAAAAAATAATTTTTCCATCTTTATTGGAAACAGCTAAGTTTGCAATCCTACAACTACTTATACTTTTTGTATTTTTTTTTAGTACTTTAAAATTTTTTTGAGAGGGTTCAAATGAATAAATCATAGCATTATCAAATAAATTATTGAAATTATAAATACTATTCCCAGTAAATGCACCAATATCAAAAATTATAATTTTTTTGTCAGATTTAATTAACTTTTTAAGATCTATATAAATATCATTATATCTAACTATTTTTAGACCAAATTTGTTAAATACACTTTGGATTTTTCCTCTTATAAATTTAACAAAAATAAATTTAATATTAAATTTAAACTTGATATCTCTAAATATCACAGAATATTTCACTTACTTTTTTAAAAAATAAATTTTGGTTAGCTCTCAAATATTTCATGTGTGCATCAATTGCCTTAATTTGCTTATTTTGGTATTTCTTTTCAATATAATTTGCATTTAGTATATCTTTTTCAAAAAAATTTTTTAATTTAAAATCATTTAAGCAAGACTCAATTTTAAATGTATTAGCCTCATATGCAATAAACGTCTTTTTCAATAAGATTAAAATACAGGTCATATGAAATCTACCTGTTACAATAATCTTTGATTGATTAATTATACTTATTAAATTTTTGATATTAATAATTTGATATCTATGTGAAAATAGTAACGAATTAAAACTACTACCAAAGTATGGAAAAAATAAAACAATAGTGCTGTATAAATAATATTTTAAATATCTCAGAGGATTAGTTTTGATCAAAAAAAATTGAGGTTTTATAAGTAAATTTTTATAAATAAACTTATTTTCTTTTGCCTTCTTAAATACTTTTTCTCTAAGTGGCTTTAGACTTGTATCAAACCATAATATATTAATATTTTTGTTTCGTTGAACTTTTGAAAAGTTGTTTAATTTTTTTTCAATAAATTTATTAAAAATTAAATCTCCAGTTAGTATTAAATTACCTTTCTTACAAGAGTCTTTTAATTTATTGTAAGATTTTTTTTCTCTTACACTTATTAAAGAACAATGAGATAATAATTTGCAATTTTTATCACTTAAATCAATAGAACAATTAATTAATACGATTTTTTTTTTATTTTTTATGAGAATTTTAATAATATTTAGTAAATACTCACCTTTTCCTTCGTTTTTGTTATTTAATGTTCCTTCGCCATTAATAAGATAAATATCGTAATTTAAGTAATTTTTTTTATAAAATTTATACAAATTATTAGTATAAATTGTATCAGTTACTCTAATATTATATTTCTTGAAGTAGTAATAGCAGCTTTGTATTGCTAAAGTACATCCTATATGATTCTCAGTAATAGTATTATTTATAAAAATTGTTCTCAATTTAAAATTAATATTTAAATGTTTGTTTCATGCAATAATTTAATAATCAAATTTATACTCAATAATAGGATAATAAATAAGTATATTATATTTTTAATATATATCCTTTTAAAAAGTTTATCTTTTAAAGAGTTAAATATTAATTATAAATTCAAATCAGTTAACTTTAATATTAAATACCCAATTAGTTTAATAAATCTTTTATTTATATCTAACTCTTATAAAAATTCTGCTACATCCCTTTTTGTGCACCTTTTTCTTGATAGCTCATCTTATTTTATTGATGTGGGTGCTAATGAGGGAAACATCACTGCATTTGCTGAGGAA
>MDTG01409144.1_pt1 | contig 18560 bp, 16 predicted proteins | sample 811421 | NCBI WGS metagenome assembly MDTG01 (sample SAMN05326645, study PRJNA326480) | marine metagenome | isolation source: seawater | place: Pacific Ocean: South East | collected 2011
AAATTCCAAGCACCAGAGTGGAAAAAATTATTAGTAATTAGACCATTTTTGAAAAACTATGTTAATAATTATGATAATTTTATCTGGCTTGATGCAGACATTGTAATTCAAGATAACAGATTTATTAAAGATTTTAACCAAGTATCTAAATTAGGAAAGTTATCAATCATACCTGAAACAGATCAAGAATATTTATTTTACAAAAGTAAAAATAATAATTTAAAAAAGGTTTTTTTGAATTATTTCAAACCAACTGGATGGGTATACAAGAATAACAAAAAATATTTTGGAAGTAAATTCGCTAATAGTATTTTAGATAAACCTTTGTTTAACGCAGGAGTTTATAGTCTACCTAAAAATAGCAAAATTTGGGAATTATGGTCAGAGGAATATTCGAGAATAATTAAAAATTCAAATGATGATTATTGTTTAAATATGGATCAAGCATCTTTGAATAAAGTAATTTACGAAAATTCTGATTTAGTTCATATATTTGATAAAAAATATAATTGGATATGCAAAAATTTAAAACCAATTAAATCCAAAAGTAAAAATTATTTTGTAACTCCAAATATACCAAATGAAAAAATTATATTATTGCATCTTACCGGAAATGATTTAATAAACTTTAATGACTAAAATTCTAATTACAGGGGGTTTTGGATATTTAGGAAGATACTTGTCTTATTATTTAAATAATAGAGGATATAAAATTTATATTGTAGATAATTTAATAAATGGTTTTAAAAACAAAAGTGATAAGTTTTCTTTTTTAAAAGAGAATTTTGATAGTATAAAAGTTAAAAAACTAATATCTAGAGAAAATATTAAAATTATAATTCACCTGGCAGCCTTTATAGATAGCGAAGAGTCTATAAGAAAGCCAAATCTATATTTTGAAAATAATGTAAATGCTTTTAGAAGATTTCTAAATAACATAAAAGATTTTAAATTAGAAAAATTTATTTTTGCATCTAGCGCCGCTGTATATGGAGATATACAAAAAAAAACTATTGCTGAAAATGATCTTACATTACCAAAATCAACATATGGATTAACTAAATTAATTGGTGAAAATTTGTTGTCTGATTTTAACTTTAAACATCAGTTTTCAAGATATTCTCTAAGATTTTTTAATATTGTAGGTTGTGATAATTTATCAAATTCTGGACCAATAAACAAAAGTTATAAGCATGTATTCAATAAATTATTTTATAATAATATTTTTTATTTAAATGGAATAGACTACGATACTAAAGATGGTACGTGTGAGAGGGATTTTATATCTACGAAAAATATTTCTAATATAATTGAAATGATTATTAAACTTAAAAAAGATAGCAAAATCAATCATATATTGAACTGTGGTACTGGAAAAAAAACATCTGTGAAAGAATTAGCTTATAACTATAAAAAAATTATAAATCCAAAACTTAAAATTTATAAAGCAAGTAGAAGAAGAGGGGATCCCGTAAGAGTTATTGCAAATAACAAAAAGCTTAAAAAAAAAATTAGCATAAACTTTAAGAATAGCAATCTTAATTCAGTTATAAAAAGTTATATAAACTGGAAAATAAATTAATATGAAAATAAAGTTTTGTAGGTCTTGTACATCTAAAAAAATTAAAGAAATATTTGATTTTGGAAAATTAGCTCATGCAGGAGTATTTCCTATTGAGAAAAATAAAAATATAAAAAAAGAATATTTAAAAGTTTTGTATTGTGAAAATTGTTCATTAGTACAATTAGATAGAAATTATAGTTTGAATTATATGTTTGGAAAAAATTATGGATACAAATCTGGCACAAATGAAATTATGAAAAATCATTTGAAAAATTTAGTAAAAAAAATTCAACTAGATTTTAATTTAGAGAGAAATGATAAAGTTTTAGATATAGCAAGTAATGATGGTACTTTGATTAATTACTACGATAAAAATTTAATTAGATGTGCAAATGACCCTTTGATAAATAAATTTTCTAAAAATTATAAGCATATAAAATTTAAATTTTCTGATTTTTTTTCTGCAGAAAAAATCTTAAAAAAAATAAAAAATTTTAAAGTTATTACAGCTTTAGCGGTTGCTTATGATCTTCAAAAACCAAATGTTTTTTTTAAGGGAATTAAAAAATTGTTAGCAAAAGATGGTATTTTAATTCTTGAAGTTGCTGATTTATATCTAACTCAAAAGAACAATGTATTTGATACATTTTGTCATGAGCATCTAGAATATTATTCATTTAAATCTATTAACAGAATTTTGAATAAAAATGGTTTGAAAGTATTTAAACATCAATTTTTTGATATAAACGGAGGAACTTCAAGATATTTTGTTTGTCACCTAGATAATTCAAAATCAATAGATAAATCTGTAAATCAGTTAGAGAATTTAGAAAATCGAAACAAAGTAAATTCAATTAATTCAATGAAAGTTTTTTTTGGAAAAGTAAAAATATTAAAAAAAAAAACTAATAATTTACTTAAATCGATAAAAAGAAAATCTAAAATCATTCATGGATATGGTGCTTCAACAAAAGGAAATGTGCTACTTCAATATTTTAATATAAATGATAGTATTATTGATTTTATTGCAGAAAGAAATAAGGAAAAATTTAATAAATTTACACCAGTCAGTAATATAAAAATTATTTCAGAGGAGCGATCTAGAAGATTAAAACCAGATTATTATTTTGTACTACCTTGGCATTTTAAAAAAGGAATTTTAAAAAGAGAAAAAAAATTATTAAAAAAGAATATTAAATTTATATTCCCTCTACCAACATTACATGTCTGCTCAAAATAATAAAGTTGATGTATTCAAGGTATTTCTTATTTTTTTAATAATTCTTTTATTTATTTGTGGTTTTTTATTAGACGAAAATTCTGCTGGATCTGGAATTTTTGATTATGAAGAATACTACTTACCACAAATTGTTAGATTTTCTATTGATCCAATTGATGTATTAACAAATCCCTTAATTGTTTTTTTTCCAGCTCATACTTCGATTCATTCAATTTTATATTTGCTATTTGGAGAAAGTCATTTGAGATATTTTAATTTTTTATGTTCTTTTTTTATTGTTTACATTTTATTTCTTTCATTAAAAGTAAGATTTAAAGGTGAAAATAAATTAAACCTATTATTATTTTCATTTATTATATTTCTTGATCCTTACTTTAGAACTTCTGCTTTTTGGGTTGGGCCAGATACTCTATCTATATTATTTTTATGTTTAGGTTTGTTTTTTTTTCAGAAAATTTTATTTTACATCGAAAGTTCTAAACCAAAAAAAAATTATTATATACAGGTATCATTATTTTTATCATTATCATTTTATTTTAAACAAATTTATATAATTTTTTGGTTTACTGTAATTCTTTATTTAATATTTAAATTTAGAGAAAAAATAATTCAAATCATTTTTCTTAATTTCTTTTTATTTTTACCTGCAATTATATATTTTGGATATCATCAAAGTTTAACACCAACCTCTGTAGATACTTTTAATCCTTTTCAAGTTCGTTTAGATAATTTAATAATTTTTTTTTCTATTTATTTATTCTATTTTATTCCTATTTTAAATTTCAGTGAAGAGAAGAAAATTAAATTTTATTTTTTATTAATTACTTTATTTTTATTTATATTTCCTATTAGTAATTTTTCTTATGATAAAATATTAGCAGGAGGTATGATATATAAATTTTCTAATATAGTATTTAATAACAATTATTTATTATATTTTACATCCTTACTTGGCGGGTATTTATTTTTAAAAATGATACGAAAAAAATATATGTACTCTTTTATAATCGGATTATTTATAATTTTTTATTTTGTTTTAGCGTATCCGTATCAAAAATATTTTGGAATTATTTTTTTGATATTAATATCAAATTTTTTAATTGAACCTAAAAATAATTTTTTCAATAAAAAAATTTATTCATTAGTGCTTTTTTATTTATTTGTTTATATCGGATCATTAATTTATAATTTGTATAATCTCAAATTGCTGATTTAATGAAATTTTTTCTTAATAATTTGATTAGTATAATAAGAACTTTATATCTTCTTAAATTAAGACCCTTCGAAATAGAGATAAATTTTTTAAAAAAATTTTATAAAAATAATAAAAAATTAATTTGTTTTGATATTGGTTGTTGTCATGGCTCATATACAAAAATTTTAAAAAAATTTAGTTCTAGAATATATTGTTTTGAGCCTGAAAAAAAAAATTTTAATTACTTAAAAGATATATTTAGGTTTGAAAAAAAAATAAGTTTATTTAATATCGCAATATCTGACCGAAACGGTCATGAAATTCTTTATACACCCGATATTAAAAGACATTCCACACCTAATTCGAGTTTAAATAAAAAAAATATTAAAATAAAAAACTTTAATACACAAAAAGTCCGAATTGAGAAACTAGATTCATTTGTAAAAAAAAATAAAATCAAGAAATTAGATTTTATTAAAATAGATGTAGAAGGTCATGAATATAAGGTTCTCAAGTCGTCAATTTATACTTTAAAAAAATTTAAACCTGTTCTTTTGATTGAATTAATTAAAAAAAATAATAATAATTTTTTTAAAACAATTAAATTGCTTAATAAATTAAATTTTGAAATGTATTATTATAATAGACAATTGCAGAAATTATCACCTGCAGCTATAAAAGATTTCAAAATATTTCAATCAAAATTAAATCAAAATAAAAAGGAAACTAACTTTTTTGATCAATCTTTTATTCAAAATTTCTTTTTCATTAAAAAGAAATAAAAGGCTTTATGAAAATAAATTTTGTTAAATCAAATTTATATTTATTATTTTTTACAAGTTTAAACTTTATATTAAGCTATATTTTTATTTATATAATTACTATTTCTACTAGTGATGAAGTGTATTTTCAATTTACAGGAATAATTACATTTTTAAACTTAATAAGCTTACCATTAAATTCTTTAGGTCAATCCTTAAGTGGTTTATTCAAAAATGGTAAAGTAAATAAAAAAAAAATTCAAATTATTTTCACTATTTCATTAAATATAACAATTTTATTTATATTTTTATTTTTTTTGTTTTCAAAAATGTCATTTATGAAAAATATAATATTAATCGATGAAATATATATTAAATATTTATGCTTAGTTGCGTTTTTAAATTTTCTTTTTGCATTTAGGATTAGCTTTTTTCAGGGAATGCTTGATTTTAAAAATTGGTCATTTATTAATTTTCTTTTAATTTTATTTAGAACATTAGTGCTGGTTATTCTTTTTTTATTATTAAAAAAAAATAATGTAATTCATATTTTGTTAGCATTTATTATAAGTTATTTATTATTTTCACCATTGTATGTTAATGTGTTCAAATATTATAAATTTAAAAAATATTTTTTTAATTTCGTAAAACTAAATTTTAATTTCTTAAGAAATTTATCATTAATCTGTCTATATGGCATAGTTTTAAATATAGATGTTTTCGTAGCAAGATATATTGATTCCTCTGAGTCAAATATTTATTATATATCAGCTTTATTTGGCAAGATCCCTTTTATGGTTTCAAGCATTTTGACTTATTATTTGTATCCTACTAATGTTCAAAAAGTAGAACATAACCTTTTAAAAATTCTGATATTAAATTTATCAATAATTATCCTAAGTATCTTTTTTTACAAATTTTTTTATAATATTATAAATAATCTTTTGTTTCCAAATTTAACTTTAGATTTTAATTTAATTTTGTACGTGACAATTATTTTTGGAATTTTTTCTATATCAAATACAATATCATTTAAATTAAATGCTTCTAAAAAAAATATTCATCTGATAATAAAATATTTTGCTTTAATAATATTTATTTTTTTAGTATTTAGCTTAAGTGATATAGCAATTATGCTTAAATACATGTTGTTATTTTCAATTAGTTATTTAGTTTGTGACATAGTAGTGTTGATCAAATATGAAAAAAATATTCTGGGCAGAACCGTATAAAATAAATAAATCAAAAAAAATAATTCTTAAATCTTTAGAAAAAACTGAAATTTCAGGTAGCGGTAAATATGTTGATATTTTTGAGAGAAGATTAACAAGAATTTATAAATCGCCAATTTGTGTCACTTCAAGCGGAACAACTGCCTTACAGTTAGCTTTAATATCATTAGATTTAAAAAAAGACTCAGAAGTAATTATTCCAGCCTATGGATATATGGCTGCAGCAAATTTATCTAAAAATTTTAATTTTAAAATAAATTTTTGTGATGTATCTGAACATACTTTTTGTATTGATATAGAAAAACTGAAAAAAAAAGTTACCTCAAAAACCAAGGTAGTTATCTTTATACACACATATGGCTTTTCATCTGAGATCGATAAAATAGCAAAATTTTGTAAAAAAAACAAAATTATCCTGATAGAGGATACTGCAGAAGCTTTTGGTTCATTGTACAAAAATCGACTCTTAGGCACATATGGAGATTTGGGAACTTTAAGTTTCCATGCGAGCAAAACAATCACTACAGGTGAAGGTGGAGCTGTTATTGTTAATAATAAAAAATACTTAAGAAGAATAAAGCTTTATAGATCACATGGAATTGATAAAATTCCATTTCAGCATATTATACCCGGTTTTAATTTCAGACTAAGCAGTATATCATGTGCCCTTGGGATTAGTCAGATAAATAATTTCAAAAAGATAAAAGAAACAAGAAAAAAATTATATAGATATTATTTAAATAATATTTCCAATAAAGAAATTTTATTTCAAAAATGTATAAAATATTTAGAACCAATTGTATGGTGTTTTTCTATTAGGATAAAAAATCCCCTGGTAAAAAAAAAAATCATAAATAATTTTAAAAATAAAAATATACAATTTAGGTTAGGTTTTAGTACTCCTAGTAAAATTAAATTTTTTAATAATACTAAATATAAAAATTCTGAAAAATTATATAAAGAAGTAGTTTGTATACCTTTTCACTCCAATCTAACAAAAAAAGAAATAAATTTAATTATTAGAATAATTCATGAGTCTGTTTTATGAGTTTATCTATAATAATACCCACATATAACGAAAAGGAAAATATTTTATTTTTAATTAAATCAATAAAAAAAAAATTCAAGAATAAAAATTTTGAAATAATTATTGTTGATGATAATAGTCCGGATAAACTTTTTAAATATCTTAAAAATAAAAAATTTAAAAAAGTACGTATATATAAAAATATTTATGAAAAAAGCTTAGCTAAATCTATTTTATATGGTTTAAAAAAATCGTCTAAAAAAAATATATTACTAATGGATAGTGATTTTACTCATGATCCAAAATATTTGAAACAATTTTATAATTTAATATCTCAACATGATTATGTTGTTGGATCAAGATTTGTTCCGGGTGGATACATGAAAAATAAATTTCATTTCTATTGTAGTAAAACTTTTAATATTTTCGCAAAGATTGTTCTTTCTACAGATATTAATGATAATACATCAGGCTTTATAATGATTAAAAAAAAACTATTTAAACTTATTCCAATTGAAAAAATTTTTTATGGATATGGAGATTATTTTTTTAGATTTCTCTTTTACTTGAATAAAGAAACAAATAATAAAAAAGAGATACCCGTTAAGTATAAAAATAGATTTAAGGGAAATTCCAAAACGAATTTTTTAAAGTATTTGTTTATTTATTTATATGAAGTTATTAAAACAAGGATTGTATTTTTATTTTATTAATCCTTTTTAAAATCTAGATAAAAACTTTCATTTTGGCTAACAATTTGATCTTTCTTTTTTAAAATAAAACTTTCACAAATTAAAATATCTAAGTTTGTACCCATAAAACATTTAAAAGCATCTTCTATAGTGCAAACAATTGGTTCACCCCTTACATTAAATGACGTATTTATTAATATTGGGCATCCTGTTTTTTTATAGAATGACTTAATTAAATCGTAAAAGGGTTTATTATATTTTCCGTTGACAGTTTGAATTCTAGCAGAGTAATCTAAATGAGTTACTGATGGAATTTCTGATCTTTCAACTTTAAGTTTTTCAATTCCTACTTTTTCATCGATTAATTTCTGATTATCCTCATATCTTCTGTCTTTTATTAAGTAGTCAATTAATAGCATGTATGGACTTAATGATTTATTCTCGTAATAATCTGATATTTTTTCCTCAAGAATTGCTGGTGCAAACGGTCTGAAACTTTCTCTAAATTTAATTTTAAGATTTAATTTTTCTTGTGTAGTTTTATCTCTAGGATCTGCAATAATTGATCTTCCACCAAGTGCTCTTGGTCCAAATTCCATTCTTCCTTGAAACCATCCTATACTTTGGTCATTTTTAAGAGCAGTTGATGCAAATTCGATCATTTCATTATAATCAAGTTTTTTATAAACAGCATTTAATGACTTGAGTGACTTTTCAATATCTTTTTCATTGTATGATGGACCCAAATAAGAGCCTTTCATAGCATCATCATTATTATTTATACTTCTATTATTTTTTAAAACTAAATACCAATATCCTAAAGCAGCTCCCAAGGATCCACCTGCATCGCCTGCTGCTGGTTGTATCCATATATTTTTAAAAGGTGTTTTTGTTAAAATTTTACCGTTTGCAACACAGTTTAAAGCCACACCGCCTGCTAAACAAATATTTTCAACTTTATATTTTTCATATAAATTTAAACATATTTTAATTACAATCTCCTCAGTAACTTTTTGTATTGAAGCTGCAATATCCATATGAAATTGATCTATATTATCCTCTGGTTTTCTTGCTTTATTATTAAATAAATTTTCAAATTTTTTAGAAATCATCTTTAGTCCTGTTGCATAATCAAAATAAGACTGATCTAGAAAAAAGGATCCATCTTGTTTGATATGAATTATATTTTCGACTATTTTCTCAAAATATTTTGGTTTCCCATATGGTGCTAAACCCATAACTTTATATTCGCCACTATTTACTTTAAATCCCAAAAAGTTTGTAAATGCAGAATAAAGCAATCCTAAAGAGTGAGGAAAATGAATTTCTTTAAGAATTTTGATATTATTTTTATTACCTAAACTTACAGACGATGTTGTCCATTCACCAACCCCATCTAGTGTCAAAATTATAGCTTCTTCAAATGGAGATGGAAAATATGCACTTGATGCATGACTCAAATGATGTTCACTAAATTTCAGTTTTTCTGAACTAAAATTTTTATCTATTTTTTTTAATTCATCAATTATAAGTCTTTTTTGAAATAGTTTTTCTTTTATCCAAATTGGAAATGAATGTATAAAAGATTTTAATCCCCACGGAAAATAAGCAATATAAGTTTCTAGTAATCTTTCAAATTTAAGAAAAGGTTTTTCGTAAAATACGATATAGTCTACATCCCTTAGATGAATGTTGGAAAATCTTAAACAGAAATTTATTGAATTTGTTGGAAAGCTACTGTCATGTTTCTTTCTTGTAAATCTCTCTTCTTGGGCACATGCTATTATTTCTCCATCTTTTATTAAAGATGCTCCGCTATCATGATAAAATGATGATATTCCAAGAATATATGTCAATTTAAAATATTGTATAAATAAAAGGCGCAAATACTGTGCCTTGTGTTAATATTATTAAAGATCCAAATAAAAGAAAAATAATTAGTATTGGTAATAGCCAAAACTTTTTTCTGACCATCATGAATTTAAACAATTCTCTCAAAAATTCCATGTCTAAAATTGGTTATCAAAATTTAAATAATAATTATCAGGTCTCTTACGCCAGTTACTTTTAATATCAGGATTTGATTTTTTTTGAATTAATTTTTTATTAAAGATATCAAGAGTTAGCTTGGTTAAACCAACTACGAAGAAATATAAAAAAATACATATAATTGGATTTAAAAGTTTACCTAAAATAAGCCCAAATTTAATCCATAAATTTTTTGGATAATTAAAAATATCAGGGCGTGTTAGTGATAAAATTATAACTATAGCTGAAATTGGTAGGATTATTGAAAAGTTAAATTTAAAAAATATGAAATGAAATAAAATCAAAATAAAAAATAATAAGAAACCGAAACTTTTATTTGAAGTGAGAAATTTTTTCATTTATATCTTTTACACTACAATTGGATATTTAAAATTTAAATATACTTATAGAATAAATAAATACATGAAAAAAGCTATTATATTTGGTGTTACTGGTCAGGACGGAGCTTATCTTGCAAGTCTTCTATTAACTAAAGGATATAAAGTTTATGGAGTAGTAAGAAGAACTTCAGCTATAAACAGATACAGACTTGACAAGATTGAAAAAAAATTAAAAAAGAACCTTTATTTACATTATGGTGATGTAACTGATCCATATAACGTTTTAGAATTAATTAAAAATATTAAACCAAGAGAAATATACAATTTAGCTGCTCAAAGTCATGTTGCTATTTCTTTCCAAGAGCCAATTTATACTACTTCCTCAATAGTAAACGGGTCCCTCAATATATTGGAGTCAATTAAAACTTTAAATCTAAGTAAAAAAATTAGATATTACCAAGCTTCAAGTTCTGAAATGTTTGGAAATTATTCAAATAAATCATTGAATGAAAAATCTAATTTTGATCCACAATCGGTTTATGCGATTTCTAAAATTTACAGTTATCATTTAACCAGATTATATAGAAATACCTATAAAATATTTGCTTCCAATGGAATACTTTTTAATCATGAGTCCCCATGGAGAAGCGAAAATTTTGTTACAAAAAAAATAGTAAATGGATTAGTTAATATAAAATTTGGTTTAAGAAATAAGATAAAACTTGGAAATTTATATTCAAAAAGAGATTGGGGTTATGCAAAAGATTATGTAGAAGGAATGTGGAAAATTTTACAATATAAAAAACCAGATGATTTTGTACTAGCTACTAACCAATCAATATCTGTAAAAAATTTTATTAACATTATATTAAAAAAACTAAAAATCAGGGGCTCATGGGAGGGAAGAGGGTTAAAGGAGGTTTTTGTTCATAGAAAAAAAATAATTATAGAAGTAGACAAAAAGTATTTTAGACCCGCAGAAGTTCATTCTTTGAAAGGTGATTTTTCTAAAGCTAAAAAATATTTGAAATGGAAACCAAAAACAAATTTATCAAAGTTAGCAGATGTAATGATTAATTATGAATTTAATAAAATTAATCAAAACCAGTCTTAATTTATATTTTTTTAATGAACATATTAGTTATTTCTCATAATCAAAAAGGATGGACTTATGAGACTTTATACAACGAACACATACAGCTTGTTAATAAAGGTAAATTTAAATATTTTTTTTGGGGCCCAGGATATGATTTTGATACAAACGATGTTTTAAAAATTATAACAAAATATAAAAAAAAAAAAATTAATTTTGATTTAATTTATATTTGTCAATCACAGCAGGATCTACTTGGTAAGTATAATTTTGATCATTTGCCAAAAAATTTTTACAAAAAAAAATTTAATTATTTTCCAATTAATCTTGACAAAGTTAAAATTCCTAAAGTTTTATTATTAGGTGATTTCTGGATAATAAATAAATATGAATGGGAATATATTTTTAAAAAATACGATATCCATAGTGTAATTTCTGTTGTTTTAAACCATTATGCTCCACCAAAAATTAATAAAAAATTTTTATCCAATTATACAAGAAAAAATGTTCAATTTTTCAATTATGTAAGAACAATACCTGAAATACCAAAAATTAAAAAAAATAAAAAAAAGTATGATTTTATTAGTTTGGGGGCAAAAGAAATAAAATTTTATCCAAATAGACTATATTTTGAAAATATATTAAAAAAAAATTATTTAATTGAGAAACATAAAATAGTAACAGCTGGTCATCCAGGATATCAATATAATATAAAAGATAAAAAAAAATTTTATGGTAAAAAATATTTAAAACTTTTATCTCAATCTTATTTTATGATCACAGATACTACTGATATGAATATACCTTTAATTAAGCACCTAGAGTGTATGTACTATGGATGCATAATGGTTTGTGATAAAATTTATTACGCAAAAAAAAATAGATTAAAAAAAGGATTTAATTATATTGAAGTAAATAGAGGTAATGTCGAAAAAAAAATTAGGTATCTTAAATCGAATAAAAATAAAATGTTAAAAATAAAAAAAAATGCCTATAAAACTTATCAAGATTATTATTCGAATAAAGTATTCGTTAAAAGAACAGAAAACTACTTTAGAGAAATTTATGACAATTATAATGGAGAAATTTATAAATTTAACAAATTTGAAAAAATAAATTTGCATATCAAAATTTTTATTTTAAATACAATTAAAATATTTAAAAAAATCTTTAATAAGGTTTTAAATAGAAAAAAATTTGTTTATTAAAAATGAGAAAAAACTATGAACTTGAACATATAATTAGAGGTAGCGATCCTTACATTGATAAAAGAGGTCAAATAAAAAATTACAAACTTAAGGAAAAAATTAATTTAATTGCCACTATTACCTCTAAAAAAGGAACCATGCGGTCTAATCATTATCACCCGGTCCAGCAACAGAAATGTTTATTAATTAAAGGAGAATATATTAGTGTTTATAAAGATTTATTAAATAATAATTCAAAAAAAATTACTCACGTAGTTAAACCAGGTGATTTAATTTTTACTGAACCTAATGTTGCGCATACAATGGTTTTTACAAAAGACAGTATTTTTTTGAATTTAGTAACTGGAGAACGTGAGCATAAAAATTATGGTAAAACTCATACAATTCCATACCAGTTAATTAATGAAAGTGAAAAAAAATTTTTATTAAATAATTATAAATTTAATTGTAGAGTTTGTGGTGAAGACGATTTTTTTAGATTTGTTTCGCTAGGTTTTCAGCCAAATCCAAATGACTTAGTTACTTTAAGAAATAAAGATAAAAGTCTTTTTCCATTAGAAATAAATATTTGTAATAATTGTTACAATGCTCAATTATCAACAACTTCTAATTACAATAAAATATACTCTAACTATGTTTATAAATCCTCAATAAGCAAAGAATTTATTATTCATTTTAAAGATGCAGCTATTAAATATATTGATTGTTTTAAACTTAAAAAAAATAGTTTTATTATTGATGTGGGAAGTAATGATGGAATAGGATTAAAACCATTTAAAGATTTAGGATTTAAAAATATTCTAGGTTTCGAACCATCAAAAAAATTATGTAATGAAAGTAAAAAACAAAGAATAAAAACAAGAAATTGTTTTTTTGATAAAAAAAATACCTCAAATTTAAAAAATAAAGCTGATTTAATATTAGCATCTAACGTTTTTGCTCACAATGATGATTTAGATACATTTTTTAGCTCAATGAAGAACACAATTAAAAAATCTGGAACAATCGTTATTGAAGTACAATACTTTCTTAAAACTATTCAAGATTATACTTTTGATAACATTTACCATGAACATACAAATTATTGGACTCTATTTTCAATAAATAATTTTATTAACAAACATAATTGTAAAATATACAATGTTGAAAAATTAAGTACTCATGGGGGTTCGATAAGAGTCTACATATCCAAGAATTTAAAAAAAAAAACAATGAAAAATGTTAACCAAGTCTTAAATGAAGAGAAAAAATTTCAAGTAACAAATAAAGAGAAATATTTAAAATTTCAAAAAAATTTAAATAAAATAAAAAATAACGTTCTTAAAAATATATCATGGCTTAAAAAGAGATATAAAAAAATATATGGTTACGCTGCCTCCGCTAAAACAACAGTTGCGATGAATTTTTTTGGTTTAGATGACAAAATAATAAAAAGTGTAATTGATGATAATTTGCTTAAGCAAGGAAAATATATTCCTGGTACAGGAGTAAAAATTATTTCAAAGAATTTTATTAAAAAAGAGAATTGTGTAATAGTCTTTGCGTGGAATATGTTTGAAGAAATAAAAAAACATAATTATGATAAATTTAAAACTTTTGTTAATATAAGAGATTTGTATAGTGGGAATTTTATAAATAAATTTAAAAAATTTAATTAATCGCTTTTTTTAAACAACTAAAAATTCTTTTTATTTCTTTATCCTTAATTCCTACAAAAAATGGTAATGATAAAGTTTTTTTACTGATTATCTCTGTATTTGGTAAAGATTTTTTTTTGTATTTCAAATATTTAAAAGCTTTTTGAAGATGAATGGGTATTTTATAATGAATTTGAGTATAAATATTTAGTTTCTCTAGTCTTTTTTTAACGTGGTCTCTGTTATTAATTATTATAGGATATAAGTGATATACATTTTTAAAGTTTTTTTTTGTTTCTATTCTTTTAATATTTAATTTATCGCAATAATAATCATAAACTTTTGCAATTTTTATTCTTTCATTAGTATCTTTTTTTAGATTTTTTAATTTCTCTAATAAAAATCCAGCTTGAATTTCATCCATTCTAGAATTTATACCAATAGTATCATGGTTTGGATTTTTAAAATTTAAGGATCCATAATTTGCATAAATTTTACATTTTTTAAAAATATTTTTATTATTGGTTATTATTGCTCCACCATCTCCTAATGCACCTAAATTTTTACTTGGATAAAAACTCAATATTGCTAAATCTCCAAAGGTTCCAACTAATTTATTCTTAAAAGATGCCAAATGTGATTGAGCCAAATCTTCTATGATTAAAATTTTGTTTTTTTTACATATACTTTTTATTTTATCCATTTCATTTGGGAAACCATACAGATGTGTAATTATACAGGCTTTAGTATTTTTATTTATTTTTTTTTTAAAACTTTCAATATCCATTTGGAAGTTATCAGTATTAATATCTACAAATACTGGTTTTGCGTTTCCAAGAGCTATAGCATAAGCAGCACTTATCCAAGTATTAGATGTCATGATAATCTCATCATTTTTTTTAAAATTTAAACATTTAATAGCAATTATGAGTGCATCAGTTCCTGAGTTCACTGCAAGGGAATATTTGCATTTAAATGTTTTACTAAGTTCTTTCTCAAATTTATTATTATTTTTTCCTTTTATGAAATTTGACTCATCTAAAATTTGATTTAAAATTTTCAAATATTTACTTTTATATTTCTTATTTGATATCTCTAAATTTACGAAGGGTATTTTTCTAGTCATTTAGTAGAGTATCTCTAGTACTTTTAATTAAATTGTTGGGTTTCATTATTTTATTTTTATAAAGGATCTTTGTTATATTTATCGGGCCATCAATACATAAGCAGTCAATCGAGCCATTTTTATATATTTTTGTGACTCTGCCTGGAATAATTCCTTCAAAATTAATCTTACTATTTCTTGCTTCTAGTATAATTATTTTTTTTTCTTTTAAAAAACAATATGCGCCAAATTCCTTATTTGATACACCTCTAATAAGATTAATTACATCTGATTTTTTGTCAAAAAAATTAATCATACTATCTTGTGGATTTCTACTACAATTCCAGCTCTCATTTTTTTGCAAATTTTCTTTAAGCCTAACTTTATTACTTAAATACTTTGCAATAATTTTTGTTAAATTATTTTTTAAGAAAAAATTAATTTTTTTTTGAATTTTGAAATAATTATCTGTTTTTGATATTAATATTTTTTCTTGTTTTAATATTTTACCTCCATCAAGCTCTTTGTTAATTTCGTGTATAGTAATATAGATATTGTTTCTTCCCATTATTAAAGCCCAATTAATACTTGCTCTACCTTTCTGCTTTGGAAGTTTACCATGGTGAATATTAATAAATTTTGAAGTATTGAGAATTTTAGAATTTAATATTTTGTTAAACGTCGATACTACGACTACATTTGGTTTAAGATTTTTAATAAAATTATAGATTATATTTTTATTATCACTATATAGTACTCTTATTCCCTCTTTAACATTTTTTACGAAAATACTTGTTTTGTAAAGTGAATTTTTTTTTGGTAAAATAATGCCTATAACATCAAAATTGTTATCTTTTAAGAAGCTTTCATAACAAACTTCACCCATAAAACCATAGGCAAAAATTATTATTTTTTTTTTTTTTATCACACTTCTTAAATAATTTTATTAAATTTCAAAACTCTTTTTACTCCATCTTCAATACTTACTTTGGGCATATATTTTAAATCCTTTTTTGCTAATCCTATATTGGGACATCTTCTTCTTGGTTCATCCGCTGGATAATGATCCGGATAAGAGATTAAAGAAAATTTATTTTTTTTATTTAAAATTTTATCAAAACATTTTACTAAATTTATCATATTAATTTCGTTATAAGGATTACCTATATTATAAATTAGATTATTATTGTTTCTAAAAATAACTTTAAAAAAACCTGTTACTGCGTCTGTTATATAACAAAAGGTTCTTGTTTGTTTCCCGTCACCGTGAATTAAAATTTTTTTCTTTGAGTTTATTTTTTTAATTATATTTGGAATTATTCTGTAGTCATTTTTATCCATAAGAGGACCAAAAACATTAAAGGGTCGTATAATCTTCACATCACAATTATAATACTTATTAAAAATATAACATAGTGTTTCTCCAACTCTTTTTCCTTCATCATAACACGATCTTGGGCCAAATGAATTTACATTTCCATAATAGCTTTCTTTGGTAGGTAAATTTTTTGTGTCAGGATTCCCATAAATTTCACTAGAAGAGAAAAATATAAATTTAGAATGATCTTTTCTTGCTTTAGTTATCAAATTTAATACTCCATCGTAAGATACTGATAGAGTTTCTAAAGGATATTTTTTGTAAATAAATGGACTTGCAATACCTGCTAAAAATACAATTATATCATATTTTTTTTTGAATTTGACTTTAGAGACATTCCCTTTGTAGAAACTGATACTCCTCTTGTTTTGAACTTTTAAATTTTTCTTATTTGATGATGAAATGAAGTTGTCAAAACAATCAATTTTTATATTAATTTTTTTTTCAGATATCATTTTATCAAAAACTTTGACAAAATATTTTCCCAAAAAACCATTAAACCCTAAGAGTAATATTTTTTTTTTATTTATAGATTTAAGTTCATTACTAAGATTTGTAATGATTTCATCTATATCATGCTCGGAGTAAAATTTTACCATTGATATTAAATTATTTTGAATTTTTTTTTATAACTTATGTATTATTTCTTTTTAAACAAGTAAATTATTTGAAGATGAACTTTATATTGTTAAACTATCAATATAACTATAATTATTTAAATTAATCCTAATGAGTTATAAAAAGTTACTAATTTTTTTATGCATTTTCGGAATATTTTTTGAAATCACAAGTTTTGTATTAAGTTATTTTAAATTTCTACCAGTAAGCAGAACACCAAAATTATATTCAAAATCAACTTATTATGACTCTATAAACGAAAAAAATATTTGGGGTGCTTGGCGTAAACAAAATCATATCATTAGACATATGGATTCATGTTTTGATGTCTCATACAAAACAAATAGTTATGGTGCTAAAGACTCAGAATTTATTAAAGAAAAAAAAAATCAACTAAAGAGAGCTATACTTTTAGGAGATTCTTTTGCAGAAGGTATCGGAGTTAATAACAATAATACCTTAGATACAAAACTTGAAATTATTTCGAATTTAGAAATTTATAATTTTGGATCTGCCGGATCATTTGGTCCATTACAATATTATCTAATTTATGAAAACTTGGCAAAACAATTTGAACATGACGGAATAATATTAACTTTTTTACCAGCAAATGATTTTGTAGAAAATGATTATGAATTTTGGAAAGAAAAAAAATGGAACTTGATTGATGATGATTATTTAATAGAAAGATATCGACCTTATTATGTTAAAAAAAACAATCAATTTGAATATTTCATTCCGAAAAATGCAGTAAAAAGAGATAAATGGGAAAGTTTAATTTCAAAAAAATTTTATTATTCTCTTGAAAGATTTTTAAAAGATAATTTTTGGTCGCTTAATTTTTATTATTCATTTATTTATTTAAAAAACTACAGTATTAAAAATGGGAGAGAATATTCTGGATTTTTTGATTCTAAAATAGAACAACAGGAAGCAGCAATTTATTTTTTAGAAAAAATATTTAATTCAGAAAAATTAGAATTTGGAATTATAGTTATAATACCAACAGTTGAAGATTTAAAACGTTTAGATAGTACAAACAACAAATTAGAAGATCAATATTGGTTTAAAAAAATTAATAACTTAGAAAGAAAGTTAAATTATAATTTTACTGTGCTAAATGTATCAGATTATGTCTCATCAATTGAGGATTTTAAAATATTAAAACACCAGTGTGATGGCCATTTTAATGAAAAGGGAAATGAATTTATTGCTAAATTGATTTATAAACATTTAATTAAAGATTGACTCAACGAAATAAATTTAAAACGTTCTTTTATCGAGTAAATTTGAGGTTTTTTTATTAGAATAAATCTTTAACTATTTCTTTACAAATTGAAATTGTGAAACTATAAGACCATTGCCTGGTGATTATTGCATAGGTGTAACACCCGATCCCATTCCGAACTCGGAAGTTAAGCCCTTTAGCGCCAATGGTACT
>MDTG01243558.1_pt1 | contig 18556 bp, 23 predicted proteins | sample 811421 | NCBI WGS metagenome assembly MDTG01 (sample SAMN05326645, study PRJNA326480) | marine metagenome | isolation source: seawater | place: Pacific Ocean: South East | collected 2011
ACAATATATCTATGAAACATATTATCCAAGTAAGGGGGCAAAAGAGAACAAAAAAAAAATGAATGAACAATTTTTAACAATTAAGAATCAATACCTATCTCGATATAATGTTGAAAATATTTATGGATATGAAATAATGTTCTGTATTCGTGGATACCTCTATAAAAAGATAAGTTTTTTTCCTTTTTTAAAGGAATTAAATAATAAAAGGGAAAGTAACGTAAATAAAATGAGATTACCTTATTTATTTAATTGTGTGAAACCTCGATCTTATTTCAGGGCAAATCAATATAAGAATGAATCACTTTATTTAAAGAAGTTAATTAACATAATCCATTAGTCATTCGACAGTTATTTTTACAGGTTTATCAGGGAGAGGGGCGGATGCTACAACGGGTTGAGAAGAATATGGTGTTTGTTGTTGAGAGTTCATTTGTTCTGAATTCATTTGTTGTAGGGATAATTGTTCAAGGCTTCTTGATTTAACTAATAATTTATCTTTATTCTTACAACAAACTATCAACCCCGTTGCCACACCTGCGACATAAGAGAGAATATTAATCAACACAAAATCAAGACCTGTTACTTCCATTATTAATATATATAATAATAGTATATATTAATCTAATATGCCTGGATATCGTCAAAGGAGGGGTAAAAAAACAAAAAAGAAGAAGAGAACAAAGACTAAAATACCTTATGCATCTGTTAAAATAAAATCAAGTGCTTTAGGGAGAGCGAAAAGCACACCTACAAAAAGTAAGAGTAAGAGTAAGAGTAAATCACGTTTAAGGAAGATAAGGTCTACACCTTCCAAAAGAAGTAAAAGTAGAAAAAGTGTATCAAGTAGGAAAAAAAGAGCATACTCCAAAGCAAAGGAATATTTTCCAAGAGTAATGGATGATCCTGAAATTGAGATGAGATATTTGAAAGAAAAAAGAAAAGTAGATGACAGCATCTATACGATTGATCCACAGAAACTTACTGGATTAAAAACATTAAGGGATAAAGAAAAAACAAAGATTGAAGATTTAGCAGGTATCTTTGAATATCAAGAAAATCCTATAGAGCCTGTTGGATTCGAAGATATACCTCACATGCAAGGGAGGGTAGATCTACTTGGAAAAGAGGATCCTGATGCTATTTTAGGTCAATTAAAATGTAAGGATCGGGTAAATTATTGTTTTAAAACAAGTCCTGAAATATGGAAAAAATGTAGAGAACCAAGTATTCATGAAAGATATATCTTACCATGTAAGATGAGTACTATCATTGAAAAGAAAATTTGGGATATATGTGAAATTGATAATACGAGTAGTTTACAGCCTGCTCAATTTCAATCAATGATAGACGAATTATTGGATGAGTTCCCATGTTTAATGGAACAAAATATTGTTAGTTTTTTAAAACGTTATTTATCTTATGGTAATGAATATAAACCTCCTTTAGAATATCGTGTTTATTTCCAAGTAAAGAGAAATATGTTTTCCGAAATTTCTGATATTGATGAATTAGTTCAATTAGAAATGGAGACATGGGGAAAATTGTGGAAAGAAGATGAATTTTTAGATGCTGTGAATAATTTTATTGGTGTTGAACGGATGAAAGAAATTATTGAACGTTGGGGTTCAACCCCTCAGATACACTTAGGAGAAGAAGAAGCAACTGAGGTATATCAAAAGATGATAAACGGTCAAAAAAAATTTATTGAAGGAAGTTTAACGTGGTGGACCAGAATGTTAAATTGTCCCTATGTTGTCCCATTTATACCCGATATGCAAGATGGAACCGACAACCGTATTCTTCAGTTATTATTCCAGATGGAAGATTCTTTCTTAGAAATTTTTGATGGAACTCAATTTCAAATGAGAGAAAATACTTGGTTTGTTTATGGTGAGGGAGAAATGAATACACCCGATTTTATGAATCGTGATACTTACCGTAATTGGTATATAGATACCTATGGTAAACAACCAAAGATAAAAGAAGTCTTACGATGGTTGAAACATGGGAGAACAAGGGAAGATGAGGTACAAAAATTAATCAATATGAAAAATACATTTGTAAGACTTGGCTCATCAAGGTTTCAACGAAGTAGGCTTATGCCTGATGTGGCAAGAATATCAGAAGTCGAGATGTATCGGTATTTTGAAGAATTTATCGATTTACTCAATTTTGCGACTATCGGAAGAATAAGTAGAAGAGACGATGAAAGGTTAGTTGATATTGAAAGAGAGTTTCAAAATGCTCAATACGAAAGATATCAACAGGATATAAGATAAGTAGTTAATTAAATATCATTTTATCTATGGTTGTCCTTACACAAAATATACGATGCAATACTATTCCAAGAATAAATAAACCTAGAAGAACTTCGATATAAGTGTATTTTTTTAAGAAATGTTTTTGTAAGAAGTGTGCTCCTATGATTGTAAAAATAACATCAATGATAGCGACATTGAATAAACGATAGGAATGTAGTCCTTCACCTACTTTTCCAAAGATATCAGAATAATTACAGAACATTTTTATACTATTATTTTTTATTTTTAATTTTTAATTTTTTAAGTTTTTATTTTATTTTTTATTTTTAATTTTTTAATTCTTATATTTTTTTTTATTTTTAAAAATATAGTATGGCGAATCAATACATTAGTAAGATAATTCAAAGGATCACAGAGAATACAAATACAACCACTAACCTAGGTATTATTATTGCATCTCCATCAGATTATCCGCCATATAAATACCATTGGATAAGGGATTCAGCACTTGTCATGAGGACCATCGTTGATATGTATGATGTAACAAAAGATCCGATTTATTTTCAATCAATCATTAATTATATTGAAAATGAAAGTAAAATTCAACAATTAGAAACAAAAACAGGATTAGGAGAACCAAAATACAACATTAATTGTACAGCATACAATGGTCCCTGGGGGAGACCACAGAATGACGGACCTGCATTACGAGGTATTATTCTATTTCAATTAATCGATATGATTTATTACAAATATGAAACATTAATTCATCAATTAATTCTTCCTATTATTCAAAAAGATTTAGAATATATACTCAATAATTATCGTAAGGTTTCTTATGATATATGGGAAGAAAAAGAAGGGTGGCATTTCTATACTCGTATGGTTCAGGTCAAATTTATGAAAGAAGCCTTACGATATAAGAAACTTATTCAAGGAAATATTGATATTGAACTATTAAAACGTAGTTATGAATGTTTATTAACGGATTTAAAAGATCATTTAAATGGTTCTACAATTATTTCTTCTTTTGATGAAGAAGGTAAGATCATAAAATATGAAGATGCTTCTAATATCCTTGCTTTTTGTCATATTAATTATGATAAAGATATTCTAAATACTATTCCACTTGAGAATATCAACCATACATGTGATAATTTAATTCAAGCATTTCGTAAAAAATACAATGATAATGATCTAAACTTAATTGGAAGATATATTGATGATCAATACTATAATGGTCATATTTGGATTATTTGTTCCTTAGCACTAGGTCAAATCTATATCGAAATGTATAAAAAGAGAAATCTTATGAAATATAATTCCCCGATGCATCGCTCCCATTCAAATCCAAACAATAATTATATTGAGATTGCGAATCAAATACTCGAGAAAATCCTTACACTTGATCCAAACTTAATCTTACCCGAACAATTTAATCCAAATACATCTGAATTTATCTCCGCGAAGAAGTTAACATGGAACTACTCCGAATTGTATCAATTGTATAAATTACTTCATTAACTAAATAAATTAAAATTTGAATACTACTTAATATTTTGTTTTAAAATACAATTAAAACAAGATGTTCCTTTCCCTTGAAACTTATGCGAGTTCACTTTTTCAAGAGATTATTCAAGTATTTTCTATGATTCTTGCGTACTTCATTGGTGGATTTGGTTATGATTACTTCGTAAAGCATATTATTCTAGCAATGGTTGGTGAAGAAGAACATATTCAAGAAGAAGAAGTTCAAAAGAAATTGAAAGTGGGTTTACTTACCAATGAGATTCCACCAATCGTTTATGGTGGTGTTGCAACATGGATCGTTAACTTTCTAAAGATGTTTGAAGATGATGAAAATATTGAAGTAATCCCTATCTTCCTCGCCTACAATGATAAACTACCTACAGAGTGTCTTCTTCAATATCCTAATATTCGTATAATTGAAAAGGAAGATGATATTCGTATCTGTTTTGAGGATATCGATGTATGTGTCAATAATCTTTGGATTGCCCTTGAAACAATTGTAAAGGTTAAAGAACTATTTCCTGAAATGAGTATTATTTCAGTATGTCACTCTCTAATTCGTATGGAAAACATTACAAATATGGGTTCATGTTATACAAATAACTTCAATCAACAAGAGATTACATTCCAGAATTCAGATTATGTAGTCTTGATTAGTAAAGCCGAAGAACAATATTACAATCAATTTGGTTATAATCTCTTTGATACTCAAACGAAAGTAATCTACAATAGTTATCAACCCAAGTATGATAATGAAGAATTGGATGTAAATTATACATCCAATACCCTTGGATATATCGGAAGACATGTTCCACGAAAGAGACCCGAAATTCCTATTGTATCCGTGAGTAAGAATAAGATTGATAATGTCCTTGTTATTAATATGGGAGTAGATTATGATAAGTATGATAATGCATATTGGAGAAAACTTGAAAAGAAGTATGAAAAATCACTCAAGATTATCCCTTTTACTGTTGATAAGAATGTAAAAGAACAATATTGGAAGGATGTAGGGATCAATTGTATTACTGGTATCTATGAACCATTTGGTTATACAATTTGTGAATCATTAGATCGTAGGGTTCCAGTAATTGTATCAAATATCGATGGACCAAAGGAGATTATTGAAGAAGTGATTGAGAATGTTTATACCTATGAAGTAGATATTGATAATTATCAAAATGATATCCAAAACTTTACAAAGACACTTAAAGAAACACTTAGTATCCCTTCAAATGTAAGGAAAGAAAATGCAGAAAAGGCTAGAAAAGCACTTGATAAACTAAGACCTGAAAAAATTAAGAAAGATTGGATTCAACTATTCTTAGAAGTATCGAATTAAATAATGATTATTATATTATTACTATGGGAATAATCTTTTCAAAGCACGAAAAATATCATATCCATCAAACTACATTAATCACTACAATCTATTGTGAACATTGTAAAAATTCTTTTTTATTTAATGATTACTATAAACACATTGTTCAATGTAAAAGGATGATAAAAAGAAAAAGAATAAAATAAATTATGGTGATAATTGAACCATTGTCCCTAATGAACTACCTTCATTAAAATCTAAATCTTGACTACATTCAGGTGTAAAATCAGAGGGTCGTAGGATACTCCAATCTGTATCCTTATTGAGAATACCACAATTTGTATAGATATAACCTAATAAGGCACTGCACCAGAATCTGTCCTTTTTTTGTGGATCTCTATCTTTTCTTTGTATCGCATCAATCAAATCTTTAAGATAGAAATCATATTTTTTATCATAAACTACAGAGTGTACCTCTTTTAAATGTTTTGTACTGAATAGTTCTTTCGAGCAATTTATACTCCTTACATAGATTGAACTATTCTTTTTTTTGTATTTATCACAAATTTCATCCAAGGGTGTAATTTGAACACCGAATTTAATTTGACCATCTTGGGGATCTGGTTCACCTTCATAATTTGACTCCCAAACATAGTATCCTTTTAAAGGTTGATCAATAAAATCAGGATCCTTTAATACCATCGCAACATGTGTAATATTACTTGATGTAAAATATTTAATCAACATAGAGATAGGATTACAACCACCATTATCAAACAAAAGAATATCCCCTGTTTTTAAATTTTCTTTTTCCATTATATAATATTCAATTATTTAATTAGTATTTAATTAGTATTTAATAAATAATAGAATTATACTATGGAGATAGCACTAACAAATGATGAAGAAGTATTAATGAATTTACTATCTATTCTACCTATTTTTCCTATTTGCCAAAGGATTATCCAATTAAAAAATAGAATAGAAAAAGAAGATACATTGAGATACCATGTTGAACGATGGACCATCCTTTCATCAATATACTTTCGTTCATTTGAAATTAGTAATAATCTTGGTATTTCAAACCCTTCACCGAGTCTTTTTGAACATAAAAAATATATATCATATACAAAAAATGATGAAGAATACATATCTGAACCAGATACTAATCTAGATTATTTCCATGAAACAGGTATCTCCTATCAAGTAAGGGATCTATTACTAGCTATATTAAAAACAAAAGAATGGGAGAAACACCATTGGAAAGAGATAAGGGAAAATGATGATAAACTATATTATGTTCTTTCAGGTCATATTATGAAGAAGACAGAAGATAAGTATAATAGCTACCTTAAATATATTCCCAAGGCCTACGCCTTTGATGAATTGGACTAAATAAACTATGCAAGGGTCGTAACATGATTTCTTGATTAATCTTATGAATTGTTTCAAAACGATTGAATGAGATACATTTCTTAATTGTAGTCATTATTAGGAATAGATTCAATTGTTGAATACGATTTTTGATTTCTTTATTATGGTAGTCCAAGCCGGCATAAATTAATTCAAATATATACCTTAGATCATAGTAACAAGTTAGAGGTGATTCCCACACCGTCCCTATGTCACGAATACATACTATCCCTATTTCTTGTAATTCACTTTCTGTATAAGTATATCGTTTCATCCATTCTTTAAAACTTTTATAGTCTTTATTTAGATAATCGAATAGTAGGTATTTACATTTGTTATAATAATTATGATAAGTATATTGATTGATATGTGAAAATGTTATCTTATCATGATGAGATAATCCTTCAAAGATAATATTAATTATATCATTTGTAAAAAAAAGATAATTGAATTCCATACTATTAGTTGTGATCTTTTCTTAAAATATAATTAATAGAATATACTAAGAATGATTATTACAATCATTATTATAATTATGATTTCAAAACTATGAATCCTTGGATATTGATACAATTCTTTGATCATATAGTTCCTTACTAATTGATATCCATTTTTCTCATAATATTCTCTAACACCAACACCTGCAATGATTGCAATCTTATGGATATTATTTTCAAAAGATATTTGTTCCCCCTTTTTAAGTAACTTTTTACCAAAACCCATATGTTGAACTTCTTTATCCTTACTACGATGATTGACGACCTTTCCATAGACATGAAGTTCCCTTATGAAACTACAATCCTCTAACTCTGGATAAATCAAACCATTGTTTGTATGGTTAATCCTTAAACGTAAGAATCCATAGAGGGTTTGTTGATCTGGACTTTCATAACTGATAAAATATTCTGTTGAATTGAATCCATTGTATTTTCTTACAAAGAGTTCAGCATGATGAATATTTTCCATATCCTTCTTTACTTCCCTACAACGAATACATTGACAATTCACATCATCTCTTGCCAGAATTTTTTGTCGTAGGTTTACGTTCTCATTCCCACCAATGATATTTATATTAGGGATATCTCTTATAATACGGTTTAATCTTATCCATGGAAAGATATTTTGTTTAATGTATACAATTACTTTAATCAGTTTATCTTCATCTTCAGAATAAGGTTTGTAGGCCCCCTTTTCATACATTTCCTTAATCTTTGTCCAATCAACAACAGAACAAGGGTATATTTTTAATTGATCTGCTTGGAGTTCAGGGTGTTTAAGGTCGTAAACAAAGTAATTCTTATCCACTTCTTTAATCGAATGAACTCCAAAGAGCTTTTGAAACATTTCAATATCTTTTTGAACTGAACTCCCAGGTAGATCAGGCATTAAATGCCAATCTACTTTCCCACCATTCTGCTTCCATAGATGATTCCCATGAATAATATCTTCGGTTGTACATCCACGATCAACACCTTCCAATATATCATTTTCAATATGTTGAACACCTATTTGTAACCGTGTCACATTAAACTCCCTTAACTTTTTAATTTGTTTCATAGATATACAATCCGGTCGTGTTTCAAGTGTTAAACCAATAACCCTTCTTTGTGATCTTTCTGCCTCCTTAATCTCTTCTTCAAGGGTTAACTTATCACCATACCTTGTTTCCAATCTATTGATTGCATAATAAATATCACGGATATATTCTTTTTGATACTCCAATGGATAATGGTCCCAAGTCCCACCAAGAACAAGGATTTCTATTTTATCGACTTCATGACCACATGCTTGTAAAGCATCCGCTCGATCATAGATTTGAAGGATAGGGCTAAAATGATTACGATTCGCTCTTAAAACAGCTGGTTCTGTTGACAAATAACTTCGTGGCTGTTCGATCTTCACACCTGTCAATAAATCCCCTTTCTTAAAATCTATTTTCACACCTTCTTCAAAGGTAATGATAAAGTTCTTATCTTTAAAATGGGAACACTTATCGACTGTGTATGTATCTACCCCTCTGATAACATAAGATAACATACGTATCAAATGAATATCATCTTTTGTTTTCACTTTGATTTGTTTTTCATTTGTATCAACTACGATAAGTGAAAGCCGTACTTCTGGTTCATTTGGGCAATAGGCACAACTATGTCCACAACTAAAAGATTGTTTAACTCTTTCTCCATTGGAATTTGTATATTCGGGTGTAGGGCTTGTTAGAATCGTAATAACAGTAACACCAGAACCCGAACGACATTTTCTTTTCAAAGTGTATTCCAAGAAGGATGGATTCTCATCCACCATTTTTTGAACAGATAATTCATTATAAACCTTCCGTAGTTGAGGCTTACTTGGACACAATTTATACTTTACCTTCATTTCATTGTATCTCTTTTGATACTCCAATTCAGATTCAAATTCATAGAAAGATAAATCTTTCACAAAATTGACAAGTTTTTCCGAAGATATCGTATCTTCGATGTCATCCATTGCAAAGGTTATATTTATTTTAATAAAGGAATCAATTTATAAATCAAATTTTATATATATATATATATATGGTACACATGTTTCTCTAAAAAAAAATCTGAATCTAACCCTGTGAAGATATATTCTTGAGGAAATTATTTCACATCCTTTCCTTAAGCTTACCTAATATATATTGATTTTCTTTTTCCAATTTTTCTACTTTTTTAATCAATCGTTCCATACGATCTTCTTCACGGGGGATATCAAATGTTATATTAAACCCGAAGATTTCTAAACCGGGATTATAATTAATATTCAAGGAAATATTTTCTTCTTTTTCTTCGGTAATTTTCCATTGTATTTCTTTCGAATTTTTTTCAAAGACAAGATTGAGAATTCGATAAAAATTATTAAAATCATGTTGAAAATACTTCATATTCTTTAACCAAAAGGGTGAAATTTCATTAATAGAGATCTCATACTTTGTATGTTCTTTGATATTTTCTACAGAGAGGTATATATTCTTACTTTCATCTTTCTCTAAATATATACAATACTTATTATCCATCTTTACTATAGATTAGAAAGATAAAATTCAAATTTTATTTTTAAATTTGAAATAATATTTTGAAAGGATTAACAAATAGAAAAATGAACGCACTTACATCAATGATATCCACAATCCTACTCTCTACTGTGTCTTCAGGCATGATGGATGTTGTGGCAAATGACTCGTGTCACTATTCTGATGACGGAATCTGTGATGAACCATTACTTGAGGGAGGTTGTGTCGTTGGAACTGATATGAATGATTGCATTGGCGAAAGATATTATCCATGTCAATACATAAATGATGGAGTGTGTGATGAAGGACCAGACCATCAATATTGTCTTCCTGGGACAGATACAAACGATTGTTGTGAGAATGGGATGTTAAAGACTTGGAATGAAACGGATATTAATTTTGGAAGAGATCTATCAGGGGCGATTTGTGAAGGATTCATACTTGATTACCGTAAGATGATGGCTACTACTCCTATACAAGAAGAGGTTACTCCTATAACCTGTTCTGGAGTTCTTGAATGTAGCAACCTTCTTCAAGAGAAAAAAAGCACTACAGTTCAAAAGGAAACGAAGAATCAATTCCTCTCAAGTCTTTTCTTTCAGTTTATCTTCGTCTATTGTAGTTGTATCTATTATCAACGTATCATTGATGGACTCGAATTTATAAGAGATAATATTGATATTATCTTTAAGATATGGTGTAATATTCTCAAATGTTTTGTATACCTGTTTCTTCTCGCTGTAAGTATTGGAGCAGTTTTCTCTGCCATTGGTGACAAAGAAAAGGAACAAGGGCTCCTAAAAGTAATGGGACTTATTGCATTCCTTGATTATGTTGATGAGCGCGAAAATGAACGGGGGGAAGGTGTTGATGAAGAAGAGGAATACAGGCGATGGAGAAGGAGAAGGGATAGATATAATTAATAATTAATAATTAATCACTTTTACTACCACACCATTTATATTTATATTTTGTCTTTTCTTCCTTTTTTTTATGAGTTTTAATCTGAATCTCTTTCACCTTTCCATTTTTATTCTGAAAGATAGTTCTTTTCTGATAAAGTTGACAATCCTCAACAGGTGAAAGAGAAATAGATGAACTCATTTAACTATTTAAAATAATTAAATCTTAATATATTTAAAATGCTTATTCGTAAAATACGACCTCGTTGGTCACATCTACGATGGTTAAATAAAGATTATTGTAAGATAACCCCTCAAAACCTTGAAATCTATAAAGATCATTCCTCTTATTCTCAAGTCCTTTCTTCCTACAACAACTTAGATGTTGATCTAACAAATGAAAAGGGTTTCATTACAAGAATGAGAAGGTATGGAAATTATCAAATAGATGTCGATAGAGATGTTTATAGTATTTATTATACTGGAAAAGATACATTTCAACAAAATGTCCCTGATAAAAGAAAAGAAAAGAGAAAATTTACATTACTTGAACCTGAAATAATTAACAATCCTTTCTTCCTTCATTTAATGGCTCAAACATGTGCCTTATCACTTCTCAATAGCAAACAACGAATATACAGTTTTAATGTATCGTTACATCAAGTCCGTCAAATTACTTATCCTGATATTGAATCCCATAATGCCCCGGAAGGAATCCATCAAGACGGCGTCGATTATATTGTATCGGCTTTTGTTCTAAAAAGATATAATATTAAAGGTGGTGAAAGTATCATATATGATGAAAATAAAAATCAAATTGATCAAATGACCTTGAAACATGGTGAAGGCATTTTTCAAAATGATAAAAAATTATGGCATTATGTAACACCTATTCAGAGTAAAAGAGATTATGTTGGATACAGAGATATCATTGGATTAGATATCACTATTAATCCATAGACTAACCTTATCTCTTCTTTCTACGTGTTTTTTTACTTGTCTTTCTCTTCTTGGACTTTGAACGTGACTTCTTGGACTTCGAACGTGACTTCTTGGACTTCGAACGTGACTTCTTGGACTTTGAACTAGACTTCTTGGACTTTGAACGAGACTTCTTGGATTTCGAACGTGACTTCTTGGATCTCTTCCTCCCTCCATCAATCTCCCCCATTTCTTCTAACTCAGGTGTACCTTCTATATCCGGTCTCTCCTCGTCATAGTAATTAACCCTGTTGCCTGCCGCCTCGATCGCACGGACCATAGCACTCTCGATAGCTTTCGCTTGGCCCCACGTGAAGAGAATGCCGCCGCCAACCTTCATGAGAGTCTGCACGACTATCCCGAAAACCGCTGACATACCACCCGCAGCAACTCCGGTGGTTACTGCGAAATAGAGCTGGCACCAATCATTATTTAGTCCAAGCACGCTGCGCGCGGCGAAAGTCGCTCCCGCACAATTCCCCGAGTTTATATCTGAAAATGTATGGAAAATTTGATCCCAACTTAGAGTTATCATAGCCGTGCCGATAAAAGCAATCAAACCTTTTATAACTTTCCTAATGTCATATATACTTATTTCTGCTCCTCCTTTTTGGAGAATACCCCCATTTGGATTGGGGACGTCGAACGCTTTGTCGAGCACGTTGAGAACGTTATCTAATTGTCTTTGTGTTAATGTTTGATTCATTCTATACTTAATATTATATTTTATTTAAAAAAATTTGAAAATTTGTTTTAAGGGAAGAAAATAATAAAAAAGTATTTTAAGAAAAAAATGAATCTTCTACCTGAGACAACATCTACTCCCCTCAACCCGAGCAATGGAGCTTATATTCAATTTAAAACGCACCGCTTTGTCACACTCTACAATTCGATGCTCGATACATTCGGTATCTACAAAGTAGAGAAAGATTGGTCTGATGTTTATTGGACTCCACCTGAAGCATATATCTATCCAAACATTGATTGGGAAAAGATATGGAAAGAAATGGATTATTGTAACCATGGATACTTGAGGACATATGATTACAGTGTTTCAATCACCGGTCCTGAAATGTGTTTCTACAGAAGTAGGATATAATTAAATTTTAGAATTTATTTGAAAAGCTTCACACGATTCAACAATTTGTTTCATTAAAATTGCAATAGTCATTGGGCCTACACCACCCGGAACAGGTGTAATATAACTTGCTTTATTCTTTACATTCTCAAAATCAACATCCCCGACAAGGCGATATCCATTTTTTTTACTTGAATCTTCTACTTTATTAATACCGATATCAATAATAACGGTTCCTTCATTAACCCAGTCCTCTTTTACAATATGAGGGACACCGCAACATGTTATTAGGATATCCGCATGTTTAATATGTTCTCGAATATCTCTTGTATTAATATTACAGATTGTTAAAGTTGCGCCTTTATGCAATAACATCATTGATAAAGGTAATCCGACTAAGTTACTTGAACCGATAATAGTAATATTTCTTCCACGTAGACGAATATTATATTCATCCAATAGTTCAATACAACCTCTTGGTGTACATGAATAAAACAATGCATCTTGATTTTGAAATAACTTACCAGCATTCATTGTTCCCATTCCGTCAACATCTTTTGTAGGATAAATTGTATTTAGAATTTTATTTGTATTGAAGTGTTCAGGCAATGGGAGTTGAACTAAGATACCGTGAATCAAAGGATTTTGATTCATCTTTTGGATTGTATCAATAACAAGTTCTTCGTTAACTTCTTCTGAAAATCTGTGAACTTTACTCATGATACCTAATTTAAGACAAGCCTTCTGTTTCATATTTACATAGGTTTCACTTTCAATAAGATTTCCAACTAAAACAACACCTAATCCAGGCCTTTTGTTATTTTCTAGTAAAATATTAATACGGGGTTTAAGTTCCTCTTGAATTTCTTCAGATAATTTCTTCCCATCAAGTATGCCTTTCATACTTTACATATTATTTTATATTTTAAGTGATATTTTAAATACTATCGATTATCCTCTTTTCATAAGAGTTGCCCATTTCGATGGATCATTTTTATCTGGAGGAGCATCTAAATATTCCCAATCAAAGAAACCAGCCATTGTAGGGTATTCGGTAATAATACTATGGACTTCGTCTAATGCATTCTGAAATGTAGATTGATTAAATTGTCCGGATTCCATTCCCATAACGATCTTCTCCGGAGGATATCCATTTTGAATAATCTTGTCATATGTATTCTTTGAAAAAGAATAATAACATTGGGTATGAAACCAAGAGATATGTTTTCCTTCTTTGGATTCATAGAGAGTTTTATAATTGAATCCAGCCATTGAACCACCATCTGTTTCTAAAGAAGAACTAATAGGAGCCATTGTAATCGTAAAGTCAGGTCCAAAATCTTCGACTAAATGACGGATTAACATTTGAACGTTTTCTAATGTTGTTTCTTCTTCAATGTCTAGATCAATTCCAGAAATCCAGGGTCTTTCCCTTATCATTTGAGTTAATAATGGATAATAGATATCAAAATCACTAAATAATGTACGATAGGCATATCCTGCTCCACCCATCATTAACATAATTTTACATCCTTGCACGGATGCCTCTTTTGTTTCCATCCACATTTTGTCAAAAATAGAATTCTTTGGATCATTATCATTTAAATGAATATAGGGTTGTTGACCATCTTTACCAAAATGTAATGATGAAACAATGATCACATCAATATCTGTAATATTTTCAAGTGCTTGTTCTAAGCCTACAAATGATTGATAATAATAAATAGTTTTCATGATTTACTATACATACTTAACTATATTTTAAATAGGTATGGTTAAATAAAATGGACATTCTAAGAAATATCTTCTGTAAGAATAATCAAACCTTTAAAAAAATAAAAAAAATATATCCTCCATGTGGGAGAGAATATTGTTATTGTATAAAAACAACAGATCTAAACAAAAAAATAAATGTAGAACTTTATTTTGAATGTTACCGAACCTGGTATAACGATATGAAATAGTATTACCATTGAAGGTTTTCTGGAAAGTATTCATTTAACAAGTTATCATAGTACTCCTTCATTGTATCAGTTATTTGAAACTCTTTTTCTTCTTTTGAATACAAATCAAATTGATTGAAGAAGTTAACATTTTTTAAAGTAATGTAATCTTCTTCATTCATAAATTGCCTGTATTCTCCTTTCGAATGCCATGGATAAAACGAATGATAACGAATAATATTCATATACCTCTCTGATAATTTATGATTTTTATTCTGTTTTAAAACCTGGTATAGGTATTCATCGTGTCCAAATGATATCGTTAAATTTTCTAGACCACAACCTTTTTGATAGATACCTAACTCACTATTCATATAATCAGGGTGATGTTTTAATATATCTTTTAATATATCATAATAAACAATTGTCCGAGGAATTCTACAACCTAGAACAAATGTATCCCCTACAATTGCCCAATTAGGTTCACCAAATGTGAATAATATTTTCCCTAAATCATGAATTAAACCTGTAATTTGAAGCTCTTTATCCATGGGGTATTTTTTACGGATTCTTTCGGCTGTTTGATAAGCATGAAAAGAGTTTGGTTCATCTAGATCAGGATCAGAAGGGTCAATAAACTGATCCATCATTTGCAATGCATGATTCATTGATAATTCAACATTCTCTAAGTTTGAATATTTTTTATTCTGTTGGATTACATAATCATATACCTGATTCGAATACATATCAGAATATAATTTCTCTTGAGGGGTATTTTTATCATATTTTCTTAACATATTAATAATATTACATTATATTTTATTATATTTTATTAAGTATTTTCCCTTGTAGTATTATTTTCTAAACTATATGGTTCAGATCCTCGTAAATAGTTTACTTTATTACAAATAAATCCTAACGGGTTCTTAACATTATCATAAATGGATTCAATAAAATTAATATGGGAACCCATCCTATCACATTTGGGTTTCACATCTTCTTCAAGGAGACTTAAAATACGATCTAGTTTTCCTTCTATTTCATTAAGCCTTCTTTCAATACCTTCCATATAGTATTAAACTATATTTTTATCAATTATTAATAACGCTATGATAGTTAATTGAACAATTATACCAGAGATACCATCATGATACATACTCCTTATCGCCCCTAATTCTTTATAGTATGTTTCATCTAAGTGGGGAAATAATTGACTCCCTTTCATTAAGAACCCAAAAAGAGCACTTACAATAAATGAAAGAAATAAGAAATATAGAATACTATGAATGTTTTTAAGGTCATTGGGATATGGATGTATATTTAGAATAATGAATTGAGTGATTGCTCCAATAAATCCTGCAATTAATGCTGCAGATAGAAGAGTATGTTTCTGAAAATACGGAATTAAATACTTTATGAAATCATACCGTATTATTTCTGGTAATTTATCATAATTTTCAGATAATAACCTTAATAGAATATCCCATAGTCCAGTAATAATGAATGTTAGTATATAGAGTTTATAAGTATTCATTTATATACTATTAATTATTTTTTATTCCGGATAGAGTATTAGTATTTTATATTTGTTTAAATATTTAAAAAATTAACACATTAATAAAGTAAACAAAGAAACTAATGGGTAAAGAAAAGAAACATGTAAATATTGTTGTTATAGGACATGTTGATGCCGGAAAATCAACGACTACAGGACATTTAATTTATAAATGTGGTGGAATTGATAAACGAGTTATTGAAAAGTTTGAAAAAGAAGCAAGTGAAATGGGAAAGAGTTCTTTTAAGTATGCCTGGGTCCTTGACAAGCTAAAAGCAGAAAGGGAAAGAGGAATTACGATTGATATTGCATTATGGAAGTTTGAAACGAGTAAGTATTACTTTACAATTATCGATGCCCCAGGGCACAGGGATTTTATTAAGAATATGATTACTGGAACATCTCAAGCAGATGTTGCTGTACTAGTGATTGCTTCACCTACTGGAGAATTCGAAGCCGGAATTTCCAAGAATGGACAAACAAGAGAACATGCTTTACTAGCATACACACTTGGTGTCAAACAGATGATTGTAGCAACAAATAAGATGGATTCTACATCCCCTCCATATAACAAAGAACGTTATGAAGAAATTAAAGGAGAAGTATCAAACTTCCTTAAGAAAGTGGGTTACAAACCCGCGGTTATTCCTTTTGTCCCAATTTCTGGATGGCATGGGGACAATATGATTGAAAGTGGAGATAATATGAAATGGTATAAAGGACCAACACTATTGGAAGCATTGGATGGAATTAAACCACCAAAAAGACCGATTGATAAACCTCTGCGTTTACCGCTACAAGATGTCTATAAAATCGGAGGTGTAGGAACTGTACCAGTTGGAAGAGTTGAAACCGGTGTTTTAAAACCAGGGACATCGATTAAGTTCGCTCCGAGTGGAATTGTAACTGATTGTAAGGATGTTGAGATGCATCATGAAAAGTTAGAACAAGCAATGCCTGGGGATAATGTTGGATTTAATATTAAGAATGTATCTGTAAAAGATATTAAGAGAGGATATGTTGCAAGTAATAATAAGGATCATCCAGCAAGTGAAACAGAATCATTTACATCACAAGTTATTATTATGAACCACCCGGGACAGATATCAAATGGATACGCCCCTGTTTTAGATTGTCATACAGCCCACATTGCGTGTAAATTTAAAGAAATTACTCAAAAAATTGATAGAAGGACGGGAAAAGTAATCGAAGAAAACCCTAAATCAATTAAGAATGGGGATGCATCCATTGTGAAATTAGAACCTTCAAAACCGATGTGCGTTGAAACATTTACAGAGTATCCACCACTTGGAAGATTTGCTGTACGAGATATGAGACAGACGGTTGCTGTTGGTGTAATTAAAAAAGTAACTACGAAAGTTTAATTTAAAATTTGATAGTATTTTTATCAATAATAGTAAATAATAGTTATTCATGTTCGGTTGGTATTCTGAAAGTATTGCAAGAGAGAAACAAAAGGTCTATATTTATAAGGATAAAAATGATACAACTGTTCTATGTACGGCGATATCAAGGACAAATGAATGTCCTTATTTAGAAGAATCTGTATTCGGTTCTGATGTGATTAGTATTGGAGAATTAAAGGAATATATATCAACAATGGAGTATGATCCAAGGAATGTAAGTTATTAGATACTTTGATCTTCCTTTTCTTCAAGTAATGAGATTGTCTTATTTTTTTCGTTTATTTCTTTCTGAAGTACACTTATTTTTTCTTTTTCTTTTTTTAATTCATTTTCAAGTCGAATAATTTGAAATTCCCTTTCTTTTATATCATTTGTAAGGTCATGAATTAAAGATTTACATGAATCACACATAATTTAATATTTTAACATAATTTAATATTTTTAATTTCTATTCTATATTAATATATATATCCTTTTATGGCCTACGAACTATCAAAAAGAACAGAATATAGTAGAGGGTTGAGTGATAATTCACACACCGCTGCTGTAAAATGTCATTCTGGTTATGAAAGAATTACTACGAAAAATGAGTGTTCAAAGGCATTGGTAGAAGCAAACAATTCTAATATAGGTCCCGTGGTAGTAAAGCCCGACCAAAATACTCCTAATGAACCCCCTGGGTGTTGGTATTATCCACCGATGAATCTTTTATTTTTTAATCATAACACCACAGAAAGAACAAGTTCCTACTGGCACGGGGGCAACAACTCGAACGCAGCAGCCAAGAAGCAGGTCTGTAAACCAATTACTACGTGCTCTGCGGGACAAGGTGGTAGTAGCTGTGCTACTTGCACTGCTGGCAAATTTTCACTTGGAGGAAACAACAACGAATGTACTACTTGGAGAACTTGTGGTAATGGTCAATATGAATCGACCGCACCAACAGCTAGTAACGACCGTGTATGTTCAGGTTGTCCTCCTGGAAAGGCTGGAACAGGGGGAACATGTTCAGATTGTGTAGCTGGGAAGTATACTGGTGGGGTGGGTTCATCCGCCTGTGCTACTTGTCCATCCGGTAAATGGGAAGATAGGACAGGATCAACTTCAT
>MDTG01388906.1_pt1 | contig 18554 bp, 19 predicted proteins | sample 811421 | NCBI WGS metagenome assembly MDTG01 (sample SAMN05326645, study PRJNA326480) | marine metagenome | isolation source: seawater | place: Pacific Ocean: South East | collected 2011
ACCCGTGAAGCAAAGAAAACTTTAGAAGGATACTGGTCTATGACTGGTAAGGCTGAGAAAGCAGCAGAAAATTACGCTAAAGCCTTAAAAGCTCAAAAACTAGAACAAGAAGAAATTAATAGATTAGTAAAAGAAGCGAAAGAAGGATTACCTCTTACTGAATCTGAGAAAAAAGAAGCTGCTGTTGCATTAGCGGCTCAAAAAGAACTTGCGTTAGCGGAAAAGGCTCAACAAAAGAAAAAAGAAGACCATGAAAGAAGGCTGCGTAAATTTGATAGAGATAGGGTTAAAGCTGCGAAAGCAAGAACCAAGATAGACGAAGAGGCTCAAAGAGCGCAAAGACTGCGAGAAGGTTTAATGCTTGGTGTTGGTTTTCCTTTGCTATTTGGAGGAGGCCCAGGGTCTATTTTAGGAGGTGGTGCTGGTGCGCTTGTTCAATCTCAACTAGGTAAGGGTAAGGATAAAGGTAAAGGATTTGGAGCGCAGATAGCGTTAAGTGCGGCAGGAGGTCAGATAGATAGATTAGTTGCGACCATTGTTAAGGGGATGATTGAAGTAGGTAAAGCTGTAACTACAACAGCAGGTGCTTACGCTTTCTTGGAAGAAAAAACTTTATTTAGTTCTAAGAAAATAAAAGAAAGAGCCGCAAAATTAAAAGAGCAAGGAGATATTGAAGCATTGAATATATTATTAACAGAAGAATATATACGACTTGTTGGTAGAGAAGGTTTTGAAGCTTTACAAGATGCAGGGACAGAAGCTCAGAATCTAAAGACAGCTTGGGAAGAGCTAACTATAGCGATGTCAGCTTTAATGGCAGGGCCATTAGGTGACATGTTAAAACTTGCTACTAGAGCAGTAGATACTAAAACCAGTGCTGCAAGATTAAAGCTATTACAACAAGATTTAGCAGGACAGGGAGATACTGAAGCTGTTGCTAAAATGCAGAAAGCAATTAATAAATATAAGTTTGGAGATGGTCAGTTTGGAGCGATAGGAGGAGTAATAGGAAATACTATCAAGAATCGTAGATTTTCAGGGCCAGGAAGAGAGTTAACTGGTGCAGAAATGGATGCAATTTACAAAGAATTTTCTCCTTTGAGAAAGACAGATGGTGTAACGATTCCAGATCCAGGTGATTTAGGTAAAGGAAAAGGAAACAAGCTTACAGAAACACAAAAAATAGCAGCCGAAAGGGAAAGGCTAGAATTGGTATTTCAGTATGGGGAAAGAGAGGCAGCTATTAGAACTAAAATAAAAAAAATACACGCTGATATAAATAGCGAAAAAGCATTAGCTCTTCGTAAGGATCTGGAAACGATTGATCAATTAAAAGACATGAATGAGTTATATAAAGGAATAGGACAGACAATTAAAGATGGGCTTGTTGAAGGTATTAATGCAGCAATAGATGGAACGAAGACACTAGGAGAAATTGCTTCTAATGTATTTAGACATATCAGTAATCAACTAATTAGTTATGGAATAGACGCTAGTTTGGGTAGTATTCCTGGCCTAGAAAAGATATTTGGAAGAGCTTCAGGAGGCCCAGTAAAAGGAGGATCTCCTTATGTCGTAGGAGAAAAAGGCCCAGAATTATTTGTTCCAGGTTCTAGCGGTAATATCGTTCCAAATCATGCAATGGGAGGAGCAAATGTAGTTGTTAATGTAGATGCTTCTGGTTCGTCAGCCGAAGGGGATGCTGATACTAGTAGACAGTTAGGAGAACTAATTGGTGCTGCTATCCAAAGTGAACTTGTTAAACAAAAAAGACCTGGAGGTATTCTCTATTAATTATGGCTACTTTTCCTAGTATCTCACCTAAATATGGAGCTTCTTCAAGAAGCAATCCAACCTTAAAACAGGTTCAGTTTGGAGATGGTTATGTGCATGTACTTAAGTACGGTCTTAACCAAAATCCTAAAATATGGAATTTAAGATGGGAGGTTTCATCAACAGACGCAACCACAATAGAAGATTTCCTGGATGCTAGAGCTGATGATGGAAATACGTTCGACTGGACTCCTCTTGATTCCAGTGTTTCTTATAAGTGGAGATGCTTAAGTTGGTCGAAATCTATACCCTATAAAGATAGGGCTTCTATTAGCGCAACATTCATTCAATTCTTTGAACCATAATGGCGTTTACTATTTGGCAAGCGAATACAAGTTATGCAATAGGTGATATTAGAGCACCTGCAACTGCTCAACCAACTGGTTTAGTTTTTAAATGTAAAACAGCAGGTCAATCTGGTGGTTCTGAACCTGATTGGGCTAAAACTCTTGAATCGGAAACAGTAGATAATCAAGTCACCTGGATCGCTGTCAGTGCAATCTATGAAGAGTTAACTAAACTTAGCCCCGACTCAATAATAGAATTATTTGAGTTGCGTTTATCTACGACTTTGCATGGCAGTAATGATATTTTGAGATGGCATAATGGATGTAATGCAGACATTACTGGTGATATTGTTTGGAAAATAGAAGGAGGCACTACATATTCTTATGTGCGTATGCCTGTTGAAGCTACAGGCTTTGAAGTAACAACTTCAGGATCAATGCCTCGTCCTTTGATAACAGTATCTAACTTAAATAATACAGTTACATTGCTTCTTAATCAGGTCAATTTATATACACCAGGAAATGATTTATGTGGGGCAGAAATTAGAAGAATAAGGACATTAAAGAAATACTTACATGGAGAATCTGCGGCAGATCCTAATGCGACATGGCCTGAAGAGCGTTGGTATATAGATAGAAAGACTGCTGAGTCAAGAGATATTGTTTCTTTTGAATTAACATCCAAGTTTGATATGCAAGGAGAGAAATTACCAAAAAGACAGATGATCGCAAATGTATGTCAGTGGCAATATAGAGATTCAGATACTTGTACTTATGCAGGTAATAACTATTACGATGTTAATGATAATCAAATAAACACAGGAAATGCAGCAGCAGATTTAGCAGCAGACACTTGTGGAAAGACATTAAGTAGCTGCAGGAAGCGTTTTGGTGAAAACGGTAAATTATATTTTGGTTCGTTCCCTGCTGCTGGCAAATTTAAATGATATTAACTGAAGAAATAAAGGTACAGGCATTAGAGGCAGCCAAACAAGAAATGCCTAACGAAATGTGTGCTGTGATTGCTGTTGTTAAAGGTAAAAAGCGTTATTTTCAGTGTAAAAACATATCTGATGAACCTACAGAGTACTTTGTTTTAGATCCAGAAGAATACGCTTCTATCGAAGACAAAGGTGAGATTATTGCTGTTATACATTCACACCCTAAAACAAAACCTAATCCTTCACAGGTGGATAAGTCTTCATGTGAAAGATCTAGAGTTCCTTGGTATATTGTTTCTCCGCAAACAGGTTTATGGGGAGAGTGTCATCCAACGGGGAAAGATATTCCTTACGTAGGTAGACCTTTTATTCATGGATTAGATGATTGTTATTCATTGGTACGTGACTGGTATCAAAAAGAATTAAATATAAAATTGAATGATTATTTTAGGCAGAATGAATGGTGGTATAAGGGAGAAAATTTATATTTAGATAATTTTGCGAAGGAAGGTTTTAGAGAGATAAAAGAGGAAGAGCTTAGGTATGGAGATCTTTTATTGATGTGTATTGTTAGCAATGTGCCTAACCATGCAGCTATTTTTCTAGAAGGTAATATTGTTTTACATCATGTCCAAGGACGCTTATCTTCCAGAGATGTTTATAGTGGGTACTATAGAAAAGCCACTGCGAAACGATTAAGACATGAAAGTCGTTAAAGTTTATGGTGCATTAAGGGAAAGGCTTGGCGGTCAAGGTACTTTTGAACTTGATGTCAAAACTCCTGCTGAAGCTATACGAGCTTTATGTGCAAATTTTGAAGGTCTTGCAGCTTGGTTCGTTAACAGCGGTGACGAAGGAATGGCATATAAAGTTTTTGTCGGAAAAGATCCTGTTTACGAAGATAGTCTTGAAAGATTGAATTACCCCTGGAGTGATAAAGAAGTATTTAAAATAGCTCCTGTTATGGTTGGAGCTGGCGGAAATAGAGGATTTCTAGGAATAATAATAGGAGCAGCTTTAATCACTCTGGCTTTTACAACAGGTGGAGCCGCCTTGTCAGGATTGAGTACTGGGACTGCTTTTGTAGGAACGACGTCTGCTCCAGTAGCATCATGGGCTTTTGCTGCTGCAACAATGGGTGCAGGTCTTGTTTTAGGAGGCGTGGCTAACTTGCTTTCTCCTGCTCCTACTCAGTCTGAAACTCCCGACCCTGTAACCAACGGTTCGTTTAGTGGGATTGATAATGTATCGTTTCAAGGTGCTCCCGTACCAATATGTTATGGGAAATGTTTCGTTGGATCGGCAATAATGAGTGCAGGTTTAGATGTAGTCCAACAATGACTTTAATACAGGGTGCTGGTGGAGGAGGTAAAGGAGGTAAGACTCCCACTATAGAAAAAGATAATTTAAAAAATACTCAGTATGCAATTGTAATGGATCTTCTTAGTGAAGGAGAAATAGAAGGTTTAGTTGACGACGATAAAAGTATCTATTTTAATGATGTCCCTGTTGATAATCCAGATGGAACGAGTAATTTTGCTGGATACAAAAGAATATTTAAAACTGGCATTTTACACCAACAACCTATTTCAAGAAGTCATAATAAAACACAAGTTTCAAAACTCATTCAAGGTGGTGAATTTACCAAGGCTAATAATCCTGGTGATAAAACAATTACTATCCAAAATAGCGATGTAGACAGGGTTAGATGTATTTTAAGGATACCTTCATTCTTGAAACAAGAAGATGATGGTGATGTTGTAGGAACAAGTGTAAGGATAAAAATATTCGTTAAACATAAGAATGAAAATGATTACGTAGAAGTAATAGATGACACGATAAAGGGTAAATCAAGTAGTGAATATTTAAAAGATTACAACGTTGAATTAAACCCTTGGAATGGCCTCTTGGAGGAGAATAGTAATTTTCCTGTTTCCATAAAGATGAGTCGGCTCTCGCCTGATTCAACTGAAAAGAACCCAAGAGATACATACTTTGCTGGCTATTCAGAAATTATTGATGAGAAGCTCCGTTACCCTCATTCTGCTTATGCGTGGTTAAGATTTGACGCTAAGGAATTTGGAGGCAGTGTTCCTAAGAGAAAGTATTTAATAAAAGGAATAAAGGTAAGGATTCCTAGCAATGGAACGGTAGATACAAATAACGGACGCATTGAATACGATCCATCAATATGGAACGGGTCTTTTGGAGCTGCTACATGGACAAGTGATCCAGCATGGATTTTATGGGATTTATTAACAGACACAAGATATGGCTGCAAGATTCCTGAAGACCAACTAAGTAAATGGGATTTCTATGAGATCTCTAAGTATTGTAATGAGCTTGTAGATGACGGAACTGGTACAAATACAAATGAACCACGCTTCTCTCTGAACGTATGGATTAACACTAGACAGGAAGTTTTTGATCTGATTAATTCGATATGCTCTGCCTTCAGGGGAATGGCATACTACGCCTCTGGCACAATAACTCCTTTTATAGATAAGCCTACAGATTCTCAGTACCTACTAGGGCCAAGCAATGTTGTTGATGGTGCGTTTACTTATTCAGGAACAAGTCAGAAAACTAGACATACAACTTGTACTGTTAGCTGGCAAAGTTATGACTTATTGGGAGAGGCTCAGTGGGAATACTGTGAGGATGCTGATGCAGTTGCTAAGTACGGTGTTGTTAATAAAGCAATAAAAGGATACGGCTGTTATAGCCAAGGTCAAGCCAGAAGGTTAGGTCTTTGGACTTTAAAAACAGAGCAATTATTAACCGATTCTGTTTCTTTTGGTGTTTCTATTGAAAGTGGCATCATTTTAAAACCAGGAATGGTTATATCTATAGCCGACCCTACAAAAAACACGAAGAGAAGAAGTGGAAGAGTTTCTTCTGCTTCGCCAACTGCAATTACCGTAGATAATATCGAAAATGCTTCAGTAGATTTTAGTAATAGTCCAACACTTAGCGTTATTCTTCCTACAGGTTTAGTAGAAACAAAACCTATAAATACTATTATTAATAATACAATCAATATTGTGGGTGCATTTAGTTCTGCTCCAGATCCTTCGAGCATTTGGATGATAGAAACAACTGATATTCCAGTTCTTAAATACAGAGTATTAAATATAAAAGATGAAGCCAATGGAACCTATGCTGTATCTGCTCTTACCTACAACGAAAGTATTTACGATGCTGTTGAGACGGGCTTAGAAGTAGTTGTTCCGCAGATAACACTTTTAAATAAATATCCTGAAGCTGTAAGTGGTATTACGTTTGACGAACATCTTTATCAAGATGGTGCAAATGTAATGACAGCTCTTGATATAAGTTGGCAAGCTCCTACTGCTGCTATAAATGATGAAACAGGAAATCCTGTACTATTTAATGAAGTAAATATTGCAGGATATGTTGTTAATTATCGTTTAAACAACGACAACTGGATAAGTGTTTCAACTGATTCTCCTTCTATCCAGATCTTAAAGTTAAAAACAGGGGCAATAGAAGTTGAAATTTTAGCTCAGAATGCAAGTGGAGTTTCTGGTAAAGCTTTCCAAGCGACCCATCAACTTAAAGGAAAAACAACACCTCCTTCAGATGTAACAGGTTTATCATTTGAACCAATAACGGAGAACTCAGGTCGTTTGACATGGGATGAGGCACCAGACATAGATGTACGTGTAGGAGGAAAGATCAAAATCAGACATAGTTCAAAAACAGATGGCAGTGGAACGTACACAAACTCGGCTGATTTGATTACTGCTTTACCTGGGAGTGAAACTGAAGCAACAATACCTCTATTAGAGGGTGAAATTATTTGTCGTTTTGTTGATTCTTCCGGCAATTTAAGTGCCAACGATACGAGCGTTATCATTGATCTTCCTGAAACTTCTAATTTATTAGCTCAATCTTGGGGATCAGTAAGGGAAGACGAGACAAGTCCTCCTTTCCAAGGTTCTGCAACAAATATTGTCTATGATTCAAATCAAGATGCGTTGATTCTTGCAAGTTTAGGTTTTGATTCGATTACAGATCTTGATAATGTTTCTGATTTAGATGCTATCGATGCAGGAACCGCATCATCTGGAACGTATAACTTTAATAATTTATTAGATTTAGGCGGAGTCTTTGCTGTCGATTTAAAAAGGTATTTTGTTGCTAGAGGCTTCAGACCTTCTGACACGATAGATAGTCGTACAGAATTGATCAACACATGGGATGACTTTGATGGTGCGTTAATAACAAATGTCAATGCAGCGATGCAAGTCAGAAAGACAACAGACGATCCAGGGGGAAATCCTACTTGGGGCAATTGGCAAAATCTTTCTAACGGAACATTTAAAGGAAGAGCTTTTCAGTTTAAAGCTACTCTTTCTACAACTGATAACAGTGAAAATATTTTAATTGATCAGTTAGGATACAATGCTTCGTTTAAACAACGATCTGAGCAAAGTATTGCGACTGTAGATTCAAGTACCTTAACGAGTAACACAGTTAATTTCTCTAAACCATTCTTTGTTGGTACGAGTAGTTTAGGTGGCGCGAATACATATCTTCCTTCGATTGGAATAACTGCACAGAATTTAAGTTCAGGTGATTATTTTGAGGTTTCAAACGTATCAGCTTCTAGTTTCCAAGTTTTATTTAAGAATAGTTCTGGGAGCACGATTGCTAAAAACTTTACATGGTCTGCTGTTGGATATGGTAAGGGAGCTTAAATTCTGATTTACGGGTATATTAGTAGTATTATTGAACAAATTGATTTCTTCCAATGACGGCGCATGATCTAGACATAGCGAATGGAACTGGAAGTGCTGTAAGAGCTGATATAAATAATTATATTGATGCTAGTGCAAGTAACTTCGCTGATGCTAACGAGCCAACGGGAGCGAATACACAACCATATCAATGGTTCGTAAAGACAGGTAACAATACTCTCTACATGAGAGATGCCTCTAGTAATGACACCTGGCACGTTGTTGGAACTGTTGGTGTAGCAAATCTAGGTTTAGCTCCTAAAGCCTCTCCCACATTTACTGGTACTGCTGATTTTAATAGTAATACAGCTATTAAATGTCCAGACGGTACGACTGGTGAGCGTCCTGGTTCTGCTGCTGTTGGGATGTTGCGGTATAACACAACTACCAATGGTTTTGAAGGCTACTCAGGTTCTTCTCCTTCATGGGGTGAGATTGGAGGGGCAGGAGCAGGAGCAACAGGTGGTAATTCAGGTGCGAACGCTGTTTTCTGGGAGAATCAAGTTACAGTTAGCCATGACTACACTCTTACCGCCTCTAGAGGAGCTGGTACGTTTGGAGGTCCAGATGGTGTCACTATCAACGATGGAGTGACTGTAACTATTCCAGACACCTCTACTTGGACAATCATTTAGGAGTTATCTAATGCCAACAGTCATCCATGGATCAAACGGAGTTTCGGTAGGGAACGGAACAGCAGCAGCTCCAACTGTTAAAGGACAGGATAGTGACTCAGGTCTTTTCTTTGGGGCGGACACACTAGACCTTTCGACAGGTGGAACTGCCAGGATTGGGATTGCTAGTGGCAATACAACAGTCACAGGTAATCTGACGACTACAGGATCAATCAGTGCAGGTAGTTTTACAGGATTGTCTGGCTTGTATAATGCTTGGGCACAACTGGTTCATACGTCCGCTTCGTCATACCAAGTAGCTTCTGAAGACTGGACAAACAGACCATTAACAAACGAACAAGATCCTTCTAATATCGTGACGCTTGATGGAACGACTGGTCGATTTTCTTTAGGTGCAGGTAGCTATAGAATTAGTTGGGCAGAATCTTTTTTTGATACTGCTGATGTTGTTGACAGGCTTACGACTTATGCTGACGGTACTTATACAAATGTAGATGATCTTTTCAGTATAGGGATGGCTCAATTTGCTAATCCAACTGATCCAACGGGTGTTTTGATAGTAGGTGCTACAAGAGTTACTCATACAGGCACAAAAACTTATGCCTTAAGACATCATGTTGATGACAACGCAGTTAACACTTCTGGTGGTCGTAATAACGGCTTAAGTAAGGATGCTTCAGACAATAACGTTAATGTCTTTGCCAAAATTGAAATCTTCAGGGAGGCTTAAACCATGACTATTAAACTCGTAGGCTCAACGGCTGGTTCAGTATCATTAGACGCTCCAGCATCAACAAACTCAAGCGCAGACTTGACGTTAACCCTTCCTACTTCAACAGGAAGTGCTAATCAGTATCTCAAAAACAGTGGTACTGCGGGAGAACTTGAATTTGCTGCGGGGCCGTCTGCTGGATTGTTTACAGCTTACGCCCAGGCATGGGTTCAAACCGATACTGATGTAGGAGGAGGTGCGGCTACCGCAGGTTCTTGGGGAACTGTTCCTTTCTTAGATAGTTCTCACAAAGTGGAATCTGGTTTAACTGTTACTGTCGATGCAACTGCCAATACTGTTCAAGTTCCTACTGGTACATATCTTATAAAATGGGCTGTTCCTTTCTATGACACTGGGGAGAGTAAAACTCGTTTATATAGTGTAACTGGGGGCAGTATTTTAAAATACGGCACTGCTATCTTTAGCAATACAAGTCATCCATCCACGATTGTTTCTAATGGTTTTCACAAGGCGACCTTTAATGCTAACACCACTCTTAGACTTGAATACGATGTAGCTACTACTAATTCAGGAGGGTTAGGTAGAGCAACAGATGATGGACTAAACATTTTTACAACTATTGAGTTCTACAAAGAGGGTTAAACCATGTCGATTTTAAAAACAAATGGTATTCAAGGTGTTTCAGCTTCAAGCAACGCTGCAACGTTAAGTACAACTGGTATATCCCTGGATCGTTGCACAGGAATGAATGGTGTAGGACTTGCAAGGAATTTATTACATAACCCAGACTTTCAAATTGCAGAAAGAGGTGCAACTATTAATCCTGTTGCGGATGATGCTTATTGTGCTGACCGTTGGTATGGGTTAAGTGAGGCTGCTAACTCTATTGCTTATACACGTTCTTCAACTTCCCCTCCAACAGGAGTTGGATATTTTGGAGAGTTTAAAGTTGCTTCAACTGATAATACAAAAGTTGGAATAGCTCAAGTCTTAGAGAATGATGATTGTGTATCTCTTCAGGGGCAGTCAGTTACTTTAAGTTTCCAAGCAAAGGTTTCTAGTGCTACTGCTGTTACAACAATGAAGGCAGCGATTGTTTCTTGGGCTGGTACAGCAGACCAAGTAACGAGTGATTTAGCGGCAAACTGGAATAACAGTGGAACGAACCCTACGCTTGCTGCAAACTGGACTTACGAGAACACACCTGCTGACCTTAATGTTACGACTAGTTGGGCGAAATATTCAGTCACAGCAACGATAGATACCTCTAACACTACTAATGTTGCTGTATTTATTTGGAACGATTCTCTTGAGGTAGATCAGAATGATTGGTTTGGTTTAACGAATGTTCAACTAGAAAGAGGATCAACTGCGAGTACGTTTAACAGAAGGTCAATAGTGGAAGAAAGATTGTTATGTAAAAGGTTTTACCACGATTTGCATTTTGGAGACAAATCGACAACTAGATCTGCGCTTTTTTACAGTGGTAGTACAGCTTATACGAGAAGGTCACTAATCTTTGATTTTCCTGTCGAGATGAGAGCCGTACCAACGGCTGAAGTTGTTTTAGATAGTGGGTCTTTGTATGCGAACCGTACTTTCTACACGAAACAAGGAGCTGTGCTTGAAACTGATCCAGCTAATACTACGACTGTTCGTAGTGTCGAAAAATTTATTCTCAGTGCTGACTTATGACTATTACTTACAAACATCTTCAAGGGTGGGATGATAATGGAGTCACCGAAAGAATTGTTCTTAAAGTAGATAGTAATGGAAAGAAACTTTATGTTCCTTTAAGTGAAGGGAACATGGACTATGTTGAGTATTTAGAATGGAAAGCAAATGGAGGTGTTTTAGGAGCACCAGAAGTGGATTCTTCCTCTGAAAGTTCCTCTTCTGAAAGCTCTTCCTCTGAAAGTTCTTCTTCCTAACGTCCAATGGCTATAGCACCAGATGTTTATGATATGACGATCCAGAGGCGATCAGATCACAGTGTCTCCTTTGAATTTAAAGATTCCAATAATAGCGCAGTTAACTTACAAGGTTATACGATTATCTCTCAAGTCTGGGATGCTTCACGTAGTACTAAGGCTGCTGATGCGACTTGTACTGTTACAGATGCTCCCACTGGAACGTGGACATGGAAGGTAACAGATACTCAAACTGCTACTTTTTCTGCTGAAGAATATAAATATGATGTTTTAGTTACGGAGCCTGGAGGTGATAAACAATTTTGGGTTGAGGGTACAATCTATATGAGTGAGGGTTACTCTTCTTAATGGCTAACAAAATCACTGTTAATGAGACTCAAAATACCGTTACTGTTAACGAAACAACTAACACAGTAACAGTTACAGAAGGTGGAACTACGATTGTCCGTGTTAAAACCGAAGGCCCACAGGGTCCACCAGGATCAGATTTCACTTTAAGTGATGATAATAAGGTAGATAAGTCTATAATTTATTATGACAGTACTGCTGGTGTTTATAAAGCCAACAGCACATGGACTACTAACACACTTACAGACGGAGGCAACTTCTAGTGGCTAACACGATCAGAATTAAACGTAGCACTGGAAACTCTGCTCCCGGATCTCTTGCTAACGCAGAATTAGCCTATGCAGAAGGTACTAATATTCTTTATTACGGAACTGGTACAGGTGGTGCTGGTGGATCGGCAACATCTATTGAAGCAATTGGTGGAGATGGATATTATTCAACACTTTCAACAGCGCAAACGATTTCAGGGAACAAGACATATACAGGAACACTTGATTTAAGTGGAGCAACTGTTCAAAGTTTTACTTGCGCTCAAAACTTAGTTGTGACTGGGAACCTTACTGTTTCTGGAACGACAACAACTGTCAACAGTACAACGACAACAATTGCTGATAAGAATTTAGAACTTGCGAAAGGTGCTGCTGACGATGCTGCTGCTGATGGTGGTGGAATAACTATTGATTCAGGTGATGGTGATAAGACATGGAACTGGGTTAACTCAACAGATGCTTGGACATCTTCTGAGCATATCAATGTTGCTTCTAGTAAGGCTTATTACATTGATGGAACGTCTGTTTTAAACAGTACAACTCTCGGTTCCAACATTGTTAACTCTAGTCTGACTTCGTTAGGCACAATCGGAACCGGTGTTTGGGCTGGTACTGATGTTGCCGTAGCTCATGGTGGAACGGGAGCAAGCACAGCCGCCAACGCTCGAACAAATTTAGGTCTTGTTATTGGAACTAATGTCCAGGCTTACGATGCTGAGTTAGCAGCAATCGCAGGTTTAACAAGCGCAGCTAATAAACTTCCTTACTTCACTGGTTCAGGATCAGCTTCGGTTACTGATTTCACCGTTTTTGGTCGTTCATTAGTTGATGATGCTGATGCAGCAGCAGGACGCACCACTCTTGGTTTAGGTACGCTGGCAACACAGGATCTAGATGCTGTTAACATCGACGGTGGAACGATTGACGGGGTTACAATTGATGGAGGATCTTACTCTTAACATTGCTTTTTAGGAGGCATATCCAATGGCTAATACAATCAAATTAAAGAGGGGCAGTGGTAGCGATCCAGAAGCATCTGATCTGGTTGTTGGAGAAGTCGCTATCAGGACAGATACAGGTAAGTTATTTACAAAGAAAGATAATGGTTCAGTAGCGGAGATTAGTGGTAGTGGAGGAGGAGGTGGTAGTGGAACCCCTGGAGGAGCAAACACTCAGGTTCAATACAACTCTTCCGGTAGCTTTGCTGGGTCGTCAAATCTTACATTTGATGGGACAAATCTTGCTGTTGGCGGGACAGTAACAGCAACATCAACTGCCTTAGCGACAGGTGGAGTTAGGAAAATTTTTACTTCTGCTTCATCACCTCAAGCTTCTGACGGGGCAGTGGGGGATATATGGTTGAAATTTTAACGGATGGTAATTAAATGACTATTTATTATGTAGATCCTGAAGGTGGAAACGATTCCAATAACGGGCAATCGTTTGCAAATAGAAAGAAAGCTATAGAGTCAGTTTCATCAGGAGATGAAATTCGTCTTATTAGATCCCCTGCTCCGACGAGTTTAGGTAATGCAAGCTGGGAAAAAGACGCAACTTATAATGACGAGAAACTTACAGTTACCAATAGAAACATAACAAGTTGTAGCTTTAATGGTCAGAGCAGTGGTAATCCTACAACCGTTGCCAAGAACAGTCATGGTCTAAGTACAGGTGATGCTATTTATGTTCCTGACTCTGCTTACACTTATGCGGGCGTCCATCAGATAACAAAAGTTGATGATAATAATTTCACAATAGATGGAACGGAGAATGCTGCTGATACAGATGCTACAAGTGAAACTGTTTTCAAACTCAATCCATTCTGTGTAAGGCTTGCCAGCTCACCGATTAAAAATATAATTTGCCATCAAGGGTTAGATGGTGGCGGTGATCTCGATTGGACAGCAGTAAACGGAACAACAGGTAGAGAGACAAGTAACTATCAGTCTGGTTTTAAAAGTGCAAGGCGGTTTACAGCTCCTAATGGGGTTAGTGGAAAACTTGCTTATGTTCAGTTAAATAATGCTTTAGACCTTAGTGGTTATCAACAAATTAGTTTTAGATTTTTTTGGGATTACAACAACAGAAAAAACGTAGCAGATTATTTTTCAATTCGTCTTTGTTCTGATACCTCTGGTGATACAACCGTTCATACAGTACCGATTAAACCGCCAGGTGGAGACGATACGGATCATTGGATCTGGTACACCCATGATTTTGGTACAAATTTAAACTCTTCAATTCAATCAATTGCTATCCATGCTGACACGGAAAGCAATCACAATAATACCGAAATTCAAATTGATAATGTTATAGCTTGTAAGGCTAAATCATCTGCTGATTCTTTACATTTAGGAAGCTTAATTGGTAAGGGGACAACGTATATGTCTAATTGGTATACAATTATGGCAATCGTCGATAAAATTGTACTTATACAACAAACTTGGACTCAACATGATGGATTGCAGGATTACACAAGATCCTTATTTGAAACGACAGAAACAGTTACTACTTATAAACAAGAATGTTTTACAAACCCAGAGTATCACGATAGTTCCGAAAACAGTGGAGGTGCTTTTGTCCGTATTTCCACCGATCACAATGTAACAATTAGTGGCGGTTGGAACAGTACTGATATGTCAAGTCAAGATACAAACGCTGGCACATGGTTAGGATTACAAGGTCGTCAGTATTCAGGAATAGAAGCGATAAGTTGTGCTAATTTAAGTATCTCTAATATTGGAGTTGCTAGAGGGTATCACGCCTTTGGAGTGGAAGGATTTGAAGAGGGAGGTGGAACATTTACTAAATGTCAAATCTTAACTTCTTACTACGGATTAGTTGGGAATGATCGAACAGTATATGATGATTGTAAGTGGTCATTTTGTTATTTTAGTAATCAAAGTACATGGTACAGAGCAGTAGATTATGTCGTAAAAAATAGTACTTTTACTTATATTTATTTTAGTAATAATGAAACTCAAGTGGGTGGAAAACGTACCATTGTAAATTCTACTTTTGAAGGAGCACTAATATCGGATACTCATTTACTGAATAGTACCCCTTCCTCTGGAAATGTAGAACACTTGTTTAATAATTGTACTTTTAAAAACATGCACGCTTTAGCACATGGAGAAGATTGGAACGGGTATCATTCTTTTACTAATTGCACGTTTGAAGATAGTTTGGAAGGTATATTTGATTTTATAGATGCAGATGACGGAAAACGTAGTGATAAACTACCGTTTTTCTCATTTATAAATTACGACAATACAGCGAATGATCATCGTTTGTATTATATGAATTGCCTTGTAACAAGTGATTCTACTACGAAACAATCTGGTTCAGGATATTCATGGAAATTTACACCATTAGCTAATTCTGGTGTAAAAACAAGATCCGTAAACTTTCCCTTACGTTTTAAACTTGCTGAAGTATATGTCACCGCTAATTCACAAATAACAGCGACAATTTATGCAAGAAGATCGGATAACCAGACTGATGATTATGTAGCATTAGCAGCACTAGCTTTAGACAATGCAGCAGTGGGGATCACGACAGATGTAAAAAGTTCTGCTTTGTCTGGATCGGTTGATACTTGGGTACAATTAACACTAACCTTTACTCCTACTATTGCTGGAGTTGCGACAATTACTGCTTTAATGTCTGCATCATCAACTTCAGATAACGTCTGGATTGACACCTTGGAGATAGCCTAATGGAATACATAATTGTGCAAAAAGAACTAAGACCTTCTGGAGACTGGATTATTACTGCTGAGTCAGAAGAGGGAAAAGCTTTTCATGGCACGTTTGCAATCGAACCAACAGCAACGGAAGTAAATGAGTTAGCTATAGAAAGAGCTGCGAAAGCAGTTGCAGCGCAAGCTAAAGAAGCCGAAAGAAAAGAGATAGAAGAGGCGATGTTGGCACAAGATAAAGCAGATGAAGAAGCAAATGCTGGGAGTTAAATATGGGATTAACTAGCAAAACAAGTCTTCTCAACCTTGACAAGGTAGGCCCGTGGGGGCCAGCAATTCGTATTAAGCATGGAGGGAATACAGATGAAGTACTTGGAGCGTGGGGGCCAAGGTATTTTGTTGGTGGAACGGGTAATCTTGTTTATGTAAAAACAGCCGCAAATACTTGGTCTGAAGTAAGTAATGTTTACTTAAAGACAGCAGCAGATACTTGGAGTGCTGTTCGTCAATTCTGCGTTAAGGAAGACGCATCGACTTGGGATGGAACAGGTGATGAAATGTCTGGTAGTGATTTAGTCTTTCCAGTCTTTCAATCTGCGGCAACAAATACTAATGGAACGAAGGTCATACTTACCTATAACAAGACGTTATCTGCCATAACTGCTGCTACTTCTGCCTTTGCTGTTGTAGCTGATGGTTCGTCTTCTACTGTTTCCAGTGTTGCAACTTCTGGCGCAACCGTTGAATTAACAATGCAAACAGGGATTCAGCCTGGTGAAACAGTAACAGTTGCTTATACCGATCCAAGTGGTTCGGATGACGCTAACGCTATACAAGATTCTCTTGGACTTGATGCTATATCTTTGAGTGCTACTTCAGTTACGAATAACGCAGCAGCTCCAGTATTCCAATCTGCGGCTACAACTACTGATGGAACGAAAGTTATCCTGACTTACAACGAAGCATTATCATCTACAACGGCTGCTACTTCTGCTTTTGCCGTTGTTGTAAACAGCTCTGCTGCAACAATAAACGCTGCTGCTAGAGGTAGTGATACATCAACTATTGAATTAACATTATCGGCTGCAATAACAGAAGGCCAAACAGTTACGGTAGCTTATACCGATCCAAGTGGTTCGGACGATGCTAATGCCGTACAAGGTGTTGGAGGGATAGATGCTGCATCCTTTACCGCTACATCAGTCACGGTACAGGTAGGTTTAGAAGTTAGTTTTGCATGGAAATATCACATGCACGGCAACACAATGGGAGTGATGAAACTATATTGGATGACTTCTGATGGAGGTAACAATATAGATGACGGTACTCTCAATGAATTAACCTTTACTGCTGATGGTACAACTGGACAAACAGCACTTTCTGGTCAACAACAAACAGAGATAACGGCTGATTGGAAAGAGGCGAGTGCAAGTTTAAATGATTATGTAGGAGAGACTGGGAGACTTGTATTCTTCTACTACAAGACACCATCTGGATATAGAGGTGATGCAGCAATAGATGACATGGCAATAACGATAGCTGGAACTACTACAAACTTATATGAAACTCAAAGTAGTGATACATCAACACTATGGTGGAGTCTTACCTCTCATGGAGGAAGTTATTCTAGTGTTGCAAATGCCGTTTCTGCATTTGAAAATGGAGATTTAAGTTGGACTAGAGTTGTAGATATAGCAACTAATAATGATGGTGGTACTTTCTTGAAAAATACTGGTCAAACTGGGTCAAGTGCTACTGGGCCTGATGACAGTCCTAGAGGTTCCCTTTATCATTACATTTACGCTGAAACGACAAACAATCAGGGAATGGATAATGATGCAAACAAGTATGCTTTCCTTGTTAGTAACGAATTTGAATTGTTCTGATAACATCAAGTAATATTGATAGCTTTTTCTAAGTGCAGAAAATTTTCAACATTATTTCAGCCGTTTCGTTTTTGCTCGTACTGGGCATAACTGGTGGCGGGGTGTTTGGTTATCTCTGGATTACAAACGAAGATAACCAGAAGATGCTTCAAGACAAAGCAATGGAAAAGGTAATGGGTGCTGTTAAGTTACCTGGATTGTCTGGCCCTGCTTTACCCACTGGAGCGTTAAGTCCTGCACAGCAAAAGAACGAAGAAAAGAAAGCAATAGGCGTACCATTTGGAAGGTTCTAAATGTTTAAATCTAGTTCTCAATTATTATCTGTTCTTCTTGGGATTGGTCTGATAGGAAGCAACTTTTTTAGCTTAATGATTTTGGCACGTAAAGATTCAGATGCGTTGCCCAATTTAGCCAGCTTGCCATATACGGATAATTCGAGTTTTTCTATTCGTAGTGATAAAACAAAGGATGGTCATTCTTGGTCATTAAATCAGAATCAACATTCACCCAAAACACTGTTGTTCACTAAAGATTTGAAAGAAGAACTACCAGGATTTAAAGGGAAAAAGAAACGTGAATCATATGTTCACCAAGAATCTGTAGCTTATTCTTATCGCCCTTTACTTAGTCAAGAAAACAAGAATGAAGGTTTGACAGCTCAAGAAATTGCATGTATTGAAAAGGGTGCTCAAGGTCGAAGTAATGGTGAAATAGTTGGAACATTAGGAGCCGCCAAAGTTACTCCAGCCGTTGCAAGTGTTCCCATTATTGGTCCCGTTTTAGGTGCATTAGCTTTTGGGCAAGCTAGGAAGCAAGCAGGTAGGGCAGGCGAGGCAATTGCTAAAGACTGGAATGACTGTTAGTGAGTGAGTATCCCTAATATTGAAATCCCCTCAATAGGAGTTGAACCTGTTAATACTTATCTGATTAATGTACCTACCGTTAATCCTCCAAACGTACCAATTAGTGTTCCTATAGGGTTTCCAGTAATCGAAATGCCTTGTGTTAAGGCAAGGCGTGGTGGTGAGAATGATGCACTTATAAATAACGATCCAGATGGAAATATGATTCTGTGTCCTGCTCAGACACCAAGTTATGAGCCGATGAATTTTGAACCGATGAGGTTTGCGCCTATAGAAGATGGAGAATCACAAAGACACGAAGAGCCAGAAATCCCTCCAGCACCAGAAGTGCCAAGAGAGCAACCAGATACTTGTCCTCCTGATGG
>MDTG01190844.1_pt1 | contig 18553 bp, 19 predicted proteins | sample 811421 | NCBI WGS metagenome assembly MDTG01 (sample SAMN05326645, study PRJNA326480) | marine metagenome | isolation source: seawater | place: Pacific Ocean: South East | collected 2011
CTATAAGCAAATATATAACTATTGTCATTATTATATTATTTTTTTGGTTTAAAGATTAAACATAAACCGTTATTACAATATCTCCTGCCTGTAGGTTTTGGACCATCTTCAAATATATGGCCATGATGACCCCCGCAACTTTTGCAATGATATTCAGTTCTTGCATACCCAATGTGATGATCTGTTTTGGTTTCAAATGCATCTGGCAAAGACTCAAAAAAAGATGGCCATCCAGAACCACTGTCATACTTTTTTTTTGAGTCGAAAAGTTTTTTATCACAATTAGCACAATGATAATTTCCTTCTCTTTTTTCAAAATTTAATTCACTAGATCCTGGTCGTTCAGTTCCTTCCTCAAATAAGATTAATTTTTGTTCTGACGTTAAATTAGGATTTTTTTTCATATAATAGAGGCACAAGTTTTATGTAATATAGCATGAAGTCTTATCAATGTGTCAAAGTCTTTGTTGTACCCACCTCCTAAAACTCCACAAATTGGAACTTTTTTAACAAAAAAGTTATTTATTATCATTTCATCTCTTTTTTTAATTCCATCCTCTGAAATTTTTAATTTACCCAACCTATCGTTTGAATGTATATCAACTCCCGCAACATAAAATACAAAATCGTAATTTTCTTTGTTTAACAATAAAATATTTTCCTTAAGTTTATTAAGATATTCCTCATCTTCTGTATTATCATCTAAGCTTACGTCCAAATCGCCGTTAGCCTTTTTTGCAGGATAATTAGACTTACAGTGCATACTAAATGTAAAAACAGATCTGTCATTTTTAAATATTTCTGATGTCCCATTTCCTTGGTGAACGTCAAGATCAACAACTAATATATTCTTTGCATAGCCCTTTGATTGTAAATATTTAGCAGCTACAGCTACATCATTAAATACACAATATCCTGCACCCTCGTTATAATTTGCATGATGACTACCGCCTGCTGTGTTACATGCAATTTGATGGTCAATTGCGAGCTTACTTGCTAATACTGTGCCACCAGTTGCTCTAAAAGATCTGTTAACTACACTGTCATTTATTGGAAAACCAATCTTTTTTTGTAATTTAATATCTAACGTTTTTCTTTTTATACTATTGATATAATCTAAAGAGTGCGCTCTACTCAAAGTCTCGATAGAGCAATAGTTAGGCTGATAAAATTTATCAACAACATTCTGGTTTAGTATATATTTTGCAAGTTCTCCAAACTTTTTTATTGGAAATTTATTATCATCGTTAATTTTTGCCATATAATCATCATGATTAACAATTGGTAATTTCATTTTAACAAATTATCCTTTTTGGTTTCCCATCTATACATGCTTCAAGATTTTCAAACATTTGAGTATAAAAATTTAAGTAATTCTCAGCTGTTACATAACCAAGATGTGGTAATATTAAAGCATTTGGTATAAATCTTAATTTATGGTTTTCAGGTAAGGGTTCTTGATCGTAAACATCAATACCGGCACCTGCTATAACATTATCATTAAGTGCTAAAATTAAATCATTTTCATTTACAATTGAACTTCTCGATGTATTTATTAAAAAAGCAGTTTTTTTCATTTTTTTTAATTCTTCAATAGTTATACAATGTTTATATCTTTGTCCTCCTTGAACATGAATAGAAAGATAATCAGAATTTTCAATTAAGTGATCTTTTGTAACTGGTAAAACGCTTAACTCTTTGCATTTATTTAAATCTAAATTTTCACTCCAGGCTAAAACTTCCATACCAAAGGCATTAGCAATAGCAGCAACTCTTGAACCTACTTTCCCTAAACCAATTAAACCGAGGATTTTATTCTTTAATTCTACTCCAACAGTAGTTTGCCAATAACCTTGATACATATTTTCTAATTCATTTTTAAAATTTCTAGCCAGCCCTAACATCAAAGCAATTGTCAACTCAGCAGTAGAATGAACACTTAAATCAGTACCACAAACTATTATATTTTTTCGTTTGGTTGCATCCATATCTATTGCTTTATTCCTCATTCCGCTTGTCATTATATATTTAAGATTTTTTAATTTACCAATTATTTCCTTGTTAAACTTTGTACGTTCTCTCATAATTATTAATGCTTCAAATTCTTTTAAATTATCGATTATATCCTCTTGATTTAAAAAGGGTTTGCTAAATACTTTTATCTCAAATCTTTTTGATAGATTTTTTAAATTTAAAAATTCCTGTGAAACGTTTTGATAATCATCTAAAATTGCAACTTTAATCATATATAATTTTCTTATTTGATAAATAGATACCAGTCAAAATAAACACGGCTCCAGCAAAATGATATGTTTCAAATTTTTCTTTAAATATAAGTATAGCCAAAATTGCACTCAGTAATGGCATTAATTGAATGAACATAGTTGCTCGATTAGGGCCAACTATCTCTATACCTTTCTGCCAACAAAAATAGGCTGCCAAGGCAGGAAACATCACAACATAAAAAAGGATTACAAAAAAAGATTTATTAAAATTTACATCAAGACCGATTGATTTTTCATAAAAAAATTGTGGAATTAAGAAAATAATCCCAACTGATACCATTAATTGTATTAATGTAAATTGTGAAAGTTTAAATTTATTTCTTTTAAGTAAAGTTGAATAAATAGCCCATGTAAATACACAGACTAACATCCATAAATCACCTTTGTTAAAACTTAAATTTATTATTTTTAAAATATCAGCATTGGAAATTATAACGCAAATACCAATTACGGATAACAACAATCCAGTTAATTGATACTTGTTTGTTTTATCAACATTCATCGTAGCAGAAATTATAATCGTCACTGCAGGAATTGCGGAAAGTACTAATACAGCGTTGATTACTTGAGTGTAATTAAGTGCAACATATACTACAGAATTAAAAGTGCTTATTGTAATAATGCCCATAAAACTTATTACAATCCAATTTTTTTTTATATATGAAGATTTAATATAGATCTCTTTATATGTAAATGGTATCAAAATTAACCAAACTGACATCCATCTAAAAAAATTTAATGTCAAAGGAGGCACTTCAAATAAATATGCAAATTTCCCAACAATAAAATTTCCTGACCAGCAAAATGTTGCAAACACTAGTAAAGTATAAGCTAAATAATTTTTTGACAAAAAATTCCTAATTAAATCTTTTAGAACTGTATGGAGATAATTTTAAGTTTGTTTTTTCTCCAACAATCATTTTAGAAACTATTTTCCCCGAAATTGCTCCTAATGTCCATCCTAAATGATGATGTCCGAAAGAATAAAATACATTTTCAAAGTTTTTTGATTGACCAATAACTGGTAAAAAATCAGGCAAAGTTGGTCTAAATCCTAACCACTCATCTTCATGCTCTTCCTCTTCGGGTATCCCATTAAGCATATCTCTAGCATTTAATATTAAATTTTGTACTCTTGATTTTGATAAAGGATTTTCTAATCCACCTAATTCTACTGTACCAACTACTCTTAAACCTTGATCCATGGGAGTAATTCCAAATCCTCTATCTGCCCATACAACAGGTCTTGACAATAGATGAGAATAATTTTTAAAGTGCACATGGTAGCCCCTTTCCGTATCCAAAGGGATCTTTTCACTTAGTTTATCTGTGAGTATTTTTGAAAATGCACCACATGCAATAACAAGTTTATCAAATTTTAAATTTTCTTTATCAGTTATTAATATAGGATTTTTGTTATCAAATTTAATATCTTTAATAAATATTTTTTCAAATCTTCCACCTTTATTAATAAAATTTTTAAACAATTTTTGTATTATTTTTTTTGGATTCTTAGCGTGTCTTGCATATTCATAAAAAACACCACCACTATAAAAAGGTTTTATATTTGGTTCTAAATCATGAACTTCATTGGGTGTAAGAATTTTTTGCTTAATTCCGAGTTCATTTCTTATTTTAATTTCTAATTCTCTACTTTTAATACCTTTGTTTTCCCAAACATACATTATTCCTTTATTTTCCACTAAGCCATCTAAGTCGATTTCATCAAATAATTCATCGTATGCACTTAGAGATAAATCTAAAATTTGATGCATATATTTGGCTGTGTGCATCATTTTTTTTTGTGAGCAATTAAGAACAAATTTTGATAACCAAGGTATCATCTTATAAACATAGTTCCATTTTAATGCTAATGGGCCTCTACTATTAGTAAGCATAGATGGCACATCGGACAAGACGTCAAACCTATTCAATTGCAAAGATGCATAAGGTGAAAAGTGGCCTGCATTTCCGTAGGATGCTGCACAACCTGGCTCTTCTTTATCAAACAGATTTACAGTGTAACCTTTTTTTTGTAGGAATAACGCATTACAGACTCCTTGAATGCCAGCACCTATTACTGCTATTTCTTTTTTACTCATATTTTGTAATCTACAATAACTTTTGATTAAGTTATCGCGACAAATTATGCAATTAATCGTTTTTGATAAATTTTTGCACTCATTACAATGCTAAAACCAATCATGGTAGCCAACATGGATGAACCACCATATGACATTATGGGTAAGGGGGAACCAACTATTGGTAAAAGTCCAAGCACCATGCTCATATTAACTGAAATATAAATAAATAATGATGAAGCATAACCATAACAAAATAATTTAGCAAAAAAACTTCTGCATTCTGAGCCAATTTTAATTATCCTATAAATAATAATCCCATATAAAAGTAGTAAAAATATTGATCCAATAAACCCTTGCTCCTCTGAAAAAAGTGTAAATATAAAATCTGTATGTTTTTCTGGTAAAAATTCAAGGTAACTTTGAGTACCTTTTAAAAAACCTTTGCCACTAATTCCTCCTGAGCCTACAGCGATTTTAGACTGTATAATTTGGTATCCTGCTCCTAAAGGATCTTTGTCAGGATTAAAGAAAGTTAAAATTCTCAACTTTTGATAAGGTTTTAAAAATGATATTATGAAAGGTAAAGAAATTAATAAAGTTAGGCATGAGTATATAAAATACTTAACTTTTACACCTGCTAGCCATAATACTATCAGGCCACTTAGTCCAATCAATATTGAAGTTCCTAAATCGGGCTGACTGATTACAAGAAAAACTGGAATTATTAATAATACGATTGGAATCAAAATGTTTTTAAAACTGTTAACCATATTTATCTGAACTCTGTGATAAAACTTTGCAAAACATACTATTATTGCAATTTTCATTAATTCAGATGGCTGCAAATTAATGAAATATAAATCAACCCATCTTTGCGAACCTGAGGCTTTAACTCCATACATAGATGCCCAAATTAAAAAACCTAGTACGATTGTATAAAATATATATCCGATTGAATGCCAAAACTTAACATCTAAAAAAGATAATACCAGCATCATTGAAAAAAAAATAATAAATCTAATAATATGACTTTTTGTGTGATAAAGTATATTACCACCATCTGTAGAATACATTGACAAAGAACTTACTATTCCAAGTACAAAAATACATGAAATAAGTAGATAATCTAAAGATCTTAATTTTTGAAAAAAAGTAGTCTGTCCACTAAGCGCTGTTTCACTAAACATTTGTATTGTTCTTATTGTTTGATCTAATTTTTTCTCTTTCCTCGTGTCTATCTATAATTGTTTTAAATAGCTTTTTTGCGAGAGGAGCTGCTGATGAGCTTCCAGAACCTCCATGCTCTACAAAAATACTTAGTGCATATCTTGGATTCTTGTATGGACCAAATGCTATATATAAAGCATGATCCCTTTCCTCATAAGGTATTTGGGAAATATCTAAATCAAGTTCTCTTTGTATATCAGTTATTTTTTTAATCTGAGAAGTTCCAGTTTTACCGGCAAATTGATACTTTTCATCAGTAATCCTAGAGGAATATGATGTTCCTCTCACTTCGTTAGTAGAAGCAAACATTGCATCTAAAACAAATTTAACATTTTCTCGATTTCTAAATAAAGGTTTATATAAATTAATATTATCTTTAGAAGAAAAGCTAACTAAGGCGTCGTCTTGAGATATTTCCTGGTTATGATCTAGATAATTTTTCTCCATTTGACTTCTTATAAATTCGTAACTGTCGTCACTATTTCTCATAACAATTTTTGGTTTTATTTTAAAACCACCATTTGCTAGTTGAGCTGTCATGAGACAAAGTTGTAATGGCGTTGTTTGAATGTATCCCTGACCTATACCCGTAATTAAGGTTTCCCCTAATACCCAGCCCCTTCCGAGAACATTTTTTTTCCATTTTGTAGATGGAACTAAGCCTTTTTTTTCCTCTGAATAATCCCCATTGAAAACGTGATCGCCAAGACCAAACTTTTTGGCAGTTACGTTTAGTCTATCTACTCCAAGTCTTCTTGACATTTCATAAAAAAAAGTATCACAAGATACTTTCATCGCATCTCTTAAATTTACAACTCCATGACCAGTGTCCTTCCAGCAATGATAAGTTTGACCATACATTTCAATTTTTCCTTTACAATTAACTTTAAAGTTTGTTGAAATAACATCATTTTCTAATGCTGATAAAGCAACAATAGGCTTGATTGTTGATCCTGGTGGATACAAACCAGTTATGGATCTATTTATCAGAGGTTTTTTTGGATCATCTTTAATGCTTTTCCAGTCATCGAAACTAATCCCATAAAGAAATAAATTAGGATTAAATGATGGAGAAGAGTGCATTGCAACAACTTCTCCGGTATATATGTCCATAACACTTATTGATCCCGCTTTATCTTTTAATAATTTGTTACAATGCTCTTGAACTTTAGTATCGACAGTAAGCCTAATTGTTGACCCTTTTTTACCCTCAACATGATCAACTTGATTTATTCTTTTGCCATAAGCATTTACTTCATATCTTTGAACCCCGTTATAACCTATAAGCTGATCTTCAAAAGTTTTTTCTAATCCAATTTTACCTACTCTTAAACCAGGAACGTGACGTTTTTTTATTTCTTCATTGCTGATTATATCTTTTTTACTTGCTTGAGCGACATATCCTAATAAATGCGTAAAGTTTTCATTGTATGGATAATTTCGAGCAACAGATAAAACTGGTTTCACGCCAGCTAATTCATGAAGATAATAGTTAATTTTTGCAAATTGAGACCAAGTAAGATTTTCTGATATAATTAAAGTCTCCCATGGTTTCTGTAAATTTTTTTTTTTTATTATTTTTAAAAACTTTTTTTGACTTAAATTTAATATATCTTTAAGTCTAACCATTAAATAATTAAAATTTTCAACTTGCTCAGGAACAACATGTAACTGGTATACTTTTAAATTTCCAGCGATCACATTCCCAAAGTAATCTTTAAAATCACCCCTGACAGGAGGTAATTTCCACTCTCTCAATCGATTTTTATCAGATAAAGTTAAGTATTTTTTGTTCTCATTTATTTGTAATGAAAATAGTCTTACTACTATACCTCCAAAAATAACTATTTTCGCTGCAGACAAAATAAACATTCGCCTACCAATTAAATTTTGTTTTCTATAGATACTATCAGTGCCACCACTAATCATTTTGTCTACCTAAATATTTTAAATAATAATCAAAAATGTACGAAAAAAAATAATAAAAAACAAATGTAAATAATACATTAAATAACAGATAATAGTAATCTACTTTAATTGAAAAAAAGATTACTAAAATTATATAAAAAATCGTTGTAACAACAGAAATGGTAAATAAAAAAAAGAACCAATCTTTAACTAAATTTGGTCTTAATGTAATATTTCTTAAGTAAACTGCAAAACCACATATCAGAAGATATGCTGAACTACTAATCCCAATAGGCAAACCTATAACTATATCATTTATTAAACCTGCTAAAAATACCATGCCATAGCCTAATTTGCCAGTTCCTTTGAGACTCCAATAAAAAATTAAAATGTATGGAAAATTAAAAGAAAAATGTTCAAAATTTAGATAATTAAAATCAAATTCATTTAATACTGATACAAATAAAAGTATTAAAGGTCCGTAAGACATAATTTTTTTTACTGGAAATAATCTTGAAAGAGCCATTTTTTAATTTGTTATTTTAAAGCTAACAATTTTAACCAGTCTTAATTGTGAGAAGTCGGAGTGGAATCTGATTTTTAGTTCACCATTTAAAAGTTCTACCTTTCCAATTGGTATACCTGGTAAGAAAATTTCACCTGAACCTGATGTAAAAACTTCATCTTGATCGCTTATTAAATAGTTTTCGTTGTAAACATATTGCAATATACCTTTGCTCTCACCAGTACCAGATAGGATTGATTGTATGGCATTTGGTTCAACTGATACTGGTACTTTGCTGTTTAGATCTGATAGTAGTAATATTCTTGAGGTTGAATAATTGACTTCTACTACCTTTCCTGCAAGAAACTCACCATCCAATACAGCCATACCTAATTTTATACCGTCTTTGCTTCCTCGATTTATAATAACTGATTTTAAAAAAGGGCTTTGTTTGTCAATTAATACTTTAGCCAAAACTATTAGTTTTGGGTCAAAGGTATCCTCTATTTTAGATTTTAAAATTTTATTTTCTGATTTTATAAATTCAGTGTTTAGTTGTTTAGCTAATAACGAGTCATAGTTTCTTTTTAGTTCCTTATAATTATTATATAAATTAAAATGATCTATTGTTAGATTGTATGATCTTTTTATAAAATTCTCAGGAACTGACACAATAAATGATGAGCGATAAACCACTTCTTTTATGGAGAGCTTAAGTATATTAGTTGCTTTAAAATCATATTTACCTAATACTAAAATAGCGATTGAAAAGAATATAAGTGCTATTAATGAAAATCTTTGTTTGGTACCTTTTTTTAAAAAAGCAGATCTGATTGCAATTACGAAATCATCCCTGTTTACTTCCATTTTTCTTAATACTCAGATAATACAGTTGAAAATATCTCTTCTTGTTCTAAAGCTTTGCCTGTACCAACAGCGACACATGCTAAAGGATCATCGGCTATATGAACTGGTAAACCTGTTTCTTTTGATAATCTTTTGTCTACATTTTTTAAAAGTGCACCACCACCTGTTAAAGTTAAACCCATGTCAACAAGATCTGCTGATAATTCGGGAGGTGTATTCTCTAAGGCATCCTTAATTCCATTAATCATTTCTCTTAAAATTGGGTTTAAAGCTTCTACTGTATCCTCCTCTGTTATATTTACTTCCTTTGGTGTTCCAGACCTAAGATCTCTTCCCTTGACTGCATAAGTATTACTATTGGTTGCAATTGCTGTACCAACCTCCTTTTTTATTTTTTCAGCTGTGCTGTCTCCAATCATCAAATTGTATTCTTTTCTCATATAATTTGCTAATGCATTATCCATTGCATCACCAGCAACCCTTAACGAATTTGAGTATACAACTCCACCCAGCGACATCACAGCAATTTCAGTTGTACCACCTCCAATATCTATTACCATTGATCCTGTAGCTTCTGAAATTGGTAACCCTGCGCCTATTGCTGCAGCAATTGGCTCTTCAATTAATTGCACTCTTCTCGCGCCGGCTGCTAAGGCGCTATCTTGAATTGCCTTTCTTTCAACTGGAGTTGAGCCGGTAGGTACACAAATTAATATTCTTGGGTTTGCAAAAGAACTTCTTTTATGAACTTTTTTTATAAAATGTTTAATCATTTCCTCTGTAACAATAAAATCAGCTATCACACCGTCTCTAAGTGGTCTTATTGCTTGAATATTTCCTGGTGTTCTACCAAGCATAGTTTTCGCCTCGTCACCTACTGCTAGAACAGACTTTTTTCCTTTGTTATCAACAACAGCAACTACTGACGGCTCGTTTAGAACTACCCCTTGACCTTTAAGTACAACAAGTGTGTTTGCTGTTCCTAAATCTATAGCCATATCCTGGCTCCAGATTTGCGTAATTTTTCCAAATATAGACATTAACTTATATACCTCTCACTTTTTGATGTTTAATTGAGTCGTTCATAGCTTTTTTTTCTCTCTTTATTATCATTTTATTTAAAGCATTTAAATATGCATTTGCGGAAGCAACAAGTGTATCAGTGTCTGCTGACTGTCCAACAGTTGTTCTATCATTTTCCTCAATCTTGACACTAACAGTAGCTTGAGCATCTGTTCCCTCTGTCACGGCATGTACTTGATATAATAATAGTTTCATATCGTGTGGATAAAGTTGTTTAATACATTTAAATGTTGCATCAACTGGTCCGTCACCAGTCTGAGTAGTTTTTTTTATATCCCCAAAAACATCCAAAGTCATCTCCGCTCTTTGTGGTTCACCCGTACCGGCGTAAACTTTTAAAGATTTTAAATTTATAGCATTAATCTTATTATCTACTATTAAACTATCATCTACTAAGGCTAGAATATCCTCATCATAAACATGCTTTTTTTTGTCTGCTAAAACTTTAAATTTTCCAAATGCATTCTGAATTACATCATCTGTCAAATCAGTGTATCCTAAATCGCTAAGCTTATCCTTAAATGCATGTCTACCAGAATGTTTACCCATAACTAGTGATGTTTTTTTTACTCCAACACTTTCCGGGGTCATAATCTCGTAAGTTTCTCTATTTTTTAACATACCGTCTTGGTGAATTCCTGACTCATGTGCAAATGCGTTTTTACCAACAATTGCCTTGTTAAATTGAACCGGGAAACCAGTCGCATTAGAAACTATTTTTGATGCTTTGCTAATAAGTTCAGTTTTAATTCCAGTTTCATATGGCATGAGATCATTTCTAGTTTTTATTGCCATGACCACTTCCTCTAATGCGGCATTACCTGCTCTTTCACCTATCCCATTAATTGTACATTCAATTTGTCTTACGCCAGCAGATAGACCCGCTAATGCATTTGCAACAGCTAAACCCAAATCATTGTGGCAGTGGGCTGAAATAATCGCTTTATCTATGTTTGAAACTTTATTTTTAATATAACTTATAATTTTTGCAAATTCCTCAGGAACAGAATATCCTACGGTATCAGGGATATTTATAGTTGTTGCCCCGCATTTAATAGCTAATTCAATAGTTTTACACATAAAATCTAAATCAGTTCGAGTTCCATCTTCACACGACCACTCTACATCGTCAGTAAATTTTCTAGCGTAAGTTACACTTTCCTTGATTGCGTCTAAGACCTGATCATTTGTCATGTCTAATTTGTGTTTCATGTGTACTGGACTAGTTGAAATAAAAGTATGAATTCTAAATCTTTTCGAAAATTTTAAAGATTCATTGCAAGCTTCAATGTCTTTTTTTAAAGCTCTTGCTAAACCGCATGGTATAGAATTTTTTATTCCTTTACTAATTTCTGACACAGCTTCAAAATCACCTGGTGATGAAATAGGAAATCCAGCCTCAATAATATCAATACCCATCTCATCAAATACTCTTGAAATTTGTATTTTTTCCTCAACACTCATTGAAGCGCCAGGAGACTGTTCTCCGTCACGCATTGTTGTATCAAATATATAAACTTTGTCTTTTTTGCTCATTATTTCAAAATTAATTTAAATGATAATACAATCTCTAGCAGAGATTGCAAAATAAATTACTTAATAGTGTTATCGAAAGTTGAATTTTACTTAATTCTTATCGCTATCAACCAATTTCTTTTTAGCAATCCAGGGCATCATGGCTCTTAAATTTTTTCCAACTTTTTCAACTGGATGATCTGCCAACTTTTCCCTGATTCTAAGAAAATTTTTTTGTCCGTTTTTGCACTCATCCATCCACTGTTTAGTAAACTTTCCTGATTGGATATCCTCCAATACCTTTTTCATTCTTTTTTTTGTCTCTTCTTTATTAATAATTCTTGGTCCAGACATATATTCACCATATTCAGCAGTATTAGAAATTGAATAATTCATATTAGCAATTCCTCCTTCATAAATTAGATCAACAATAAGTTTTACCTCATGTACAGTTTCAAAATATGCCATTTCAGGTTCATACCCTGCCTCTACTAATGTTTCGTAACCATTTTTTATCAATTCTACTAATCCACCACAAAGGACAGTCTGCTCACCAAACAAATCTGTTTCAACTTCATCTTTAAATGTTGTCTCAATTATTCCAGATCTTCCACCTCCTATCGCTGAAGCATATGACATAGCAAGATCTCTTGCTTTACCAGATCCATTTTGATGTACGGCAAACAAACAAGGAACTCCACCACCCTTTTCATATTCGCTCCTAACTAAATGTCCTGGCCCTTTAGGTGCTACCATAAATACATCTAAGTCTTTTCTTGCTTTAATTAAGTCATAGTGAACATTTAATCCATGTGCAAAAGCAATGGAAGTTCCTTCTTTTACTCTTTGTTCAATATGGTTTTTATAAATTGTAGCCTGAAGTTCGTCTGGTGTCAGCACCATTATTACATCTGCCCATTCAGCTGCGTCAGACAGATTCATCACCTTTAATCCTTTCGACTCTGCTTTTTCTTTGCTAGATGAACCTTCTCTAAGCGCTACTACTACTTGCTTAACTCCACTATCTTTTAAATTTAGTGCATGTGCGTGACCTTGACTTCCATAACCAAAAATAGCAATTTTTTTTTCTTTTATCAAATTAACATTTGTGTCTTTTTCATAAAACATTTTCATTTTAATCTCCTTGTTATTTAAATATTTCTGAACCTCTTGTCATTGCCACGGCGCCAGTTCTTGATACACTTACTAAACCAAATTTTTTTAAGTTATTCATTATATTATCAATCTCTCTCCTAAGTGCAGTAATTTGTAATACAACTGATTTTTGAGTTTTATCTAATACTACTGGATTATAGTTTTTGCAAATTCTTAAAGCCTTATTTCTTATTGATGTATTACCTACTAATTTTAATAATGCCATTTCTTTAAATATTATTTTTTTATCGCCTCGCATAAAATCTGCAACTTTATGCACAGGTACTAACTTTCCTAATTGTAATTTTATCTGCTCAATTACCTGTGGGGTTCCAGTTGTAACAATTGTAATTCTTGATATATTTTTTTTTGAGTCTACTTCGGCTACAGCTAATGACTCAATATTATAACCTCTCCCAGAAAACAGACCAACAACTCTAGCCAACACACCAGCCTCATTATCCACCCAAACAACAATAATATGTGTATCGAGTTTGCCCAGTTTGCCTGGGGTGCTATAAGCTGATTTTGATTTTACCATTAAACTAGAGTTTTTCCTTTGCCGGTTATTTTGTTTTCTTTTTGATCACTAGGCCCAAGTAACATCTGGTTGTGAGGCTTTCCCGAGGGAATCATTGGAAAGCAGTTTTCCTCTTTATCCACTAAACAATCAAATATTACTGGTTTTTTAACGTCTATCATTTCTTGAATTTTTTCATCAAGCTCGTCAGGTGTTTTCGCTCTAATACCAACGCATCCATAAGCTTCAGCAAGTTTAACGAAATCAGGTAAGGCGGCAGTATAGCTCTCAGAATAATTTTTTTCATGTAACAATTCTTGCCACTGTCTCACCATACCCATGTATTCATTATTTAAAATGAATATTTTAATAGGTAAATTATATTGTACTGCTGTTGACATTTCTTGCATTGTCATAAGAACTGATGCTTCTCCTGCTATATCTACAACCAATTTATTTGGATGAGCAATTTGCACTCCTACTGCAGCTGGCAATCCATAACCCATTGTACCTAAACCACCAGATGTCATCCACCTATTTGGTTTATCAAATTTATAATGCTGTGCAGCCCACATTTGATGTTGACCAACTTCGGTTGTTATATAAGTATCTTTTTTTTTTTGTAAGTTCATAAAGCCTTTGAATTGCAAATTGAGGTTTAATAGTTTTATCACTATTTACAAAACTTAAAGATTTAATAGATCTCCATTTTGATATTTGCTCCCACCAATTAGATAATTTTTGATTATTTGATTTTCTAAAATTTGGTCTTGTCTTTTTTAAAGTTTTAATTACACCTGATATCACTTCAGCAACATCTCCAATAATTGGCAAATCAACTTTAACATTTTTATTTATTGATGACGGATCAATATCAATATGAATTTTTTTTGATTTTGGAGAGAACTCATCAATTTTTCCTGTTATTCTATCGTCAAATCGAGCACCGATATTAATCATTAAGTCACAGTCATGCATTGCATTATTTGCTTCATAGGTACCATGCATTCCTAACATGCCTAAAAATTGATTATCGTCACCCGGAAATGATCCTAATCCCTGTAATGTTGAAGTAATTGGAAATCCAGTTATTGAAACAAGTTCTCTCAAAAGCTCACTAGCTTTTGGTCCAGAGTTTATCACCCCACCACCAGTGTAAAAAATTGGTTTAGACGATTTGCTCATCATATCAGCTAATTTATTTAAATCTTTTTGATCAAACTTATTAATAATCTTTCCGTTTATTTTTTTTTGTTTTTTAAAATTTTTATAAACAGCCTTTTGGAATTGAATATCTTTAGGTATATCAACCAAAACAGGCCCTGGTCTGCCGGTTGTAGCAACTTCAAATGCTTTATGTATAGTGTTAGCTAGATCTTTTATATTTTTGACTAACCAATTATGTTTTGTGCATGGTCTTGTAATACCTGTGGTATCACACTCTTGGAAAGCATCCGTACCAATTAAATGAGTAGGTACTTGGCCTGAAATACAAACTAACGGAATTGAATCCATATAGGCATCTGTCAATGCTGTAACCACATTTGTAGCCCCTGGTCCAGATGTAACTAAAACTACCCCAGGTTTTCCACATGACCTTGCATAACCTTCCGCTGCATGTCCTGCTCCTTGTTCATGTCTAACTAGAATATGCTTAATCGTATCATGATTTTTTAATTCATCATAAATTGGAAGTACTGCTCCTCCGGGATAACCAAAAATAAAATCTACATTTTGATCTTCGAAACATTTAAATACGATTTCAGCACCTGTATATAAATTTGACATTAATCCAATCTAGCTGAAGTTGTGCTGATTGGTCAAGTTTTACTAATGCTTTTTAGAATATCATTTAGTCTTTTAGGGTTAACTTTTACCCAATCTTTCATTTGTCCTCTGGACCAGGTTAGCTGCCTTTTAGCATATTGCCTTGTTTTTATTGCAATTTTTTCTTTAATATCCTCTATATTTGATTGATTTGAATTTAATCTGCTTAAATCTTTTAAACCTATAATGTGAGTGGAGGTGTTAGATTTTTTAATATTCATTTTATCAAATTTTTTTGCCTCATTTATAGCTCCAAGCTTTATCATTTTATCAATCCTTTTGTTTATTTTCGTTAACAATTCTTCTCTTGGTATGTCTATTAATATTTTAACAAATTCCTTTTGATCAAAATATTTGTTGGTCTTTTTAAACCATTCGAACAATGATAATTTAGTCTGCTTTATTACTTCATATGCTCTTATAGATCTTTGGACATCATTAGGTTCAATTTTTATTTTAGAGCAAGGATCTATTTCGATTAAATTTTTATAAAATAGCTTTTGTCCGAGTTTTTTTTGGAGCTTAATAGAATTATGTCTAGTATGTTTTAAAATTTTTGGTATCTGTACTAGACCGTTTTCTAAAGATTTAAAGTAAAGGCCCGTTCCGCCAACTATAATTGGTATTTTTTTTCTTTTTTTAATTTCATTTATTTTTTTTAAACAATGTTTGATCCATTCACCAGTTGAGAAGTTTTTATTTACACTTACAAACCCATACAAATGGTGCTTAATACCTTGTTGTTCTTTTTTTAATGGTCTCGCTGTAAGAATTTTTAGTTCTTTATAAATTTGCATACTATCTGCATTAATTATTTCACCATTAATTTTTTTTGCAATTGAGCAGGCAATTTTTGATTTTCCAGATGCTGTGGGACCCGCAACTAAGAAAATTTTGGACATTCTGTCTATATTAATCTAATTTTACACCTATGTATCTTTTTTGATTTTGGTTATTATATATTGCTATCAGTATCGTTTTATTAGCTGATTTTGAAGCAGCCTTGACCAAATTGTTTAGCTCTTTAACGCTTCTAATTTTTCTTTTATTTGCCTCAACAATTATATCATTTACATTAAGATAGTTAATAGGGCTATCTGGTGCAATTTTTGTAATTAATAATCCACTAATATTTTTAGATAATTGTCGTTTAGCTAAATCTTCTTTTGTGATTAGTCTAACTTGAATTTTTAAACCATCAATTAATTCAGGTTGTTTTTGTTTTGGTTTTTCTGCTCTGAAATCCTCCGAAGTCTCAAGCCTTCCTAATGTAATTGTTTTTGTAAGTTGTTTCTTATTTCTCCAAATTTTAACCTTAACCACTTTACCAACTTTGGTTTGAGCTACGATTAATGGTAATTCCTGCATCTCATTAATTGTTTTATTATCAAACTCTAAAATTATGTCGCCATCTTTAATTCCACCTTTGTCTGATGGACTACCTGGCGCAACACTTGCAACAAGAGCACCTCTTGCTTTATCAAGTTTTTCAACGTCCGCTATTTCTTTTGTAACATTTTGAATTCTTACTCCTAACCAACCTCTTTTTGTCTCTCCAAATTTAATTAACTGATCAATTACACGTTTTGCACTATTTGAAGGTATTGCAAACCCGATACCTATAGATCCAGATTGCCCTAAGATTGCAGTATTAATACCAATTACATCTCCATCCAAATTAAATAATGGGCCGCCTGAATTTCCTGTGTTTATAGAAGCGTCGGTTTGAATAAAATCTTCATACCTAGAAAGACCAATGTTTCTATTCCTTGCTGAGATAATTCCAGTTGTTACTGTGCCACCTAGACCAAATGGGTTCCCTATCGCAATTACCCATTCACCTATCCTGGCTTTATCTGAATCAGCAAATTTTACTGGTTTAAATTTATCATTTGAAACTATTTTTAAAACCGCAACATCTGACAATGGATCGGCTCCAATAATTTCTGCTTTATACTCTTTGTCGTTGCTAAATCTAACGACGATATCTTCAGCACCTTTAATAACATGATTATTTGTGATTACTGTGCCGTTTTCGTCAATAACAAAACCAGATCCTAAAGCGCTTGCTTTTCTTTTTTGTGGGGATTGAAAATCTTTAAACATATCTTCAAATGGTGAACCTGGTGGAAATTCAAAGGGAAAGGGGTTTACATTTTGAACTACAGTTGTTGTTGTTGAAATATTTACAACTGATGGCATCAGTGTTTCTGATAGATCTGCGAAAGAAGCTGGTCTGTCTTGAGATTTAACAGGACTAATAACAAATAAAAGTATGAAAATAACTAAATTTATATTATTTTTAAATAAAAATTTTGTCATTTTTTCATGTACCAAATAATTAAAAAACCGATAACAGCAAATACAAATCCACCGGTTCTTAGTTGAATTATTTTCACTTCTTTAATTTTTTCTAACATATTTTTCATTTGTGTTGGAAATAAAGCATATAAAATGCCCTCTATAAATAAAAATAGTCCTAAAGCGACTATCAATTCTTCCATGAAACTATTGTTGTTTTAATGGCTTAGGTTCTATATCACCAAAAAATTTAAAAAACTCACTATCTGGAGACAGTATTAAAGATGTCTCACCACCAATAAGAGCTTTTTCGTAAGCTTGCATTGCTCTATAAAATGCAAAAAATTGTGGATCTTGACCAAAAGCATTTGCAAAAATATTGTTTCTTTTACCATCTCCTTTTCCTTTCATAATCTGAGACTGTTTCTCTGCATCTGCTAAAATTACTGTGACCTCCTTATCTGCAGTTGAAGTTATGGTAACTGCCATTTCTGCTCCTTTTGCTCTAAATTCCTTGGCTTCTCTTTCCCTTTCAGTTTGCATCCTTCTATAAATCGCATCACTATTAGCTTGTGGAAGATCTGCTCTCTTTATTCTAACATCAACAATTTTTATTCCAAAATTTTCAGCCTCGTTATTCACTCCCTCTTGAATTAAAGACATTTGTTTAGTTCTATCTTGAGATAATAATGTTTGTAACTCCTGTTGACCTAAAACATTCCTTATCCTTGAATTAATTATTGTTGCAAGCCTCGATCTTGCAACCCTTTCATTCCCAACAGAAATATAAAACTTTAATGGGTCAGTTATTTGAAATCTTGCAAACGCATCCACAATTAACCTTTTTTGGTCAGATGCTATAACTTCCTCTGGTGGAGTATCAAGATTTAAAATTCTTTTATCTAAATAAACAACGTTTTGAATGAATGGTAACTTAAAATTTATTCCTGGTTTTAAAATTATCTTTTTAGGATCTCCAAATTGAAGAACAATTGCTTGATTAATTTCCTTAACAATAAATATTGAAAAAAAAGTGGTGATACCCAAAACTATTATTAATGGTAAAATAATTTTTTTCATTTTAATTCGTTTTCTTTTTTAATTCTGGTAAGGGTAAATATGGTACTACACCCGATCCAGAGTCTTTGTCGATTATAACTTTATCAATATCAGCAAGAACTTTTTCCATTGTTTCAAGATACATTCTTTCTTGAGTTACTTCCTTTGCTTTTGAATACTCATTAAATATAGCTAAAAATCTGCTTGCCTCTCCCTC
>MDTG01129922.1_pt1 | contig 18552 bp, 14 predicted proteins | sample 811421 | NCBI WGS metagenome assembly MDTG01 (sample SAMN05326645, study PRJNA326480) | marine metagenome | isolation source: seawater | place: Pacific Ocean: South East | collected 2011
CTACTTACTCAAAAAAAATCTAAGGAGTCCTTATGACTGCTCAAATCATCCCTTTCAATTTCGATGCACACTCTGTCAGAACCCTACTGATCAATGATCAACCTTGGTTCGTTGCCAGCGATGTTGCCAAAGCACTGCAATACCAAGCCGCAAAGGATATGGCCCGAAATCTCGATGATGACGAGAGGGGTAGGCAGATTGTGCCCACCCCTTCTGGCGATCAGGAAATGACCATCATTAATGAATCAGGGCTTTACTCTGCAATACTTCGCAGCCGCAAAAAAGAAGCTAAAAGATTCAAGAAATGGGTCACTTCTGAGGTGTTACCTTCAATTCGCAAACACGGAAGCTATTCTGATCAAGCAAACAATATGAGTACTTTGATAGGCCAAACAATAGGTACTGATGGGTTTCATTGCCTTGCCGCAGTACTCGACGGGAAAGTAAAGCACATCCAAAGTAGCGAGCGTAAACGCTTTAAAAATCATATATGGTCACAGGTGCATAAAGCCTTTAGCGTAGTTTCGGCTCAAGACATACCAGCCGACAAATTGGATAGCGCTAGAAACTTCATTGCGGCTTATTCAGTGGAGGGAGAGTGGCTTCCAAAATCTAAGAGTAGCAATCAGGCTGCGCTAAATGAAAAGCAATTAGAAAAAGTTAACCTACTGATGCATCACGCAGCATTTGTTCATCAGCGCTGGCATGAAGGTATTGGCGAAGGGATAAAAGCGATAAACCGCAAACTATGGGCAAATACCTATGAACACGTGGAATCACTTGCCCGTGCAGGAAAATCACTAAATGAAAATCTCTCGCCTCAAAAGGCAATGAGAATTGTAAATTAAAAATTGATAAGTTTTATAGGCCAGTCGCAGAGACTGGCTTTTTTATTTATTGATTATGACCAGTTGAATTATTAATCAATTGAACCTATTATTCATTAACTGAAGACAAAAAAGAGAGGAAGTCGATGAAAGCAGTGATATTGATTAGTGCTGCCTTGGTGGCAGGGAGTGTGTCAGCCCAACAGTACTTAGGCCAATATAGCAACAACCCATACAATACCGAATCGGTATCTAATCCTTATAGCGGCAACTATGACCCAACGCTAGGCACTTATGGAGGTGATTTAAAACTCTATGATAGCCAAGGTAATTACCGAGGAATCTTGAGTGATGACCCGTATTTAGAGGACTCCATATCAAACCCATACGGACGATATGGAAGCGAATATTCTGTAGATAGCGTTAACAATCCTTATAGCGATGCGGGCAGTATTTACGGACTAGACAGCCCAAACAATCCTTATGGAGATGGATTGAAAATAATTTCTGACCCGTTTGGTGATATCCCTACTAACTATGACTGGTAAATCAAAATCAAAGCTTAAGAAAATAGCGAGACACTGGCGCACTTGGAACTTCTATTATGTGCTCGCTTTTTTCATTGTAATTTTTTCTCTAGAAACCTATGTTAGATTGAATTAATTCACTTCGTTCCACCGCTTGTTGAATCGCGCTGCGGTACTCTTCATTTGATCTTCTATTCGTTGTAATTTCTTTTGTTTTTCTGCAAAAGAGATTGACTCGTTTATCTCGACTCTATCGCGCTGCTTACCAAGCATTTTCATGCGCTTATCAAGCGTACCCATCAGGCCTTGTAGCCTTAACTTGTCACCGTACTCCTTTCTGAACTCTAAGCGTTCTTTGCCTCTTAGCGAATCCATTTCAGCATCGATGTTTTTAAGCTGCTGTCTCGCCTCGTAGAACTGAGTAATGTCAGCGTAAGGCTGAACTTTACCGTTCAACTGTCTTGCAAAAGGAATGTCGGTAGATTCAAGCTCACCACCCTGTGCTGATTTCGCAACATTGTCATAAATACGAGAACCAAAGCGGTACAAGCCACCCAATGAAAATTCAACCAAGTGTTCTATTGAGTCGGGGCTTACGTCATACCAAGGGTTTTCACCGTTTACTTTATAGCTGCGGCCATCACCTATTACGTCATTCATAAAGCTAGCCATCCATTTGTACCCACCACCGGTAGACCTCATAGACATTTGCGAGTCGCGTAATTGCGGTCCGTAGGGATTGTTTTCGCGGTAGATAGGACCACCAAAAAAGTTTTTATTAGTCGCTATCTCAACTATTGGTTTAAAGAATGTTGGCGAGGCGACAAGTGCGGCTGACTCAGCACCGTTATCACCAACCGGTGAGCCGAGAGGAACGAAAGACGCATAAACCGAAAGCGCCATTTCTGCGGCCAAGTCACCGCTCTTTCTCGTATCACTATTGATCGCCGCCTCTGCCGCATCGCCAAGGTTGTAGAAAATGTTATATCCGTAAGGCAATGGAATTTTTACATACTCACCAGGCTCACCACCCCATAAGGTTTTAGGAATGATGAAGTTTCTTTCGCGAACACCTTTAGGTATTTTATCCCAATAAGGTACATCATCTTCATCATCGCCGGCCATTTCGCGCATAAGCGCTGCCCATCCGAATGAAGCGAGTGAAATACCTACCGCAACCTTTTGAGCCATGTTCAGCGATTTTTTGCCAGTAACTTCATCAACCTTCGGTGTAATGATAGCTCTAGCAAAGTTGGCGTTACCTTGAACCGCTGCATTAAAGAACATATAGAGGCTGTTTAAGAAAGTGCCAATCTCGCCTTTACGGTTAAAGTTAACTGTTAAGTTCTTGGCAAAGCTCGCCGCTTTTTCTCGGGTTACCCCTGCTTTACGCGCTTCAATATAAGAAGATAGCCTTACACCGTTTTCGATACCACCATTGACGTTTTCAATGAAGTCACCAATTTTATGCTTAGCTTTAAGTAGCTTTCCTTTATTGGTGCCGTTTGCCATATCAAGGAGGTCGGCTAAGTCGGTTCCTATCTTGTCAACTTCTTTGCTATCGAAATAACCTGTCTTGGCACCATCACTAAGGAACTCTTCGATCCATTTATACATTGGGTCGGTTTCATCCAACTTGCCAGCACTGTGCTGCCATAGTGACTTCACGGCTTTCCCTGAACCTTTGATCATCTTCATGGCAATGGCTTTATCTTTCACCTTACCATCAGTTAAATCTTGCTCAGCGAGCGCATTGAATAAAGCAGTCTGAATATCCCGGGTAAAGTTGGTAACGGTAAACTCAGGGTTTAAGCTGGTATTCACCATAGATAGCCAACGCGTAACCTCAGACATTGAACGGGTGAACGTATTCATTTGCTCGGGGCCCATGTTCTTCATGGCCTTCATTAGCAATCCGTCTTTGTCTTTCAGTTTTATATATTTTGACTGACCATCTACCTTTACTGAAAAGTAATCGTCTTTGCGTGAGCGCATATCAATAGGCTGGTTTTCTTTTACCTCGCCGTTCACGATACGTCTTTCAGTGTCGGGATTGTCTTCGGTGAACACTTCCCAAATATCAGGATTTGGGTTCTCTTCTACCATTTTCAGGAATGTTCGCCCGACTTCATTTTTGCGAGAACGAATAATAGTAGCTGATAAATCTTGTATAGCGTGAGCGGTTGGTGATTCGGCAATGGTTCTTCTACCCATGGCTCGCATTGACTCTTTACCACGGATATCAAAACCGCTACCTGTTTTCGCCACTGAGTTACCTTCACTATCTTCAGCGTAGCCTTTCAGTGGCACATAAAACTCGTAGGTCGCATCCCATACGTCTAAAAGCGATTCATCTTCTAAGCCTGCATCGCGCATTAGTTCACGGCGTTTTTGTGTGATTTTATAGACTTCACTTGCCGCTGCCTCTAGGCCCCGAAGTTTACCCTCTTGTTCATATCGAGAAAGTATTGTATCAGCTTCAGCATTTGTCATGCCCGAGCCGCCATCTTGCATTTCAGGATTTATTGACGCGATGTGTGCGTTTCTTTCCCTGGCATGTTTAGCGATAAGGAATTGATCAAGCTCTGCTGAATCGATGTTATTTCTTGTCATTGCATCAACTAACGGCTTAACGTGGTTCTTTTCCATCTTGTTTAAGTCGTTTTCAGTTTTTCCATAAAACAACTCTTCAGCACGGTAAGCGTTTTGGTCTTCTGGCAACTCTCGCCCTGTAGCTTTTTCAATACTCGCTTGCATGTCCTTAATAGGCGCGAACTTATCTTGTAGCTTGCGCTTAAACCAATCCTTAGACCACTTCTTTTCTACCGGCGCAGAGAATGACTGAGGTGTATTTGACGCATCTTCAGTAATACGAAATGAAATAGGCTCTGAACTCATTTCGCTGTCTACACTTGCACTTTTATCGTCAACCATGAATCGTGCGTCACCAGTTTGTGTATCGCCTTTTTTAACCGCATCACGTGACTGTTTGAGGATATGAAACAGATCACTGTCTGATACGTTAGAAAGCTCGGCAAAACCTATATCTCTTAGTTTTTGACGTATCGCGCCGATCAATTCTTTAGCTAGCCGTTTTACTGATGGTCGATTGTCTTGCTGAATATGAGCCAGCAACTCTTCCATTAGTACGCGGTTCCTTAACTCTTGAGGGATTTTTGCTTTATCCGCGCCTCTGATGTAAATATCTAAGTTAACGCCGTGGTTTTTAGCCGCCTTGCGTAAGCCACTCATTCCACCAATGGCGGTGTAAAGGTTATTCATCTTTCTATTAATGTCGGCACCAAATAGCTTTCTCATTCCATGGTGCCCATAAGTCTCATGGAAAATTGTGGTTTCCACTTCTTTTGTGCTACGGTGCTTATCAAGGACTACATAGGTTTTACCATTATGGAATACGCCGTATACTTTGCCCTCGGCCCCCTGTTTTTTGGCTGCTTCTTTTATGTCGTTAGGAAGCTCGTTAAACGTAGACGCAACAAAGAATTCATTGCGCCTAGCTTTGACGCCACCACTCCAACTACGAATGATATCGCCGATGACTTTATCTGCATCCGCACGACTGACGGAACCACTATTGCTAGCAGTGGAGACGTTACCGTTGTCGGCCGCTCTAAATGACGCATCACCGTTTTCTACTGCTGTGTTTTTTATTGAGTCATAACTTTTACGCAATATTGATTCTGGTGTATCAGGGTTTAGCTCCTTGTATCGCTCAAAACTAACAGTGGCGATCGCCTCATCGTAGTTGGCATCGTAACTATCTTTCACCTTACTCACTGCTGCATCGTAGCCAGGTGAACCCTTTTTAAGGGCAAGCCGTTTGATTTCTGATTTAACCCAAGCGCTTTCAGTAATCGATAGTATTTTAGGTTCGTCAGTTAATTGTGCTTTGGATGCTTCCTCACCTTTCTTGGCAATTGATGCCTCTGCATTTTTAACCTTAAGATCTTGCGCAAAAGGCTGCTTAGATTTGCGAGGGCGCTTAGTCCATGCCTTAAAGTCTTCCACTGAAGCTTCGGTTATTTCTCCTAAGCCCTTCCAATCTTTGTCATAGTTTGAAAGGTAGCCCGACTTAGCTGTTTCAGCATCATCAAAACCCATCATCACTTTGACTTCATCAAAGTTGCCTGTTTTAGGGTCTACCTGATCAACAACAAATACTTTCTGACTTTCAGGATTATCACCTATAAATACATCGATAGAATCGCCATCGGCGCCGGTAGTACCTTTAATATCTCCATAGTGGTGCTTCATTTCTGAAGACCATTCTTTGCCATCTTGATCTTTACCTTTACGGGTAGAGCCCTTCGGGTTTTCAATAGAGATATCTAAGCCATGAAGACGGACTTTACCTTTCTTATAGTTGCCAGCTTCTTTTTGTGCTTCGGTGGGTTCGGGTAGATTATTGGTGGGTGAAGTGGCCGCTTCGTTAGCGGCTTGGTCTACCGCCCTTGTTCTCTCAGAAATTGCCGCCATTTCCATCATGTTGGCGCTTGTTGCAATGTGCTGTGCGTCTATCTCGCTGTGACCATCGGCCATGATTTGCGCGACTCGTTCTTGCCCAGTTTCACCTTGCAGTTTGCCAACGTAATCTTTTGCAATGCCATCAATTCGAGCTTGCCTTTCTTTCCACTTAGGGATTACTTGGCTTTCTGCGTCTAATTCCGCTACACCTTCGTTGGTTGGAGTCTCTTCGACTTCTTCGCCTAGTGCATCGTCATTTGTGTCTCGTCGTGCTGCCAGAGCAATATTCTCTGCATCGCCTGTTCCAGTTGCTCCGTCTGCACTCTCACGTAACCGTCTTCCTTCACCTCCCCGTACATCGCGTGGTAATGCAATTCCAGCGCTTCCCACTTGCCGATCACTTGATTGTTCAACGATTCCTGTATCCAGTCCAACATTGTCACTCTCCGATACCCAGCCGTAGCCACCATTTACTTTAATAACTTGCGGATTTAAACCTTGCTCTTTAGCTTGACGAAATTCTTTTGTTAGTTCTGCTGCTCGGCGTCCACCAAAAGGTTGGCCGTTTCTTTTAACTTGAACATTGCGCTTATCTTCAGCGTAGATAACATCGTCAAAAGGCAATGCTCTATTGGATGCTTGACCAACGGAGTCAGCAAACTCTTGCGCCTGCTGCATTGACCTACCGTCTTCACCAATAATAGTATCAGCGCGATTATGCAAGCCGCGTGGCCGCTCAAACTCGCCATCAATAATAGGCGCTTCTAATGCTGCACCAACGGGAACGGAGTTAGGTGTTTCACGATACTGCTCATTTTCACCATCATAGACATAGGGTGTGACCTCACCCCGATACGGCATGTCATTTTGACCAAACTGCCAATTAGGCTGCGAATCACCTGCGGTTTCACCAGGTATAATTTCAATCTCGTTACCAGTAACCGCTTGGTCTTGTGCTGGCCCTATATCTGCAGATGGGTCAGGAATTACACTTTCAGCACTAGACGCACTTTGAGTTAGGTCGGTTTCTTCAATGTCGCTAAGTTCAGGTCTTTCGCCGCGGTATTTATCATAAGCCGCTTTACCTGCTTCGTAGACCGCTTTACCTGCTTCTGTGCTGGTGCGAATGGTGCCGCCGACTAACGCGCCTCCAACAAACGCTTCGTCTAAGTTTTCAAATTCATCAATCGATTTGCCGCCCCCCCATTGCGCTAGTGCTTCTTGTCCGGTTTCCGTAATGCCTTCTGTTAAAGCGGATTGCCCAACACGCTTAATAACGTTTTTGCGTTCACCGCCAAGTATGCGACCAATGGAAGATTCCACCCCAAGACGCTCTAAGCCTGCTTGACCAAAACCTGAAACGGTTGCGCGCCATGGCTGTTTATTATCTTCTGGCTGCGTTTCGTATGCCTCGTTAGACATACCGCCACCCATAGCAAACAAACCAAGCGGGTTTAATGCTGCGGCCATCATAGGCACTGACTGTGCGGTCATTTCACCAACGTAGTTACCCACATCACTGAATGAATCAATATCTTTATAGGATGCAACACTTGGCGTATAGGCTTTTTGCTCTTCAATGTTTCGCGCAATGCCTTCATCTGCCCAACGAGAAAGCGCACCACCTTGACCAATGGCGCGACCTAAAGCATTGGTTTGCTCTTCTTGTGGCACACCAACATCAGTAAAGCCTTTTACAGCACGGTAGCCAAGTTCCTGCATTTTATCGATACCAGCACCAAAAGCGCTTCCAACTTGTGACAGCGTTCCTTTTTCTTCAGGGCTTGCTTTCGTAGCGTCATCAAACTTATCAAAGAAGTTGGACTTATTGCGTTGTTGGGACTCGTCAAACTGGTCAAAAAAGTTACTCATTTTATTTAGAACCCTTCTGGCAAATAGTTATATTTTGCTTTAAATTCATCTGCTAGGCTTGGGTCTTGGCGCAAAGCTTGTATAGCTGCGTCGGGTGCAGGTGTTGGTGTTATTTGTGGTGCTGGATTTTGGGTTTGATTACTTTCAGGGGTATTAAGGAATTTAGCATATTCATCAACGATGGCTTCTTTAACGGCTGTTATTTTTTCAGGTTCATCTTTATAATCATATTCAGCGTCAGACCAGCGCCGATCCTGCTGTGCTAGCTCAAGTACAGTTTTCCGCAAGGTCGCACCACTTGGATCTTTTTGAGAGAAGTATTTTGCTCTCACGATCTCTTTTGGAGAATAACCTGTCATTTCAGAAAGTAATGCTACGCTTTGGACTTCGGCAGGATCGTCATTACCTTTGTCGTTTTGTGGAGCGAAATAACGCTGCACATTATTTTCTATCTGGTCACGAACATTATCATAGGCCCCAGACGCTTTAAGAATGCTGGCTAGCTGCCCCATTGATGCCGCAGTGCCGTAAAGATCTTCAGCGGTAAAAACTTTGTCCGGGTCATTGGGGTCAATACCGCGCATCTCGCTAATGTATGAGTTATAGGTGCCTTTATCTGTCGTTACGCGAATAGGAACCTTGACGCTTCCGTCTGGTTGCTGAGCAAAGTCGATGATAGTAATGTCTTTGATGATGCCGCCATTGCGGCCCTTCATATTCCCAACATTTCGGTTAAGCTGCTGCTTAAACAATATATTTGATTGATCAACAACAGTTTTGTAGTCATTTTTTGGAATTGCTTCGCTGATTTTTATCGCTGAGTCAGCTCCTTGAACAGTTCTAAGCAGCTCGGCATTGGTGCCGTCAATGGCAGGGTCTGTAATAATCGAGATGTAATTACCTGCCGCAGCATGCGCTTTTATCCTTTCTTCCGCAATTTTGTTCTTCCTATCTTCAGCCTGATAACCTCCTAACGCCTTTGCGTTTGAAAGGTTTTGGCCTGCTACCTGAGTTTGCATTCTCTTGGCATCCAGCCCTGCTTTTTGGTTGTCCAGAAAAAGACCGCGAGTCTCATCACGATATTTGTTTGCCGCTGGCAAGTCGTTTACTTGGTTTTGCAATATCTGTGTATTTAGCCCTGCTGTCTCCATATTCGCATTGTGACTTTCTTCAGCCATGTTCATGCGGCGGCGTTGTAAGCCAAGACTGGCTCGCTTATATTCGCGGTTATCTTGCTGGTTGTAGTAGTCATTCATCATGCCAAAACCTTGGCGAAAACCATCAACAATACTCATTAGAACAACTCCGATAAAAGTAGACCTGCGGCTAGACCAATGCCGCCTGACGCCAGCGCTGATGCGCCGATAGACGCCGCACCTAACCCCATGCTACTTGCCATGTTAGCGCCAATGGTTGCGCCCGTTGCTGCACCTGTACTGGCATTAGTTTTCTTTTGTGCGCTTTCAGCTTGCTTGATGTTTTCATTGGCAATGTTGCGGTTGTTTTCATCGCTAGCGCTTTTACTCAAACCAGATATGGCTTGCTGTTTCTTACTAGCGCCGGTATTAATTAAGCCGTACATATTGAGCCCCTATTAGTTATCTACCATAAGGCCACGCACTGACGAGCCGCCGGTAACCATATTTTGTTGCATATCGGCATTAGCAAGCCGCGTGTTGTTTTTGGCTTGAGCGGTTGCAAGCGCTCTATCCATATCTGACTGACGCGTGTTGAAGCTGCGTTCCTGCGCGGTCTGCTGCGTACCGTAACGCTGAGAAGCAAGCGCCCCTGCGCTAAATTGCGGGTTAGCAAATGAGGCGTTGATATTAGTGCCGATACGAGAAAGTTGCTGATCAAGAAGTTCGCGTGAAGTAGCGAGGTCCATCATACGTTCTTCGTATGGCTGGAAGCGCTGTTGATAGTCGGCGTACTGACTTCTGATTAACTGCGCATACGTCTTCGAGGCGTATTCATCGTCTTTCGGATTAATGCCACCTAGCTGGTACTGACCTCGCGCTCTAAATTCTAGCTCGGTCATTAGGTCTTCATAAGCTTTATCAAACATTATGCGCCACCGTTATTATCAATGTAATTGAGGCCGTATCGCGTACCCGCACCAACAACAGCACCGGCTAGCTGCTGGTTGTCTCGTCGGTTGTTTAGTGCAATACCAGCATCATTGCTTGCTTTGCGCGCTGAGTTCGTCGCTAAATCGCCATAGCCTTGCACCGCTTCAGTTTCTTGACCCTGCCCCATTCTGACAATATTAGAAATGCCGCTTACATAGCGGTTTTGCTGACCAACCTGAGCTTGGTTCATGTTGTCGGCTTTGGTTGTCGATTTGGCTCTATCAAGCTTAGAAAGGTTGGATTTGAATGCGCCTGAAGTGGGATTTAAGCCACCGCTTACCATTGCGCGAGAAGTATCACGAACAGCAGTAGAGAACTGGCTTTCAACGGGAACGGCCGCTAAGCCAGCAACTTGATTGTACTGCTGATTGGTATTCATTCGATCCACGTCTTCCATGTAGCTATCTTCAAACGGGCGATACTTTTCTAGGTAATCTTTCCATTGTGACATTGCTACTTCTGCGGATGCTTTTTGTTGCTCGGTCTCTTCGATCTTGCTATCGTCGCCACCCATAATTAGTTGACCTCTCGCTGATATATTGTGAAATTTTTTCGCTGCCCTATTTGCTCATAGCCAAAGCGTGCGCCAAGCTTTACAAAGCCTTTGCGTTTAGTTTCAAAACGTATGAAGTGCATGCCTGTGGCTTTCGCCATTGAGAGAACAATATGAAAGTATTTGCTTATCCCGGTACGCCCCTTATGAATACCTACCCACACAAGCACGCCTACGCGGTCTTGATGATCAAATATAGGGCGCATAATAATTAAGGTGTCATGATAGGTAACGGGTACAGCTTTGCCCCTGTTTACTGCGCTTTTAACCTGGGCAAGTAGTTCGGGTTCATTAAAGCGCTTGCCAAGCGCTTCAATATCTGGAATGAATTTTTCAGGCAGCATAAATAAAAAAACCCCGCGAAAGGCGAGGTATGTATCATTGTGGTAAAAATTACTTCAAAACTCGGTTTATGTCAATTGCTCACTTTTTAGCAAACTTCGCTTTTACCCACTGGCTGTGCTCTACCAATTCCCTACCATCCTCTCCAAGATCAACACCTTGCTCTTGAAGATAGGCAAACGTTTTGATAATCGCATCTAACTGATCGCCAACGGGCATGTACGCTTTTTTTCTTGGCGCCGTGTGTCCAACGATTAAATTAGCTTTCAACTGTTATCACCTTTGTTAAATAGCAATGATGTGTAAGTACAATATTTACATCGATAGGTTGGTCAATGGTCAGTTCAAATACGCCTGAGTCATCCATTTCAAAAGCCTCCCCTTCCACAAAAACAACAGAACCAAAAGGTAAATTGTTGATTTTTATGTTATTTTCAACCCTTTCAGCAGAGACATTAAACTCTATTTTATTAGCCACCTCACCATGGCGGATAAAATGCTTTTCAGGATCAGCGCTCTTTAATACACGCCCCACTCCTTCTGGCAGTTTTGGCAATCGCGTACTGGTGCACCTACCGGTGCGCAATATCCCCCCCGTAACGGGGTCGTATTCAGTGTATTTAACGTTTTGCACTGTCAACCACCACTCTCATTTTTACATTAAAAGCCTCACCCAAAGATCGAGCAGACAATCTTATCACTACGTCCTGTGCTGCTACGGCACTAGAAAATATTTGCATCGGTGAGAAAAAAGACGTGTTTATATTGTAGGCGTGACCGACTGTAATGGTTTGCGCGTCGATCACAGAATAATCATCAGCATCGAGTACCGAAAGAGTTAAAACAACTTTGTTATCGGGATCACCATCTGTAGTTCTATATAATTCAACGATGGCATACATTAAAATACTGCCGTTGATAAACTGCCCATCATGAGGGTGCGTAGCGGAGTCAATTGTCACAGTGCTTTTTTTACCTAAGTAAATACTGGCAGACTCAGAAAAACTTTGAACAGTTACCGCATTATTAGCTATTGCCAATGTGCCTACAGACAAATCCTTTATGAAGGTTCCATCTAGTCCATTGGCACTCATGATCAAGTTATTATCATAGTCATATAACTCCATGCCGCGAGCGATAGCCCTACCGTCATTGGTTAGCGCAAACTTTGCATTACCTAGAGCACGAAGATCGGTGTCAGTTTCAACATTGTAGTAAGTGGCCTCGCCGTACCAGAATGCCAAGAAGTCATCGGGTTCAATAGCAAGAGAGTGATTTCCGTTCACCATCCAAAGTGCGTTACCTGTGATCTGAGCGCCTTTTAGCTTCCATGCGGTTAATTCCCCGTTCACTAGCACTTCATTTTCAAAAATTGCAGAGAATTGCACCGCTAATGTGTTGAGGAACGCATCACCGACTACCGCTTCTTTAATAACTACGCGGCCATCGGTCACGCCAAATATCGCTTCCCAATCACCTTCAACGGGGTTGAACACGGCAAAATTATCAACGGACACCAGAAAGGTAGTTTTACCATTATCATCAATGAAGCCTACGCCGTGCTGTAAATCCCCTATTTCAGATTGTACGCCCCATTGCTTTATGTATTCACCATTGATATCAATACTTACCTGAATACCTTCAGCAATCGTGTACGTGTTACCGCCATAGGTGACGCCGTATTCCGCTATCTCTTGCGCTATGGCACCATCGGGGCCAGTTAACACTTCACCCATCTTATTGGTAAACGCATTGGTAATATTACCCTCTGCATCCACTATCTCGGCTTTAAACTCTTCTACCTTTGCCGCTATCGCTGAGTCAGTTGAGGTTTTAGTGTAGAAGTTAGTCGACAGGTAAGAGAACGTGGTGTAATTCGGTGAAAGTGTTTCAGTTTCTAATGTAGTAATTGCTTGAGATATCGCTTCGTCTGCGGCGCTTTTTGTGTAGAAAGCCGCGTTGAGTTGGGCATTACTCTTGTAATTATTAGCTAAGTATCCAGACTGGAATGTTTGAATACCTGCCGCAATGGCGCTATCTGCATCACTTTTCGTGTAATAATTTTGAGTCAGCAAAGAATCGGTAACGAAATTAGGGTCGATGTAAGTGGTTCTAAATGCCTGAATTTCTGCCGCAATGGCGCTATCTGCATCACTTTTGGTGTAATGGTTTTGCTCTAATTGCGCAATGGTGGCGAAGTCTTCTCGTATCACCACACTTTCAAAGCTCGTGATAGCATTCGCAATAGCTAAATCAGCATCCTCTATCGTGTAATATTCTTGCTCTAGCTTAGCCTCAGTCACATCGGCTCTATCGCCTAACGCTCTTGCATCTGCTAGCCAATCATTGTAATTGCGCTCAGTGGTGACTATATGATTAAAGAGCCCATCAGTCAGTGTAAGCACGTCAGAATTTAATTGATTAATGGCGAGTTTGCTCGCCTCAAAGCCAAAGTCTTCAATTTGTTCATCGAGTCTGTCAATTTGCCCGTTAAACGTTTCTTGAAAGCTTTCCAGTGTAGCTAGGCTTTCCGATTGAAATTCCTCAATGATTGTATCTATATCGGGTAGCGTTTTTGCGTAAACTCCACTTGCGCTATGAACGGGGCCCGTTACACCTTCAGTATTTACAAATCGAACCCAGTAGTAATACCCTGTTTCTGGCAATACGTTATCCATATACATAGAGCCAGCTACGGTAGCCACTAGCACCGCCTCACCCTCTTCCCTTGGGTCGGTCATATCGCCTAGCGCATCAATAGTATTGCGCCAAATTTCCGCATGCTCATGCCCTGCATAGTTTGGGAAATCCCACTGCACCATGATAGTTGTAAATGCGGCTGACGCTCTTACGTTCACTGGCTTTGTGGGCGTTTCGGGATCAGGGTTGACAATGCCGCCACTGTTATTCCCACCGACAATTGTCGTACCGCCGCCACCGGTAAACCGACCTCGCGAATCTAAAAGCCCAAAGTCCATTAAGTCACGTACTAAAACCGCCCTATCTTTGGTATTTTTGGTTTGACCGGTGAGAATGGCAATGTTTTTAGAAACGGAATCAATGTGCTTTTGCTGGTCGGGCTGTGAAAATCTTGGCTTGCCGCCTACGCCTAAAAACGCTTTTTTGTTGTTAGCCATTCAATTCACCTGGTGAAGTGGCAAGCGCTATACTTTCTATTTCATCGCTGCCCGATAATTCAATATGTAAACGCGAACCGCGAAAAGCAGGAAGCCGTACAAATGGATCTGCACCAACCAACGGAATACTCGCAAGTTGCTCTCCATCCACATGCAAGATCACATTCGTCGCACTTAGGTTAGGCGCAAAAACTTTCATACAAGAGAATGTAATCGCGTTTATATCAAACTGCTTTGAAACCCACTCATAATTTAATACCGAACCTTCATCAAACTTAACAAGCTCGTTATCGACCATAAGATAGAGTGTGCCATTTGCTGAATCGAAGTAACCGGCATCCGCGTAGAAATCCAATTCAAAGAAATCGCCGCGGCGCAAATCAAAAACGAACCCTGCGGTACCGCCATAAAAGCCCACGTAAAATTCGTTATATCGATAACCTTGAACGGTGCTGGGGTCGAAAGATTGCCAGTAATCTTCGCTAAGTAAATCTTTGGTAATAAGCTGTGCGCCACTTTGCGAGATAGAAACAAGTCCTTCGTGACTGGCATAAATTGCCGCCTCACCCATATCCACCATTGATCGCTTAGACACGCACGGCAATGCAGCATCAATAACCGTCATGGTAAAGCTGTCAGGCAGCGTTCCTTGCATGATGACCGGCTTATCTTCGGTGGCAATAACTACGCCCGAACTCATTTCAGCCATTGCTACAATTTTATCTTGTAACGTTTGACGATAAGCAAGTGGGTACGCGTAAGGCAAATATGGCTCACTGGGCACAACGGTATTACCAACAAAGCCAATTACCACACCATTAGAGGTAGCAATAAGCCCCATCATGTTTTCAGGGGGCTTTGTATACTCTTCGGTTTCAAGTTCGGCGCCCAATTCATAAACAGACTTAGTGTCTGTATAGGTATCAGTTGAAACCGGTAATTCATCGACCAAGAAAAATTGCGTTACATCGCTCGAAGTCGCACTTCTGTAAATACGTCTACGGCTTATTTTTTGCGTACCAAAGCCACCCGTATCTGAGAAGGTAAGCGTTACGCTGTCATCTTCACAAAAGATATTTAATTCTTGTGACACGACACTAGGAGCGCTCTCTTCACCAAAATCTGTGACGTAAGTGCAAACATAAAAGCGAGTTTCGTCATCATCAGTTTCCAAATTTAGATAACCGCTCTCAGGCTCAGAATCAAAATCGTTTGGGTCGCGACCATTTAAATCGTTAGACTGGTCGTGATAAGTCACGCTAGCGCTAAATGCGTCAGGGTAATCAAGACCTAGTGTATTATTAGCAAACGGCTGGACGCCTGCACCGGTGGCAATACTGCTATTGGTATAGCGTGGAACGCCATCACCGGTATAGTACGCCCTGTCGTATTGGTCCTCTGCAATAGGGCTATCAACCACATCAACGTCTAGGGGCCAGCTAAACCAATGCGAACCACGATAAAGGAAAATGGTTTTTGCGTTGTTTGCTATGCTGGGCATTGGCGTAACGTTGTCATTCCCTTTTAGTGGGGTAAGGTTTCCATTCCTTACTATACAGTTAGTTGCTTTTTGCGCCTGCTCATTGCTGATCAAACGGGGCGATAACGCGTTGTTCATCCCGCGAAAGGCAGAAACCGAGTGCTTCATAAAATCACCCTCTCAATCATGATCCTACTCATGAAAAGCGGCGGTAATTTATCGCCACTCTCATTCCATACGACAAACTGATGATTGAAGTTACCCTTAAAGCTTTTGTCTAACTTACTGTCGTCTATAAAAATAATAAAAGCATCTTCTTTTATAACAACCCCTTCATCCAGCGAAAGGCGCACCCTAACATCACCCTTAGCACTGGCAATAATATACTCAGCCCGACTAAAGCTACTTGCATCAACTGATTCGCCTGAAGCATCGTTGATAACTGGCACTCTTAGAACGTTATCAGAGTATTGATATAACCTGACCGTTTCATTAGATTCAATTACTCGATAGCTACTTGAGTTTGATTTAATATGCCCCGCAACCTCCACCATGTAGTTAAGGGTATCAATATCGTTGCTCGCAGAACGCCCAAAAAGACCCAATTGACCCCATTTACCCAGAATCATTCTGTTACCCCTCTAACGCCGCCGGCGGGTAGATCGCCTGGTGTTAACGCGAATACCTCACAGTTGGTACCCGCAGGAGTACCAACTAACGTTACGCTAGTTGAGCCATCCACCCATTCTTGAGATCCTAAAAATGGAAGCAATACATTGTCTACATCGATGATTCTTGTATCGTAGATACCATTAGGTATACCGTCAATATTGACGGTTAATGTGCTTTCAATAATCTCTGCGGCCACATTAATATCTACCGTATCCGCAACACTTTCAGCGTCTTGGTCATCAACTGTTATAAGTGAAAACGTCAGTGTTTGAGCAGTGCTTTTGCTTGGTGCTACTCCGACTGGCCGAATGGGGTCAGTTAAATCCAGCGTAACCGTGTCACCTTGTGTTTGTGTCCATCGGTATTCAGCTATCGTACCGTCTGTATCAATTGACGCTGAACCATCTAACGTGAAAGTTGCACCGGCCTCGACGGATTGGTCTGCGCCTGCGTTGGCTGTTGGGGGTTGGTTTAGTGCTGATGCTAGGTATGACTCATAACCTGTTTTTGCTATCGCAGCCACCTCGCTCAGTGATTGGTCACTAAGAAAATGCAGGCCATCAACCGAAACATCAATAGCCGTATTCGGTGGCGCTATATAAGCATTGGGGTTTTCGCTTGCAACTTCAACCTGTGCATTTCTAATGGCATCCTGTCCGGTTGTTGTGCCGTTGCCGCCAGCAAAATCACTACGAGTCATTGTGTGCAGAGGAATGATAAGCGTATCAACACCTAAATCAGTTTTGATGTCATTAACAATCTGATTTAGCCCTGTTTTGTAGCCGCTAGCGGTAGTTAGAACACCGTCCTCACAATCGTTTTCGCCCTGCTGATAAAAATTGATTGTTACCCCGCCAATTTCATTAGCGCGCTTTACCGCTGATGCGTAAAGATTTAAACCATCTTCAACCAGAGTTGTATTGTCTTTCTGGAATTCCGCAACAGTTCTGCCGCCCCTACATGCTGGGATACAGATAATCGGCTCGTCGTATGTGGCAAGCATGAGATTAACAAATCGAATCATCCAACTGTCGCCAGCTTGGTTTGCTTGGTCAAATGAAACTAAATCAACCTGATTCGTTCCATCATCCCACTTTGCCACCATTTCTTTTTTAACGTAATCGTTACCAAAAAGCCAAGCCTTGTGACCACTTGCGCTTGGAACTAGAGCAGGGTAAGTGCCGTCAAGCCACCAACCTACTAGGTTTGACTGACCCATGCCCAGTATCACAAAGCGGCTAACAATAACAGAGTATGAATCTGACACGTAAGAATCGTCGGACAATTTAAACACTAACGAATGCTCGCCAATCGGGAGGGTAACGTTATTTGTAACTTCCCCCGCGCTTGGTGCGGTTGCGAATGTTGTGAATGTACTTCCATCATCGACGCTAACTAGCACATCCAGCGCGGTAGTTTCCGCAACATCGATCGTAACGGGCAGCGTTTTTATTTCAGATGTTGGCGTATCTACTGCACATAATTCAATACTATCTAAATCGATAGCAAACGCTGGGGAAATCTCACTTGCGGGATAGTTGAAATTGTCAAATGTGTAGGGGGTTGAATCAGACCTTATGCCAGCGTCTGTTCCCGTAAGACCCGAATCATCTGTCCAAGAACCCTGCAACACATCATCCAAGTAAATACTTATATCATCTTCATTAGCCACGACTTTTAGATTTCTTGCTTGTGTCGATGTGTACCCGCTAACTGACCAAGAAAATACAGTGGTACTATTGCCGTTGACTCGTTTTTCTCCACGGATTAAGCCATCACTTGAGCGTAAATGAAATGATAGATGATTATCAACATCAGAACCCCGAATGATTATTCCTGCGTTTCCTCCATACGATGACGCTGGATATATATCTACTGACCACTCACCATTGTATTTAGAACCCCATGCAACCCTGACGGAATCCGTAGTTGCCAGCCTTTCCGATTGAATCACGAAGCTGCCAAAATATAACGTAGTACCTGTTATATCGGTAGTCCCATCTGGATAATCAAAAGTTTCTATGCTCATACTACTACTCTCGCTTGTAAATGCTTCGGCTTCGTTAGCAAACCCGCCTAGTGTTAATGTTAAACCTGTGCTGCCCTCTGCCCCCGCAATCGAGCCAGTAGTGAAATCTAGTGCTTGGTCGTTAACGGTGATTGTATCTATTGCTGTTTGAGCGCCATGAATCGTAAAACTTTCGCTTGTGACTGTTATGTCACTAGCGATATTTACAGCACCATCGACGACAATCGTGTCCCCTGCAACTACCGGCTCCCCATCTGACTCTACCCAGTTACCCTCGTCGATAATTGCGCCATCCTCCGTAATGGCGTAGCGCTCGTTTTGCGGCATGATTAAAACAGTAGACACATACCCTGCGTCCACTGTTAGCGATTGCGTGTTATCATCTAAATATAGAGACATAATTTTTGCCCCTTATTATACTAACGTCAATTCGCGGATTCGGTTTTTTATCGCGGATATTGTTTTATCTGCCATATAAATCGCGTGGTACATGTGACCA
>MDTG01203692.1_pt1 | contig 18552 bp, 17 predicted proteins | sample 811421 | NCBI WGS metagenome assembly MDTG01 (sample SAMN05326645, study PRJNA326480) | marine metagenome | isolation source: seawater | place: Pacific Ocean: South East | collected 2011
AAAGTTAGGTTATATTTATAATAAAAAAAATGATATTATTTATATTGGACATTATAATGAATTAAATGAAAAAAAAATATTATTAAGTTTAAAAAGATTATTTTCAAAAAAAACAACATTACGCTTAAAAAAGTCCAACTTAATAGCGAGATATAAAAGAATTATGAATGAATTTATTTAAAAATAAAAAAATAAAAAAAAATTATATTTTAGCAATTATCCCTGCCCGAAAAGGCAGTACAAGATTAAAAAATAAACATTTAATTAAAATTAATAACAAAAGTCTTATTAACTATACTTTTGAGTCTACCAAGAAATCGAAAAGAATAGATAAAACAGTATTATTTTCTAATGATCAAAATATAATTAAAATATCAAAAAATTATAATTTTTTAGATATTTATTTTAGACCGAATTCAATATCAAAAGCTAATTCACCCTCTTATGAATACGTAGATTACGTTTTAAAAAAATTTTTCACTAAGAATAATTTTTTGCCAGAATATATTTTAGTTTTGCAACCAACAAGTCCATTAAGAAGTCATTTTGACATAGATAATGCAATAAAAACAATACTTTTTAACAAAAAAATTGACTCTTTAATATCAGTTACAGAACCCTATCAATGTCCATCTGAAACAATTTATAAGGTTGGCAACTCTAAATCTTTTAAAAGAGTTTATGTGCCTACAAAAAATAAATTTCATCCTGAAAACAACCAACAATCTAAAGCACAAACTTTTTTTATTGACGGATCTATTTATATTTTTAAAACAAAATTTTTTGCAAAGACTAAATCATTTTTTAATTCAAAATCTAAACTTTTAAAACTTGAAAAAATTAAAGGTATTGACATTAATGATGCAACTGATCTATATATCTTTCGAAAAATAATTAATAAATAATGAGATTTAATTACAGAAAATTTAAAAAAGATAGCGAATTTTATAATATTAATCAATACGAGGACAATGGAGTTTTTGTTTATCGCAATTTATTTGAGGATAAGATAATAGCTAAGATCAAAAAAGAGCTAAATAAAATTATAGATAAAAAAAATAAATTAAAGATTAGAAAAAGAGATATAAACTTAGTTAAAAATAAGGTTAATTCTATGCATGGTTTAACCAAATATAATAAATATTTTAAAAAATTATCTAAAAACAAAAATTTAATTAATATTTGTGAAATAGCATTGAAAAATAAACCTATTTTTCGTGAGGCCGAATATTTTGCTAAACCTAAATCAATTGGTTTAAAAAGTCCATTTCATCAAGATAATTTTTATTGGAATATTATAGATGGAAAAGCTCTAACAGTTTGGGTTGCATTGGATAACACAAATAAATTAAATGGAAACATTAGATACTTTTTAAAGTCTCATAAACTCGGTACAATTAAACACATTGATTCAATGGCACCAGGAAGTTCTCAAATGATAAGTAAAAAAAAAATAAATCTTTTAAAAAAAAAATTTAAAGAAATATCAATAGATTTAAGACCTGGTGATGCACTTATTCACTCATGTGAAATAATACATGGAAGCCAACCCAATAAGTCGAATTTTAGTAGAAGAGGATTAACTTTTCAATTTAATGCCAAAGGGTCTAAAATCGATGAGTTAAGAAAAAAAAAATATTTAAGAAGTCTATATTGTCAAATCAAAAATAGAGGTAATTCAAAAAATTAATGCCTGGATTTGAGTACGTAAATATAGATGAAAAAAAATCGCTTAATGAAATTTTTTCAAAAAATTCATCTGTACTAATGTCAGTTGGTTTTGAAAAAATTAGAAAAAAGTATTTCGTAAGAGATTTTGAATATCGGTTTAAAAAACTTATCTCAAGCAAATACTCAGTTGCACTAACATCTGGAACAGTAGGTTTGCATGTGGGGTTAAAGGCATTATCTGTTGGATATGGAGATGAGGTAGTACTTCAAACTTTTACTTTTGTTGCCGTAGCTGAGTCAATTTTATCATTAGGTGCAAAACCTGTATTTGTTAACGTTGATGAAACTTTAAATATGGACTTGAATGAATTAGAAAATAAAATTTCTAAAAAAACAAAAGCAATAATTTCAGCTGGAATGCTTGGAAATCCAATTAATGTAAAAAAATTAAAAAGTATTTCAAAAAAATATAATATTCCTGTAATTGATGACAGTTGTGAAACTTTAGGAAGTAAGATAAATGGCAAACTTTACGGAAATGACTTTGATTTAACAGTTTGGAGTTTTGACTCTGGTAAAACTATCACCACTGGTGAGGGAGGAATGATTACAACCAATAATAAGAATTTATATGAATTTTGTAAAAATTATATTGATCACGGTCACGAAAATAAAAAGAATATACCTCGAGGAATAGATAAAGCTAAAGTATTAGGTTTTAACTTTAGAATGACAGAACTACAAGCTGCAGTTGGATTAGCTCAAATAAAAAAGATTAAAAGAATTATAAAAGATCAAAAGTTACGCTTTAATTTATATGTAGATACTTTAAAAAGGCTGAATTTAAAGGTTCGTCCATTAAATAGAAATCTCACACCAAATTTTGATACAGTAATTTTTTTTTTAAAAAATGAAAATACGACACAAAAATTTTTGAGATATTTAAAAAAAAATAAAATTCCCACCAAAATCATTCCAGATGCGTTAAGATGGCACTTTGTAAAATACTGGAAGCAGCTTGGAAATGAGATGCCATCCAAAAAAGAATATAAAGTTACTGATGATATTTTAAAAAAATGTATAGCGTTACCAATTTTAGGTAAGTCTAAAATTTCTAGTATTGAAAAAAATTGTAAAATTATAAAGAATTATAAATTTTTTTAAGTTTTTTTTTTACTTCAAAAATTTTTTTAAAATTATAGAACGCATAAGTTTGGGAATTATAAAAAGAGTGTATGACTATATTTCTTATTAATATCCTCAAATCCTTATAATAAATTAATAAATATTTTGGCAAAATAAGATAAATCAAATGGTCATAAACTCTAAGTTTTTCATATTTTAATTTGGAAGGTTTAAATTTTATTAATTCACGATTTTTTTTCTTTAAAAAACTTATTATTGAATCACATGATACAAATCTTTTGTTTAAATTTATTGAGTATGTATCTAATATAAATTTGTCTATTTTTTTATTTCTTTTAAAACTAATTGATTTTATTTTTGACATTAATTCTTTTAGATTTTTTGGTTGATAAAAATACTTGTCAAAAACAAAAGAAAGAGTGTGTTTGTTTAATCCAGAGAGTATTTTAGGATTAATAATTTTTTCTAAATTAATAACATTTATACCCAAAACATATGCTGTAATTTGAACTGAAGATTTAAAGGCAATAATAGTATTATTTTGAATTAACCAATCTAGATAATTACTTGATTTATCTATTTCTACTTTGAATTTTTTTTCAATAAAATCATAGTATTTCATATCTTCATATGGTGCAGGCCGTATTGACAAATTTTTTAAATTTTTACATAAATTTAGAACTATTGAAATAAATGAATTTTCATAAGCTAAATAAAACTCTGGTCCAGCATTTTTATTGTAATATCTTGAAGCATTTTCAAAATCTTTATTCTCAACCATCTCATCTATAATTTTAAAAGGATTATTAGAACCAACACCAGTAGTAACAGTCTTTAAAGTTGAACATATTCCTATCTTATTTCCTTTTTTTTTAGCATCTTTATATTTGTACCAAATATCGTTCATAGGATGACCGCTTATATAATGAACTACTTTATTATCTTTTTTCATTTTTTTTTTGAAATGAAGATAATCAACTTTTCCCCAATAAAAGATTGCATTAGGAACAATTTCTTTTTTTTGAATCAAATAATCTTCATAACAAAATTTAACATTACTGGCAAAAGACTCACTCCTTAAGTAAATCAAATACGATTTATTTTTAATTCGTTTTAACCCGGGAATTTTGTATAATTGAGGTGCTATTACTACTTGAGGTAAAAAATAATTATAACTCTCAATAAAATTATATCTATTGCAAAAAAAAACATTATAAGATTTTTTCTCCAAAGCATTTTTTAGTTTTAGAAAACCTAATAGATCTCTACTTATTAATTCAACTATAATTAAAACTTTCATTTTGTTATTTTAGTTGTAGAACTACCATATGACAAATTATAAATGGTTAAATTATGACATCCTCCGGCCAAAAAAATTTTATAAAAACATTAATGCAAATATTGTTTCAACATATAATAATATTAGAGAAAACAAAGGGTTTATTAAAAACAATCATTGTCCAATTTGCTTATCTAAAAATAGTAAAGAAATTTTTTCTGATAGTTTGAATACTCTTTTAAAATGTGTGAATTGTGAGGTCGGATATCTCAAATATTTTGCTAGAGACATTAACGATATTTACAATAACAAAGCATATTTTAAAAAATCTAAAAAAAATTATTTAAAAAATGAAAATTATAGAAAATCTAGGTTTGCTAAAGAGAGATTAAAACTAATTAAAAAGATTTATTCAAAAAAGAGTAAAAAACAATTTTTACTTGATATAGGTTGTGGAACTGGGTGGTTCTTAAATGAAGCAAAAAAAATAGGATATGAGATTTTTGGTCAAGAGTTATCAAAGGATTTGGCCGATTTTTCAAGTAAAAAAAATTCTTGCAAAATTTTTACTGATGATATTTCAAAAATAAATTTAAATTTTAAATTTGATATAATTACTTGTTTTGATGTTATTGAGCACCTTAAGAAACCAGAATCTGTTTTTTCATTTGCAATTAAAAATTTAAAAAAAAATGGTATTTTGGTAATATTCACGCCAAATTTAAACTCTTTGTGCTTTAATTATTTAAAAAGTAATAGCCAATTGTTTTGTGCAGATCATTTATTTTATTTTAATTTTAATTCATTAAATAATTTAGCAAAAAAAAAATTTAAAAAAGTTTTTGGAGCTACTTGTGGTACAGATATATTCGATATTATTGCTTATAAAGAATATTTAAATCCTAATAAATTTAAACAGGTGAATATGTTTTGTAATAAAATACAAGAACATATTGATAAGGAAAATTTAGCAAATCATTTAAGAGTTATATACAAGAAAATATAATGCAAAATAATGATTATATTTTGGGAATTAACTATGGTGCACATGATACATCAATAGCTGTTATAAAAAACCAAAGATTAGTTTTTGTTTCTGAGGAAGAAAGATTTAATAAAGACAAGCACACAAGAAAATTTCCAATAGAATCAATTAAATATTTTCTAAAATCTAAAAAACTCAATCTAGATTATTTTTCAAAGATACTCCTATCATTTGAACCATCAAGATGTATAAATGAGTTATTTATAGATTATTCAATAAACAATCAAAACGCAAAATTTTTTAAAGAAAACTTATTTGCAACAAAAAAATTTTTTTTTCTTGAAGAAAAGATTAAAGAAAAACTTAAATTTAAAAATGAGATAATATTTGTCAACCACCATATTTCCCATATATTAAGTTCCTTGATACCAAGTGGATTTAAAAGATGTATTTGTCTATGTTTTGATGGAGTAGGTGATAAAGAAACGGGAGCTTTAGCAGTATATGATAAGCAAAAAATTAATATTATTAAAAAATATGACTATCCAAATTCACTGGGTTTAATTTACTCTGCAGTTACAGATTTTTTAGGCTGGAAACATCATTGCGATGAAGGAATAATAATGGGATTGGCGTCGTATGGAGATTATAATGCTAAAATTAAAAAAACCAAAAAAACGTATTTAGAAATCTTTAGACAAATAATTAAATCATCAAAAAAAAATCCTTTAAATTTTGAAATTAATAAAAAATGGATAACATTCCATTATGAGCGAAATACCTGGGTAAGTTCTCACTTTAAAAAGTTTTTTGGAAAAAAAAGAAAAAAAAATAGTGAAATTTCACAACATCATAAAAATATTGCTGCTGCCTTACAGAAAAGACTCGAAGAAATCGTTATTAGAATAACAAAGCAATTAGTTAAAGAATATAAAATTAAAGACGTATGTATTTCAGGCGGGGTTGGCTTGAACTGTTCACTAAATGGAAAAATATTAAATCTTAATGAAGTAAATAACGTATTCGTTCAGCCCGCTTCTAATGACGCTGGCACATCTTATGGTGCAGCATTATATTCCCTTAGAGATCACCAAGGAAGATACAAAAATAATAAAAAGAATAATGATTTTAATTTAGGTAAGGAAATTACCAATAATGAGATTAAATGCTTCATAAAAAAAAACAAAAGATTAAAAGCTTCATATATGAATTACGATGATTTGGCAAAAAAGGCTGCATTTTTATTATCTGAGGGTAAAGTGTTAGCTTGGGTTCAAGGTAAGAATGAATTTGGACCTAGAGCTCTTGGTAATAGAAGTATTTTGGCTAAACCTTACCCTTTGGAAATGAAAGATAGAGTGAATAGAATAAAAAAAAGAGAACAATTTAGACCATTCGCTCCAGCCGTATTAGACAATTATCAATTGAATTATTTTAAAATGAAACAATCCTCTTTTCATATGCTTTATGCATTTGAAGTGAAAAAGGGTGTTTCACACTTAATTCCTGCAACAGTTCATGTTGACAATACTTCACGAGTGCAAACTGTTAATAAAAAACTTAATCAAAAATTTTATAAACTATTATTTGAATTTCATAAAATCACTGATTGCCCTGTATTATTGAATACTTCTCTAAATATCAAAGGACAACCAATGATAAACAATATGGATGAAGCAATAAAATGTCTTCTTATGTATGATATTGACTACTTAATTATAAATAACTATCTTATTTCGAAATAGTTTAATTTCTCTTATGAACTAGAAAATCCTGCGTTCCATACTCAGATTTCTTACCAGATAACATTCCATAATCCTCTTTTATAAGACTGAAATTATATTTTTCAAAAGTATCTAGTAAATAATTTTTGTCGTAATAAATATCATGATGTATTAAGTCTAATTCTTTCTCAAACTCACTTTCTTTTTTACTTGTGTAGTACTTATTATTAGAAACATTAAGATTTATTTTATGTCCATAAAGATTATATTGATCTTTTATTTTGTCTTTTTTATTTTCATCAACAATATAAAAAGTGTTAAAAGTAATTCCACCAGGTTTTATTATATTGCTGAATTGTTTAAGATAATTTTCTAATACCTCTGTTGGTTGATGTGTAAATATCGAAAAAGTACAAATAATATCAAACGTTTTATCCTCATAATTAAAATTTATTTGAGCGGCGTCATTTTTACTTTTGTTTTTTAGATAATATAAATTGTGATAATTAAAATCAAATTTTTTATGATTTTTTTTTAGAAAATTTATTGTTTTTTTTTCAATATCGAAACCATAATATGATCCCGTATCAAAAAAATTTTTTAAGCTATAAGCTAGCTTCCCCGCGCCACATCCACAATCAAGAATTTTAGAATTTTTGTTTAGGTCTGCGTATTTTAACAAAAGTTTTTTTTGACACAAACCTCCTCTTACATAATTAAAAAAATAACCTTTTCTGTTTGGAGAAAAAATTCTATTAGGATTGATAATTCTAAATGGGATACCTTTTTTAAAAAAAATTGGTAAGTCAACTATATCTTGAAATATTTCAAAAATAAGAATATAAAGACTTTTTAATTTAATTTTTAATTTAAAAATTAATTTCATAATGACTATAGATATAAAAAAAAAAAATGAATTACTAGTTAATAAATTGAATCATAAACTTGCAAAGAGTATATTTAATAACTTTGTTTTTAAATTTTTTTTCAATAAGTTTTATGACGTTGACAAAATAATCGATAATAATGGAGACGTTAACAAAGAATATTTAAAAAAAAAAAAAAATTTATCACTTTTATATATTTATAAAACAAAATTTTTTAATAACTAACTTTGGTAAAAAAAAATATATAAATATCTTTATTTTGAATTTTTTAGGTTTCCAAATAATGAGGATTTTATATTTTCAATTACTTGCTAAAATAAAGAATATCTTTTATTTTTTTAGTGAAAAAAAAAAAAATGAATTAAAAAATCTTAACTATTTTGACCTAGATGACTTAAAGAATTTAGATAGAGATGGCCTGCTTATAAAGTCTGATTTTATAACCAAAGTTCAATCAAAAACTCTCTTAGATTTTTTTAAATATAATGAAAAGAATTCAGAACTTCTAAATAATCAAAATCATATAACGAGAAAATTAGAGATAAAAAATTTTAATGGTGAATTAAATTTTGTAAAAGATATTGAATTTAAAATCAGACAACTTGTTTGTATTTCTCTAAAAAAATCAATAACTAATGAGACCCCACAAGTATCAATTTTTGAAGACTATTATGAAATTTACAAAAAAAATATTTCTGATCACCAAGATTTATTTCACACTGACGTTCCGTACGATACATTTAAGGCTTTTATATATCTGAATGATATTTCAAGAGATAATGGTGCGTTTTCCTATATTATTGGCTCTCATAAAATTAGTATTAATAGACTAATTTCTGAGTATTTAGGAAGTATCAATATTAGAAAAGGTCAAGATAATTGGGAAAAGAATTTACCATTTAAATTGTATCAAAGAAAAAGAGTTGAATACTGTGAAAGGGACTCTGGTTCTTTAGTTTTAGCTAATACAAGTGGTTATCACGCTCGAGGTCCTTTTAATACAAGTAAAGAAAAGAGATATATTTTATATTTTAATTATCGATATTTAAGTTAAAATTTTTTTTTATACTGTCTATCAATTCTTTATCATGTGTAATTATAATTAAAATTTTTTCTTCACTCAATTTTTTTAATTTATTAAAGATTTTAATTTTGTTAATTTTATCTAATTGACTTAAACTTTCATCAATTATAATCAAATCAGTTTTTCTTACTAATTCAAGAAGAAGAGAAATTCTGAATATTTGTCCTGTAGAAATATTTTTTTGATTTTCTCTGATGTAAAAAGTATTCAAATTTTTATTATTAATTATACTTGTAAGCTCACAATATTTTATTAGTCTTAAAATTTTCTTTCTATCAATATTAGGATTAATTATTTTAATTGTATTCATAATTTTTCCTTCAGGAACGTAGGGTTTGGATGGCAGGTAGGATATATTTTCCCAAAGTTCAAATTTATCTATTAACGAAAAATTTATATCATTAATTAAAATTTGCCCCTTATCTTTTTTAACGTCTTTAATTCCTAATATAAATTCAATTAAAGTGGTTTTGCCACTACCAGACTCTCCAGTAATTAAATTAATATTTTTTTTGTTAAAAATATAATTTCTATAAGTCATGTTCTTATTTTTATATTTAAGTTTAAGATTTTTTATTTTGATGTCTTTAATTTTACCGTTGATAACTTTTTTTGAATTTTTTATTTCATTACGTGAGCTTTCTTTTTGGAATATTATATCAGCGATCGTAATTATTGACTTCTCATTAGATTTAAAATTTAAAAAATTATTTAGAAATAATGAAAAAAATTTATTGAGTCTCAAGTATCCAAAAATTATCATTGCTATGTTCTCTAATGGATAATTACTGAATTGTATCAAATTATTTATGGACAGAAAAAATAAAACTCCAATTCCAATATAAATAAAAAGCTCGATACTTAAACTTGGAAAAATTTCTACTACAGCGAATTTTGTCGAAATATTCTTTTTGATATCAAGATTTTTGTTAATAATTTTTATATATTTTTCATATATTTTTTTATTAATTTTAAAATATATAAAATTATTAAATAAAGTTATTAGTTGAGAATTTGTTAGTTGTTCTGCAAAAAATTTTTTAACGCTGTAATTATAGACTCTTTTTTTATTTAAAAAATAATAAATGATTAGATAAATTATCGATATTATTAAAAAGATTAGGGTCAGCTTACTATCAATTTTAAAAAAAATAATAAAGATAATTACAATTGGTAAAAGACCTTGAAATGACTGAGTTATTGATTGAATAGATGAGGTAACTTTTGTAGTCTCATTAATTATAAGTGATGAGATACCAGAAAAATTTAGATTACTTAATTTTTTTCTTAAATTTTCATTTTTAAATATTTTTTCTTTGCAAATTTGTCTTATCTTATTTTGATTATCTATTAAAAAATTAATCATTACAGGGTATAAAATTAAACCAAATAAAAATTTCGCGAAAACAACTAAGCAAAATATGATAAATAAGTTTTGTTCGTTTATAAAAGATAGGTTTTCTATTTCTATTGAGTTATTCTGAAAATAAGAAATGATCGGTTTAACTAAATATACCATTGCTCCCTCAAGGACTGAAAGAACAACAACCAATAAAATTGTGATCAAAAATTTAGAGGTATTAAGATATATAAATCTTGATAGTGTATTTATAAAATTCATTCTTTATATCTTGCCAAATTTATTTTTAATTCATAATAATCTAAATTTATTTATAATTTTTTCTCCCCTATACAATCTTAAATCTTTTATTGTATCCAACTCTAACCAATTTCTTTTTATATATATAGGACTTAGATTGAAATTATTTTGAATTAGATAAACTAAAAAATCTGTCATAAAACTTTTTCTAAAATTTTTAGTAGAGGCAAATTTTTTTAAAATTTCGTAAAATTCATTTATTTTCTTTTTATTAATTTTAATTAATCCAATGTATTGACCGTGAAATTTTCTTTTATCTTTACTTTTTTTCCCAATTTCAACTATCTTATAGTTTTTTATTACACATGTTTCCGCATTATCATACACATTTTTAAACCTCATTCGCCACAAATTTTTCCATTCTTTATCAATTATTACACTAATTTCTTTTTTACTTTTTAAAAGCTTTCTTAACACTATTTTATTATAAACAATGTCTCCATATGATATTATTAAATCTTCTTTGCAATTTTTGATAATCTTTACTGCCTTAAAAAGACTATATACCATATTAGTTGTTCTAAATTTTAGATTAATAATTTTATTGAGTTTATATTTTTCAAATAAATTAGATTTGTGACCTAAAAGAATTGTTATATTTGAAATATTAAAATAATTTAAAACATTTATTTGATGCTCGAAAAAATTCATTTTATTAAACTTTATAAGTGCTTTGTGATTATTATCTGTGTAATTTTTTAATCGAGATCCTTTACCTGCAAGTAAAATTATTGCTTTTGTCATTTTACTTTAAATACTCAATTATTTTTTTAAAAAGCATGTTTTTATTTTCTCTTTCTGGGTGCCACATTATACCAATCTGTTTTCTATATTTATTTATAAAAACTTCAGATGTCCCGTCTGTTGCCTCATATACGTTATCAAAAAATTTTTTAAGTTTTGAACTTTTAACAGAGTTGTTATGATAGCAGGTGACCAAAATTTTTTTTGGTAAAATTTTGATATTTCTTTTTAGTATTAATCTTAATTTTTGTTTGATGCGATATTTATTTTTTGATGTTCTTATTTTATAAAATTTCAATAACGCTTGAGCACCTCTACATATACCGATAAGAGGTATTTTTTTTTTTAAAGCAACCTTAATCAACATTCTTGACAGAACTAGTCTGTATTCTTCTGTAGATTTTTTAGAGTAAATATTACCCCCCCCAGATAAAATTATTATTTTTATTCTATTTATATCTACGTACTCCTCTAACTTTTTTTCGTTATCAAATGAATATGCAGATAAGAGCAATGGTCTATATTTAAGACTTTTTAATACTTTGAACCAACCAATATCTATTTGTTCTCTAAATTCGTTATATTTTTTTTCTCTGTCTATTCTTAGATCAATTAAAATATTATCTTTATTCATAAGAAATCTTTTGGTTCTTGCAATTAAGGCTTATAATATTTGAACTAGTTATATCTTTAAAGACATCTTCACCAACCCCAATCGCTGCCGGTATGTTAAGTTCTGCACAACGAATAGCCATATGTGAATTTGCACCTCCATATTTCGTAATTAAACCTAAAATTTTATGCCCAAAAATCCAGTCATAGCCTGGGTCCGCTGAGTCTATAATAATTATTTTATTTTTAAGATTTTTATCGAATTCGTGGGTATTTAGAAAAACTATTTTACCTTTTATTACTTGATTTGTAATAAAATTCCCCTCTTTCCTAAATAGTTCAAATTTATACACATCGTTTGGACAATTTATGACGTCAGGAAGAAGTAAAATATTATTCAAATTTTTCAATTTATTCTGTAATTTAATTTTTTTCTTTATTTTTAATTTATTATTTAAGCGTAAGATATCTCTAAAATCTAGATTTGAAAATTCATCTAAACTAATCTGATTTTTTAAAGAATAATTTTTTAAAATATCCAATATATCACTTAAAACTTTTGTAAAAATTAGTTTTGTAAATTCTCTATTTTGGATCCCGATTTTAAGATATTTCACAATATAATCTGCATTGTAACCAAAATCATCTTGTTTAAGTTTTAAATTAACTTTGTTTAATATTAAATTTTGAAAATTAAATTCTTTGATTTTTATTTTCTTTGATATTGAATTTGCAACAATTCTCTTAAAATTTAAATCAGCATATTTTTCTGATTTAATGTTATAGGTGTTCGGTCTTAAATGCCCATAGCTAACAAAGAATGTTTTTAAATTAATTTTACCTTTCTTAAGTAAATAAAGATCTTCAAGATACTTTTTTGAGACCGTTTTTAAAGATGACATAAAATTATCAAAGTCTTTTTGTTTAATTAAATTTATATCTCTTAAAGAATTTAGAATTGATATACTTACAAAACCTGCTCTTGCAGAATTTGCGAAAACAAGGGTTCCACTTTGTTTTAAGATTGGTAGTATTTTTAAAATTTTTTTTAAATTATTTATTTTCGTTTTTTTTATCTTGTTCCATTCAAATTCTAATTTACTGAGTGCTGGTAACACGCTTTTTTCAATTTGAAATGTTTTTTGTGTGGTTTTAATAAAAGCTTTTTTGAGCAAATTTATTTGTTTTTTTTTTAAGAATGGGTATTTTTTTTTTACGTCAATTTCAAAATTTAAATCATAACATGTTTTGGTTATTTCAAATTCAAGCTTGTCGTGTAAATAATTTTTATTTTCTAAGTTTAGTATCGAACTATCAATAATTTTCTTTCTTAATGAATAACTTATATTTTTTGGTAAAAAGGATATAATAGAATATGTGCAATTTACATAATTTCTTCCATTAAATGTTACCATCAGAGGTTTGTTTATATGGTTATTACCAATTTTTTTTCTTTGTGTGCTCCAAATTTTATTCGTTATCAATTCTTTATAGATTGAGGTTGCTAAATTACTTGGATAAAGCCCCAATATTTCTGCAGGATTCCAATCAGACATATTACTCAATATGATTTTGTGCTTAGTATATTTTTTTGTCCTTTTAAAATAATTGCTTAGTGCTTTGCGATTTTTATCAGCCAATTCATAGTATAATTTGTCTGAAATGTAACTCTTATTTACAAATAAAAATCGTGTTTGAAAAATGAAAATATTTTTTTTTTTTATTGCAAATTCAATATCAAGATTTTTTTGAGATATTAATTGCTCAATTTTTTTTGCAATTAACAATAACTTTTTAAGGTTTTTATTCTTAATTAAATTGATCTTATTTTTTAAAACATAAAATGTTTTTGAGTTAAAGTTTGAACCGGAAGTAATTGTGTCAGTGAGTCCAGTCCTATCGTCATAATTACAAACATAATAGGGTAAGTTTGTTCCTAAAGTTCTAGTAAACAAAACGCCGGAAATATCAACTTTTTCAATATATTTTTGAACAAAAATCACGTCCTCTGGATTGTCAATTTTATAAGAGTTAAATACTTTATTGATATTTAATTCTAAGAATTTTTTATTTTTAGCTAAAATATTTCCAACCGATAAATATTTGCCAGCATTAGATTGATTATCTTTATCTTCTAGAAAACTTGAACTTCTAATGATAATTTTTTTATTTTTAAATTTTGATATTATTTTTTTTAGAACAGATTTTTTATTTTCAATCCAATTATCTTTATTAATTATTAATTGATCTAAAAATTTGATCTCTGGAATTGATTTTGAAACTTTAAAAACTGTGTCGTGTTTTGATTTTAGAAAAAAATTTTTTTTATCCTCCGAGCTATTAAATTCACACCAATTCCCCTTAATATCAAGTATATTTACAGAATTTTCGACCATTATTAATTGATTTAAGATATCCGGGATATTTGTAATTAATTTTTTATTTAATATTTTAGAAAAAGTAGGTAATAATTTTTCTGATATTTTAATTAAACCAGTAAATTCTTTTTGATCTAAAATTTTTTTGAGTTTTTGAGAAAGGTGTTTGCTTTATAATTATATCTTTCAGATATAACTTTGTCTTTATAAGGTCTATTTTCATATCTTTTCAACCAATTTGAGTCAACACATATTGTTAGATTCGCTTTAGATTCTCTTACCTCTTTAATTACATTAAAATCATGCAACGTGTCAGCGTAGGTAATTATCGTGTCATTTGTAAAATTAAATAATTTTAAACTCTCTATAATATTTTTTTTCCATTTTTTATTATTTATAAATTTTATATCTTTTATATTTTTATCTATTAAATTAAATTTATAACCACCAACAAAATTTATATCTTCAATATCATTGATTAAAAATGAACTTTTTTGCCAATGCAAGGAATTAATATTTGTGGTAATTTTTTCAAAATTATTATTATTTTTAGTCTTACCAGCACCTAAAATCAAAGCACTTAATTTTTTTTTTTTCATAGATGTTTTATCATGGAAGTGAAATTTTTTGCATATATAGCTATACACCCAAATAAATAAGCTATTTTTAGATCTTGAAAAATAAAATAAATTATCAATATTGCTAATGGTGAAGATACACGAGTTGGAATTAAATTTTTTAAATCAAAAAAATATTGAAGTATACTAACTTCTTTAATTGATTGGTAAGTATCATCCTTTAATTTATTTAACTCAAAAAATAATATTTTTTTAGATTGTTCAAATAAGTCCTTTGAAAGGTACAAGGAAAAATAAATCATTAACCAAAAATTCTCATTTAAGAGATTCATATTTTGTTGAAAATGAAAAATAGATATTGAATAAAAAATAAAAACTAGTCGATCGACCAAGAAGTCTAGTCTTTTACCTTTAAAGCTTACTTGATTTTTGATACGTGCTATTTTTCCATCTAAAAAATCAAGCACAAAAAATACATAAATTCCAATTATTACAAAAACGAAATCTATTAAAAATGATAAAACCAAAAAAAGGATAGATATTATTAAATTAAATATGGTAATTTTATTTGCAGAAATTTTAGTATTTTGTAGAGTGTATGCCATCAAAGTAGCAAATGGCTCAATAATTAATTTGATTATTAAATCCTTATTTGTGTCACTAAATTTTGTAAGTATGGATTTGTATGAATGATTTATCATCAATAAATATAGTTTATATATATTGAGATTTATGTTTTTTCAAAAAGTTTTTATATAATAAATTTTTATGGAACTAACAGTAATATTACCATTTTATAATAATGAAAAATATATTGTAAAAAGTTTATCAAGTATATTAAATCAGTCTTATAATAATTGGAAACTTATTTTAGTTGATGATTGTTCTTCTGATAATAGTCTAAAAATAGCAAAAAATTTCTTGCGAAAAAAAAAAATTCCAAAAAAAAAATATTTTTTTATTTTGAATAGAAAAAATCTCGGTATCACTAAAAGTCTAAATAAGGCTCTAAAAGTCTGTAGATCAAAATATATTGCGAGGGCTGATGCCGATGATTTTTATCATAGAGATAGATTTAAAATTCAATTAGATTATTTAAATAAAAATAATGAAATTGATGTTGTCGGTTCTGCTGCCAATATTGTTGACACTAATGATAGAATTGTAGAAAAAATAAATATGCCCAATTTAGATAAAGAAATTAAAAAAAAGTTAATATTTAGAAATACTTTTTTTCATTCATCAATAATTGCCAAATTAGATTTTTTTAAAAAAAATAAATTTTATAATGAAAATTATAAAAACGCACAGGACTATGATCTTTGGTTGAGAGCTCATAAAGTTTCAAAATATTCAAATATAAACAAACACTTGGTTTTTTATAGACGAAATCATAATAATTTTTCATTTTCAAAAATAATTTGTGCAACTTCTATAAGATATAAATTTCTGCTAAGTGAAAAAAAATACTTTGAAGGTATTATTTCATTAATATTTAATTTAATAATTGACCTTTATAAATATCTGAAAGGAAAATTGACTTGAAAATTGCTTTTCACACAAAAAATTTTGAATTTCCCTCTTCAAATTTACATAAAGAGTGTTTTTTTGAGAGTTCGTTGAATATAGAAAAATTTGATTGGAAAAATATTAATAATTACGATTGGATTTTCGTGATGTCCTATATAGAGGATTTAAATATTATACGTCAGATAGATAAGTCAAAACATAAAGTTAAATTTGCTCTGATAGACCCTAGATTATCAATTAAAAAAGATATCATAAAAAAAGTTGATTTAATCATTCTTGATAGTCTGGAAATGGAAGATTATTATTTGAAATATAATGTTCCTATATTCAGATATATTGCTTATCCAAATATAAAAGTACAAAATAAAAAGAATATAAAGTCAAATAAAATAAATTTTGGCTATCATGGAAATCTTGATCATTTAAATGAGTTAAGTGAATTTATAAAAAAAGCAATTGAAAGATTGGGGAACGAATATGAAATTAATTTCAACTTGTTATATAACTTAAAAAAAAAAAAATTTAAGAGTAAATTTAAAAATATTAAAGTTAATCATATTCAGTGGAGTACTACAAATTTTAAAATTTTTTTAGAGGATTGTGATATAGGGATAATTCCGAATTTAAAAATAAATTTTTTTAACAAATTTAGAGAAATTAATAATCCAATAAATTACTCTTTAAAGTTTAAATTAACCTCAGGTCCAGGTAGAATTATGCCTTTTGCATTAAATTCAATACCAGTTGTTTGTGACATTTATCCATCATCTCTCTCTTTTATAGATAATAAGAGAGATGGTTTTTTATGTTATTCCGAAAATGCTTGGTACACAAGCCTTAAGACACTGATCACATCTTTTAAAGCAAGAAGTAAAATAGGAGCTAATTTAAATGAAAAACTTTTTCCAAAATACTTAGTTGCAAATCAAAATAATGAACTTAATGAATTTATTAAAAAAATTTAATATATATTGCATATATAACCTGATTATTAAATTTCAAATCAAATTTTTTAAAAAAAAAATTTTAAAAAATCTATATAAAACTAACTTCAAGTTTAATGCTTTAATATATTTTAAAACTGATATCTTTTTTTCAAATTTGATTTCTAAAATTAACACTCACACCAATAATAAAGAAATAAAAGCTATTTGTGAAACTCTGAGAGATATGAATTATAACGTCTTTTTAATTGATAGGGATGCTAAAATTGAGGAAATTGATGATTTAAAAAATGAGGATTTTGAAATATTTATATCTAATGCATCAGGAAACTCGGCGAGGTTTCATGACTATATAATAGATAATTTTTCTATTAAAAAAAAAATTTTTTATGCCTCCGGCCCAGAACCTAAATTTAGTAATGAATTAGTTTCAGAGCGGTATCAAAGTTTCGATAAAAGACATAATTGTGTTAGTGTGAGAAGACGACTTGTGGATATCAAAAAAAATATTGATAGATTAAAAAAAATTGACGGTATTTTTTATATAGGGAATGACTTCAGTAAATCATCTTACGAAAAATATAGAAAACCTCTTTTTCAATTATTGCCAATAATTGATAATAAATTTTCATTAACAGAAAAAGAGATTAAAAATAAAAAAAAAAATAATATAGTTTACGTTGGTGGTACAGGTTTAATATGTAAAGGTCTTGATATTGTTATTGATGCGTTTTTAGATTTACCTGACTTTAAACTTGATATTTTTGGACCTGAAGACGAAAATGATTTTTGGAATATTTACAAAAATAAAATTAAAGGAAAAAATATTTTTTTCCATGGGTTTGTGAGTCCTAATAGATTTTTATTTAGAAATATTGTTAAAAGGGCAACTTATCATGTTAATTGTCCTGCTGCTGAGGGTATGGCAACTTCAATTTTGCTAACTAATACATTCGGCGTTATACCTGTAGTTAGCACCTCTAGTGGAATAGATATTGAAAATTTTGGCTATGAAATAAATAATGAAAAAAATAGTATTATTAATAAATTTAATGAACTAAAAAATGTTTCTGAAGAAAAAACTTTAATTAGGATTATTTCAACTTTAAAACATTCAGAAAAATTTAGTTTGAGTTTGTATAAAAAATATTTAAGTGCTAGTATTTATGATCTTCTTCATCAAAAGTAACACCAAAATTTCCATCATTTATATCTGTATTTTCTTTTTTAATGAATAAATTTGTTAACTCATTATTTTTGTGTTCTTGATAATATCTTCTGTCTCTGAATACATATATAATTCTCAAACTTCCTTTTTCTGATTTCTCTT
>MDTG01221783.1_pt1 | contig 18549 bp, 12 predicted proteins | sample 811421 | NCBI WGS metagenome assembly MDTG01 (sample SAMN05326645, study PRJNA326480) | marine metagenome | isolation source: seawater | place: Pacific Ocean: South East | collected 2011
CTTTGCCAAGGATGCACTGGATGCAGGTTGCTTGGGTGCTGTTGTCGATGATGCGTCCTTGCAGGGGGACGGCGTCCTATGGGTCGAAGATGTCCTGACCGCATTGCAAAACCTGGCGCACCTGCACCGGAGCCGTTTTCGAGGCCCGGTATTCGGGCTCACCGGAAGCAATGGCAAGACGACCACCAAAGAAATCTTGCGCGCAGTGCTGTCCCGTCGTTTTGACGTCCACGCTACAGCGGGCAATCTGAACAACCATATCGGGGTGCCCCTGACCCTGCTTTCCATGCCGGTCGATGTCGAATTCGCACTGGTTGAGATGGGCGCCAACCACCAAGGGGAAATTGCCCTCCTGTCTCGCATCGCAGACCCCACCCACGGTATGATCACCAACGTCGGACTCGCCCACCTCGAAGGGTTTGGCGGCGTGGAAGGCGTCAAAAAGGGCAAGCAAGAATTGTACGTGCACCTCGCGAAAAATGGCGGCACCGCGTTGGTTCCAGCCGATGACGACGCACTGATGGCACTCAGTACATTGGATGGCCTTCAGCGTGAGCTGTATCGCACTGCGGACCACCCGCCGCTGCTCTGGCGCGACGGCTCGGCCCCGGGTGCACCGCTGTTCTGGTCCACGGACGGCACACGCCAACCTGGACCTTGGCACCCGGATGGTCAGCCGCTTTCCGTTCAACTGGAAGGTCCCCACCAGGAGGCCAACATGGCGGCGGCCGTGGCGGCAGGCCTCCTGTTTGGTGTGAGCGAAATCGACATCTGCGCAGCACTCCAAGCCTTCGAGCCTGTGAAGCAGCGCGGAGAAACCGTACATACCGGCAACAACACCATCATCGTCGACTGCTACAATGCCAACCCGAGTTCCGTGGAGTCTACACTTCGCGCCTTCGCAGCAGCGCGCCATGAAGCGCCCCTGGCCATCCTCGGCGATATGATGGAGTTGGGCAATTACGCAGCTCAAGGACACCAGCTCGCGCGCGACGTGGCCCGCGATTGCGGCATCGAATGCTGGGTGGTCGGCGGCCTGTTTTCCGTCCACGCACCGGGGGACCGGACCTTCCATGATTTGAACGAACTGCTTTCCGCCATCGAAGCGGACGCCCCTTCTGGGCGGACCGTCCTCTTGAAGGGGTCCCGGTCCATGCAACTCGAGACCCTCGTCCCCCACTTGTAAGGGCGCTGCACAGACAACGGACACGTAACTTTGCAGCCATGGATTTCATCGAGGAACTGAAGTGGAGGGGCTTGCTGCATGATGCCATGCCAGGCCTCGCGGAGCAACTCGCCAAGGAGCAGACCACAGGCTATGTGGGCTTTGACCCAACGGCGGATTCCTTGCACATTGGCAACCTCGTCCCCGTGATGTTGCTGGTGCACCTTCAACGCGCCGGTCACCGTCCCATCGCCTTGGTCGGCGGTGCCACTGGGATGGTCGGAGACCCGAGCGGCAAGACGGCAGAGCGCCAGTTTCTCGACCTCGAGGTCCTGCAGCACAACCTCGATTGCCAGAAGGCCCAACTCGAGCGCTTCCTCGACTTCGACGGTCCCGCCGCAGCGAGGGTGGTCAACAACCACGACTGGTTCAAGGACTTCAGCTTCCTCGATTTCATCCGCGATGTGGGCAAGCACATCACCGTCAACTACATGACGGCCAAAGACTCGGTGAAGAATCGCCTCGAGGGTGGCATGAGCTTCACGGAGTTCAGCTATCAACTCGTCCAAGGCTACGACTTCTACCACCTGTGGAAGGAGGAAGGCTGCATGCTACAAATGGGGGGCAGCGACCAATGGGGCAACATGACCACCGGCACCGAACTCATCCGGCGCAAGGGACAGGGCCATGCCTTTGCCCTCACCGCCCCGCTGATCACCAAGTCGGACGGCTCGAAGTTCGGGAAGAGCGAAGGCGGCAATGTCTGGATCGACAAAGCCCGAACCAGCGCCTACAAATTCTATCAATATTGGATCAATGCGGCCGACGAGGATGCCGCCAGGTACATCCGCATTTTCACCTTGCTCGACCGCCAGCGCATCAAGGAAATCGAAGCGGCCCACGCCGAAAATCCCGGCGCCCGCCTGCTTCAAAAAGAGCTGGCTACCGACGTGACCCGCCGCATCCATGGCGAGGAGGACCTTCAGACGGCCATTGCCGCAACGGGGTTGCTCTTCGGCAAGTCCACCGAAGACGACCTCCGTGCGCTGCCGGAAAGCGAATTGCTGAGCGTCTTTGAAGGTGTACCGCAACGGGAGGTGTCCCGCGACGCCCTCTCAACCGGCATCGGCATCATCGATTTGCTCGCTGGTGGAGACGCCCCCTTCCTTTCGAGCGGTGGGGAGGCGCGCCGCGCTCTCAAGGAAAACTCGGTGAGCGTCAACCGCAACAAGGTGACAGCCGAAAAAGTGGTCACCGCAGACGATGTCATTGGAAGCGGCCTGGTGCTGCTCCAGCGCGGAAAGAAGAACTACTATTTGATCCGGATGACGGACTGAGTTCGGCGTCAACCGAACAGAGCCGCCAGTTCTCGCCCCTCCACGAGGTACAGGAATACGACGAGCAGGACGCTGATGACGAGGCCCAAGGTGGCCTTGCCGAGGTCACTGAAGACCATGGGCCAGAGGCGGGTCCGGTCGAGCTCGTTGAGGCGCATGCGCAGGGCCACCTCGCGGCCGGCCAGCATGCCGAGAAAGACCCAGGTGGTGCTCATGGGCACTTTGGCACCAATGCCGAAGGTGTCAAACTTGAAGATCAGGAGCACCAACCCGTAGAAGAGGTCAATGAAGGTGGCCGAGCGGATGTCCGCTGTGTTGGTCTTGACCCGGACAATCTTCTGGATTTCTCCACCCCGCTGGTAGAAGATGTAGCCGAGCATGCCCACCAACACCACGAGGGCGAACGCAAACTCCCAGAACTCCACTTGAGCCGGATCCCCGAGGTAGACCAAGATGTTGACGAGGTCCTGCGTCAGCCATTGGCTCCACAGAAATCCGGTGGCCAACCATTGGGTGACCGTCCAGAACCGTTTGTTCTGCATGAGCCCCTTGCCCTCCTCCATGGGGTGCTGCAGAAAGAACCGCTCCGTGGCCCGGCTCAACACCACGAAGGCCACAATGGCGAACAGGAAGGCCACTCCGTATCCCCCGAGGCTCTTCACAAGCATCTTGGGCAGGGCTTTGGGCGCGAAGAATGTCAGAACCAAGAACGTCGTGCTCACCGGGATGCCGAGCCGCGTAATGGCCAGCAGGGCGAGGGGAGGCAACACGTACCAGATCGACATCGTCGGGAAGTCGATGGGCTTGTCAGGGTCTTGGAACAGGCCGGCATACTTGCCGAAGGTGAGGTCGCCGCCTTTTCCGCCGAGGTATTCGCCGAGGCCGAGGTACCCCATCGTCACCACGATGGCCATGATGCCCCCGGCAAAGAGCCAGAGAACCCACCACGGCTTGTCCTCATTGGAGGTCAGAAACGTGCCCAGCGTTTGGATGCTGTCGTTGCCCACCACGGAATAGGCGGCCAACGTAAAACCAAGCAAGGCAATGGCGGGGTCCATCGCCGGCGAATCTACGCGGCGGGTTCATGGTGAACAAGGATTGGGGGACGTCAATCCACCATCAAATTGCAGCCCCTCACCTCGGCGTGGTCGAACCGCCCTAAGACCTCGAATTCGCGGTGCGAATCGTCGCCCTTCGGACGGGCCAAATCTTGCGTGGAAAGAAAGGCGCAACTGCCCAGATTGGCGAGGTCAACCACCTCCAGCCCTCCGGTACCCCCATCGCCCTGTGGCGTCAACGGATCGTCGGTCCTGCGCAGGCGAACCCGCATCCATGGCGGGGTGATGTAATGCCCCTTTCCGAGGGACCAGGCTTGGCTCAACAATTCGGTCATGCCATACTCTCCACCCACTTGGCTACAGCCGAAATGGGCCACCAGATAAGCGTGCACTTCCTCCCGGACCCACTCGCGGCGGCGGCCCTTCATGCCGCCCGTCTCGATGAGGGTGACCCGGTCAGACATCGGGTCGCGACCACTGCGGTGCCATGCCTCGGCGGCATCCACCATGGCCCAGGTGACGCCCATCAACACGGGATGGCGACCGGCATCGAGCGCGCGGTCCACAGCCTCAAAGAGGCCGGCCACATCGTCCAGAAAGAAGCCGTCATCCACCGCAGATTCCGGCGCCTTCCACCCAGCGATGCGCAAATCCCGCACCATGTGCACGAGGCTGCTGTCCGGGCGCTCCAGATAGCCGGGAAGCAAGGCGATCAAATCCGCACCACGTTCGCCGGGCTCCCCAAATACAGCCCGAAATCCTGCGATGCTGCTCGCCCGATACACATCAGCGGTGTGCAGGTGGTGCTCGCCCTGCAATTGCCCGGTCGTACCACTGGTACGAAAGACCGCCTCCGGACGATGCGCGCCCACGCCCTCGGTGCGCACAATGCCCCACTTGAAGGCCTCCACCGGCAGTGCTGGGATGGCGGTCCAGTCCTGCAAGGCCTGCACGGCTTCAGCCCCCCAACCGAGGGCGTCGCACCAACGTCGGTACAGCGCATTGGCTCCCCATTGGAAACGGAATACTTCGAGGGCGAGGTCGGCAAAACCCGCGTCATCGAGTGCAGGCGTGTCGCAAGACAGGACATCGAGGATGCGCCGACGCAGCGCAGCACCCTGCGGGGACTCCGCCGCCTGCGCTGAACTTCCGCCAACAAATCCTGCCTCCGACATGTCGCCCAAATTGCGGCTTAATTTGCCGCCATGTCACGGTCGGTACGGGGAATTTTCGGGGGAGGTTGGGTCGTTCTCGTCGGCATGGCCCTGACGGGATGTGAACCACCGGTTTCCCTTCCACCGGAACCGCACCTGACTTCCATTGACCTCACCACTGCAGGAGACATCGGCACCCTAATCCTTGGTTTCGAAGATGGCGACGGCAATTTTGGGCTGGCACCGGAAGACACTGTGGACGCCTTCTGCCCGACCTGCCCTTTCCACCACAACATCTTCTGCGAATACGAGGAGCTTCGCAATGGCCAGTGGACTCCGGTTTCGCTGGACCCGGCGTTGGGACAAGTGCCTTTCTACTACAGGGCGCCCCGCATCGAACCTTCCGGACAGAACAAGGCCTTGCGCGGCACGATTGCGGTTGAATTGGCCCCGCGGTACTACCTCACTTCGGAATGGGACAGCCTGAGGTTCGCCGTGCACATTGTGGACCGCGACCTGCAGTCCAGCGACACCTTGCGCACACCGATCGTGCTCAAGCCCTGACCGTCTCGTTGAATTTGGTCGACAACAGGCCGATCCGGAGGCCGATTTCTTCGAGCAGGTCTCCCATCTCACTGAACGCCATCCCGCTTTCCACCGTAAAGCGGCCTTTTCGGATGTCCTCCCGTTGCTTGGCCCGCATCTCCTCGCGAATGGCCTCCACTTCAATCAAGTGGGATTCCAGCCGGCCGAGGTGGACGTCGGCCGAGGACAGGACCTCCTGCTCGGTGCCATTGAGTTCCCCGAGGGAAGACATCGCCTGAGACAAGCTGTCCAGCATCTGGAGCAGCCGCTTCCGTTGCTTCGGAACGAAATACACATCGCCTTCCTCGCGCTCCATTTGCAGTTTCCGGAACCGGTGGGCCAATTCCACCACCTGCCCCATATCCGCTGTCCACTCCAACAGGAACTGAACCTGTCGGTACGTAGCCCCGGACAACTTGTTGCGGGCGAGGCGTTCGAGGAAAGCCTTCAACTCGGTCTCATAGCGCGCGCCGAGGTTCCGGTATTCCTTGAGCCGGTCTCCGATGGCATCCCGCTTGTCCGGATTCAATTCCCCCAGCAAAGACCGCAACTCACGCAGCATTTTGAATGCCAAATCGTGGTGGCGCTCGGCTTCCCGCTGGGCCTCGAGCACCTGAAGCTCAGGCGCATCCATCCCGCTTGTGGTGACCACAGGCGTGCGGTATCCGCTCAAGGTCTGGCCCGGAATCATCTTCCGTGCCAACCAAAGTACAGGCTTGGGGAAGTAGCCGAACAGCAGGCCGATGAATCCATTGAATCCGGTGTGCAGGGTGGCGAGGATTACGGCCACGGCCAATCCGCCATCCACCACGGGATCGAAGAACCAATGGATGCCGTCCAGGACAAAGTGCAGAACAGGCAAGATGAGCAAGACGCCCAGCAGATTCACGACCGCATGGCTGACCGCGGCGCGGCGGGCCTCCCGACCAGCCACCACCGATGCGAGAATGCCAGTGGAGGTGGTGCCCAGATTGGCCCCGAGCACCACGGCGGCGCCCACCCATTCGGTGACCACCCCTCCAGCAGCCAAGGTGAACACCAGTGCGAGCATCGCCGATGAACTCTGGAACGCGATGGTGCCCAACATCCCGATGGCGACGATGCCGAGTGCCCCGACCATGCCGCCATCCGCAAACCGACCGAGGAATTCCACCAGGCCCGCTTCCGTGATGGGGGGAACGCCCTCCCTCAACAAGCCGAGGCCGATGAACATCAAGCAGAACCCGATGACCGCTTCGGCGAGGGACTTGTTCCTGCGTCGCCGGGCAAACAAAAAGGGCAACGCCACTGCCAGCATGGGAAGGGCCAACCCGCCAATGGAGGGCTTGTCGACGGTCAAGGCCACAAGCCAAGCGGTCACCGTGGTCCCGAGGTTGGCCCCGAGCAGGATGAAATAGGCTTCCGACAAGCGCAACAGCCCCACTTGCGTCAGGCTCACACACATCACGGAGGTCACGCTGCTCGATTGGATGAGTGCCGTGAGTCCAAGCCCGGAAAAATAGGCCCGGCTCGGATTCCGTGTCACAGTGGCCACAGCCCGGCGCAACCGGCTGCCGGTCAGGCGCTGGATGGCCTCGCTCATGACCACCATTCCATAGATGAAGAGCCCGAGGGCGCCGATCAGGTTGAGCGCTTGGAAAACGGTGTTCATGGCGTCAGCAAAGGACAAGCCAAGGTCGCCGATTCCCGACAGGCCACAAAACAAAAAGGGGCCACCTCGCGGTCGCCCCTTTTCTGCAGATGATCCGCAACCTTAGTCACAGTCGGTTCCGAAAGCGCCAAGGAAGATCAAGAGGTCGGAAGTGGTCGTCTGTCCGTCGCCGTTGAGGTCGGTGGGACAATCGTCCGCAGCGCTGACTTCGCAGGTCCCGTCGTCAAACTGGGCCGTTTCGTCATAGTTGGTGGCCTCCGGGTAGGTACATCCGTAGCAGTCGAAGGTGCAACTCTCGTCGTCAAACAGGGCAATGGCGCTGTAGTTGCACGCAGTGCCGTCGGTACAACCGAAGGCAGAACTGTTGGCCGCACCCGGGGTGCCGTTGTCCACCCAGCTTCCTTGCCAATTGTCCGGATCGTCGTTGTTGAGCGTCGGCAGGATGAGCTCGAGGGAAGCGCATCCACCGTCGGGGCTCGCCGCAAGGACGTTGCCGAGGATGCTGATCTCCTGGGACGGCCACTGATCGGCATCGTCGTAAGTGACGGCGTCCACCACATTGCCGAAGGCGTCCTGCAGCTGGGCGGTACCGCCGCCGTTGCCCCAGTTTCCGTTTTCCATGAGGAACACGGTGATGCCCATGGCCGTGTAATTGGCCTCGGCCACGGCACCCGGGACCACGAGGAAGTAACTGTCCGCCGGAATCACCGTGCCCGGCGGGAAGGTCAGGCCGAGGGAGAGGCTCTCCGGGTTGGAGAAGGCGAACCAGACTTCGTAGCTGCTCAGGTCGGCATCGCCACCGGCATTGTAGAACTCCACGAACTCCCAATCAAAATCGGGACCCTGACCGTCGCAGGGGTTATAGTGGATCTCGTTGACGACAATATTTGGCAGGGTGTAGTAGCAGAGGTCATTTTCCGCCACCGTGGCGGCCTCGTTGTAGTTGAGGGCCGTCGGGTCCGTGCATCCCGTGATGATACAGCTGCCATCATCCGACGTGGCGTCCGGATTGTAATTGTCGGCGGCCGGGTCGGTGCATCCGGGGATGTTGGCGCAGGATCCATCGTCCTCGTTGGCCAGCGGCCAGTAATTGGGGAAGGTGGAGTCGGTGCAACCAAGGCGCACCACGTCGGTGCTGTCCCGGGGCTCGATTTTCCAGTTGCCGTAGGCGTAGCCGGTCGGTGCAGTCACGCGGTAAGTGCGGCCGGCCTCGACCACGCCTGCGCCGAAGGCGTCATAGGCTCGGTCATTGACGCGGGCACCGCCACTGCCATCGTTGATGGACCACTCGGCGAACCCGAGGTCCGGGTTGTCGCACTCGGCAGTCACGGAGACGAGGACCGCCTCCCACTCCTCAAGGTTCACATCGCCGGTAGCGAGCACCTCGGCAGCCGGTAGCGGATTGCCGGAGGACAGGATGGTCAGGGCGGGGTTCGGGAAGAAGTCGTTGCCGAACCAGCTGTCTGGAGCACCGGTGATCTCCACCTCATCGCCGATTTGGACGTTGCCAATGGACTCCGGCGTGGAATCCGAGCCGCGGACCCAAATGCCCGAGAAGGCGCCGGTTCCATTCTGGATGGTGAAGGCCGCCTGGTTGCCGAAGGAACCATCGTCGGTGAGGTAAACCCCCGTCACGATGCCGGTAGTGGTCACGATGCCTGTGGTCAGACCTTCGTTGATCTCCTGGATGGTCACGTTGGGAATGAAGAGGCAACTGCCATCATCCACGGTGGCATTCAGATCGTAATTGATCGCGAACGGATCCGTACATCCCTCGGTGTTGTTGGCGCACAGCCCGGTGAAGTCGTGGCTGTTGTACCCTTCTAGGTCGTTGTTGAGGGCGTAGTCGATATCGAGCACGATCCACTCGCTGTCTTCGGCGGTTGTTCCGGCCGAAGAGGCCCAATCTCCACCGTTGCCGAAGGAAATCGGGGACTTCCGGCGCAGGGTGTGGTCCTTGGTTGCGTTCGTCACGCCGGCGACGTCCCAACCGGAGCCGGGGTCCACTCCGTAAGCTTCACCAATGACGTCAATCAGTACCCAATCGCCGCCATTGCCGAATGCAGCGCCTGCGCTGTAGATAAGGCCCCAAGCGTCGTCACCATTGGACAGGAAGGTCCACGTGGCATCCGCGCTGTCGAGCAGGGCGGCATTGGCACTAGGGTGGACGATCAGGTAGGTCTCCCCTGCGCCGATGGAGGCGTCCGTGGCGAAGATGTCGTTCCAGAAGTCCCACTCCTGTGCGGCCGGGTCGCTGTTGTTGGCTCCGTTGGACTGGCTCGCCAGACCATAGAGGGCCAGGCTCACCGGACCGCTGGTTGGGTTGTAGATCTCGAGGTACTTGTTGTTGGAGGACCCTTCGGCATACTCGCTGAAGAACAGGTCGCAGGGCTCGCTGCCCGTGCAGGACCCGTCGTCGATGTCGGCGCCTTCCAAATAGTTGTCGGCGTTGGGCAACGTGCAACCATAAAGAAGTACGTCATCTCCGCTGCGGGGCAACACGACGAAATTGCCGAAGTTGAAGTGCAACGGGCCGGTCACTTGAAACTCGGCGTTGATGACCACTTCACCGGTGGCCTGGTGGTCCCAACCGCGGTCGTCGACGCGCAGTTCACCGGAGCCGTCGTCGATGCCCCACTCGCCGTTTCCGAGGTCCGGGGAGGACACGACACCAGTGGATTGGACGAGGACGCCCTCCCACTCTTCCATATCGGCCGCAGCCGTTCCGAGCACCTCAGCCAGCGGCAGGTCGTTGCCTTGGCTCACAATGGTGGTGGCGATTGGGTTGCCGCCCACACCCTGAATCTGGGTCAAACCGAAATACTCGCCAATGACCCCGTTCAGGGACACGAAGTCGCCCACGGTCAAGGCCACTTCCGGGTTGGATCCGAAGAGTCCGCTGTAAGCACCCGTGCCTTCCTGAATGCTGAACAAGCTGCCATAAACGCCGGTCACAATGCCGCTCACGGTCACGAGCGAATCGTTGAAGACTGGCGGATCGAGCGCCTGCCCCTGTTGGATGGTGGCGATGGAAATGGCCCCGTCCACCACTTGACAGCTGTTGTCGTCGATGATGGCCGCCGAATCGTAGTTGTTGGCAGATGGATTGGTGCAACCCAGCTTCTGGAAGTCGCCAGCGTCGCGCGGGAGCAAGCTGTTTCCGAAGCTGCCATTGATGGCGCCCGTGATGCGGTAGCTGTCGCCGAGCATCGCGCCCTGCTCCGTGTAACCATCATAGCCCTGGTCGTCCACCGCGGCATTGCCAGTGCCGTCGTCCAAGGTGAATTCTCCGAAGTTGTTGGGTGCGCCGGTGATGGACCCCGTCACTTGGCAGAGCACGCCTTCGTACTCCTCAAGGTTGGCGTCCAAGGTGGAGAGCACCTGCGGGGCTGGAAGGGCGTTGCCGCTGTTGAGGATGGTCGCGGAGGCGCCGGTCAGCTGGGTCCCCCCGTTGAAGCTACCGACGGTGCCTTCGACGAGAACGCTGTCGCCCATGGCCACCTGAGTGGTGTCGTCAAGCAGTCCGCCACCAACGTAGATGAAGATGCCGCTCCAGGCACCTTCACCGTCCTGAATGGAGGTGTTGCTGCCGTAGACGCCGGTCACGACGCCGCGAACGAGAACGGTCTGGCCGTTGAAGGTTCCGTCATCCTCGGCGCCCATGTCCTGTTGGATGGCGCTGATGGCCACCTCGGTGGGGTAGGTACAGCTGCCATCATCGAACGTAGCGTTGGAATTGTAGTTGGTGGCGGCCTCATCGGTGCAACCGCCGATCTCGACACCGACGAGGATGCACTCCTCTACGAGCAGGGCGATATCGGCAGCCGTCTGCTCCTGACCGGCATTGTGGTCGAAGCAATCCGTGGCCGTGGACCCGTCGGAGTAGATGGTCCAATTCTCACCGTTCCACGTCTCCCCGTCCGGGGCCGTGGTCGTGCGGAGGGCATATCCATCCTCGAACTCGTGGCAGGTGTTGGACCCATCCTCGCCGATCACACCGAAGAAGTCAACGATGACGCCTTCTGCGTTGTACAAAGCAATCTGGTCGTCGCCATTGCTGTCGGCAGAACCGCCGGTGCCGGCGACGAGATCCGGAGCAAACCCGTACGCGTCCTCAAATCCAGAAGCGGAATTGGCGACGTAGATGCAGCCCGTGTCGTAGAGGGTACCGTAGACACCGAGGTCAAATTGGGAGGAGCTGGAGGGCTCAGCATTGCCGTTGGTCCAGCGGAGCAGGTACCACCCCGTCAGATCGAGATCGGCGCCGGAGCTGTTCGAAATCTTGACGAATCGGGCGCTAGAGTTGTCCGTCGGATCGGCCAACATAGAGAGGTAAGCCGTCTGTGCAGAAGCGGCAAACGTGAAGAAGGTGGCCAAGGCCAGAAAAAAGGAACGCATCGCTTTGGTTTAGGTGTGAAATTCCAACCCCAAAATTCGCTTCTGGTTCTCAATTCCCACGGCGATTTCGGTTGAATAACCATTCCATAACACCAAGCGCATCAGGTCTTCGACGAGGGCCTTATCAGAGGGGCTGAGGACGTGATAACACGCTTGACCTCAGCCGAAAAGCGTACCCTGAACGCCCCGAAACGTGCGGCGATGGTGCCGGGTGTGGCCCCATTTGAGGATCGCCGCCTTGTGTGAGGGCGTCGGGTATCCTTTGTTGCCATCCCACCCATACTGCGGGTGCGCTTCCGCCAAGGCCATCATCCGGGCGTCCCGGTGGGTCTTGGCCAGGATGCTGGCTGCGGCAATGGACAGGAAACGCCCGTCTCCCTTGATCTCGCAGGAATGGGGGGTGTTGTGGGGCTTGAAGCGGTTGCCGTCAATGAGCAAGTGATCTGGCTTGACGCCCAAGCCGTCGATGGCCCGGTGCATCGCCAAGTAAGTGGCCTGCAAGATGTTGATCTCCTCGATTTCCTGCACGGAGGCCCACCCCACGGCCCATGCTTCCGCCTCCGCTTCGATGCAGAGGCGCAGTTCGGACCGGGCTTCCGGCCCCAGCTTCTTGCTGTCGTCCAGACCCAATGCCAGCCACCCTTCTGCCTTGGATCCTGGAATCACTGCCGCCGCGGTGACCGGTCCGGCCAAACAACCCCGGCCCGCTTCATCCACACCGGCCTCCAGCCGGCCGGACACTTGAAACAAGGACAATCCGGATTCGCCCTTCATCGGGCCTCTCTTTCTTCGTGTGTGGGCCCAAGGTCCAAGCCAGTCTCCCGGCCGGCGCGCACCAAACAATCCCAGAGCAGCCGTGCCGTTCGGTCCCAACTAAAGTCCTCGGCCCGCTGCTTGCCCCGTTCAATCAAGGCCTCACGCAAGGCCGGCTCCTGCTCCATGCGGTGCATCGCAGTCACAACGGATTCCGGGTCCCCCGGGTCTACCTCGAGCCCCGCTCCGGCCGCCACTTCCGGCAACGAAGTCCGATTGCTGTGAATGGCGGGAGTTCCTGCGGCAAAGGCCTCCAACAAGGGAATACCGAACCCTTCAAACCAAGGGATGAACACCATCGCTCCGGCTGCCGCGAGCACGGACGCCAATTCGTCCTGCGCCATCCAACCGGTCCGATGGATCACCCTGCGCGTTTCCACCGGTACCGCCTCCAAAGCATCGCGGACATCGAATCCCCGACGCTTCCAGATCGGAGTGCCGACGAGAACCAGATGCCAGGTCCCACCTTGCGCCCGATAGGCGGAAAAAGCTTCAAGGAGCCCGTCCACATTTTTGCGCGGGTGTTGGGTGCCGACGAAGACGAAATAGGGCGCACCGCCGGTCAGGTTCTTCCGGAGCCCCTGCGCCTCCTGCTCAGGCTTCAGTCCGAGCGGCATGTGGTAAGCGGCACCCGCACCATTGTAGACCACGTCAATCCGGTCCAGGGGAATGCCATACCGATCGGAAATGTCCCGGGCGCTGAACGCGCTCACCGTGGACAGCCGGACCGCGCGTTGGGCCGCTTTAGGAAAGCGCTTGCGGTAATGCCGCGCCACCCTCTCGGGCAACCATTCGGGATGGTGCTCGAAGTTGAGGTCGTGCAGCACGGCCACCTGAGGCACTGGGGTCCGGGTGCTCAAGAAGCCGTCCGGGGACAAGAAAAGGTCCACACGACATCGGCGAAGCAGTCTGGGGATGCTCCGGTGCATCCACCAATCCACGAGGAAGGGACGGCGGGCTGGCGGCCAGACCCAATGACAATGCACATTGTCCCCGGGGAACAGCGCCGTGGGTGGTGTCCGATCAAAGAAGAGGTGGAATTCGTGCTCGGGGTGCGCAGACACCATGCGTTGCACGGTCTCCAAGGTGAACCACCCGATGCCGTCAAGCCGTCCTGGGACGACCAACCTCGTGTTGATGCCGATGACGGCCATGGTCTGCGAAACTAAGATTCATCGTTCCATGGTGGAAAGAACGCGCATACTCCAGAGGGCAGTTGAAGCGTTTCGCCCGCGTCCCGGTGCATCTTGCACCGTCAGCAGATTCCGGCAACACCACGAACATGACCGATTCCAACGCCCCCCATCCCGCCGAAGAAGCCCTCCTGCGCCGCATCTGGACATGGCGGTCCCCTCTGGCGATCGCCGGCTTCATCGGCGCACTCGTCAGTGCGGCCGCCACCTTTATCATCGAGCCGGAATTCCAATCCTCCGTAGTGCTCTTTGCCTTGCCTCAGCAGTCCATTGGCGCCCAGTTCTACGAAGCCGAAAAGCGGGAAGACATCTTGGCTTACGGTGAAACGGAGGATGCCGAGCGCCTGCTTCAAATCTTGAATTCGGACCGGGTCCGCCGGCGCATCATCGAGAAGTACGACCTGTGGTCCCATTATGAGATCACCCCCGACGAAGCTGGCGCTAAAGCCGCCATGGCCAAGGTCTATGCGGGCAAGGTCGACGCCGCCCTGACCCGGTATGGCTCCATCCGCATTGACGTGTTCGACAAGGACCCGATGATGGCCCGAGACATGGCCAACGACATCGCCAACCTCACCGACTCCGTGTCGAACCAATTGCGCAACGATCGAGCCATGGAGGCCTTCCGCTATGCCCAGCAGAGCCTTGAGCAGCACCAGCGGGGCATCGAGCGGATGGAAGCGCGCCTTGCAGATTTGCGCAAGGAAGGGGTATATGACTACCCCGTGCAGATTGAGGGACTCAATGAGCAATACGCGACAGCACTCGCAGAAGGCCAGCCCAGCCGCGCCGCCAACATCCTCGGAAAGATGGAGCAGTTGGCCCCCTACGCGACGGAATTCAACCAGCTCACGACCAAGCTCGAGGATGCCTTCGAGCAGGAAGCTGTCCTCAAAAAGCGCTTTGACCTCAACAAGCTGGATGCGGAGTCCCAGATTCCGGCCGCCTTCGTGGTCGACCGCGCTGCCGTGGCGGACAAGAAAGCCCGGCCCGTCCGTTGGCTGATCACCGTCATGGGCGCCATCTCCGTGGCCCTGGGCGCACTCGTGTTCTTGCTGTTCCGCGACGCCATCCGCTGATGCCCCCCGGCACTGGCCTCCAGCGCTCGTTGTCCGATCACCGCACCGCCATCGCGGTGTCGGTCGGATATGCACTGTTGCTCGGGGCCGCCATCGCCACCGAAAACTTTGCCCTGGCCGCCCTGCCCATCGTGGTTGGCGTGGTGGCCCTCGCTCTATCTCGGCGCGATCTGCTCCTACTGGGCCTGGTCGCCACGGTCCCCTTGAGCCTCAATCTCGAGCAACTCGAAATTGGTGGAGTCGGACTCTACCTGCCCACCGAGCCCCTGTTGTTTGGCCTGCTGCTGCTGTTTCTTCTGGACCGGTTGCGGGGGGTCCGACTCGAAGGCGCCTTCGAAGCCCACCCCATCACCCGGTGCATCCAAGTGATGTTCGTGTGGCTCTTCCTTACCACGCTGACGTCATCCGACCCACTGGTCTCGCTCAAATTCCTCATCGCACGGGGTTGGTTCGTGGTCGGATTCTTCTTTCTCCTCGCCCCCTTGCTGACCGATGACCGCAAGCAAGAGCGGTTCATCCTGCTCTACCTCATTCCCCTGCTGGCCGTCATTGTCTACACCGTCGTCCGGCATGCGGGATACGGTTTCGAGAAACAAGCCGGACACTGGGTGATGGACCCCTTTTTCAAGGACCACACCAGCTACGGCGCGGTACTGGCCATGTTTTGGTTCCCGGCACTCGCCCTGCTGTTGAAGCCCGGACGGGCCGCCTTTGCCAAGCTGGGATTGACCATCGTGTTCGCCATCCTGACGGTGGGCCTCATCCTGTCCTTTACCCGGGCCGCATGGGTCTCAGTCGCCGCAGCGGCCGGCGTCGGCGCCCTGATAATGCTGGGGGTGCGGTTGCGTACCCTGGTCGGCGCAGGGGTGGCTGGACTGCTCGTCTTGTTCCTCGTTTGGGATCAATTGCTCATCTCTCTCGAGCGCAATGAGCAGGACAGCTCCGACAACCTCACCGAACACGTCGAGTCCATCTCCAACGTGTCGAGCGACGCCTCCAATCTCGAGCGCATCAACCGTTGGAGCTGCGCGATTGCCTTGTGGCAGGAGCGCCCGCTCGTGGGATGGGGACCGGGAACGTATCAATTCGTTTACGCGCCCTTCCAACGGTCCGAACACAGAACCATCATTTCCACCAACAATGCCGACCGCGGGAACGCCCACAGCGAATACCTCGGTCCGCTTGCCGAACAGGGCGTGCCCGGCGCCTTGATCGTCCTCGCCCTATTGTGGTGGACTTCGGTGATCGGCTTCCGGGTGTACCGTTCACTCCGGCATCGAGACACGTGGCGCTCGTGGTGGGCCCTCTCCCTCTATCTCGGGGTGCTCACCTATTTCATCCATGGGGTGCTGAACAACTACCTCGACACCGACAAGGCGAGCGCCCCGTTCTGGGGGTTCCTCACCATGCTCGTCATCCTCGACCTCAAGCGAAACGGGTGGTCAGCAATGCCGTATCGTCAGCGGGATCTGCCGTCCCGCGGTGCTGCTCCCAGTCCACGATAATGGCGGCGTTCAGGACCTCCGCCGAGGCGGTCCGCTCCTGCTCGACGAGCTGCTGCAACCGGTGCTCGCCATAAGGTTCTCCTTCCGGATTCTCCTGCTCCACCAGGCCATCAGTGAAGCAGACCAAAGTGGATCCGGGCCCTGCTTTCAAGGAACCGACACCCACGGATGGAAGCCGGTCGAGCATGCCGAGTCCGGGACACCCTTCCGCGAGAAACATGCCCGGCCCGCCGCCCGACACGAACAATGGCGGATTGTGCCCGCAATTCACGTAATCCAGCGTCCCTTTCTCCGCGTCGTGGATGGCAAAGAAGAAGGTGATGAATTTCTCGCCGCCGGCACTGTGGAACACCCGTTGATTCAAAGTGTGGACCAGCATCTCGAGGTCCACACCAGGACGTTCGAGATGGGCGTGCAAATGGGCCTGGAAATTGGACATGAGGAACGCAGCCGGCATGCCCTTGCCGCTCACATCGGCCATGGCCATGGCCATGCGGCCGTCCGGGAGGCGGATGGCATCGTAGTAATCTCCTCCGACATGGTGGTGGGGCCGGTACCGCGCAGCAAAGTTGCGGTTTCCGTCATCGGGCAGGACGCGGGGCAACAACATCGCCTGCATCTCTCCCGCCAGTGCCAGTTCGCGCTCCAACCCTGCCGTCAGGATGCGTTGGGCAGTAAGCGCCCGATTCCGGAGGGCCACCACCAATACGTTGGTGAGGGTGGTGATGAAGCGAACATGTCGAATGGACGGGCTCATGCCGTGCCCCTCCTCTTGGTCGCCCATGACCACATAAGCAATGACCTCTCCATCCTGCTCCACCGGGATGGCCAGGTCGAACTCCACCGCGGTGTCCCCCGCCACAATGGCGTGGGCTTTGCCCCCGAGGGCCGCCTCCGCATCCTCCAACCGGGGCAAGCGGGTGGGGTATCCCCATTCGACTGCACAATCCCAAGCGCCGTCCTTCTCATCGCGGCAGAAGAGCGCCAGTTTGCCGACGCCAATGAATTCCAAGACGCGCCGGTAGCTTCCGAACAGTTCCCCGTCCGGGACATTCCGGTTGATGGCCTGCGTCAGGTCCAACAGGGCATCCGCCTGCTGGCGGAGCCGCTCCAGCCGTTTCCGGTTCCGGAGTTCGGCCGACATTCGGATTACTTCTTGACCCGTTCGGAGTAGTCCCCGGTTCGGGTGTCCACCTTGATGCGGTCGCCAATGCTGATGAACAACGGGACGCGCACCTCCGCACCAGTATCGATGGTGGCGGGCTTCAGGGTGTTCGTGGCCGTATCGCCCTTGACACCAGGCTCGGTGTAGGTGATTTCCGCCTCAATGTGGCTCGGAAGGCTCGCGCTGAGCGGGCGCTCTTCCTCAGCATGGAAGACAATCAGGCACTTCATCTCATCCTGGAGGAACTGGCTGTTCTCAATCAGGTGTTTCTCGAGGCTGATTTGCTCAAAGGTCTCGGAGTTCATGAAGTTGTACCCCATATCGTCCTCGTACAGGTAGGTATGCTCGCGGGTCTCCACGCGGATGACGTCAATCTTGGAGCCGGTGTTGAAGCTGTGCTCGATGATCTTGCCGTTCTCGAGGTTCTTCAACTTGGTCCAGACGTTGCCAGCCCCCCGGGCGGTCTTCTTGTGAAGGAATTCGAGAATCTGATACAGGCCATTCTGGTGGCGGATGCAGAGGCCGTTCTTGATGTCGGAGGTCGTTGCCATTTGGATCGGGTTGACCGGCGTGGGTGGATTGCCAGCCGGCGCGGAACCTGCAATATAACCCGGTCACCGCGGGGGACGCCGCACCCGATGGGGATGGAATTCAACGTCCAAGCATGGACGGGCCAAGGTCCATGGCCGCTCACTGGTCTCTACAAGTGTCCAAGCGAGGCGGATGCGCCATTGCCAGCGGCCATCCGGGCCCCTCCAGCGCAGAAAGGCATGCGATTCCTGGCCGCGAAATGCCTGTGCCGGCCGATCGTCCCAGCCCGTCACATAGCGGGCCGGAGCAACAGAAGGCCCCCACGCCTGTCCCATGCCCGCAGTCCATCTCGCCTTGCGGTCCCGATCGTAGCGATACGTCACGGCACACGCCCCTCCGGTTCCTGCGGGTGCGCAAGCCCATTCGAAGTGGAGCCGGAACCGCAGCGATTCATGCACATGGCTTCGGACCTTCTCGTGGCGGTAACGCAGGCGCCAAGTCGGTGAAACGGCCAAACCCGGGGTGGCTTCCATCTGCAAGCGAACTCGGTGCCCGTTGCGATCGAGCTGCAGAAAAGTGCGTTCCACCGCTTCCGCCTCCGGCCCCATGCCCATGCGCCGCCGCCACCTGAGGTGACCTTGAAAAAACCCGCGCCAAGCGAGACCGGCTTCGCATTGCCACTGCGGACGCGAACCGGCTTTTGGAGCCGCCGCTTGACGCTCCCCACTCCACTCTGCGGGATGCAAAGGATGCGCCCGCATCACCACAACATGGGCCTCGCGGTCACGTGTCCAAGAGCGCAATGCCGAGATCCGGCCAACCCAGCCCTGCGAAAATCCGGCAACAGACCAACGACCACTCCAGCCGCGCCACTCGCCGCCCCCATGCAGGCCCACGGCGGGCTGCCACCGGCCA